>Ga0209526_10002432_pt1 | contig 12565 bp, 9 predicted proteins | sample JacPinW_OM2H0_M1_FD_188566 | JGI IMG/M metagenome (GOLD analysis project Ga0209526, IMG submission 188566) | Forest soil microbial communities from Algoma, Ontario, Canada - Jack Pine, Ontario site 1_JW_OM2H0_M1 (SPAdes) (version 2) | ecosystem: Environmental > Terrestrial > Soil > Boreal... | reverse complement strand
CCCGGCGGGGAAGTCGTAGGAAGTCACCAGCGCATCGCGATCCTTGTTCAAGCATTCGGCCGCCTTGGCGTATTTGACCCGGTAGCGCTGGATGAAAGCGTCGAACGCGGCCTCGGCGTCAGCCTTCGCGTCAGCCATCCAGATCTCCTGCAACGCTCGCTTGGCCTTCGGCTGCTGGCTTTTCCGCGGTTGGCGAGCACGTTCGCGGTCTTGTTCACCCAGCAGCGCTGCTCGCGCGTGGTCGGCCAGACTTCGCCGGCAGCTTCCTACAAGCCCAGTGCACTCGGCGATCGTCAGTTCCAACCGCACATCGAGCCCGCGCCGTTTCGGATCGAGCAGCAGTTGTGCATTGGGACTACCTTGGGACGCGTAAGCCAAACCAAGGTACAACAGGATGCCTATTGACGGAGAGGGTCGGTTATGACCAACACAGCACTTGCTCAGTCTCTGCCGCGGATCTTGGATTTGACCCACTTACGGCCGGCTCGCCCCAAAGGGCATCGATGATGCAGAATTGGCTTGCCACGCTTGCCCTCTTATCGTGGCCCGTCGCGGCGCTTTGGTTGTATAGCACGCGGCCGTTCAATCGGGCAACGGCGTGGACCATACTCGGCGGGCTGCTCCTGCTTCCCGTGGGCGCTGTGATCAAGCTGGCACCCGGTATTCCGCAGCTCGACAAGGTCTCCGTCCCCAATCTCGCTGCACTCCTAGGATGCGTATTCGTCGTGCGGCAGCGACCCCGGTTTTTCAGCCGAATTGGCCTTGCCGAGACGCTCCTCTTAATGTCTCTCGTTGGGCCGTTTATAACTTCTGAGCTAAACGGTGACATCATTTTCGCCGGCGGGGCCACAATCCTCCCAGCAGTCGGGCACTATGACGCCTTATCAGCGATTGTCAGTCAATTCATTTTCTTGCTCCCCTTCTTTCTCGGCCGTCAATTCCTATGGAGCTCAGCGGACACTGCGGAAATCCTGCGTGTGTTGACGATTGCCGGGCTTCTTTACTCCATTCCTATGCTCATTGAGATTCGCCTCAGCCCCCAGCTGCACTATTGGGTCTACGGCTACGCTCCCTCTGACTTCATCCAGGAGATGCGTGACGGCGGATTTCGTCCGATGGTTTTCATGGGACACGGCTTGCTGGCCGCGTTCTTCATGATGACCGCGGTTGTCGCGGCCACAGCGCTCTGGCGGGCGCGGATCCGCGTTGCACCGGCCCCCCCGATCACTGTGGCGGCCTATCTGAGTGTCCTTCTCGTCCTCTGCAAGAGCATGGGCGCTTTGCTGTATGGCTTTGTATTGGTACCCCTCGTCCGGCTAGCGAAACCACGACTGCAGCTGCGCGTGGCCGTGGTCCTTGCGACCATTGCCCTCGCGTACCCGATGGCACGAATGGCTGATCTCGTTCCTAGCCGCTTGCTGCTTGAGTGGGCGGCATCCGTCAGCCAGGACCGTGGAGACTCCCTCCGAACTCGCTTCGTTCAAGAGGGACAGCTTCTCGAGCGGGCATCCCAGCGCTTCATATTCGGCTGGGGACGGTTTGGACGAAGCCGCATCTACGACGAGTCAGGCAACAATACTTCGATAACAGACGGACGCTGGATCATCACGATCGGGCAATTCGGCCTTTTCGGTTTCCTCGCCGAATTTGGCCTCCTCGCCTTTCCCATCTTCAGCGCTGTGGCGGCTCTGCGCTTTACCGAAACGGCCCGAGACCGTGTCTTTCTCGCTACCCTTGCGCTGATCCTCGCAATCAACATCGTCGACCTGCTGCCCAATGCGACGATTACCCCATGGACATGGCTGCTCGGCGGGGCCCTATTGGGCAGAGCGGAGGCCTTGCGTGCGGCCATCCGCCCCTCGACAAGACCGGACCTCCTATTGAACCAAACCGGCAGGGAAAAGCGCCGAGGGAACTTCGCGCCCAGTTCGCCGGGAGGGTCAGCCTCTCCTCAATAGTCTCATCATCAGAGCGGCGCCGTCCTTTCGGCGATCGGCCCGACATAGGGCGGCTAATCCAACGGCTTGTCGACCCCGCCTGCCTCAACCATCATTATTTTCTGACGTTATCATCTCGGGCAGCGGCGATGACAAAACACCCGCGCCACGGTACAGTGCCCCAGGCCCCTGTAGGTCGTTTTGCAGGGTCAGGTCTACATTCAACAGTGCGCCGACAGGGGTGGAGCGCGGCCCCGCTGATCACGCAATCAACATCACCGCAATGAACATCATCGACGTGCTGCCCATTGCGAACTGTACCCGGTGGCACCAATGGAATTTGAAAACGCCTGCCCAGGGTCAAACAGTAAAGCGCTTTCGGTCATTGATCCGGCCGAACATGTCCCATCAGGGGTTGCCAAGAACATGTGACAAGGTTGGCCGATGTTGAACCGACGTCAACTGTTGGTGTCCGGCGGCATGGGAGTTGCGCTCTGTACTGCGGGCCGGGGCCAAATCAGTAAGCTCGCGTCCCAACCGGGGCGCCTAAGCCTCGGGCTCCACGGCCCAACCTACTACAGCGGATTTTGTCCATTCCTCAACTGGCAGAAGGTAGCAGGCGATTACAACATCGCCACACGCCGTGGAAATGTGTCCGGAAAGGCAGCCTTTGACGTGGGAGTGTATCTCAACCCGGAAACCGGAGAGATCGCCAACCCCGCGCCCCCGGACCTTCTCAGATTCATCAGGATTTTTTACGCCCCGTCACCTCAAAGGAACCTCGTCGCCGGCAATGATTTTTCCGGAATGCAGTGGACGATTAAATGGGACGGGAGCGGCACCTGTGTCATCAACGGTCTCTCGAATGGAGGATCACAGTCGATCAACAATGCGGCACGCTCCGGCACATTCAGGTTTGGCGTTAATCCCGGTAACACCTTAGCTACGTTTACCATTACAGATCCTAGAGATCCCCCGCGCAACATCCGCATTTACCAGAGCCAGTACGAAGCCAATATGGCGGCTGGCGAATTGTTCAATCCAGACTGGTTGGCCCAGATATCGAACTTCGGGGTACTCCGGTTCATGGACTGGATGGCGACAAACGGCTCCCAAATAGCCGCTTTTTCCCAAATTGCCGATATGGACTACTTCACCTGGGGACAATTGCTCGATTCGACCTCCGGCTATGGCAAGAAAGGCGGTCTGCCGCTAGCCGTAATATGTAACTTGGCTAATCTGACGCGTTGTAGCATTCATGTCTGCATACCGCATCTTGCGACCGACGACTGTGTTCACTCCATGGCGACGTATTTCCGGGACCATCTGGACCCTGAAATCGTGATAATATTCGAGTATAGCAACGAGTGTTGGAACTTCCTCTTTCCACAGGCTCATTACTGCGCTCATCAGGCAATGGCCAAGTGGGGCACGGCTGATGCTATGAAATGGTATGGCTATCGCGCTGCTCAGTGCATGAAGATGGTCCATGACACATTTGAAGCTCGTCGAAGGTGGCGCGGTTGCCTCGCGGTACAAACCACGAATCCTTACACGACCCGCGCCGCCTTGGCCGGCGTTGACGATTTCGTGTCTGGTGAATCTAGGAACACGAACTCTGCCGCCCTTAACGACCTGTTTAATGAGATTGCTGTTACGGGCTATTTCGGCAATGTTCAATCAAGCAGGCCTATCACAAATATCACGAATTCCAGGCCTGCTGTGGTGACGAGTTCGTCACATGGATACCGAGACGGTCAGCAACTCAAACTTTTTATCGCAGTTGGAATGACCGAGTTGAACAACTCCTTCGTGACCGTCACCAACGCGACGGAGGACAGTTTCCAGCTCCTCGATGTCGATTCAACGTCATTTAAGCCATTTGGAGCACACAACGGTAATTACGCGCATCCAGCTCTTTTATTCAAACTCATGGACGCAAGCAATGCTAACTTCATTTCTGACCCGACAAACAACCCGACGAAGTACGCGTATTTCAATCGAGTCGTAGCGGCAAGCTGGCTCAACGGAATCTCAAACGACTTCGTAACAGACCTGAGTGTCGCTAACCTGCGGGACAGGTATTGGCCGGCGCAAAAAGCAATCGCGGACGCGCATCGACTCGAGCTGACACAATACGAGGGCGGACTCCACTTCGTTGGCGATGTCTTTCTTACTGGCTATGGTGGCAACCGCCAATTCACCGAATACCTAGTCAACATAGGCCACACGGAAGAAACGGCAGCTGTGTACGCCGCCATGTACGAAGCGTTCTTCCGCATCGGTGGACACCGCCCTTCAAAATTCGTTGAGGGGGGCACAGACTCGCAATACGGAACCTGGGCCGGCATGCGCTTCATCCCCGGGGATGAAGGAAACCCGGTATGGCGAGCCGTCCGCCAGGCCAATGGGCGATAGAACGCTGAACGGTCTGCTGCTGAGATTCCGAGAAGCGGATCAACGGCTGCACGCGGGTGAGCGCGTGAGTGAGCGCGCTTTTGTCGCTGCTCCCCACGAGTACCGCAATCATTTGAGAGGCCCAATCGTAATGGAAATCGCTTACTTGATACCCGAATTCCCCGGTCAAACACATAGCTTTTTTTGGCGCGAGCGAATCGCTTTGAAAGAAATTGGCGTGGCAACCCACCTCGTCAGCACGCGCCGACCGCCTAGCGCGATTATATCCCATGATTGGGCTGTACAGGCCCAATCAGAGACGTTTTATTTGAGTGAAATCCGTTTAACGGACTTTCTACGCACAGCCATTCAGCTAATGAGATTTGGTCCGACTGCCTGGCTCAAGTCAATTAAAGCAGCGATGGATGGTTGCCCTTTGCGTAAATTGCCTCTGAATTTCGCTATCATTTTCTTTGCGGTCCGTCTAATCACGTTTATGCGAATCAAAGGAGTGACGCACGTTCACTCGCACTCCTGCGCTGATTCCGCGCTCCTAACAATGCTTGCCAACCAGTTAGCTGGAGTAAGCTATAGTTTAACTCTCCATGGAGATTTACAAGACTATGGCGCACAACAAGGCGTGAAATGGCGCAATGCAGCCTTTGCGATTACGATAACCAGCAGGCTCCATCATCAAGTCAGCAAGCTCTTGGCGAAAGACCTCCCAAGAAAGTTAGGAATAGCACCAATGGGCATCGATACCCATGTCTTCAAGAGGCTGAGGTCCTACAAGCCGTGGAATGGGGAAGGTCCCCTTCGTTTGTTTTCATGCGGCCGCCTTAACCGTATTAAGGGTCATCAAGATCTAATCCAAGCGGTCTCAATATTAAAAAAGTCCGGGTTGAGTGTGCGTCTCGAAATAGCTGGTGAAGATGAAACCGGAGGGAGGGGCTTCCACAAAGAGCTTGATACTCTCATCAGGGACCTTCACTTGGTTGAGGAGGTCATCCTGCTGGGCGCAGTCGGAGAGAATCGTGTCTTAGAGGGCTTGCGGGCGGCACACATTTTTATTTTAGCATCGCACCATGAGCCCCTTGGCGTAGCAATTATGGAAGCATTAAGTTGTGAAACTCCAGTAATTGCCACGAATATTGGCGGGATACCTGAACTTATCGACCACGGAGCTAACGGTCACCTTGTGCCATCGCAAGATCCCACAGCGTTAGCCATCTCGATCCGTGATCTTGCAAACAACCCAGCTTTGGCGAAGAAATATTCTGCGTCTGCGCGGCCGAGAATTGAGACCTCGTTTAATTCCAGCTTAAGTGCCATGGAATTGAAACGCCTGCTGGAAACCTCGTGATCCCGCTGGTCACGTCCGTGTTACCGGATACGGATTGAATGTCGCCAAACGTCTCAACATCAGCGAAGGTGGCCATGGCGCGCAAGCTCGTTGTGGTCGTGCGCCGCATGTGGATTGGCCGGCAGGGACGTCAGGCCCGCTGCATCGCCGGCACCTGCGAGCTGCAGCCGCTCGAAGGTCCAGGTCGAGGCCATGGACCGAACCTGCAGTGAACAGCCAGCGTCATTGTAGTCCCCACAGATGCTCAAGATGCGGACGGTAGCGAGCCAAGTCGACGCCCTGCTTCGAGTGAATCATTACAGCAATCGTGCGGGGATCGAAGTCGGAAAAGAAGGTCTTCATAGCCTGTTCGGTCCTCAACTCGTCAGCCCAGGACTGCTTAACGAGCGGAACCGTGGATGGTGCGTGATCAACGGCGTCATATCCCAGGACTTCGCGAACAAAGATTCCGTAAATCATGTACTCGGCAAAGCTTGAGGTCCTGGCAAGCGCGATCTTCCAATGTGTATTCGTGCTAGACTCGATCCGTTGTTGCATCGCTCTTATTGTCTCGCGATTCCAGCAGATCATGTGCCCAACATGATTACGATAGCTGCCGCCGGAAGACGGAATGCCCAGCAAGCGGCGCGCGGTGGCCGTCCAGCGAGGGCTGTATGCATTGGGGTCTACATCTAACAATCCAATCTTTTCTCCAACCAACAGATCATCGCGCTGGAAATGACGAAAGAAAGCAACATCGGAGTCGCAGAAAACCAAGGTACGATCGGGAATAACGTCGATTGCTCCGATTTTCAACATTTGCTGAATGATCCAACCGCGCACCGGCATCGCGCTCAGGCTGAGCCAGATGCCTCCTTTGCGGCCGGGCATCCGCAAAATCCACTTCCCGAGAACTGCCTCCGATTCGATGATGCGGCGGCTGCCAAGTTCTAAATGACTAAACGCCGCCCGTTCACTCCGACTGACGATAAGGTAGTGTGGTATCTGCGGCGCGGTGCGATCAAGTGACTCCGCTAAAAGCTCGCATCGTGTCAAATCCGGCAGATAGGTAGGTGTTACAATGGCGAACGATTGGTCGGAAATTTTAGCCATAAGCTGACTCTGTCAGGGCCCTGTCGTCGGTATCCACACAACGAAAGTTTTAAATATCGCAGCGCGCCCGCTCTAACCCCTATCTCGACCCTTCATCGTGCTTTTTGAAAAACCAAAAGGTTGGCAACAGCTGGCCCTGGCGATAAGCGGAGCCGATAGTACAAGTTGTTTAGCCGCAGGAGTATCCGGCGCAGGGGTCCTTTGACACGGCGCTGCAATTCGGAGAATTCCCCCGCTACCCGATGGATCGGACGCAGGCCACGAGCTTCAAGCTGTCGTTCTAACTCCGGTATGTCGAACTGCCACACCCAGAGCGTTTGGCCGTGCATCTCGTACCACGCTCCATTCCCGAGGGGTAGGGATTGTCTATTTGCTACAGGCTTACGCATCACGAAGCGCAGTAGGGACTCAAGCTTGTGGTCCCACGCATTTCGGTTCGTCACGTAGAGGGCGAGCGTGCCTCCCGGCGAGACGACCCGCGCAAGCTCGTCGAGGGCTGTCTCGATATCATGAATGTGGATGATCACACCCCACGAGAAGACATGGTCAAAGGAGGCATCGGCGAATGAAAGACGTCTGAGATCCTCCTGACGAAACTCCACGCCGGAATCCAAACCGGCGGCGTGGATACGGGCGTTGGCCTCTTCCAGCATAGTTTGGGAGATGTCGATGGCACAAACTCGGCAGCCGGAACGAACGGCGCGTACACTATGGACTCCCGGACCACAACCGGCGTCCAGCACCTGCGCTCCGGGCGCCACGCCCATCAACGCAAGCATCAAGGAAACGGCCTGGTCGTAGTAGCGCTCCGCGATCGGGTGGTAGTAGTCGAGGTCCCATGAATCGAGCGTGGCCCTTTGTTCGAAAATGAGTGCGTCTTGTTGCGTCATCTGACAACCGGCCCCCGGCGTTTATGAGAGCATACTAGCGAGGTCTATCAATGTCTGCCGTCCGCGTGAACCCAACGGTTGACGTGGACGGAGTATATTGAAGCGTCGTTAATTTCGGCCGGCTTCCCGATACGGGAAGAAACGTTAAGACACGCGCGAAATAAACGGAGGCCAATGAGGTGATCTTTGAGGCAATTCACAGCTGTTACTTATACTCGATGAGAGCCGCATGGCGACCCAACAGATTGTCTCGCATGAACTTGATCTGCCCCCAGACCTCCGGGAACCGTGCCAACACCTGGAAGAGGGCCAATAGCGCGCGCTGCCGCGGCCGGCCCGGATTGCGCGCCATCTGCCGCAGCACCTGGAGAGGGTAGATCAACCAACCTGCCCAACCCCACGGGTTGAACGCGGCCCCGGCGGTCAGGCAGGCGAACGGCACCAACAGGGCCCACACCCAGGCGCGACGGGATTCCCACACCCAAAGTTTCTCAGGTGGCGCTCCGTGCAAATGGGCGCCTTCCGCGAATCCGTAGCCGGTGCGAACAGTCCGTCGCCACCATTGGCCTATGCGAGTAATCGCGGCATCATGCACGGTCATTTCAGCGTCCAGCCGATGGATCCGCCAGCCTGCCGCACGGAGCCGCACGCAAAGCTCGGGTTCCTCGCCGGAGATCAAGTCGTCGCGGAACCCGCCCACCGCAACCAGCGCGTCGACCCGCATCATCACGTCGCCACCGCATGCGCGCACCTCCCCAACCGGTACGTTCCACTCTTGGTCACACAGCCAATTGTAGATCGAGCGCTCGGGATATTGCTCGCGCCGACGCCCGAACACGGCGGCAACGTCGGTATGGGCGTCGAGAAAAGAGAGCGCAGCTTGGGACCAGCTGTCGATCAGTTCGCAGTCGCCATCCACGAACTGCACGAAGGCAAGATCGGGCGCCATCGTCCGCAGGCGGAGGAAGCCGGCGTTGCGGGCACGAGCGGCAGTGAACGGGACACGCGAGTCCAGGTCGAGAACTTCCGCGCCATGGTTGCGGGCCCACTGGGCCGATCCATCGATCGACCCTGAATCGACATACACCAGCACGACGGCCTGCGAAAGCGATCTCAAGCACTGCCGGAGCCGCTCACCTTCATTCCGCCCGATTACAACAGCGCCGAAATTCATATCGTGGCACTCCATAATCAGCAAGGTCCTCCGGCGCGCCTCGCTTGGCCATCACCAGCACAGCACCCTTGCGTTGGCGCCGATCATGCTCTCGACCGTACCCTTTGCGATCGATAGCGACGACCGATGTTGGCGCCTGTGCACGAACCGCTTACCGGATGCGATACGAACGTACAACACCGTAGGCTTCCACCCGCCGTGCCTCGACCGACCGCCTCTCGAATGCCCTCAACGAGGCTCCCGAGGCTGGCTATGGCCGTGCGAACCTAAGTACTCGAGCTGCAGCATCAGCGCACGCATTCGGGCATTTGGCAGGAAGAGCGATCTGACTGCTGGGGGCCCAATCCCTTTTCGAGCAGCACGAGCCCCTTCGCTCGCTTCGAAACCCTGAAAACCCAGCGAAAAAAAGGAACTAGACCATTCGACATATGGACACCTTATTCGTTTTATGCAAAAGGTGCAATCACTCGAGCCGCGGAACACTTCACTGAGATAAAGTGCAGCGACGAAACATCAGCTGATTGGTTCTTGAGCTCCTCGGCGGGTTGGCCGAGCGTGATGTTTCTCGTTGTCCCCCCTCCGTAGCATCCTTCTTTAATTTAAGCGCAAAGCAGGTACTGCTGTGGCTGCGTTCCGGGTTGAAAGTTTACAGCCTGAAGTGCTAGTTTTGAATCGAACATCGTGAAATGGGCATTGAAGCGGAGCAGTGATCTCCGATCGTGGATTGCTGGAGCGAGTCAGGCCGGGCGGCCGATAAGCACGCATTCCCTTGCCGGGTCAGCGGTATGATATCTCATGCTAAAAGCTTCAGGTCGACCAGAACGCGGTGAGCCGGGGAGATAGTCGTGTTGGCGCGAATTCTTTCGAGGACCATCGGTGCTCAAGGCAATACTGGCATGGCGCGCCTGTCTGATGGACCGCTTCGCTCTAGAAGGGTGCTGCCTGGTGAGCCGGTAAAACCCACTACCGAGATTGAGCGTAGATTGCTTGCGTTATGGGAGGAGGTGTTCGGCATCGAGGGCCTTGGTATCGAAGATGATTACTTCGCGCTGGGTGGAAGCTCGCTTCTTGCGGCGCGCCTATTCTCGTCGATCGCACAAGCCTTCAACGTGAAGCTCCCGCTTAGCTCGATTCTCGAGACGCCGACGGTGCGTGCACTGTCCCATCATCTCGAGCAGCACCCCACTGCGATCTTCGAGTGGCCGACCGTAAGTGCCCTGTCTCACGATCTTGAGCAGCATCCCATGCAACGCTCGAGGTCGCTCGTGGAACTAAAGGGTGGGGGCTCACGTAATTTGTTCCTCGTGCACGATGGCGACGGTGAGACGCTGCTGTACCTTAATTGGGCGCACCGCATGCCGGCCGATCTCTCCGTGGTCGGGATTGAGCCCCTCCGCATCCCGGGCGTGCCGCTCGCGCAGCTGAGCATCGAGGAGATGGCCGTATTTTACGTCGGAGAAATTCGTCGCAGGCAGCCGAACGGTCCCTACCTCCTGGGCGGGTTGTGTGCAGGGGGCGTGATCGCGTTCGAGATGGCCTCCCAACTGGTACGCGCAGGCGAAGCCGTCGAGCTTGTGGTTCTGCTTGAGACGGCGACGCCGGGGACACCCAAGCGACGGGGCCTTATCACGAGCCAACGGCTTGGCCGACTGAGGCAAGCGCTTACGGACACAAGTCGCACCGAGCGCTCCCATGTTGCGCGCGCGTGCACCGGCTTTGGCGTGATTTCGCGCAAGCTTGTGAATATGCTCAGCTGGGAAATCATGCAGCGCGGGAGGAGATGGTCGGTGGGCGCCCGCTTTCGACTCCTGCGCTATCTACGCGCGCGCGGTCTGCCGTGGCCACGGCTTTTGCCGGGGCTGAGCGTACGGCAGATATATGCATCGGCGGAGGCGCTTTATGTGCCGAGGCCGTTGTTCCATGCATCCGTCGTGCTTGTGCGCGCGCGGGCCGGAGTAGAGGATGATGCGCCTTATCTCGAGATCTACGCCGACGATACGTTCGGTTGGCGCGCGCTCACAGACAAGCTTGTCGTGATCGACGTTGATGGCGGCCACTCGAGCATGCTGCAGGAGCCTTTTGTCCAGTCCCTTGCGACTGCTCTGGCACCCATCGTCGCCACATCGGCGTCAGTCCGCCTGCCCCTGGCGCAAATGGAAATCGCATGAGGGGCGTCGACGTTACGATTGCCATTGTTACATACCGGTCCGCGGATCTCACGATCGATTGCCTTTCTTCGATAGAGGCGGAGCGATTGGCCCCAGGCGTCAATATTCGGGCAATCGTTGTCGACAATGCTTCCGGGGATGCGAAGTTGGTCGCCAAGGCGATCGACAAACACGGCTGGTGGTCGTGGGTCACCCTCATTATGGCGCCGAAAAACGGTGGATTTGCCTACGGGAACAACCTGGCCCTGCAGCGCGCGAACGCGGACGGACCGCCCAAATATCTACATATGCTCAATCCCGACACGGTTGTCCGCAAGGGGGCGATCGGTGAGCTCGTGCGCTTTCTCGAGGCCCATCCTGACATTGGAATCGTTGGCAGCAGTTTCGAGAACCTGGACGGGAGCGAGTGGCCGATTGCGTTTCGTTTCCCATCGCTTCTGAGCGAGTTCGAAGAGGGATTACAATTCGGGTTGGCAACCCGTTTCCTGCGGCGTTGGATAGTTCCAAAACCGATGACGCCGGTACCGCAGCCAATCGATTGGGTCGTCGCCGCCTCAATGATGATTCGCTGGAGCGTATTCGATCGCATCGGCGGCTTTGATGAGAACTATTTCCTGTACTTCGAGGAGACTGACTTCTGTCTTCGCGCAAAAAGAGCGGGCTTCTCGACCTGGTATGTGCCGGATAGCCGTGTCATGCACATAGGCGGACAGACCACGAACGTATCGAACCGCAAGGCAGTGCAGGAGCGCTTACCCGCCTACTGGTTCGAATCGCGCCGTCGATATTTTGCCGCCAACCATGGCGTCGCTTACGCAGTGATCGCCGACATCGTGGCGTTGCTGGCGCACGGACTAGGGTCCCTCAAGCGCATGGCACAGGGGCGCAGACATCAGGGTGTTCCGCACTTTCTAGCAGACTTGCTGCGACATAGCGCATTGTGGCCAAGAAACAGACTGGCCGCGTCAAGGATTCGTGCGACATGGCCAGCGCATCAAATGCCTGAGCGACTCGGCTGGCCGTGCAATAATGACATGTATTCATCGGGACATTCGACAGCTATCGCCGATCCCCACTAGACGGGTGGTAGGGGGCAAGGACGCCGGAAAGTGGGTAAGTTAGTGGGCCGCCGAAGAGGTTGGTTTACATTGCCGCCCCCTCAGGGTGCGCGCCGTCCTCAGGCTCGCACTATCTGTCGCGTGGATCGCAAGCGTGGGGCCAGCCTATTCCGACATCACGTAACGCGGCCCTGACACAGATCAGTAGCCTCGATGCTCTACCAGAACGAATCTCAGTACTTCAGCCTGCCGTCAAGTCAACCAACGGATGCCTCGCATGCTGACGATGTGGTGGATGGATCGAGCATTGGGTATCTGGTGAGCGAGTATCCGACCAAGTCGCACACGTTCATTCGTCGGGAAATCGAGGCACTGCGGATGCATGGTCTGCCCGTCCGGGTGTTCAGCATCCGACGTCCACCGCCAGAATCTGGCCAGTCGGCGAGCTATCGCGCTGCTTTCGAAGAGACATGGTATGTGCTGCCC
>Ga0209526_10002431_pt1 | contig 12567 bp, 14 predicted proteins | sample JacPinW_OM2H0_M1_FD_188566 | JGI IMG/M metagenome (GOLD analysis project Ga0209526, IMG submission 188566) | Forest soil microbial communities from Algoma, Ontario, Canada - Jack Pine, Ontario site 1_JW_OM2H0_M1 (SPAdes) (version 2) | ecosystem: Environmental > Terrestrial > Soil > Boreal... | reverse complement strand
CTCCCCCGTGTCTTTGGAGGGAGGACTGAGGTGGGGGTCGAGCGAGGAAGCGCCGGATGTCTGCGCTCGAGCGGCGCTTCCTCGTCTGAAACTTGTTGCGACGTGCACCGCGCTCCACTCGGCAAGGCCCAGCGACTTGCGTCGTCACGGGCCGCGTCTCAGATCGGAAAGCACTGTTTCAGACAGAGGAGGTTCTCACAGAGACTCAGAACCGCCTGGGGGACCCCCACCCCAACCCTCCCCCAAGACAATTTGGGGGAGGGATCAGAAGGGCTCGCGCGCCTGTGCTGCGTTATTCCATACCTGTCCGTAATGAAGATACTCAGTCGATAGCCATGCTATTTAAACGCGGCGTGTGCGCCGCCGCTCCCATCGAGCGTCTGCGCCAATCAGAGCGGATCGTCGTCGTCGGAATCGCTTGAGTCGTCGTATGAACCTGACGATTTGGCGACCGCGCCGTTGTCGTCGGAGCCGGGCGAAGCAATCTCCGCTGGCAGCGGCTCCGAGGCGGCGCGCGAGGGCGAGGCGAGGCGGCGCGACACGATAATGAAGCCCGAGTGCGCGACCATCCGATGCACCGGGCGCACGCTCAGCCCCTTGACGTGCCAGTTGCGCAGCAGGGTCTCGAACGATTCGACTTCGCCGAAGCCGCCGTCGCGCTCGAGCGCCGCGACCGTGTCGCCCAACTGGATCGCGGTCGGCACGTAGCAGACCAGGACGCCACCCGCACGTAGCGCACGCGCCGCCACGCCAAGCGCGCGGCCGGGCTCGGCGAGATCGAGGAAGAGGCGGTCGACGCCGGTCTCCTCGAAGCCGGCGTAGAGATCGCCGAGCTTTAGCGTCCAGTTGGGAGCCTCGCCGAAAAACGCGGCGACGTTGCGCCGCGCCGCCGCGGCGAAGTCCTCGCGCAGCTCGTACGAGATCACGCGGCCGGCCGGGCCGATCGCGCGCAGGAGCGCGATGGTGAATGCGCCGGCGCCGACGCCGCCCTCGATAACCGTGGCGCCGGGAAAGACGTCGCCCCACACGAGCAGCGGCCCGGTGTCCTTGGGATAGATGACCTGGGCTTGGCGCGGCAGATGGGGAATCAGGTCGGCGTAAGTGGGCCGCAGGACCAGGAAGGTCTCGCCGCTGCTGAGCTTGACGCGCGAGCCCTCCTCGATCCCGATCATTTCGTCGGCGGCAATCTCGCCGCGGATGAGAATGCGCATACCAGGGCGGAGCATCTTCAGGTAGCGGCGGCCCTTGCGATCGATGAACAGGACGGCGTCGTCTGGTTTGAGTTTTGCTTCCAAGCGCTTAACGCTTAGACGCTCGACGCGGCGCGCGCAACCGGCGCTCTTGGCGCCAGCGTTCGCCGCGCCGGCGTTCGCAAGACGTTGAAGCCGGGACGGCCGGCCCATATTGACCCACTACTTTAGGGGCGTTTACTGGTATAGTAGTTGGGCCTGAACGCCCGCCCCGATCATAAGCACAAATAAAATAGAGAGAGAGCATCATCGGTCATGGCTGAGAAAAAAGCGAAGACTGCGGAAAAGAGCCGCGATGTGGCCTACAAGCACATCTGTCCGAGTTGCGGCGCCGAGAGCAAGGTCACGATGTTCGCCGGCTACGGCCGGCGCGGCTTCTTCCTGGTCTGCGACAAGAACTGCGGTTACGTCGCGCGCACGCGCTAGGCGGAGGGAATAGAAACGATGGCCAGGACGCGCAAGAGCAAGACCGCCAAGCGTGACCTTTATCCCAGTTTCGCCGGCGCGGCCGACGAGGCCGACGAAGATGCCGACCTTCCCAAGGACGAAGCCGGCCGCCGCAAGATCAAACGCCAGTACCTGGACCTGCTGGGCATCCGGATCGAGAAGCTCAAGGGCCGTATCCTCAACCGCGAGCGCATCAACAAAACCATCGACGGCATCTACTTCATTTGCGCCAAGTGCCTCAAAGTCTGCCACTCGCTCGACGACGGCCTGATCGAAGACTCCAACAACCAGAACAACCAGTGCGGCAAGTGCGGTAAGGCCCGCACCGCCGCCGCCTAAACCACACGAGCGCTCCACGGCCGGGGCTGCGCGGGAAGCCCCGAGCGGGGCGTGCGTTGCCGTACGGCCGCGATGGCGTAGCGGGTACGGCTGTGCTTTTATTAACCGGATCAAACCGCTAATTGTCTTAAGCGCTAGTTGTGATTTGGGCGCTGTGCCTGCGCCAGCGCGGTGCAGGAGGCGCCCGAACATCGAAGCGGGTGCGTGTAATCGCAGCACCGGGCATACGCGGTACCAGGAAGGCGGCGGAGGAGCGATACAGGACCGATGTCCCTGCAGATAATTCCCCCCGACATTGATCTCGATTTCGTCGGCAAGCGCTACTTCTTCGTTGCGCTATCGAGCCTCATCAATATCATCGCGATCATCCTGCTGGTCACGGTCGGGCTCAACTATGGCGTCGACTTCGTCGGCGGCAGCGTGGTGCAGCTCCAATTCAAGAGCGCCACCGACGGTGCGCACATCCGCAGCGCGCTCGAGCCGATGGGGCTCGGCGAAGTGACGGTGCAGGACTTCGGCTCCGCCGATCGCCATCAGTACCTGGTCCGTTTCGAGAAAGTGAAAAATGTCGGCAACCTCGGCAAGAGGCTAGAAGCAGCACTAGATAAGGCCTACGGGCCGGGCGAGGCGCAGGTACTGCGAGTCGAGACGGTAGGCGCCAAGGTAGGCCGCGAGTTGCGCCGCAATGGCTTTATGGCGGTGATCTTCGCGACCGTCTTCATGGGTATCTTCATCGCCTGGCAGTTCCGCGGAGTGAGCTGGAGCTTCGGCGCCGGCGCGGTCATCGCGCTGACTCACGACGTGCTGGTGGTGGCCGGCGCGCTGGTAATTTCGCGCCTGGAATTCGATCTCACCACGCTGGCTGCGCTGCTGACGGTTATCGGGTACTCGGTGCACGACACCATCATCGTCTCTGACCGCATCCGCGAGGACGCGGCCAAGCGCCGGCGCGATCCAATCGCAGCGATCATGAACCGCGCGATCAATGAAACCCTCTCGCGCACCATCCTGACCTCGGGCACCGCGATCGTGGTGTTGATAGCGCTGCTCGCGCTCGGCGGACCGATCCTGCGCCCGTCGGCTTTCACCCTGCTGGTGGGCTTCATCACCGGGACTTACTCATCGATCTACATCGCAGGCCCTGTGGTGCTGTTCTGGGAGGGTAAGGGCGGCGGCGGCAGGGGCCGGAGCGCGGTGACGCGCGCGGCCTAGAGCTACGCTGCGGCTGGCGTGCCTCGCACGCCGCATCCATCCGTGAGGCATGAGATAAACACCGGCCGAGGCGTCTACCGTATGGCCCTCGCCGTGCCACCCGCCGTCACTGCCGACGAAGTCACTCTCGCGCTCAGCTTCGAGCGCGCAGACGGCCTGGAGCGGGTCGGCTTTTTGTGCGCGATCACGCGCGAAATTCTTGAAGCAGCGGGTGAGCCCGACGCCGACGCCATCCTGTTGCGGCTCGCCCCATGGTACGAGCGCGAATTCGAGCAGACGCGCGAGGCTGCGCTCAAGTCGTTGCGCAGCGAACGCAGGCCGCTGGTAGTGCGTTTCGACCGCGAGCATCCGGGGCCGTTCGTCGGCCGGCAGAAAAACGATCCGCCGCACGATCGCTGAATCGAAAATTCTTCTGGCGCCGGTGGAATCGTTGAATCCTGAAACCAGATGACGCAGCGGATGCAGAATAGGGACGTTGCGAGATGAGAGTCGTAACGAGGCCGGCGCGCGAGGAGGACGTCGCGGAGATCGCGCGGCTGGTGGCGGCGATCGCGGCCTATCACGAATCGCTCGATGCGCGGGCGCGGTTTGACTGGGAGGAGATTCGCCAGGCGCCGGCGTGGCTCAAAACCGTGCTCGCCCGCGACCATCATGCGGTCTGGGTCGCCGACGCCGGCGACGGCCATCTGGTCGGCTACTTATGGGTTCGGCTGCTGCGCGACCATCAGGGTTATCTCCCGCGAGTGCGCGGCTACATCAACCATGCCTACCTGGAGGAAAACTGGCGCGGCAAAGGTCTGATGAAGCCGATGCTGGAAGCGGCTTACGAATGGTTCTTGTCCAAGGGCGTGACGCTGGTCACGCTCCTGGTGCTGCATCGCAACTGGCTCGGATCGTCGGCGTGGTACAAGCTCGGTTACGAGGACTGGACGCACGAGCGGCGCCTGGAGCTCAAGCCACGGGCGAAATAGCCGATGCGCTGAGCGAGGCCTGTCGTAGCCGCTGGCGTGCTCCCTGACCCCTCGGTAAGCGGGGCGCAGAGAGAAGTGCGCCGCGCTTATAACGCTCCGACCGGCACTGGGTTCGGGCTTATAGATGCATTTGACAGATTTGGGCTTAGGCCCTATACTCGACCTTGTAAGTCCACTAATTCGATTAGCGCAGTGTTCCGGCGCTATTTTCGCGATGGATGCGCGCGCTCAAGAGGGTTCGGAATCGATGGTTAAGCTGCCGATATACATGGACAATCACGCGACGACGCCGGTCGATCCGCGGGTGCTCGACGCGATGCTGCCGTACTTCACGCAGAAGTTCGGCAATGCGGCGAGCCGCAACCACAGCTTCGGCTGGGAGGGTGAGGAAGCGGTTGATAAGGCGCGCAATCAGCTCGCCGCGCTCATCAACGCCAAGTCCAAGGAAATCATCTTCACCAGCGGCGCGACCGAGTCCGACAACGAGGCGATCAAAGGGGTTGTCGAGTTCTACAAGGACAAGGGCAACCACGTCATCACCTGCGTCACCGAGCACAAGGCGGTGCTGGACAGTTGCCGGGCGCTGGAGCGTGCGGGCAAGGCGAGCGTGACTTACCTGCCGGTCGACAAGTACGGGATGGTTGATCCCGATGCGGTGCGCAAGGCGATCACCGACAAGACCGTGCTGATCTCGATCATGTACGCCAACAACGAGGTCGGCACGATTCATCCGATCCGCGAGATCGGGCGCATCGCCAAGGAGCGCGGCGTCATCTTCCATTGCGACGCAGTACAGGCGGTGGGCAAAATTCCGGTCGACGTCGAGCGCGACGGTATCGACCTGCTCGCGATGTCGGGACACAAAATTTACGGGCCCAAGGGCGTTGGCGCGCTGTACGTGCGGGCCAAGGGGCCGCGCGTGCGCCTGACGCCGATTATTGATGGCGGCGGCCATGAGCGCGGGATGCGCTCGGGCACGCTCAACGTGCCGGGCATCGTGGGCTTTGGCGCGGCGTGCGAGCTTTCGGGCCAGGAGATGCAGAGCGAGGCCGAGCGGATGCGCTCGCTACGGGACAAGCTGCAGGCGGGGCTGTTCGAGCGCCTGGACGAGGTCTATCTCAATGGCCATCCGACCGAGCGCCTGCCCGGCAACCTCAACGTGAGCTTCGCTTACGTCGAGGGCGAGTCGCTGCTGATGGGGATTAGCGACGTGGCGGTGAGTTCGGGCTCGGCCTGTACTTCGGCCACGCTTGAGCCGTCATATGTAATTCGCGCGCTCGGCACCAACGAGGAACTGGCGCATAGTTCGATCCGTTTCGGAGTAGGCCGCTTCAACACCGAAGAAGAAGTCGACTTCGTGACTGAGCGGGTGTCACGCGAGGTCAAGCGGCTGCGCGAGATGTCGCCGCTGTACGAGATGGCGCGCGAGGGTATCGATCTTAAGTCCGTCAACTGGCGGGCATAACATAGGGGCTAGCGACCGGAGGAGTTATGGCTTACTCCAATAAAGTTCTCGACCACTACAACAATCCACGCAACGTCGGCAGCTTCGCCAAGGACGATCCCGGCGTCGGCACCGGTGTAGTCGGTGCGCCCGAGTGCGGCGATGTGATGAAGCTCCAGCTCCGGATTAGCGACAACGGCGTGATCGAAGACGCGCGCTTCAAGACCTTCGGCTGCGGCAGCGCGATCGCTTCCTCGAGTTACGTGACCGAACTGGTCAAGGGCAAACATATCGACGAGGCGATGACGATTAAGAACACCGTGATCGTGAAGGAACTAAATCTTCCGCCAGTGAAAATTCACTGCTCGGTGCTGGCCGAAGATGCTATAAAGGCGGCGATCACCGATTGGCGCACGCGCAAGGGCGCGGCCACGGCAGGCGAGGCCAGCGGGAACGGCGAAGAAGGGAATTCGGATAAATCCGCGCGGGGATGAGCCGGGGGGCGGCCGATCGAAAAAAATGATTTCGCTTTCTGAAAACGCAGTCTCCAAGATTAAGCAGCTCTCGGCCGAGAAGCCCGGGTTAGGCCTGCGGGTGAAGGTCGTCGGTGGCGGATGCTCCGGCCTTCAGTACCGGATGGAGCTCGACGGCGCCAAGGAGCGCGACAAGATCTTCGAGCGCGATGGCGCGCAACTAATCGTCGACAAGAAAAGTTTTTTGTACCTCAACGGCTCGGAGCTCGACTACTCAGAGGAGCTGATGGCTTCTGGCTTCAAGGTGGTCAACCCCAACGCCAAGCGGACGTGCGGATGTGGAGAATCGTTCGTCGTATGACGACGAGGGAGTCAAGGCGTAGGAATGGTGCAATGCCCGTCATGTGCGCGGCCAAGCGAGCCGCGCTTGACCTGCCTCGAATGCGGGTCGCCGCTCGGCGCTGAGCTCGACTGCTTCGCCGCACTCGACTTGCCGCGCACGCTCGCCCTCGATCCGCGCGAACTCGAACGTATCTATCATGAAGCCGGCCGCCGCGTTCATCCCGATCGCTTCGCGACGGGGACGCCCGCGGTGAGGCAGGCGAGTCTCAAAAGTACTGCACTTCTGACCCGCAGCTATCGCACTCTGCGCGACCCGGTCAGCCGGGGGCGGTACTGGCTGGAGCTGATGGGCGAGAAGCTCGCCGAGAACAACAAGGGCGTGGCGCCCGAGCTGGCGGAGCTGGTGTTCGACGTACAGGAGCAGCTCGGGGAGCTGCGGGAGACGCAAAACGGAAGCGCTAATGTGCTCGCCGCCGCGGTGAAAGAGCGGCGGGGAGAGCTTGAGGAATTGGTAGCCCGGACGCAGGAGGAGCTGGAGCGCAATTTCGCGCGCTGGGACGGTCGAGCGGGGGAGCGTCAGGAGCTGGTGAGCGGACTGAAATCCGCACTTTCCAAAATCGCCTATCTGCGGACACTCACTCGCGACATTGACCGCGCGCTCGAGAGCGTAACGGCCCATTGAGGAAAAGCGCAAACCGCTCCGGGGCCGCGCGGCGGCCACGGGCATAGCATTTACCCATGTCTCGTATATTCGGCATAGACCTCGGAACCACCAATAGCCTGATTGCGGTTATGGAAGGTGAGCGTCCGCAAATCATCGCTGACCCGCAGACCGGCAATCCATTGCTGCCTTCAGTGGTAGCGATAGCGCCTCAAGGCGAGGTCTTCGTGGGCGAGCGCGCGATCGCGATGGAACCTCATCTCACGGCTGAACGCAACGGCCGCATCCACGCTATCGGTTTCGAGGGCGGCGAGGCGGGCGCCGTGGTGCGCTCGGCCAAGCGCTACATGGGGCTCGGCGGCGACGAAGTCGCAACGGAGGACCGTCATCGCTATAGCTTCGCCGACTTCGCGGGGCCCGTAGTGCGCTTCGCGGTGGGCAACCGAACCTATACCCCCTCCCAGATTTCGGCCGAGATCCTGCGCGCGCTCAAGGCCCGCGCCGAAGACGCGTTGAGCGAGAAGGTCGAGCGGGTTGTGGTTACGGTTCCGGCCTACTTCAATGACGGCCAGCGCCAGGCCACCAAGGACGCCGGGCGCTTGGCCGGCCTTGACGTCGTACGCCTGGTCAACGAGCCGACCGCAGCCTCACTCGCCTATGGACTGCATCAGATGGCCGAGGGGCGGGTTGCAGTCTACGACCTCGGTGGTGGCACCTTCGACATCTCGATCCTCAATATCAAAGGCGGGATTTTCGAGGTACTGGCGACCAACGGCGACACCCATCTGGGCGGCGACGACTTCGACCGCCTGCTGGTCGACTTGCTGCTCGAGGATCTTCCGGACCAGATGAGACTGGATCGTCACGTCTGGAACAGCGCGCGGCTGGCCGCCGAGGCGGCCAAGAAACAGCTCAGCGATCACGACGAGGCCGAGATGACGCTTCGGCTGCCGGATCGCGAGGTGCGCAAGAGCATCAGCCGCGCCGAGTTCGAGCGGATGGCCGACGCGCTGGTCAGCCGCTCGCTGGAACGATGCAGGATGGCGCTTGCCGACGCGCAGCTTGCGCCCGCCGACGTCGACGCGGTGGTGCTGGTAGGAGGGTCGACGCGGATGCCGCTGGTGCGCCGGCGCGTGGCGGAACTCTTCGGGCGTGAGCCGCTGTGCTCGCTCGATCCCGACCAGGTGGTGGCGCTCGGCGCTGCCGTGCAGGCAGGCGTCCTGATGGGTTCGACGGGTTCGCGAGGCGACATCCTGCTGCTTGACGTGGTGCCGCTATCGTTGGGAATCGAAACGATGGGCGGCGTGATGGAGCGTCTCATCCATCGGAACACCACCATCCCGACCAGCGTGGCCGAGGGCTTCACGACGGCGGTCGACAACCAGACCCATGTCGATATCCATGTGGTCCAGGGCGAGCGCGAGTTGGCTGGCGATTGCCGCTCGCTGGCCCGCTTCAAGTTGGGACCGATCGAATTGCAGCCGGCCGGCGTACCCCGCATCGAGGTCACCTTTCTGATCGATGCCAACGGGATACTCAACGTCACGGCGCGCGACCAGCGCACCGGGCGCGAGCATTCGGTCGATATCAAGCCGAGTTACGGGCTGACCGACGAGGAAATCGAACGGATGCTCGAGGAATCGATCGATCTCGGCGAACAGGACCTGGAGCAGCGGATGCTGATTGGGGCGCGCAACGATGCGGCCCAGATGCTGGGGGCTCTCGCTAAGCAGCTCGGGGAGTATGGTTCGCTAATCCAGGCGGATGAGCGAGGACGTATAGAAGAATGCGTGTCAAGGCTGGAGGCGGCTAGAAATGGCACAGATCGTGCTTATATTTCCGCTCTGGTAGAGGAGTTGAATCAGCTCACCACGCCATTTGCCGAGAGAATAATGGATTATGCGATAAGTCGGGCCCTCGAAAAGAAGTCGGTTGAGGAGCTGTCATAGGCAGCGATGCAACAAATTGTGGGCATCTGCATCATTTTTTAGCCATCGGGAGAGGGCAAATGGGCTTGAAATGGGATCAAGCTGAGGAGATCGCAGAGGTATTGGCAGAAAACCATCCGGGTCTTAACCCACTTCAGGCGCGTTTCACCGATTTGCGGCAATGGGTGGCAGATTTGGATGAATTTGACGACGATCCTGCCGCTTCCAGCGAAGCCAAGCTCGAAGCGATCCAGATGGCTTGGAACGAAATTTACGAAGAAAACAACGCAGACGAATAACTGCCGCAACACTGAATAAGATGAATAGGACGTAATACTAAAGCGTCCATCAAAAGGAGGTCGGGGGGTGGGAGCACAAGATTTGGTGAGGCAGGAGCAAGGAGCGAAGATGCACGAAAAGGAAACATTGGACGAAAAGCTGCCGGGATTATTTGAACCCGACACGCTTTTGCCGATCCAATACTTCGAAGCGATGCGCCGTAAGCATCTGCTCGAGGGCGAGAAGCGTCTGGTGCTGAGCGTCCTCGAGGATGCGGTCGAGTGCTTCATGAAATGTATCGACTCGTCAAGCAACAAGGGTCAACGCCTGTTTCGCGACGCCGAAGAATGGATCACCCTGGAGGACAAGAAGTGGGTGTTCTCCTTCGACAACGTCTGCGAAATGCTGGATGTCAACCCCGAGTATTTGCGTCGCGGACTGCGTGACTGGAAGGCGCGCAAGCTGGAGGCGATCGAGCAGGCGCGGATTGCGCGAGCCGAACAAGCAGCTTTGGCGGTCGCGGCCCCTGTGGCGGAAGTTGCGGTCCCTGAGGCCAAGGTGGAAGAGATTGTCACGCCGGTAGCCAAGGCGGCCATGACAAAGCCTGGTGCGGGCGTCAGTCGCTCGCTGCATCGCAAACGCGAAGCGGCCGATCGGCGGACCAAGCTGCGCAAGGTGCGCGCCTGAACTAAGCCGCTAAGTGGCTGAACGTATGCGCTATGCATACATCTCGTCGTGCGCCGGCTTGCATTTTTCGTTGACGAGCAATTGTCCGCCGTTTTGACACTCTGCTGAAAGCCAACTCGAACGGGCCCCGGTGCCCGTTCGTTGGCATTCGCATTCTATGCCCGCTCTGCGATGAATTCGCGCCCAGGTCTGATTGTTTCGCTGGCCGCGATGGCGTGGTTGATTGCTGCTGCGGCTACTGCAGCCTGCGCGCCGACGCCCGTTCAGGTCAACGTGTTGACCTTCCACAACGACAACTCCCGCAGCGGCTACAACTCGCACGAGACCATCCTGCGGCATTCCAACGTCAACTCCACGACCTTCGGCAAGCTCTTTTCCTATCCGGTCGACGGCTATCTTTACGCCGAGCCGCTGTACGTCTCTCAGCTAGCGATCCCCGGCCAGGGGACGCACAACGTGGTCTACGCGGCGAGCGAGCACGACAGCGTTTATGCCTTCGATGCTGACGGCCTCGTTGCCACGCCGCTCTGGCAGAAGAGCTTCATCGATCCGGCCAGCGGAATTACCACCGTCGACGCATTGATCGACGTCGGATGTGCCCTCCTGGTGCCCGAAATCGGCATCACGGGGACGCCGGTGATCAGCCTTCAAAACCATGCGCTGTACGTGGTTTCCGAGGTTAAGAATCAGAACACGGGAAAGTACATCATCGAGCTGCACGCACTCGACCTCGCGACCGGGAGCGAGAAGTTCGGCGGTCCGGTTCCGATCAGCGCGACGGTTTCCGGCCACGGCGTCGGCAATGACGGACACGGCCATGTATCATTTGCTGCCAAACTCGCAAATCAGCGCCCCGCTCTCCTGCTCTCGGGCGGCATGGTCTACGTTGCGTTCGCCTCGAACTGCGACATAGGCGCCTACCACGGATGGGTGATGGCCTACGACGATGCAACGCTCGTGCAGAAGGCGATTTTCAACTCCACGCCCAACGGTAGCGAAGGCGGGATCTGGCAGAGTGGCAACGGTCCCTCGGCCAGCCAGTACGGCAATATCTTTATCGGAATCGGGAACGGCACCTTCAACGCCAATCAGCCGAATCCGACCGATTACGGTGACAGCTTCGTGAAGCTGAACCCCCAGCTCCGCGTGATGGATTACTTCACGCCCTCCAACCAGGCCGCTATGGCCGCCGCGGACGAAGATGGCGGAATTACCGGCGCTGTCCTGCTGCCCGGTCAGCAATTCGGGCCGACGGCATTCGAACTGATGGGCGGAGTCAAGACGGGCCGGTTTTATCTTCTGAATCGCGGACCGATGGGGCACTTCTGTTCGGCGTGCAACGACTCGCAGGCGATGGGCATCGTCGACACCGGCTTTGGTCTGTTCGACGCACCGGCCTTCGCCAAGGGCCTGGTCTATATCGGCGGGGTTGGCGCACGGCTCAAGGCCTGGCAGGTCTTCAACGGCCGTATGTCGGCAGGACCGGTGGCGAAGAGCGCGACCGCATTTGGCTATCCGGGCACCAGCCCCGCAGTCTCCAGCAACGGTGGCTTCCAGGCAATCGTCTGGGCGCTCGACGTGAGTGGCTATGCGAGCGGCGAGCCGGCGGTGTTACACGCCTACTGGGCCTTCAACCTGACGGAGCTTTACAACAGCGCGCAGGCGTCAGGCTCGCGCGACACAGCGGGCCCCGCGGTCAAGTTTACGGTTCCCACGATTGCTAATGGCAAAGTCTATGTCGGTACGCGGAACGAGCTCGATGTCTACGGGCTGCTGCCGACGCCTCCGTAACGCTCGCACCGTGGAGCGGGCGGTCAAGCTTGGGATCGTTCCCGCCGCTATGGCATAAGCATCGTAACGGCCGCTGCGAACACGAACGCCGGGGCATGCGGGTTTTGAGGCGCCGCCGGGATGGGGTGCGCTGCGGCGCAGCGGCCAGGAAAGGGGTTGAATCATCATGGGCGTAACTTCCAAGACCGTGAGCGTCACCGCCGCCGACGGCGGCGTCTTCAATGCGTACGTCGCGTTACCCGAGAGCGGCGCGGCACCGGGGCTGGTCCTGCTCCAGGAGATTTTCGGTGTCAACCGGCATCTGCGCGAACTCGCCGACCGCTATGCCGAAGAGGGGTACGTCACGATCGCGCCCGATCTGTTCTGGCGGATCCAGCCGGGAGTCGAGCTGGGCTATTCGGAACCCGAGATCAAGGCGGCATTCGATTTCTTCGGCCGCTTCGATCCGGACCAGGCGATCAAGGACGTCGCCGACACGGTGCGCGCGCTGCACGCGATGGCCGAGTGCAATGGCAAGGTCGGCGCGAGCGGCTTTTGCCTGGGCGGGATGCTCGCCTATCTGACGGCTGCGCGATGCAATATCGAAGCGGCAGCCAGCTACTACGGGGTGGGAATCGAAAAGCGGCTCAACGAGGCAGGCGCGGTGCGCTGCCCGATGGTGCTGCACTTCGGAGAGCTTGACCGCTTCGTGCCGGCCGCCGCGCGCGACGCGGTCGCCGCAGCCTTCAAGGAGCGCGACGACG
>Ga0209526_10002430_pt1 | contig 12571 bp, 8 predicted proteins | sample JacPinW_OM2H0_M1_FD_188566 | JGI IMG/M metagenome (GOLD analysis project Ga0209526, IMG submission 188566) | Forest soil microbial communities from Algoma, Ontario, Canada - Jack Pine, Ontario site 1_JW_OM2H0_M1 (SPAdes) (version 2) | ecosystem: Environmental > Terrestrial > Soil > Boreal... | reverse complement strand
TCCCGCGCTGCACTCTTCGACTGGAGACGCATTCCGCTCCGGCAGCGGCGCCGTCACCACCAAGATCATTGCGCCGGATCAGATCGCCATTACTTTTGCCGCACCCCTAGCCGGACTTGAGCGCCTTTTTGATCAGGTTGCGATCATGTCCGCGCATTCTCCGAAGAAAGAAGCGGCCGTGCTCGGCCCATTTCTGGTCGCGGAATACAAGGCGGGATCGAGCGTACTCCTCCGCCGCAACCCGAACTACTGGAAAAAAGATTCGCAGGGACACCACTTGCCGTATCTCGATTCCATCCGCCTCGACATTCAATCGAATCGCGACGTCGAGATGCTGCGCTTCAAGCGCGGCGAGCTTGACTTGATTAACATCCTCGACAGCGATTATTTCGACCGTCTTGCCGCCAGTTCGCCGGGCCTCGCGCACGATGCCGGAGCCTCGCTCGATTCCGATTTCATGTGGTTCAACCAGGTCGCGAGCGCTCCCATCCCCGAGTACAAGCGGGCGTGGTTCCGCTCCGCTGATTTTCGGCGCGCGATTTCGCAAGCCATCAACCGCGAAGATCTGAGCCGCGTGGTCTTCAATGGTCACGCCCAGCCCGCCGTCGGCCCGGTTTCGCCCGCCAACAAATTCTGGTTCAACAGCAATCTTAAAGCCGAACCATACCGTCCCGACTCTGCGCTGAAGCGCCTGCAAGCCGACGGTTTCCACCTGCAAAACGGGTCGTTATTCGACAAGAGTGGCAACGCCGTCGAGTTTTCCATCGTCACCAATGCGGGCAGCAAGCCGAGAGAACGCATGGCCGTCATGGTGCAGGAGGATCTCGGGAAGCTCGGCATCAAGGTCAACGTGGTCACGCTCGACTTTCCCTCGTTCATCGAGCGCATTAAACAGAAATTTAATTACGAAGCCGCGATGCTCGGCTTCCGCAATGTCGACCTCGATCCGAACGGTCAGATGAATATCTGGCTGAGTTCGGCCGAAGATCACGCCTGGAATCCCCAGCAGAAATCTCCGGAAACCGCCTGGGAAGCCGAGATTGACCGGTTGATGCGCGCGCAAGCGTCCACCGCCGATCCGAAGAAGCGCAAGGAGAGTTTCGATCGCGTGCAGGAGATCGCCGCCGAGCAGGCGCCATTGATTTATCTGGTCAATCAGAATGCGCTGTCCGCCGTTTCCAGCGCGGTGGAAGGCGCGAATCCCGGAATCCTTTCCCCGCAGACGTTCTGGAACGCGGAGCGCCTTACTCTGAACGCAAGCACACGGGCGAGCAGGTAACACCATGACGCCAACGCCCGATATCTCCGGAAGCCTGCTTTCCGCGCAGGTGACCGTCCGCTATCCCGGCAAAGCTCCGGTGCTCCGCGGAGTCTCGTTGGAAATCGCTCGCGGCGAAGTGGTCGGCCTGGTCGGTCAAAGTGGCTCGGGCAAGAGCACTCTGGCCATGGCCATCCTTGGATTACTCGGCCGCCAGCGCGCCATCGTCGAAGGCAACATTTTTTTCCAGGGCGCCGATCTGCTCGCCATGCGCGAACGGGAATTGCGCAACCTCCGCGGACGTTCCCTAAGCCTCGTGCTTCAGAGTCCTCTAGCCTCGCTCAATCCCGCGCTCCAAATCCGCACGCAACTCAGGGAAGCCTGGCGCGCCCACAGCAACAGCAACGCCGCAAGCGGAGACTGCGACCGCGCCATCCAGTCCGCCTTGAAAAGCGTCAGCCTGCCCAGCAACGAGGATGATCCCGATTTTCTGCACAAGCACGCATCTCAACTCAGCGTCGGTCAGGCTCAGCGCGTACTGATCGCCATGGCCATCATGCACCGCCCCGCGCTCTTAATCGCTGATGAAGCGACCAGCGCGCTCGACGTGATCACGCAGTCCGAAATCCTGGAGTTGTTCGCGCGTTTGAATCGCGAGATCGGCATGTCGATCCTCTACATCTCGCACGATCTGCCGTCGGTCGCCGGAATCTGCCAGCGCATCGCCATCCTCCACGAGGGCCAGATCGTCGAGTGCGGCCCGACTGAACAGATCTTCACTTCACCCGAACACCCCTACACCCGCCGCCTGATGTCGGCTCTGCCACAAGTTCCCATGCGACGCGAAGTGCTTCTAGCGAGAGCCCACGCCGTCACGCTGGAGTAACAATTGGGGACGGGTTTACTGACGGCTAACGGCTGAAAGCTGACGGCGCTCTATGCCTTGGCTAGATGCTCCGCAACTTCCGGAAGCTCGGCGGCATGCCACGCGTCGAAGCCTCCCTCAACGTTGAGCACATTGCGATGGCCGGCGCGCTCCAGCAGACTACAGGCAATCATGCTGCGATATCCGCTCTTGCAGTGAACCGCAACCGGGCGCCCCCGATCCATCGCGGGCAGTCCGTGCGGAAACGTATCGAGCGCCCGGCATTCTACTTCCGCGATGTGACCCGCTTGCCATTCGCCTTCGCGACGGACGTCAAGCACGTCAGCCGCGCGCAAGCTTCCCGAGCGCAGTTTCTGGTTCAGTTCCTGCGGAGAAATCTGCGCTGTCTTCAACACCGGCAGGCCAGCCTTCTGCCACGCCGCCACACCGCCGGCCAGGTAGCCGCGCAACTCCTCGATGCCGACTCGAGCCAACCGCATCCGAGCTTCCTCAATCTGCGCATCGGTTTCGCCGATGAGAATTGGCCTGGAGTGGATCCCCAGAATCCCTCCGGCCCACGACGCGAATTGTCCCGAGAGCGCGATGTTGATCGACCCCGGCACGTGTCCGGCCGCATAATCGTCGCCCGGACGAACGTCGAGCACGTTGGCGTTCTCCTTCAAGAGCGCTTGCATTTCGGCCGGAGAAAGCGCCGGAAGCGGCGGTAATTCCGTCAACGTCGCCGCGCCCGAGCGATTGATCTCGGCATCTTCAAGAAAATAGTCAGGGCGAGTCGGAAGGTTCGCGGTCAACTGCGCGATAAATTCCTCCCGGCTCCCGATCTGCAGCGCGTAATTCGTAAGCCGTTCCGTCCCAATCGTGGACGAGCGCTCCGCCCGCATGGCGCGTCCGCAGAGCGAACCTGCACCGTGCGCGGGATACACCTTCACTGCATCAGGCAGCGCCAGCAACTTCTCGTGCAGACTGTCGTACAGCAATCCCGCAAGTTCCCGCGACGTGTGCGTCTTCGAAAGATCCGGGCGCCCAACATCGCCAATGAACAACGTGTCGCCGGTCAGCACCGCGCAGGGCTGCGCGGCTTCTTTTTCATCCGTAATCACCAGGCATACACTCTCCGGCGTATGGCCCGGCGTCTCCAGCGCCCGAATCCGCACCGCTCCGTTCTTCACTTCAAAGCCGTCGGTCAGCGCGACATGCGCGAATTCCGCATTGGCCTGCGCCCCGATGTAGATCCGCGCGCCCGTGCGCGCCGCGAGTTCTTTATGTCCAGAAACAAAGTCGGCATGCAGATGAGTTTCGAATATGTGCCGGATTGTAAGATTCTGCTCGTCGGCCGCCTTCAAATAGATGTCCACATCGCGCTGCGGATCAACCACCGCCGCCTCGCCCTCCGATCCGATCATGTATGAGGCATGAGACAGACAGGTCAGGTAAAACTGTTCAAAGTACATATCGCGACTCCGGCTCAGATAACGCCCCCAGCGGTTTTCAGATTATCGTTTTCAGACTATCACTGCAGCCTGCCGAGCACCGATAGCGCATCCATTCAATGTACAGGTCCAAGGGGTAGGCCGCGCATTCAGCACTTTTTGCACTGACACCCACCCAAATTATGAAAAAAATATCCTGAAAATCTTTGCCAACCTATTGAATAGCCTGTGGTTAAATGACGCACCGTCTGCGTACTCCTTTTGTAACTTGGACTTGCACCCAATAACGGCCTAGAGTCGATTGAACCGTGCATTTGAGTTTTTCGGCCCCCAGCGTGCATCGAATTACTTGGAGGTTCCGATATTCGTACGGTGCGCGAACAAGATCCGTGAACGAAGGCGAAAGAATGACGAAGCACAACAAATTCGAGCCGGCACCAAGCGGATTCGCACTCATAATGTCCATATCCGCGATTGTCTTGGTCCTCGGTCTGTCCGTTTCCGGATCCGCCCAAACCAGTCCCTATGTCGTTGCCACTTCAGTCGGCGCTAGTAAGTCCTCTGCCTTTCCCGCCACCAGCGGCGCAGCGGACGAACCCATCCTCACCATCACGAAACGCGTCGATGAAGTGAACGTCCTGTTCATCGCAACCGACCGCCACGGCAAATTCGTTCGCAATTTAAACCAGGCCGACTTCTCCATTTTCGACGACCACAAGCCGGTGCAATCCATCCTCAATTTCCGTCGCGAGACCGACCTGCCCATCGAGATGGGCCTACTCGTCGACGTGAGCGGCTCGGTGCAGGGTCGCTTCGGATTTGAAAAAGAAGCGGCCACCGGATTTCTGCAGCACATCATCCGTCCCGGCTATGACCGCGCGTTCGTTGTAGGGTTCAACAAAGAGAGCCACCTCACCCAGGATTTCACCGACAAAGTGCCGTTACTCTCCGCCGGAGTGCAGCGCCTCAGCAATGGCGGAGGCACCGCGCTCTATGACGCGATTTACACAGCCTGCAAGGACAAACTCCTGCGCGAACATTCCGAGCATCCCATTCGCAAAGCCCTGGTCATCCTCAGCGACGGCGAAGACAATCAAAGCCAATACACGCGCGCCCAGGCCATTGAGATGGCGCAGCGCGCCGAAGTTCTCATTTATGCGATCTCCACCGACGACAGTGGACTGATTCTGCGCGGTGACAAAGTTCTCGAAGACCTCGCTTCCGCCACCGGCGGCCGCGCCTTCTTCCCCTACAAGATGAAAGACATCACGCATTCCTTCGCCGCCATTGAAGACGAACTGCGCAGCCAGTACGACGTTTCTTACAAGCCCACCGACTTCGATGCCGATGGCCGCTATCGCTCCATCGAAATCACTGCCGTGAAAAAAGATCTCCAGGTCCGTGCCCGCCGCGGATACTACGCTCCAAGGCAGTAAGCCAGGTTTAAAGGTTGCAGAGTTTCACATTTTCAAGGTTGCTTCGAGTCGTTGCAATCTGAAACTTTGAAACACGGCCCTTTCTGTGTTAACGTCCCCTTGAATCCGCATCCACGTGTAGAGACGGGCTTGCCGCGTCTCTGCGGGAAACGAAGGAGAATCTGCATGGCCTGGATTGTTCTGGCAGTCATTGTTCTGTTCGGCGTCTTTCTGGTTGGGATGTACAACAGTCTGGTGCAACTGCGCGTGCGCTCCGAATCGGCCTGGTCCGACATCGATGTTCAGCTCAAACGCCGCCACGACCTGATTCCAAATCTGGTCGAAACTGTGAAAGGCTACGCGGCTCACGAAAAAAGCACGTTTGAGGACATCGCGAAATTCCGCTCCATGGCCATGCAGGCCACCGGCCCGGCCGACAAGGCCGCCGCCGAGAATCAACTCAGCGGCGCCCTCAAAAGCCTGTTCGCGGTGGCCGAAAATTATCCCCAGCTCCAGGCCTCGCAGGAATTCACGCAGCTGCAGAATTCTCTCAGCGAAATCGAGGACGCTATCCAAAACGCCCGCCGCTACTACAACGCCGTCGTGCGCGACCTCAACACCAAGATTCAATCTTTCCCGACCAACATTCTGGCCGGGATGTTCGGCTTCCAACAGAAGCAGTTCTTCGAAACCGCTGCCGCGGATCGCGAACCAGTGGCGGTGAAATTCTAGGCATGCTGCACCAGCATTCGCGCCATCCGAGACCGCCGTGCGAGTCTGCTCCTGGTACTCCCCTGTGTTCCCCTGTGTTCCTTGTGGTAAAGCCCTTGCTCTTGCTCCTGATTCTGGCGCTACCACTAGCCACCGCCTCTGCCCAAGTCCGCAACTGGCGCGTCGCCGATTTCAAGGACACCATCTCCATCGCCGCCGATGGCACCGCCCTGGTCAGCGAAAAAATCACTCTCGCTTTCGTGGGTGAGTGGCACGGCATTCACCGCACCATTCCCGTCGAATATCCCGGACCGCACGGAACCAACTACACGCTCTTTCTCAATGTCATGAGCGTCACCGACGAAAACGGGAACAAGCTGAAGTACGATTCAACTAAGTCCGGGGCCACCCGCGATCTCAAAATCTACATTCCCGGCGCAGTTGACACGACGCGCGTCGTCAACATCGATTATTCCGTTCGCAACGGCGTCCGCTTCTTCGATAGTTCCGGAGAAGGTTATGCCGAGTTCTACTGGAACGTGACCGGCAACGATTGGCCGGTTCCCATCGACCATGCCTCGGCCTTCGTGACCCTGCCCGAAAATGCCGCCGGACTGCGCGCCCAGGCCTTCACCGGCGCCTATGGTTCAAGACAAAGCGACGCGACCGCCGAAGTCAAAGGCGCCGACGTTCTTTTCGAAACCACCCACCCGCTGCCCATGCACGGCGGCGTTACCATCGACATTTATGTCCCGCAGGGAGTGCTCAAACCTCCGTCCGCGGTTACGAAGTTGGGATGGTTTCTCGGCAGCAATCCCATCGTGTTTCTGCCGCTGCTGACCCTGGCCGTGATGTTTGCCCTCTGGTATTCCGTGGGACGCGATCCCGATCCCGGCGTCTCCGTGGCCCCGCAGTACGAGCCGCCCAAAGGCATTTGTCCCGCCGAAGCTGGCACTTTGATCGACGACACCATCCATCCCCGCGATATCACCAGCACCATCGTCGATCTCGCCGTGCGCGGCTACATCAAGATCGAAGAAAAAGTCGACACTTTTCTCGTATTTCACCACAAGGATTATTTATTCCACCTGTTGAAGCCGCGCGAGCAGTGGGGCCCCGACCTCACGGCGCACGAACGCGTGATGCTGGAAAACATTTTTGTGGACGGCGCTGAAACCCGCTTGTCCAGCCTGAAGAATCGCTTCTACACCGTGATTCCCGTGGTGCGCCAGGACATCATGCTCGCGCTCAAGAACAAGGGGATCTACACGCTCGATCCGGAATCGGCCAATGGCTATAGCATCGTCGCCGGCGTCGCCATCGCGATCCTCGTGGTCGCCGTGCAAGTCATGGGTTGGATGAACCTGTTCTATTCCATTCCGCTTCTGATCGGGAGCGTTTTAGTTTCCGTCCTGATCTGGTGGCTCTTCGCGCGCCAGATGACGGCGAAGACCGTGGCCGGTGCGCGCACGCGAATCGCTATCCTCGGATTTCAGGAGTTCATGAATCGCGTCGATGCCGACCGCATCCAGCGCATGCCGCCCGACACGTTCGAGAAATTTCTCCCCTACGCCATGGCGCTGGGCGTCGAGCACCACTGGGCACAAGCATTCGACGGAATCGTAAAAGATCCGCCCAACTGGTACGTTTCGCCGAACGGCTATGTCGGCTTCAGTCCACTCTTCTTTTCCAGTTCCATGCACAGCATGGCGTCGGACATGCATCAGGTCTTCGTCTCCGCCCCCAGAGCCAGTTCCAGCGGATCCGGCTTCAGCGGAGGAGGCGGTTTCTCAGGCGGAGGCTTCTCCGGAGGCGGCTTCGGTGGCGGAGGGGGCAGCGCGTTCTAAAATCAGCACGCACCTAGTCTTTGCCCTAGAGACCGCCGCCCCCGGCTGTCTAAGCGAGCGCAGCTCGCTTGGGTTTTTCGTTTTATCCCTATCTTGCATCGAAGAGCGTGGCGCGGCTTCGCCTCGCCGGACAGCCGGGGCGGCTGTCCCTGCGCGTTCTCTTCGCACGATGACAAACTCAATGCCGCGATTTTACGCGACGCGCCCCTAGCTCGCGACCGCTTCTTCCAGACGACACTGTGCCGCCGACTTATCGTCTCTTAGCCCCATGAACACAGGCGCACGCAGCTTCATCCCGCCGTCCGCGCTCTCGTGAGTCCACTCGGCAAACTTAATCTCCGCAACAAGCTCCGGACGCACAAACTGAACTTTTCGCAATCCGCCAATCTCGCCGTAAAACGGATTCTGTTTCGTCTTGAGCGGCTGTAAGCGAGCAAACATTTCTTTGAGCGTCTTGTGATCAAAGCCAGTGCCAACCTGTCCGACGTGAATGAGCCGGCCCTTCTGGTCGTACAAGCCGAGAACCAGCGCGCCGAAATATTCGCGGCTGCCCTCCGGATCGGTGTAGCCTCCGATGACGCACTCCTGACGCTGCGTGATTTTGATTTTCAGCCAATCGCGCGAGCGCTGCTCTTCGTAAATGCTTTTGCGCTTTTTGGCGAGGATGCCTTCCAGTCCGCGCTGCTTCGCCGCGTCGAAAAGATCAAGCCCTTTCTCGGCATAGTGATCGGAAAATTGAACAACCCCGCCTGCAACAACCCTCTCTTGCAGCAACTGCTTGCGTTGCTCGAGCGCGACGCGGCGCAGATCGAACCCATCGAGGTAGAGCAGATCGAACGCATAGTAAATGACCGGCACACCTTCGCGCCGTGGCATACGGCGTTTCCCGGTTCGAAATCCGGTCCTCTGCTGCATCAAACTGAACGATGGGCGGCCCTCTTCATCGAGCGCGGCGATCTCTCCGTCAAGAATGGCGCGCTCGGCTTTCACGAATCGCGGCAGGCTGCCGAGCTCCGAAAACTGCGCAGTCAGGTCATTCTGGGTGCGCGACATCAGACGCACGCGTCCGTCTTCGATGAAGGCGACGGCGCGGTAGCCGTCCCATTTAATTTCGAAAAGCCAGTCAGGATTGTCGAAAGCCTTGTCGGTCGGAGTCGCGAGCATGGGGTGGATGACCGTGGGCATGGGCTTCTGCTCCGCGCCGGGAAGAGCTTTAACCGCAGAGGTCACAAAGTTCGCAGAGGACTTCTTGTTCTTGGATTTTGAAGCTTTCTCCTTCGACGCGGCAACCGCGGACGCAGCAGCCGTGTCCTTGGCCTGGACGACGCTTCGCGCCGCCTGTCTAGGGCCTTTTTTTATATTTTCTTCCGCGCCCTCTGCGCTCTCGGCGGCTACCGCTTTCTTTTTTTTTAGATCCGCTCGCGCGATTGCGTCCGCCAGCCACGCGGCCTTCACCTTCCCCCGCGATGCCGGCCGACTGCTCTTCCATTCGGCGGAGCCTTCGTCCCCGGCGATCTGCGCCATAGTGCGGCCGGTGAGGATGGAGGTGTCATACTCATCCATGTTGAATCCCGCGACCACGTGATCGTCTTTCTTCTTGATCAGCAGCCATTCGTTTCCCTTGCTCCCAGGTCGGCGAGCCTTGATGTGCACCAGCGCGAAATCGCCCTTAAGCCGCTTCCCTTTCAGGCGAAACTTCAGGTCGCCTTTCGCCAGCATCGCGGCCGCTTCTTTTTCCGTGCCCGGAACATACTCGCCATTGATGGGCACCGGCGACAACGGCTCCCATGTGCCTGCGTCCCAAACCATCACCGTGCCACCACCGTAATTGCCTTCGGGGATGGTGCCTTCAAAATCGTAGTACGAAACAGGATGATCCTCGACCTGCATGGCCAGACGCTTATCGGCAGGATCGAGCGACGGGCCTTTCGGGACTGCCCACGACTTGAGCACGCCTTCCATCTCCAGCCGAAAGTCGTAGTGCAGTCGCGTCGCGTCGTGGCGCTGTACGACGAAGCGGTGACGCGATTGTTTTTCGATCTTAGGTGGAGGCTCGGGCGTTTCCTCGAACCGCCGTTTGCGTTTATATTCTTCGAGCGCCATGGTGGTTATTGTAGCCCGCTCGTGTGGGGACGGGCGCCCTCGCCCGTCCAAGCCGAGCACAGCTCGGCAGCTGCCTGTGGCCAAGGCAACTCGTGTGCGCGCCCTCGCCCCTAGAATGCCAACCCAAGGCCGTATACTGTTCCGGCTCCCCAGGAGAGATGCTATGAATCGCCCACTGCGACCAGGAAATCTGGGCGCTGCTTGTCTTTTTATTCTGCTCGCCACTTCGCTTCTGCAAGCGCAAACCGCGGCGCCAATCTCCGCCGCGCTGCGGGAGAAGATTGATGCGATCACAAAGCAGGCGCTGACCGACACCGGGGTTCCGAGCGCCTCGATCGCCGCCGTGCAAGCTGGAGCGATCACCTATCTCCAGGCCTATGGCGAAGGCCGCATCGAGCCGCACACGCCCGCGTTGCCTTCGATGCGCTACAGCATCGGTTCCATCAGCAAGCAGTTTACGGCGGCTGCGGTGCTGCTGCTCGCGGAACAGGGGAAGCTTTCGCTCGACGATTCCGTGTCGCGATTCGTTCCCAACCTGACCCGCGGCAACGAGGTTACGATTCGTGAATTGCTCTCGCATACATCGGGCTACCAGGACTACTGGCCGCAGGACTATGTTCCGCCGTTCATGCTGCAGGCCATCACCGCCGACAAAATTCTCGACCAGTGGGCGCGCAAGCCGCTTGATTTTGATCCGGGAACCGACTGGCAATACAGCAACACCAATTTTGTGATTGCGGGACTGATCGTAGAGAAGGCCAGCGGCGAACCTCTGCTGCAATTTCTGAGCGAGCACATCTTCACGCCGCTGGGAATGAAGAGCGTCATGAACATCGACCAGAATCGGCTCACCGAAACCGACGCGACCGGCTACCTGCGCTATGCGCTCGGGCCGCCGCGACTGGCGCCAAAAGAAGGACAGGGCTGGCTGTTTGCCGCGGGTGAACTGGCCATGCCCGCCGAAGATCTGGCGAAATGGGATATCAGCATGATCAATCAGACCATGCTCCGGCCGACCTCGTATGCGGAGATGGAAAAGGAAGTCGTGCTCAAGAACGGTTTGGGAACGCGCTATGGCCTGGGCGTTGACGTACGGCAGGAATTCGGGCAGCGCGCCATCGAGCATGGCGGCGAAGTCTCCGGCTTTACCGCGCACAATTTGGTTTTTCCGGACGCACGCATCGCTGTGATCGTCCTCGTCAATGAGGATTCGGTCGATGCCTCAGGCGACCTAGCCCGCAAGATCGCCGCTTTGCTTTTCCGTGAAGCCGATGCCGGCAAGCAGGAGGATCAGTCCCGCGAAATCTTTGCGGCGTTGCAGCAAGGGAAGATCAATCGCACCTTGTTCACGGACAACTGCAATCGTTACTTCAGCGAACAGGCTCTCAAGGATTTCGCCAGCAGCCTGGGGCCGCTGGGATCGCCGACGGAGTTTACACAGACCTACAAGCAGGATCGCGGAGGAATGACGTTCCGCTTGTTCGAAGTGCACTTTCCGCAAAAGACGGTTGAGGTTTGGGAGCGGATTATGCCCGACGGCAAAATCGAGCAGTATCAAGTGAGCGCGAAATGACGAGCCCATGAAACGCGAATACCCGGAGTCCCCGCTGGTGGGCGTCGGCGCAGTGATCATCGATCGTCATCTCGATCATCATCGCGATGCGAACCGTGTCCTGCTGATCCGCCGCGGACAGCCACCGCTGCGTGGCGAGTGGTCGCTGCCGGGCGGCGTCCTCGAATGCGGAGAAACTCTGCGAGAGGCGGCGATCCGTGAAGTTCGCGAAGAAACAGGATTGGTGGTCCAGGCCGGTGAGATGCTGGGCGTGTATGAGCGTGTGATCCGGGGCGACGAAGGACGGGTGCGGTATCACTATGTGCTGATTGATTTTTTGTGTCGTCCGGTTGGCGGCGATCTCAAAGCGGGCAGCGATGCCGCGGATGTTCGCTGGTTCACGCGCGACGAGTTGCCCGCGCTCAATCTGGCAGATGACACGAATGACGTCGTGCTCAACGGATTAGCGCGCACCATGGAGCCCCGGGCGTCCTCGCCTGGCCAGGGGGATGTCCATCCCCACACGAGCAATTCTTAGTCCGCCATCTTGGCCACGTGCACGGAGAAGCCCGTCTTCGGCAGCAGCGACGTCAACTCGAACACCTTGAAGCCGTCCCCGGTGATTTCCGACTGGCGATAGATGCCGGGCTCGGTTTCCGCCGTTTCGTGGCGGCCTTGCAGTTCGTTGAGAAACTTCTGCGCGTCTTTGCTGCTGGCCTCTCCGCCCTTGGCGCGCGTCACCACGGCCTCGGTGGCGTAGGAGCGGGCAAGTTTCGGCCAATACTTTTGCAGTAACTGCGTGCTCGCAAAAATATCGGCCCAGACAATTTCTCCGTTCACCGCGACCACGACGCCCACCGCATTTTTATCGCGTAGTTGGCGGATGACGCTTTCGTAGTTGCGCCGCACCGGTTCGGCAACGGCATCAACCTGCTTTTGCACTTCCTTATTGTCCATGACGCGCGCATATGACGTGGTGGAATTCACCGCGGGAGCGGCGCCGGTAACCTCGACGCTCTCCGCCATGGCACGCTGCGAAGTGCGGACGCTGTCCCATACCTGCTGCTGATCTTTCGCGCCCATGGCCTTGCTGCGCACGACGGGAGAGGCGAGAAGACCGGCAGCTGAGCCCGCCGAGTAGCCGAAATCAGATTTGCCGTTCGCCGCCACCCATCGTCCAGGCTCGACGCAAAAGACACTCAGGTCGACGGGATCGCTCTCGGGGGGTACGATGCGGTCTTTGCCGATCACGCGGTCCTGCTTGCCGCCAGTAACTATCTCGCCCGCGAGTAGTAACAACGGCCGCTTCGAGTTATTAACCAGCACTAGCCGATTCACCTCCGCGTCGCGTATGGGATGCATGATCGCC
>Ga0209526_10002429_pt1 | contig 12573 bp, 9 predicted proteins | sample JacPinW_OM2H0_M1_FD_188566 | JGI IMG/M metagenome (GOLD analysis project Ga0209526, IMG submission 188566) | Forest soil microbial communities from Algoma, Ontario, Canada - Jack Pine, Ontario site 1_JW_OM2H0_M1 (SPAdes) (version 2) | ecosystem: Environmental > Terrestrial > Soil > Boreal... | reverse complement strand
AACAGATGCTGGGTACCCAGCCAACCGCCAACCACACAGCAGTGAGGGTCGCGTCAGGCCAAGCATTCCTCCCCGGGTCGATCTCCGATGCTCGCCATAGCCCTCCAAAGTGGGAAAAACGAAATGAAAACAAATAAGAAGATTCTAATTGTGCTCGGTCTTAGCTTGATCGCCCTGCTCTTCTTCGAAAACGTGAACCATGGCCGGTCTCGCAGGGCCGCCACCCTGAAGGGCAACACCGCGGCCACGCAGCATTCCGATCTAGCGCCCACGGCGGAACCCGCTGTCTCCTCCAAGGCCGTTCGCGCTTCGTTTCGGCCGCTCAACTTCGCACTACTCCGCGGTGGCTTTACCTCCACCAGTGAGTTCTTCGAACGCGTTAACGCTGACCCGGTTCTGCATTCCTTCTACGGTGACTGCAGCGAATCCGGCGCCGCGATGAAGCCGCTCGCCGAGGACATGCTGGTATTTAGCACCTTCCGGCGCGGCAACGAAATTAAATGGGCCAGCAAGCCGCTGCTCATCCGCAAAGGCGAGTATGTTCTGACCTTCTGCGGCAAGACCGTTCTTGCTCGCTGCGCCAATTTGATTAGCTGGACCCCGATGCAGCCCAGCGAAGACATCCCGCCCAGCTTTCTCGAAGTACCCACCGACGTCGTCAGCGACCCCGAAGCGATCGTGTCCGTCGCCGCGGCAAGTCATTCCGCACCGAGCGTGCTCGCGGCAGCTGCCGCACCAGTCTCTTCCGCGGGACACTTCTTCTTCATTCCCCCCGTGTACATTCCGTCTTCGTCGGGTCATTCCGCCCCGCCGCCGGCCATTGCGCTCGAAAGCGACGAGTTCTCGGGTCATCAGGCGCTCTTTACCCTGCTCCTCGGCTTCCTCGTACTCGGGCTCCTGAAGCTGGTCATTCGATGAAACCTGCAGGCTACGCTCTCGCGCTGCTCCTAGCGCTCTTCATCGTCGGCGTCCCCAATGCCATTCGGCTTCACTGGGCGACCCTCGGGCCGCACTGGGCTGGCGCCGCCGCGTTTTTCGTGCCCGATTCCCGAGCGGAAGCGAATCACATCATCACGCGCGATGTCGATGTCACCGTAAACTCGCAATGCTCCGGCGCGGACAACATCCAGATCTTCTCCATGCTCTTTGCCACCGTCTTCCTGATGAACTGGAAGCGCATGCAGGGATGGAAGTCGATCCTGCTCTACTTGCTGGCCTTGGCGGCTCTGGCTGTAGTAAACCTCGCTCGCATCGTCGCCATCGCCGTCCGCGGCACCGAGACGCACTACGGCCTATCCAGCGTCGTAACCCTCGCACTGATCGTCTTCATTGTGTGGAAAGTCAAATGGCTGCGTCCTAGCGTCGCTGGGTAGGAACGCTTAGGCTCTGGCGTCTGCGTCTCGTTCGTCGTAGTCCTCTTGGTTGTAACAAGTAGGTCACACCGGCTCCAGCAGCCTTTGTATCTCGTCGACCAGCGCTGCCAACGCGTCTGTTTTTGACACTACCGCGCTTACTCCCGCCTCGCTAGCTTCCGCATTGCTGATTGTGTCCCTATGCATTGTGAACAAAACAATCGGCACGTGCGGTAACATCGGTCGCAATATGCTCGCCGTCCGCAAGCCATCCAGCCGCGGCATCGAAAGATCCAGAATAATCAAATCAGGGCGTAGCTCGCGTGCCTTCTCGATGGCGTCCAAGCCGTCAACAGCCTCACCGCACACCTCAAAATCCGTTTGCGATTCGAGAAAGCGGCGGATGGACTTCCGAATGGAAAGATTGTCATCGACGATGAGGATACATTTTGGCATCGCGTCCACTCTGGGCGACAGCCAACCCGTTCGAGAGCGCCCGGCACTTGATCCAGCTATTCTGTTGCGAAACGTAACAATCGGTGCCAACTCTGTGCAATACCCCGGTTCCTGTACTCCGCCGTAGTGCGATCATCGCCAAAAGAGTCCAACAAATTGCGCTTATTCCCGCAAAGAGCCAAGCGTGTCCGTGCCTGTTGTCTCGTCTCCGTCACCTTCCCCTGTGTCCTGGCGTCCTCGGGCCACTTCCAGCAGTCTCGAACAGTTGGTAGCGGTAGGTGTCGGTGCGCCTCGCGCCGATCCCGTGCCGCCACTGCAACGAAAGTCTTTGAAGATCACGATCAGGAAAGTCGTTCCGCGTGAACTCGCCCTAGCGGATCACCTCCAGCAGATCCTCCCGGCGAATGCCACTCGCACACTCGCCGTGCTCTCGATTGTCTCGGCTGCTCGAGTCGTTCGAGGAAATTCCCCCGGTGCAGTCTGTTTCTGTACCTGTACCTGCCCGTCAGGATCACTAACCCTGTTAGAATCTGCACTTAATCGGCGCAAGCGTCTCGACTTCTACTCCTCTAGGATCAAAAAGCCCTCCAATTTAATGATGTAAGCCGTTTAGAATCAGCATTTAAAAGAAGTGGGAAAGGTGACGCTTACTCCCCATGACTATACTTGGGTTGGCCCTCGCTTCTGGCTAAACACTGATACGCATCCACGCCCACCTTCAACTTTCGACTGTCGATGATCTCTTCTTGAATTTCCCACCGAAATGTAATGTATTGAGGGTTGCTCCCCGGGGCCCTGGTTCTGTCCCCGGCGACTAGAGGCCTATCTAAGGCGGGCATGGTTACCTACGACAGCGGCGCCAACGCATCGGAATCATCGCAGCCCGGTTTTTTCGCGCGCTACTTGCTCACTGCGCAGCGCACCAATCATAAGACCATTGGCGTGAACTATCTTTGGCTGGCGCTGTTCAGCGTTTTTCTCGGCATGATCATGTCGCTCGTAATGCGCATCCACCTCGTGTGGCCGGGCATGCGGCTCCCCCTTCTCGCTGGTTTCGGAGACACGCCGGAGCGCTACGCGGCGCTGACGATGCTGCATGGCTCCCTGATGGTGTTCATGGTTCTGACTGCCGCGCCGCAGGCGGGCTTCGGCAATTATTTTCTACCCATTCAGATCGGCGCGCGAGGCATGGCTTTCCCCACACTCAACTTGCTCGCCTTTTGGGCCACCGGCGCATCGCTGTTCGGCATGACCGCGGCGTTTTTTCTGCAACCTGACACGGGCATCACGATTTGGGTCGCGAGCGTCGCGCTTTTCTGCAGCGCTTCTCTCGTCAATGCGCTCAATTTTGGCGTTACGACCATCGATCTGCGCGCGGAAGGCATGACTCTTCCGCGCCTGCCGATTACCGTGTGGGCCTGGTTCATCAATGCCATCCTCAGCCTGCTCATCTTCAGCATCCTGCTGGCCGCCTGCGCGTGTATTCTCTCCGACCGCCTGATCGGCACGGCGTTTTTCTCAGCACCGAATTTTCCTCTATCTCTTTCCGGCCTGGCGGCTTCCTACAACTGGCAGCGCTTGTTCTGGTTCTTTGCACAAGCCGAAGTCTACGTCGCGATGCTTCCTTGCTTCGGCATCACCACGCATCTTCTCTCGACATTTTCACGCAAGCCCGTTTGGGCGCAACGCGCGGTGATCCTCGCGCTGTGTGCCGTCGGCCTGTGCGGTTTCTGCGTTTGGGGCCAGCATATGTTCGCCAGCGGCATGAATCCGTATTCACCGCTCGTTTTCTCTCTGCTGGCCTCGTCGCTGGGTCTGCCCGCTTCCATCCTGGTCATGAGCTGGTTTGGGACTCTCTGGAATGGCCGGGTGCAGCTGACGACCGCCATGCTTTTCTCCATCGGTTTCATTTCGCTCTTTCTCGCCGGCGGCCTCTCCGGACTGTTCCTCGCGGGTCAGAACCTTACCACTGCCGCGGCGAGTGACGACTTCATCGCTGGTCACTTTCACCTGGTCATGGGTGTTGCCGCGACATTTGCCATACTCGGCGCCTTGTTCTTCTGGTTTCCCAAAATGTTTGGCTGCCGCCTCAATGAGCCTCTCGGCAAAATTCACTTCTGGCTGACGTTCGCCGGGGTCTATTGCGTCTTCATGCCCATGCATTGGCTTGGCCTGATTTCACACTCACACATTTCGCCGGGAACCCCGCTGGCCACCGTCGCTGCCGTTGGTTCCTCGATTCGATCTTTCGTGACCGTCGCCACCCTGCTTACGATAGCCGCACAAGCCATATTTCTATTTAATTTTGTCTGGAGTCTCGTGCGCGGCGGGCAAGTGTCACAGAAGAATCACTGGCGCGCTGCCACCCTCGAATGGTTCGTGCCATCGCCTCCGCCGCTCGAGAATTTCGCCGGCTACGAACCAGTGGTGTATCGTGGAGCCTACGAATTAGAGGTACCGAGCCTTACCGAAGACTTTGCGCCGCAACATCTTCCGCCCGTTGGTGGGTTTCAGGAGGGTATGACCTCCGTCGCACCCAAGCGCAGTGCTAATTTGGGAGCTTTAGCTCCTGAAAGATAGGATGAAGAACCGTGCCGTCCACACGCGTAGTTGACGACATCGAGTTGATCATCGAAGACATCGGCGGCGGTGGAGGAAACCACCCACCCGCCGGTGGTGATGGCGGCGATGGAGACAAACGCCGCCGCCCTGGCCCGTCTTCCCCGCGGCGTTACTACACCGGAATCGCTCTCGCCATCGTTTCTATCTTGATGTTCTTCATGGCGCTGGCAAGCGCCTACATCATCCGCAAAGCGGGCAATGACTGGGTTCCGGTGCACCTGCCCGCGGTTCTTTGGGTCAATACCGTTGCTCTGCTCGCCAGCAGCGGGACCATGGAATTGGCACGGCGCCGGCTCGCGGCCGCCAATCTGAACGGCTTCCGAACCCTCTGGCAGCTCACTACCGGGCTGGGCCTTCTCTTCCTGGTCGGGCAGCTCATCGCGTGGCGCCAACTCGTCGCGCAGGGCGTCTACGTGTCCACCAATCCGGCGAGCAGTTTCTTCTATATCTTCACCGCCGCCCACGGCCTGCACCTTCTCGGTGGCGTCGGTGCGCTCCTGTACGTCTCAATTCGCAAATTTGAACAAACGAAACTCTCGCAGGTCACCGCCGCCGAAGTCACCTCCTACTACTGGCACTTCATGGACGGCTTGTGGGTCTTCCTGCTGGCCTTGCTGTATCTGGGGAAGTAATAGGGAGCGCGGGGCTCGCCCCGCACTCCTATGCAGCGGGAAGCGTCAGCAGCGGAGGAATTCGGAGATCGTCTCAGTCACTCGCGCGATTTGTTCTGCTCGCAGCTCGGGATACATCGGAAGCGACAACACCTCTTGCGCGGCGCGCTCGGCATGCGGAAAATCACCGGCCCTGTACCCAAGAGACGCGTACAGCGGCTGCAAGTGCAACGGCACAGGATAGTAGACCGAGGTCCCGATTCTCCGTTCCGTCAAAACCTGCTGCAGCGCATCACGTTTTTCCACGCGAATGGTGTATTGGTGATAGACGTGTTCGTAACCTTCCGGCGTGATCGGCGGCATGACGCCGGGAATCTGAGAAAATTGCCGCGTGTACTCTACAGCGTGGGCTTGCCGTGCGCGCTGCCAGTCCGGTAGGTGCCGCAGCTTCACCCGAAGAATCGCCGCTTGCAGCTCGTCGAGACGACCGTTCCAGCCAGGTTCACTGCTGACATACCTCTGCGTTTGTCCGTGATTGCGTAATATGCGGATCCGCGCGTCGAGCTTCGCGGAATTGGTCACGACCATGCCCGCATCGCCGTACGCTCCCAGATTCTTGGTGGGATAAAAGCTGAGGCACGCAACATCCCCAAGCGAGCCGGTTCGGCGGCCTTTGTAGGCTGCCCCGATCGCCTGCGCGTTGTCTTCGACGACCGGCAGATGGCGCGCCCGCGCAAATGCCACGATAGGATCCATATCGGCGGCAAGTCCGTAGAGATGAACTACTAAGATCGCTCGCGTCCGTGAAGTTACGCGCCGCTCGAGCTCCGTGAGATCGATATTGTAGGTGTTGGGGTGAATGTCGGCAAAGACCGGCTTTGCACCGAGGGCGCTGACGGCGCTGCCGGTTGCGACGAATGTAAACGGCGGCAAGATCACTTCATCGCCAGCGGCCACGCCGCAGGCGCGCAGCGCGAGCATCAGCGCATCGGTGCCGGAGCCGGTGCCGATGCCGTGCGCCACATTGCAGAGCCGGGCGATCTCCTCTTCCAGCGCGGCTCCTTCGCGCCCTAGCACGAATTGCTGCGATGCCAGTACGCGTTCGACGGCGGCGCGAATTTCCTCGCCGATGGTGGCGTACTGCGCCGCCAGATCGAGTTGCGGAACCGGCACCTGCGCAGCGGCGGGATGTGGATTTGCGCTCATGAGGGAAGTGTGGTGGCCACCAGCGTATGCCGATGGCGGGCCCCGCCCAATCATACTTCTTCCTTCAGGTAGGTTGTACATCTGAGAATGCCACATTGCTCGAAAGGTTTCTGGTTCGTTTCGCTCGAGTGAAGCGAGTCCGATTTTCGAACAGCGAGCGCGGTTTGGCCCGGGTGGCTCAAGGTATCTTTCTGCGACAGGTAGTGCGGAAAAGGGAATGCGAGAATCCTCCCTGAAGATACAGCCAGGCCTAGCAGAATGCTCACTTCTCTAAACAATTTGTAAATTATCCAGAAATATAGCATTTGGACCCCGGCGCCTACAGAAAAATGGTATGTGGCTCGCGCCGTAAGGTATGGACGGTTTCGACAGGGACGTAATTGACGGATAGAACGTAAGTTATGCAGCTAGGTAACGTATTGGCGACATACCATAATATGGAAATTCACGTGCTGTTACTATTTCTATAGTGAGCTTTCCTCGGGGGTTTGTACCCTCAATATTTTGGTAACAAAAACGGAAGGGTTCTCTTGAGTCTGGAGGGGTGGATGAAGACTGCGCGCGTAACAGTGGTGTGTGGGTTCCTGCCAGAGCGGGATACGAAGAATCAGCTAAATCGCGATGCCCGGAGAAAGAGACAATGGCTGTCTTGGCGTCTAGTGGTGCCAGTAGTTTTGATGGCCGCTTGCTCCCTGGCAGGGCTGGCGCAGGTACCAACCGGTTCGATAAGCGGGACGGTCAGGGATGCGCAAAACCTGGCGGTGGCTGATGCGACGGTTACGCTGACCAACCTGCAGACGAATGCGGGCTATGTCTCGAAGACCGGGTCTTTGGGCGGCTACCAATTCGAACACATCGACTACGGCCTTTACCGGGTAAGCGTGGCCAAGGACGGATTCAAAGCGGGGGTGATAAATAACATCAAGCTCGATGCTTCGACAGAATATTCGGTGGTGCCCATCACGATGGAAGTCGGGTCGCCGACCCAGACCGTGACGGTGGAAGCCGGAGCGGAATCAGTGCAGACAACAAGCGCGGAGGTGACAGGCACGGTTGAAAAGAAGCAAATAGACGACCTGCCGATTCTCGATCGCAATCCGCTCGCTCTTTTGGGGCTGCAGGCGGGAGTCTCCACTGCATTGCCCAACGATCTCGCACTCAACACAACTATTAACGGCCAGCGAACCTCGTTTTCGAACATGACGCTGGACGGCATCAATATTCAGGACAACTTCATCCGCGACAACGCGCTGGATTTCAGTCCCAACCAGCCATTCAGCAGTCAATCCCAGGAATTCACGATCATCAACCAGAACGGACAGGTGGAGAACGGCGGAGGCGCATCGCAAGTGAGCATTGTTACGCCGAAGGGAACGAATGCGTTCCACGGTGAAGGTTTTTGGTATTACCGTACTAATGCATGGGCCGCGAACGATTGGTTTAACAATGCCAGCCGCGTGGCGTTGCCAAACTTGCTGCAAAACCAGGGTGGCGGGAATTTGGGCGGGCCCGTCATTAAAAACAAGCTTTTCGTTTATGGTTACTACGAGCTTTTGAGGTTACGGGCGCAAGGAAGCACGAACACGACGGTGCTCAATCCAACGATTATTTCGTCGGTGTTGAGCGGGGCACCCACGGTGCCGTTTACGTACCAGCCGGTCGATGGGAACGGGAATGCCGTGGGCGCGCCGCAGACAGTGGACTTGCTGACGGTAGAGAATCAAGCGCGCGGCCCAGTAACGGCGAGCGGCGGCGCTCCAGTGTTCATTCCCGATCCAGCGATGCTGAAAGTAATTTCGCGGATTCCCACGACACCCAACAATACCCGCCTTGGTGACGGCGTGAATTTGCTGGGGTATCAGTTGAATTCCCGGGGCAATAACACGCAGGACAACTACGGCTTCCGGATGGACTACGATCTCAACGCTCGAAATAGTTTTACAGGGACCTGGTCGTGGAACCGGCAGATCGTGGAGCGCAACGACATCGACACTTCTTATGACAAGATTCCTCTGGTGACAAACAACGATTCCTCAAAGTTTCTGGCCACGGCGTGGAGGTGGAGTCCGAGGAGCGACTTCACGAACGAAGTGCGCTTCGGGTTCAACCTTGCGCCAGGCTTCTTCAAGACCTCGCAGAAATTTGGCAGCTACGTCCTGGACGACAATGGCGTGAACTGCCCGTGTCTTCCGTTCACGGACCCAGACCCCAACTTCCAGCCGCAGGGACGCAATACGCGCACGTGGTCCTGGCAGGACAACGCCAGCTGGTCCAAAGGAAACCACACGTTGAAATTTGGCACGCAGATCCAGCGAGTCACGATTTTTACGACGGGTTCCGCAGGCATCACCCCGATCTACTCGCTGGGATTTAGCGGGTCGAATCCGTATGCGCCAGCGACGTCTGACTTTCCAGCCCCGGCAAATGGTTCCATCAGCTCGAGCGCCCTTGCCAACGCGACGCAGATTTTGCAGAGTGTGGCAGGAGTCTTGAACCAAGTGTCCCAGACTTTGAACGCGACGAGCCAAACCTCCGGGTACGTTGCCGGCGCACCGCAAGACCGGAACTACAGCCAGAACGATTGGTCGTTCTATCTGGGCGATACGTGGAGAATCAAACCCAGGCTCACGCTGACGTATGGAACACGGTACGAATATTTCAGTCCAGTGAACGAGCGCAACGGTCTGGTGCTTCTGCCCCTGGTACCCGCCGGACAAACGGTCGAACAAGCCCTGTTGGGAAATGCCACGATCGACTTCGCAGGCGGACCCAGCAAGCGTGGGCTCTATGGGCGCCGCATGGCGCAGTTCTCGCCGAACGTCGGAGTTGCCTGGGACCCTTTTGGTAATGGTAAGACTGCGCTTCGCGCGGGCTTCAGCGTGAACTATGCCAACGATCAATTCTTCACCGCTGCGGATAACGCCGCGGCGGGAAATTCCGGCCTGTCTGCGACTCCGGCGAACCAGGGCCTTTTCGGGCGGACGGTGAGTAATCCGCAAGGGGCGCAAAACGTTACGATTCCCCCGTTCCAAATTCCTATCGATTTCCAGACGAATGCAATCAATCTCGGTGTCGGTAACGTTGCCGGATATGCAATCGATCCGAAGATCAAAACGCCATACGTGCAACAGTGGAACCTGAGTATCCAACGAGATCTAGGATGGAATACCACACTCACGGTGAGCTACATCGGGAATCACGGAGTGGGGCTGTTTCGGGCGATCGACGTCAACGAACTGCTGTTGCAACAGAACGGCTTTCTGGCGGACTTCAATCGCGCACGATCTAACGGCTTCCTTGCTCTGGCGGCGAACCCTTCCGGTGGTTTCGTGCCGGATTTCAACTCAGGCATAGCGGGCAGCCAGCCGCTTACGGTATTCCCGAATTTATTCGCAGGGGGAGCAATTGACAATCCGACGGTCTCAAATCTGATCTTCCAGGGTCAGGTTGGCACGCTTGCGTCGCTGTATCATGCTCTTCAGTTCGATACCGGTAACAATCCAACGCCAGGATTTAACAACCCGGTCATGTTGTTCCCAAATCCCTTCATCATGGGCGGGGACCTGCTGAAGAACAGTTCGTTCTCATCTTATAACGCAGGCGTGGTGGAATTGCGGCGTCGATTCAGCCGAGGGCTATATTTCCAGGGAAACTACACCTACAGCAAGGTAATGACGGACTACGCCGGTTCGCAAAGTCAATTCCAGCCTTATCAGGACAACGCAAGACCGAAGCTGGAAAAGCAGCGCGCGCCGTTCGATTTAACGCATGCGATAAAAGCGAACTTTACGTATGAATTGCCGATCGGCAAAGGCCACCGACTACTTGCCTCGGACAACCGAATCGTGGGTCTGTTGTTGAATGGCTGGCAGACAGCCTCGATTTTCACGTGGCAAACCGGAGCTCCATTCTCGATCTTGTCGCAATGGGGTTCGTTCAACCGTGGCCTGCGGATCGTGAACAATACGGCGGTGGCTACGTTGACGCATCAGCAGATCAGCGGCCAACTTGGCACGTTCGAGCAGTCGAACGGAACTGTGTTCATCATCAATCCTAAGCTGGTGTCGCCTGATGGCACGGGTGCGCCCGCGACTCCGCAACTGAGTTGTGCGCCGGCGGTGCCAGGGGGCTTCTGCAACCCACAGCCGGGCGAAGTAGGAAACCTGCAGCTCAATGCCTTCAACGGCCCCACATACTTCAATTGGGATGCTTCGGCGGGGAAGGATTTCAATCTCACGGAACGTATGAAACTGACGTTCCGGGCCGAGGCTTTCAACATTCTGAACCATCCGGTGTTCTCGTCCAATACGCTCGATGGGCTGACCAACACGACGGTTAACGAGCAGCTGATCAATAGCAATACGTTTGGGCAGAGCACAAGCACTGTCTCTAAGCCACGCAGGCTGCAACTGTCGCTACGTTTGAAATTCTAAACGGCGCAGCGACACGACAAGACGAGCGTTTTCCATCGGGCATCTCCTGAGAGAGGAGATGCCCGATTTTTTGGAATAGTCCCGAGTTAGAGATTTCGCAGATGGGCGAGACGGAAAGGGGAGCCGAGGTTTTCCCGGAGCTCGAGCCAATGTTCTTCGGGGATGGACATGAAGACTTCGACGACTTTGGGGTCGAACTGGGTGCCGGAGCAGCGGCGCACCTCTTCGCGGGCGTGGGATAGCGGAAGGGCTTTGCGATAAGGGCGATCGCTGATCATGGCGTCGAGGGAATCGGCGATGGTGAAAATGCGGGCGCCGAGGGGAATCTGCTCGCCTTTCAGTCCGCGGGGATAGCCAGAGCCGTCAAAGAACTCCTGGTGCGCGAGGACGATCTCCGCGGCATCGCGGAGGAAGGGGATGCGAATCAGCATGTTGTAGCCGATCTCGCAGTGCTTGCGCATGACCTGCTTTTCTTCGTCCGAGAGCGGGCCGGGTTTGCGGAGAATTCCGTCAGGAATGGCCATCTTGCCGATGTCGTGGAGGAAGGCGGCGCGTGCCAGCACCGGAAGGTAAGGATTCGGGACGGGCATGGCTTTAGCAATAGAGATACAGAATGCCGTGACGCGCTGGCAATGGCCTTCGGTCTCGGCGTCTTTGAGGTCGAGGGCGCTGCCGAGAGCCTCGAGGGTATCGTCGTACGATTGCTCGAGCTGTGCGAGGGCTCCAGAGAGTTGCGCGGTGCGTTCCTCGACGAGTTGTTCGAGGTTGCGCTGGTAGGTGCGGTTTTCCATGACCAAGCGGCGATGTTGCAAGGCCCGGCCGACGCCGAGAAAAAGCTGGTCCTTTTCAAAAGGCTTGAGGATGTAGTCATACGCGCCGCGGCGAATGGCTTCCAGGGCGGTAGAGATGTCGTGGATGGCGGTGACCATGATGACCGGAACCTCAGGATCATACTGGCGCAGCCAATCGAGGAGCTTGATACCGTCCATCTCGGGCATGATCATGTCGCTCAAGACGAGGTCCGGTGTGACACGCTTGACGTGATCCTGCGCGGCCCGACCGTTGCTGACTGCAGTGCAGTGATAGCCCTTCGACTCAAGCATGGTGGAGACGACTTCCCGGATGGCCTCTTCGTCGTCTACGACCAGTATGTTTTCGAGATCCACGGTGGTTGGCTCCCCAGCAGTCATTATACGGGACGGCACAGGTCGAATGTGGGAGGCTTGCTCAGTCAGAAAATAGCATGTTAGCGTCATGTTAAGACTGCACATGCGGGCCTCAAGAAGCTCAAAACGGGTCTCGGGAAATCAATTCCTGAGGCCGTGGCAGTGGGGACGAGAGGCGGTACCACGTGTTGGAGAACCAGGGCCTGCTCGGCATCGCTTTCTTTGAAGCGACGGCGTTTATTATTCTGCTCGTCCTGTTTTTTCTTCTTCGGCGAGATCATCCCACCGGATATTTCCGCTTATGGCTAGCGGGCTGGCTCTTATTGACCGTTTCATCGCTCCTTGAGTTGGGCTTGGTGGTTCGCGCGGTGCCCGGACTGCGACTGGCGGCGCTGTTGGCGCAGGTGGCGGCCCTGCTGGTGTTTCTGCGAGCAGTGCTGCAGTACACGGCGAGGTCCGGTAGTCGCAACTGGCCGCTGTTGCCCGTGGTAAGTATCACACTTCTCGGAATGTATTACCTGGAGCGCGGAGCGCCGCCACTGTTCGGTTCCGTACGCTGGGAAACGGCCATTCTGGAATCGGTGGTGTACTTGTGGGCGGGGTGGTCACTGTGGCGCGCGGGCGCGTCGCACAAGGGGCATGGCGCGCGGCTTCTTGCGGGAGCGTTTTTTGTCAGCGGTTTGCACAGCATCGACAGGTCACAGTGGCTGGACCACCCGATCTTTCT
>Ga0209526_10002428_pt1 | contig 12576 bp, 12 predicted proteins | sample JacPinW_OM2H0_M1_FD_188566 | JGI IMG/M metagenome (GOLD analysis project Ga0209526, IMG submission 188566) | Forest soil microbial communities from Algoma, Ontario, Canada - Jack Pine, Ontario site 1_JW_OM2H0_M1 (SPAdes) (version 2) | ecosystem: Environmental > Terrestrial > Soil > Boreal... | reverse complement strand
CGGTACTCGGCGTGGCCGGCCTGCTCAACGCCGCCCGCGCAGGCAACGTCGTCATCTCCAGCGCGGTGGGCAACGGCGTCGGCGACGACAAGCTGGTCTACACCTATGTGCCGACCATCATCGAGTACTACCTCGGGGAGAAGCCCCTGTTGGCCAACGTGGACACCTACCGGTGCTGGCTGGACGACGAACGCGCCGAAGTGCTCGACCGGGTCGACGAACTGGTCATCAAGCCCGTCGAAGGCTCAGGGGGGTACGGCATCGTGTTCGGCCCGGAAGCGTCCGAGAAGGAGCTCGCCGCGATCACCAAGAAGGTCCGCACCGACCCGCGCGGCTGGATCGCCCAGCCGGTCGTGCAGCTGTCCACCGTGCCCACCCAGATCCACGACAAGCTGGCACCCCGCCACGTCGACCTGCGACCGTTCGCGGTCAACGACGGGGACAAGGTGTGGGTGCTGCCCGGCGGCCTGACCCGCGTCGCGCTGCCCGAGGGCTCGCTGGTGGTCAACTCGAGCCAGGGCGGCGGGTCCAAAGACACCTGGGTGCTGGCGTCGCGCACGTCGGTGGCCGACCGCGAGCTCGCCGCCGCCGAGGTGGTGCGGTCCCTACCCAAGACGACAAAGGGCCCCAAGGCCGAGAACGGTTCGGACGGGTCGTCCCGACAACGCCAGCAACAGCAATCGCAGGTGCTCGGGCCTAGCGACAATGCGCAGCAGAGCCAGCAGCAACAGCAGGCGCTGGTGGACTGGCGATGAGCGCTTGCGCGAAGAGGAGACAATGGCGATGAGCGCTTGCGCGAAGAGGAGACAATGGCGATGAGCGCTTGCGCGAAGAGGAGACAATGGCGATGAGCGCTTGCGCGAAGAGGAGACAATGATGTTGGCGCGCAACGCCGAATCGCTGTACTGGATCGGCCGCTACGTCGAGCGGGCCGACGACACCGCCCGCATTCTCGACGTGACGGTGCATCAACTGCTCGAAGACTCAAGCGTGGACCCCGACCAGGCATCCCGAACACTCCTGCAAGTGCTCGGCATCGAACCGCCCAAAGACACGCTGGACCTGTGGTCGTTGACCGACCTGGTCGCGTTCAGCCGCAACACAAAGGGCGCCTGCTCGATCGTCGACTCCATCTCGGCCGCGCGGGAAAACGCCCGTGGCGCACGCGAAGTCACCTCCACCGAGATCTGGGAGTGCCTCAACACCACCTACAACGCGCTGGCTGAACGCGAGCGCGCGGCCAAAAGGCTTGGCCCCCATGAATTCCTGTCCTTCGTCGAAGGCCGTGCGGCGATGTTCGCCGGGCTGGCCGACTCAACGCTCAGCCGTGACGACGGGTACCGGTTCATGGTGCTGGGCCGCGCGATCGAGCGGGTCGACATGACGGTGCGGCTGCTGCTCTCCCGGGTGGGAGACAGCGCCTCCTCGCCGGCCTGGGTCACCCTGCTGCGGTCTGTCGGCGCCCACGACACCTATTTGCGCACCTACCGCGGTGTGCTCGACGCAAGCCGTGTTGTCGAATTCATGCTGCTCGACCGCCTCTTCCCACGGTCCATCTTCTATTCGCTGCGGCTGGCCGAGCACAGTCTCGACGAGTTGATGAAGAGGCCCCACAACCGGGTCGGCGCAACAGCGGAGGCGCAGCGCCTGCTCGGCAGGGCGCGCAGCGAACTGGAATTCCTGCGTCACGGTGTACTGCTGGAATCGCTGGAGAAGCGGCTGGCCGGCCTGCAGACGACATGTAGCGATGTCGGAGATGCGTTGGCGCTGCAGTACTTCCACTCCGCACCCTGGGTGGCGTGGCACGACGCCGGGCATGACGGCTCGTTGGTCATCGAAGAGGGTGAAGTCTGATGACGAGCGTCTCGCGCGAGGAACAGCGCTGATGTGGCGGCTACGGGTGGTGCACTCGACGGGCTACGCCTACAAATCCCCGGTGACCGCGTCGTTCAACGAGGCTCGGCTGACGCCGCGCTCCGACTCAAGGCAGAACGTCATCCTCAACCGCATCGAAACCGTCCCCGCCACAAGGTCATACCGCTACGTCGACTACTGGGGCACCGCGGTGACCGCGTTCGACCTGCACGCCCCGCACACCGAACTCGAGGTCACCTCGTCGTCGGTGGTGGAGACCGACAGGGGTGAAATGCCCGAGCACAAGGCGACCTGGGACGATCTGCGCGCCGAGGCGGTGATCGACCGGTTCGACGAGGTGCTCACCGGCACCCGCTACACGCCGGACAGCAGGGGGATCCGGCGGGTGGGGGAGCGAATCGCGAAGGAGAACGATCCGCAGGAGGCGGTCACTGCCGCGGCGAACTGGGTGCACAGTGAACTTGAATACGTGCCAGGCACTACCGGTGTGCACTCGTCCGGGCTGGATGCGCACCGCGAAGGCAAGGGCGTCTGCCAGGACTTCGCCCATCTGACGCTGATCCTGTTGCGCAGCATGGGAATTCCTTCGCGCTATGTGTCGGGCTATCTGCATCCCAACCGCAAGGCCGTCATCGGGGACACCATCGACGGCCAGAGTCATGCCTGGGTGCAGGCCTGGACCGGTGGCTGGTGGAACTTCGACCCCACGAACGACGCCGACATCAACGAGCAGTACATCAGCGTCGGGGTTGGGCGTGACTACTCGGATGTCACGCCGCTGAAAGGCATTTACTCAGGGGAGGGGTCGACCGACCTGGACGTCGTCGTGGAGATTACCCGGCTGGCTTAGCGTGAGTGAGTTGATTTAACGTCCGAGCACGCGGTAGCCAGGGTGAACGTACGGCGTCAGGCCCTGGTGCTCGGCCATGATCGCCAGCAGTCGGTGCACGGTGTCGCGCTGCTGCGCATCGAGCCCCGCGGTGAGCAGCCGGTCGTGCTGACGCCCCAACTCCCCGATCTTGCCGATCACCTTCTTGCCGGACGCGGTCAGATGCAGCGCATGCAGTCGGCGGTCGTCGGGGTTGCGGCGACGTTCGACGTAGCCACGGTCCTCTAACTCATCGACGTAGGCGACGACCCGGCTCGGTAACAAACCAAGCTCGCCGCTGAGCGCCTGCTGGCTGCGCCCGGGTTCGGCCGCGATCGCCCGCAGGATCCCGGCATGCGGCGGAGTCAGGTCGATCGATGCGATCAGCTCGGTGAACACCGAGGCGGACCGGTGGCCGAGTTGGGACAGCAGGAACGCCACACTGCCACGGTCGCTTGAGGCTGCTGACACGAATAAATCGTATCAGTCATGAACGATTTATCGCACAAATTATTTAAAGTCCTTGTCCATGACGCCGATCAGGCATATCGTTCAGGACATGAATGATTCAACTGTTGATACGAATGGTGCGGTTGGACGACGACCGCAGGGTGGCCCTCCGCTGGCGCTGCTCGCCGCGATCTCCCTGGTGCTGCTGCTCGCCGGACTCGTGATCGGGGTCGCGTTCGCAGGCGTCATGCCGCTTCCGTACGGCTCTGCCACCGCGATACAGGACTACGTCGCCGGTCATCACGCGGCGGCCGTGGCCATGGCGGTCGGGACGTTCGGGTCATCGATACCGCTGGCCATCTACGCCGCCACCGCAAGCGCCCGCCTGCGTCAACTCGGCGTCACCGCACCCGGGGCGACGATCGCATTGGCCGGGGGCCTCCTGGCGTCGGCCGGGCTGGCGTTATCGAGCTTGACGGCATGGACGCTGTCGCGGCCCGAGGTCACCTCCGACACGGCGTTGGTCCGCGCGCTGTACTACCTCACGTACCTGACCGGAGGTCCCTGGCATGTGGTCACGCTCGGGCTGTTGATCGCTGGGATCGCGGTGCCCGGCCTGATTGTCGGGTTGCTGCCGAGACCGGTCGCGTGGACCGGCCTGGTCATCGCGGGTGTCGCCGAACTGACCACACTGGTGCTGATCTGGACCGCGCTGACGCCGTTGTTGCCGGTCGCCCGGTTCACCGGACTGATCTGGCTGATCGTGGCCGGTGCGCTGCTCCCGCTGCGCCGACCGAACCGGCAGGCGGCAGAGGCGACGGGGGCGCGGCGATGAAACTCAGTGTGAGCGTGACGAATTACTCGTGGCCCGATCGCCTCCACGACCGGCTCGCGTCACTGGCCTGCGATCTCGATGACACCGCGGTCGACACCCTCTGGGTACCCGACCACCTTCTGCAGGCCGATCCGGCCGGCCGGCTCGACGAACCGATGCTGGAGGCCTACACCGCGCTGGGATATCTGGCGGCCGCCACGTCGCGGATCCGCCTCGGCACCATGGTCACCGCCGCGACCTTCCGCGCCCCCGCCTTGTTGATCAAGGCCGTCACCACGCTCGACGTGCTGTCGGCCGGCCGCGCGTGGCTGGGCATCGGTGCCGGCTACAACGGCGAGGAGGCCCGCGCGATGGGGCTGTTCCTCCCCGACACCGCAGAGCGGTTCGCCAGGATGACCGAGTTGCTGCGGCTGGCGCGGCACATGTGGAACGGCGACGAAACCCCGTTCCGGGGCGAGTATCTGGACCTCGAGCACCCGCTCGGCAGCCCGCGACCCGTCACGACGCCCCGGCCACCGGTGCTGATCGGCGGCACCGGCGAACGGCGCACGCTGCGGCTGGTCGCCGAGTACGGCGACGCGTGCAATCTGTTCGACGTGCCCGACGGCGGCGCCGCGATCCGCAGGCAGCTCGACGTGCTGGACCGTCACTGTGCCGACGTCGGCAGGCCGCCCGAGGAGATCGAGCGCACCGTGACCACGGCGCTGTCGGAGGGCGAGAATTCGGGTGAGCTGGCCGGGCGCTGCCACGCGCTGGCCGATCTCGGGGTGCAACACGTCGTGGTGATCGCACGTGGGCGGCCCTTCACCGACAACGATCTCGGCACGCTGGCCGACGCCGCCGGTCAGCTGGCTGGTTTGACGCACACCCCTGGGTGAACTTCCACCCGGTGCAAATCGTCACCCAGTTCGATCTGCTGGTCGAACTCCGAGGCCGCCCTCACGCGCCAGTCGTCTTCCTGGCCCGGCACGATCGCCGGCACGTAGTGGGTGAGGATGAGAATGCCGACGCCCGCCCGCGCGGCGGTGGCGGCGGCTTCCTCCACTGACGAGTGGTAGTCGCAGATGTCCCTGATGCGTTGCATGGGCATCTTCTCGACCAGATCCTTGCGGATCACCGTGTGAACCAAAGCTCCTGCGCCGGCGGCTAACTCGTCGAGGCTGGCACATGGCACCGTGTCACCCGCCAGCACCACCGTCGCCCCCTCATACGTGACACGAAAAGCGATGGTGGGCTCAACCGGACGGTGATCTGTGGGCGCCACGGTGACCCGCACACCGTCGTGATGCCACACCAGCCCCTCGACGTGTTCCTCGACCTGGACGGCGGGCGGATCGTTGAGATCGGCGTGATGCGCGATGCGGTAACCGATATCAGGTCCGAACGCCGTGAGGATGGCGTCGACCACCGCCTTGGTGCCGGGTGGGCCAATGATCCGCAACGGGTTCGGGTCCGGGGTGAACGTAGTCACCCATCGGGTGATGATCAGATCGCCCAGATCCGCGATGTGATCGCTGTGCAGGTGCGTCAGCAGTAGCGCGGTCAACGCGTTCGCTCCGACGCCGACGGCCGTCATGCGCAGTTGCACGCCGCGGCCGCAGTCGATCAGAAACGTCTGCGCGCCCGCCCGCAGGAGCGTCGACGGCCCCGCCCGGCGCGCGTCGGGAATCGGACTACCGGTGCCGAGCAGCGTCACCTCGATCATCAGTCATTCCTACCGGTTTCGAGCGCGTCACAAGGTGAAACCTTCGTTTCAATACTGTATTGACACGAGCTTCGAAAGACGCAGGTAAGTTGGGGGTATTGCGGATCCACCGGCGTAAACAGTTTCAATAGGTCATTTACGACCACGAAACAGGCCCGCAACAGAGCGCCCATAACGTTCGAGCCATGTCTTTCGACTATTCCCGCCTCACCGCCACATGCGCCGTCGAGTCGCCCGACAAGGCGATCACGCTGCCGCCCGAGGCCTATGGCAGCGACGAGCTCTACGCCGCCGAGGTCGATCGGGTGTTCAAGCACGGCTGGATTCCGTTGTGCCGTGTCGAGCAGGTGTCCGCGCCGGGCAGTTACTACAGCATCGACATCCTCGGCACCCCGTTGGTCGTGACTCGCGACCGGCATTGCGAGCTTCGGGTGCTGTCGCGCAACTGCACGCACCGCTGGATGGAGGTGTGCAGCGGTGCGGGGGAGGCCAACGTGCTGCAGTGCCCGTACCACCTGTGGTCGTTCGGCCTCGACGGACACCTCGCCGGTGCGCCGGAGATGAAGCACTCGCCCGGATTCGACCGGAGTGACTATCCGCTCAAGAACTTCCGCCACGAAGTGTGGAAGGGCTTCGTACTGGTGAACTTCGACGGCCAAGCGGAGTCCCTGGCGAGCCAATACGCGGCTCTCGATCCGATCGTCGATGTCTATGACCTGGAGAACTACCAGACCGTCGAGCAGACGGACTGGGGGGTGTGTGACTGGGACTGGAAGATCATGGTGGACAACTTCATGGAGTGTTACCACCACATGGGTCCGCACCGCGGGTCGCTCGAGGACCAATTCCCGGCGGCCCTGAGCTACACCGGTGAGGTCGGCGACTACTTCACCACGATGTGGTCACAGCAGGCTCCCGGCTACCCCGCCGAGCCGCCGTTCCTCACCCCCGGCGCCGATACGCTGAGCCCCGAGCACCACCACAAGTCGCTGATCTTCATCGCCTATCCGCTGTTGCAGATCGCGATGGGTCCCGCATATATGTACTGGCTCAAGACACTTCCGCTCGGGGCGGGCAAGATCGAGTTACAGCTCGACATCTGCATGTCCCCGGCCGCGCTGGCCGCGCCAGGGGTCGAGGAACGCCGCAGCCAGCTGGTCAAGACGATCTGCGACATCCACCGCGAAGACATCGACGCCTGCACCGCGGTGCAGCGCGCCGTCCGGTCCGGCGTGAGCAGCACCGGCCGGCTCTCGCACCTCGAGCGGCCGCTGTGGGAGTTCTACCGCTACCTCGGGCGAGAACTCGGAATCAATGCCACTTCCACCCTCGCATCGACAGGATGACACCCCAAATGACGACAACACTGAACGGGCAGACCACGAACACGGCATCGGCGGCCGGCGATGTCGCCGACGCGCTGGCGGCCAAGGGCGTCAAGTACGCCGCGATCAGCTTCGTCGACATGCACGGCAAGCCAAAGTCCAAGATGGTGCCGCTGGGCCATCTGGTTCAGGCGGCCATGGGATCGGAGATGTTCACCGGGGCCGCGCTCGACGGTGTGCCTCAGGACGTGAACGACGACGAGGTCGCGCCGCATCCCGACCTTGACCACCCGATCGTGATGCCGTTCAACCGCGAAGTCGCATGGTTTCCGGGCGATCTGTGGATCGGCGACACCCCGTTCGAGGCGTGCAGCAGGCAGATCCTCAAGCGCGTGACCGCCGATGCCGCCGCGCTCGGATACACCTTCAACCTTGGCATCGAGACCGAGTTCTTCCTGCTCACCGACACCCACAAGCCGGCACCCGCCAGCGCCGACGACAACCTCGACAAGCCGTGCTACGACCTGCGGACGATGCTGCACAACTACCCGGTGGTCGACGAGATCGTCTCCGCGATGAACGAACTCGGTTGGGACGTCTACTCGTTCGACCACGAGGACGGCAACGGGCAATTCGAAACCGACTTCACCTATACGAACGTGGTGTCCATGTCGGACCGGTTGGTGTTCTTCCGGATGATGGTCGGCGAGATCGCGCGCAAGCACGGCCTGTTCGCATCATGGATGCCCAAACCATTCGCCGATCGCACCGGCAGCGGCGCCCACTACAACATGTCGCTTGCCGACGAATCGGGCGCCAATCTATTTGCCGCCGTGGATGATCCGCGCGGATGTGGGCTCACAACGCTGGGATACCAGTTCATCGCGGGCGTGTTGCGGCACGCGCACGCCATCTGCGCGGTCATCGCGCCGACGGTCAACAGCTATAAGCGGCTGGTCAAGCAGGGCAGCATGTCGGGCCTCACCTGGGCTCCGGTGTTCGCCTGCTACGGCGACAACAACCGCACGAACATGCTTCGCATCCCGAAGGGCGGCGGGCGGGTTGAGTGCCGGGCCGCCGACAGCGCCAACAACCCGTATCTCGGTGGTGCGCTCATGCTGGCCGCCGGGCTGGAAGGGATCCGTGAGCAACTCGATCCTGGCGACCCCAACCGGGACAACCTCTACCGGCTCACGGAGGCCGACCTCGTCGAGCGTGGAATCGGTTGGTTGCCGCGGTCACTGGGCGAGGCGATCGATGCACTCGAGGCCGATCCGCTGGTGCGGTCGGTGTTCGGCGACGAGATGTACGAGTCGTTCGTCGCCGAGAAGCGCGGCGAGTGGGATGGTTACACCGCACACGTGTCGGCGTGGGAGACCGAACGCTACCTGAGGTTCTGGTGACCATGAGCCACAAATGGGAGGAGCTGACGTCGGCGCAGCTGACCGACCGCCTCGCTGCCGACCCGGACTGTGTGGCGCTGATACCGGTCGGCGCGACCGAACAACACGGCCCGCACCTGCCGGTGGGCACCGACACCATCATCGCGACGGCGCTCGCCGACGCCGCGGCAGGGGACGTGGCGGTCGTGTTGCCGCCACTCGCGTTCGGCGCCAGCTTCTTTCACGGCACCCGGCTGACAGGCACGGTCGCGTTCTCGGGTGAGGAGACGGCCGCGACGGCAGCACTGGTCGCCGAGGCGTGCGTGGACTCGGGTTTCCGACGGCTGCTCTTCGTCAACGGTCACGTCGGCAACGCGGCCGCGCTGTGGATCGCCTGCGACCGCTTCCGGCGGGAGTTTCCCGAGCTGCGGATCGGTGTCGTTCAGTGGTGGGACTTGACGCCCGACATTGCGCGGCGGGCGACCGAGGATGCCGCCGACTGGCATGCCAACGCAGCCGAGACCTCGCTCATGCTCGTGCTGCGGCCCGAACTCGTCGACATCGACAAGATGCGCGATGCCGACGATCCCGACCGCACCGAGGGCGCCGTCTTCCGCTACGCGGTCCAGCATGTCTCCACCAACGGGGTCACCGGATACCCGTCGCGCGCGTCGAAGTCGATGGGGCTTCAGCTGTGGCAGGACGTGGTCGCGGCCGCGCGTGATCTCGTCGAGCGGGCCCACAGTGAGAAGCCGCCGCTTGGCTAAGATCCAATCCATCGGACGACCCCGCAACAACACCGCCAACCGCGCCGACTCCGCCCGAACAACAACGCCAAGGGCCGACATCGTCAACGCGGCGACGAAGCTGTTCTCCGAAAAGGGCTATGCCCAAACGACGATGAGCGACATCGCGCGCGCGTCGGGCCTGCAGCAGTCGTCGCTGTACTACTGGTTCCGCAACAAGGAACAGCTGCTACAGGAGACGCTGCTGGTCAACCGGGCGCCGCTGAAGTTCATCGCCGAGGTCGGTGCCGGCTCCGGCTCGCCGTCGGTCAAGCTGTACCGGCTGCTGCGGTTCGACACCATGCAGCTGGCGCTATCGCCGATCGACTTCAACGAGATCCAGCGCATCGCCCACGAGCAGCGCACCGAATTCCACCAGTTCTGGACGGATTACGAACGGCTCAAGGACTGGGTCACCGATCTCATCGGGGCCGCGATCAGCGAGGGCAAATTCATCGACTGCGACCGCGAAGAGACGGCCGGGCTGCTGCTGAACTTCGACGAGGGCGCCCAAAAGCGCACCCGGCTGCACACCGATCAGGGCGACAGGGTGGAGGAGGCGATCCGGGTCGGCGAGCAGGTCGCGATCATCGCCGTTCGCGGGCTGCTCAAACGACCGAGCGAGATCACCAGGATCAGCGCCAAGGCCGCCCAGTTCGACGATGCGACGATTGCGCTTCGCGTCTCCCGGCCACAGCCGGAGTGACTACTCGCGTCCCGCCGACACCCAGCTCAGATCGGCGGACCGGTTACCCGACACCGCGGCAGCCGCGGCGTCCAGGGTGTCGAGCTGCTCACGAGTCAGGGTCACCGACAGTGAGCCGAGGTTCTCCTGGACGCGTTCGGCCCGCCGGGTGCCGGGGATCGGCACGGACGCCACGCCGAGCGCGTCGGCGCGGTACCGCAACCACGCCAGCGCCACCTGCGCAGCCGTCGAACCCTGCAGCTCGGCCGCCGACTTCACCACCTCCACCACGGCGAGATTGGTGTCAAGCGCGCCCTCGCTGAACCGGGGCATATTGCGGCGGAAGTCTGTCGACGGCAGATCGGCTGCCGAGCGGATCGTGCCCGTCAGAAAGCCACGGCCCAGCGGCGAGTACGGCACGAACCCGACGCCGAGTTCGGCCGCAGCGGGCACGACGTTGCGTTCGACGTCGCGGCTCCAGATCGACCATTCGCTCTGCACGGCGGCGATCGGATGCACCGCGACGGCGGCGCGCAGTTCGTCGGCGGTCACCTCGGACAGCCCGAGGTGGCGGACCTTGCCCGCCGCCACCAATTCGGCCATGGCGCCCACGGTCTCCTCGATGGGTACGTTGTGGTCGCGGCGGTGCATGTAGTAGAGATCGACGACGTCGGTCCGCAGTCGCTGCAGGCTCTCGTCGATGCACTGACGCACGTAGGCGGCATCGCCGCGAGCGGCGGGGTTGCCCACAATGCCGAACTTGGTTGCCAGCGTGACCTCGTCGCGGCGATCTGCGAGCAATCTGGCGATCAGCTTCTCGTTCTCGCCGCCGCCGTAGACGTTGGCGGTGTCGATGAACGTGACGCCCAAGTCAACGCAGCGATTCAGCGTCGCCAGCGACTCGGTGTCGTCGACCTCGCCGTAGACCGGCGTCAACGCCATCGCGCCGAAACCGATTGCACTGACGGATAATTCGTCGCCCAGCGTGACCATGGGCACAGAGTTGGCGTTTGTCATAGTCTTTCCCAACGAAATCTCCGCGAAACTGTATTCCAGCACGGTGTTACTTGTACTTCTTGTGCTGGAATACAGTTTCGCGAATTTTGGTGACCACTGGCATCAGGCGAACGGCGAGATTGCGGACGGCGATCCCCGCCGTGGTGGCGGGAATGAGCAGTTTCACCGCAAGTGTCACGGAGTTCTCCATGGCCGCGCGCTGCGGCCGGTGCCGAGCCTCGTAGGCGCGCAGCCCGGCCGAGATATCGTCACCGAGCGCGTCGGCCAGCGTGAAGGCACCCACCATCGCCAGGCTCGACCCGTCGCCGAACAGCGAGACACCCGACGCGGCGTCGCCGACCAGGCCGACGCGTCCGCGCGACCACGCCGCTACCTGTATCCGGCTGACCGAGTCGAAGTGCAGGTCGTCGGCGACGCGGACGCGGTCCAACAGCTCGGGCACGCGCCACCCAGCGCCGGCATATGCGGCGGTCAGCAGCCGCTTGTGCTGGTCGAGGTCGCGGTGGTGGAAGTTTGCGATCTGTGGGGAGCGGAACATGAACGCGGCGCCAGGGTGGCCACCTGCAGGATGGATGGCCACGGCTCGACCCGGCTTGTTGTACATGACGAGTTCCGTTCCCGCCTCACCGTCCAGCGGCAGCGTGGCGACGTAGACGCCGAGGTGCTTGATGTAGTCGGCCTCCGGACCGAACGCCAATGCGCGCACACCTGAGTGAGCCCCGTCGGCGCCGATCACGACGTCGAACCGGCGGGTGACGCCCGACGCGAGAACCGCGGTCACTGCGTTCCCATCCTGGTCCAGCGCGGTCACCCAATCGTCGAACAGAAACGTCACATCGTCTTGGACCGCGTCGCGCAGGATCGTCGCGAGCTCGCCGCGGGCCAGCTCCACGTCGCCGGGCTCGGCCCAGGTGGTGCGCATATCGACCCGGCTCACCACCCGGCCGCGGCCGTTGACGAAGACCAAGTCGTGCACGCCGGTGTCGGGCTCGCGGATCCGCGCCATCACGCCCATCCGCTCGGCGACCTCGACAGCGGGGCCGCGGACGTCGACGGGGCTGCCGCTGGACCGCAGTTCGCCGGCCTGCTCAACAACCGTGACCTGAAAACCCGCTTTTGCCAGCCAGTACGCGGCGGTAGACCCGGCAATGCCTGCCCCGGAGATCAACGCCTTGCGCATATTGGAAGCCTAATTGCAGTAAGTGCAAAATTGCAACAAGTGCAGAAATATCTCAGATCACGATAGGGTCCGATCATGTCGTCACTGCGTGAGCGCAAACGTGTCCGCACTCGGCAGGCTCTGATCAACGCCGCCGCCGACCTGTTCGAGCGGCGCGGGTACGACGGCACCACGATCGCCGATATCGCCGCCGCGGCCGATATCAGCACCCGAACCTTCTTCTCCTACTTCGCGAGCAAGGAGGACATATTGTTCCCCGACGCCGACGCGCGGGTGAAGGCTGCGCTGACCGCGATCGACGAGCGCCGACCGGGTGAGCGGCCGACGGAAATTCTGTTGCGCGGGTTGGGTGAACTGGGTGACGCGGGCGATGACCTGGTCGGCCCGATGGCGGCGCTGCGGCTGCGGTTCGTACGGTCGGTTCCGTCTGTGCGGGGTCGGGGTCTGCAGCGCCAGCACGACGCCGGTG
>Ga0209526_10002427_pt1 | contig 12579 bp, 14 predicted proteins | sample JacPinW_OM2H0_M1_FD_188566 | JGI IMG/M metagenome (GOLD analysis project Ga0209526, IMG submission 188566) | Forest soil microbial communities from Algoma, Ontario, Canada - Jack Pine, Ontario site 1_JW_OM2H0_M1 (SPAdes) (version 2) | ecosystem: Environmental > Terrestrial > Soil > Boreal... | reverse complement strand
CACGGCTGGCCTGTCCGGGAATCCGTGGACGCACTGCCGGGAGTTCGGATGCGGGATTCTCGGCGGATACCATGCACTTCCTCGATTTCACTGTGCAACCTAAATCGGCCTGAAACACCCTGCAACGTGCGAGCATTCGTCCACTGATTGGCGGCTTGTCCGCCAGACCAGAGGCGCCTCAGTTGGCAATCAGACACCTCGTGCAGACACCGCGCTTGCTGCTCAGGACTCACCCAGGCCATCGCAACGATGGGATCAGACACGTGAGCTCGCTCGGCCTCCTTGCTGATGTAACCGTCGTGTCAGGCATAAACGGCGGGCGGGGCAGGGGAGACACACGCCTGCCGAAACCTGCCGTTCATTTGGCGGGCGATTTTACGACGCCGACAGTATTGGTGTGCGCTAACTTTCAGCCCGCGGGGGCGCGCTACTGGGCGGTCGTCCCCCGCAGCCATGGGTCAATCTGGGCAGTCACGTTCGCCCAGACCGGGTTCAGCGGTATCCCGTGGCCGGTGTTCTCAAGGGTGACGTTGGTTGCTCCGGTAGCGTCGGCGAGCGCATGAATGCCTTTAAGTGGCACCAGTGGGTCGGCTCGGACAGCGAATATCAGCGTTGGGGCGTCAACATGGCGGGTGTCTATCTCACAGAGCCATCGCGTCGCTTCTAGGACGGCCTGCGGTGATTCTGCGCTAAGGAGCGATGTATAGCGTTGCGCCTCCTGGGCGCTGACCTCACCCCAGAATGTGGCGTCGATCATGTGCGGGGGTGGCAACCACATTGCTGCTGGATCGACCGGAAGATCGATGGGTCCCACGCCCAATCCAGCAGGAAGGACCGGGGCGAGCAGTATCACGGCGGTGACTGGGTTCGCACTGGCGTAGGCCAGACTCGGCACGCCACCCATGCTGTGTGCTACCAGGACGGGTACGCGGCCGAGCCAATCCGTGACTAGGCCGATTTCGGTGGTGACGTTGAGAAGCGAGCGGCTCACCGCGTCGCCGTCCGGCAGTACTTTTGAGCCATAGTGGCCAAACCAGTTCAGACACACCGCATACCAGCCCGCGCCGGCAAGTCGCGGCGCCATTTTCTCCCAGGCCCAGCTGCCCTGACATCCGCCGTGGACAAACAACAACGGGGGCTCCGCCGACGGCGTGCCGTAGGTCTCGACGCGGACCCCGTCGATCTGCAGGTCCTGGTAGTCGATCTTGGGCGGTTCGGTCTTCACCGTTACATGCTCGGAGACCGCAGCCACACCGTGAAGTCCTAATTTAGAACTCGACCGGTGCGCGCGGTGCCGCACAATTGACAACATGGCCACCTATCGCCAGTACTGCCCCGTCGCTCTGGCGTCGGAGATCCTCGCCGAGAGGTGGAATCCGTTGATCGTGCGCAACCTGATGTTTGGCGCCGACACCTTCTCGGCGATCGCCAACGGCGTGCCGTCGATGTCTCGCTCAATGCTGATCAAGCGCCTCGACGAACTGCAACGTGCAGGAGTCATCGAAACCCAACTCAAGCCCGATGGCCGTGGGTACAACTACCGACTCACCGACGCTGGCGCCGACCTCGGCGGGGTGATCAGGGCTCTCGGGACATGGGGCGAACGGTGGGCCGACGTCAGCTCAGAACAATCCGATCCCGCCTACGCGCTGTGGGCCTGGTGCCAGGTACAGCTCAACCGATCTAACTTGCCGGACGGCCGAACAGTGATCGCTTTCTTCTTTCCTGAAGAGCGTCCCAGCAATCGACGATTCTGGATATTGATCGAGCACGGCGATGCCGAGATGTGCCACTCCGATCCCGGCGGGCAGGCTGACCTCACCGTTGAGGCCAGCGCACGGGCGTTCGTCGACTGGCACCGGGGCGCCCGAACGTGGCGCGATGTGCTTCGCACCGGCGAAATCACAGTCAGTGGTCCGCAGCGGCTGCGCCGGGCATTTCCGACCTGGAACCTGCACGAACCCAACCCCGACAACGCGATCTAACACATTGCGCTCACCGACCGCGATGCAGCCATGCTTCGCCCTTTACGCGACGCCATTGATGATGTCCGCCGGGATGATGTCCTCGCCGGCGTATTCCCCGAGTCGGCGCACAGACTCGAACCCACCGCAATGTTCATGATGGCGGACATCGGCCGGATCTACTGGAGGCCGGCCGACTCGGGATGCGCTAGCTCGCAAGCGCAATCCTGGCTGAGGTTTTTCTGAGCCAACAGGCTGGCACCTGGCCACGAGTCATCTGGCGCCACACGGCATCGGTTCTGCGCGCGAACGAGACCTGATGCATTTCGACATCGTCTCCGCCGAACCGTGCCGCGTCGTGTTCACCTGCCTGCCCGATGAGTCGGCGTACGGCGCCATTGGCGCCATTCACGGAGGTCTTGTCTGCGTGCGCTCCTCGACGCAGTCGCGCCCAGGTTGAATGCCAATGAGGGCACCGGCCTAAATTTCGGCCCACCAACGGCCGATATTTAGGCTAACATAGTGGCATGCGGATTCTTCCGATTTCCAAGATGAAGGACAAGCTCAACGAGTACGTCGACGCGGTCGCACAGACGCAGGATCAGATCACGATCACTAAGAATGGTGCACCGGCCGCGGTGCTGGTCGGCGCCGATGAGTGGGAATCGTTGCAGGAGACGCTGTACTGGCTGTCCCAGCCCGGTCTCAAGGAGTCGATCGCCGAGGCCGAGGCCGACATCGCCGCCGGGCGCACCTTCGGCGAAGACGAGATCCGCGCCGAGTTCGGCGTTCCTCGGCGGACCGATTGACCGCGGCCGGTGGCCTACACAGTTCGGTTCACCGCGACCGCGCGACGCGACCTGCACAAGCTGCCACCGCAGGTGCTCTCGGCGCTGATCGAGTTCGCATTCGGCGACCTGGCGCGCGAACCGCGCCGCGTCGGTAAGCCGCTGCGCCGCGAGTTGGTCGGGCTCTACAGTGCCCGGCGCGGCCCGTACCGCGTGCTCTTCCGGATCGACGAGGATCGCTCACTGGTGCTGATCGAGCGCGTCGATCATCGAGCCGACATTTATCGCCGCCGCTGAACCCGCCCCACTTGGTACGGCTCTTCCGGTAACCCGCAATACTCGATTCCGTCGTATTGGAGGACGTGGCGTCGCTTCATCCTTCCCGGGGAAGGGTCACCGTCGCGGGCGACCGCACGTTGGATCAGAACGTCGGGTCCGGCTGCCGTGGGGCTGCAGTGCGCCACCGGCATCAGTCCCCCGGCGGGGGAGCGGCGCTACTGGCTGACCGGTCCCCCCGCGGCGAAGCGCTCCGGATCATCGACCCTCCTGGCCACACCTAGCCGATTCATCTGGTGCATCATCGCCGATTCATCTACAAGCCGTAGCTGCGATCTGAAAACCGCTGGGACAGCGGATATCACACTGACCGTCAGATTATCGGCACATTAGGCGGTCCCGACATCTGTTGCACCACAACATGATAACGAATAGACAGTAGTTCTACCGATAAAGCCGCATATTCGATTCCCGCGTATTCGACGGGCGGCGTGGCGTCTGGAAGAGCTGCCACGGAACCCGAGCACGGGAGGGGTTGCTCGATAGTCGTTGAGGCGTGACCGGTTGACGGCTGGCAGTCGGCAGGCGCGCAGGCGTTGCTGCACCGATCGGATGGCCCAACGGACGCGCCAAAGTCTGACCCGTTGTTCCCTCTGGCGAGCACATCCCTGCATGCTTTGGCTAATGGCCCACCCCGACCATAACCGAAAGTCGCATGTCACGAATTGAGTTGCGCCTTTTTCGGTGGCGTGGTTACTATCGTCCTCGCCGATTACAGCCGTGGTGAGAGTGTCAGGAGGTGAGACCCATGTTTGCAGTAACCCCCATGGGTGCTCCCGTTTCCTCACGGCTGGGCGACTGACATCAGTGTCGCCGGGAGCGCCGTCAGGTAGCTCTCGAAAGGCATTGCCATGTACTTCATTTCCGAATCTTCTTCCAACGGTGTTGTCGAACGCCATTTCGCCATTGACGACATCACCGGTTTGCTTTGGACGCCGGAAACCGGTTCTACTGATGCACCGCTGATTTTGAGCGGGCACAGCGGTGGAATGTCCAAGCAGGCACCGGGACTCGTGGCGCATGCACAGCATTTGGTGGCCAGTCACGGTTTTTCCGTGGCAGCCATCGATGCGCCCGGGCACGGCGGTCGGCCGCGCAACGAGCGGGACCAACAGTGGGTCGATGCGTTGCGGTCGGCGCGGGCGAAAGGCCCAGGTTTGTTCGATCCGATCATCGCCGAGTACTACACCTCGCTGGCGGAGCGCGCTGTACCGGAATGGCAGGCCACCCTGGACGCGCTCCAGGCTCTGCCCGAAATCGGCACCGAGGGGCCGGTCGGCTACGGCGGCACCACGTTGGGCACAGTTGTCGGGCTGAAGTTGGTGGCGGTCGAACCGCGCATCGCGGCAGCGGTTTTCGGCCCGGTGTTGGTGTTCGACGCTCTGCTGGAGTGGGCGAAGCAGATCACCGTCCCAGTGGATTTCCAGGTGGCGTGGGAGGACCCGGAGTTCAATCCGCACCCCAGCCTGAACCTGTTCGACGCGTGTGCCTCGACGGACAAGGCGCTGCACGTCTTCCCGGGCAGGCACGGGCAGACACCCCGATTGGCGGCCGACGGCACCGACCGATTCTGGACCAAGCACCTGAGCCGGGCTGCCGCACCGGCCTAATCCCGGCCGAATCGGTCAACATTCAGTGCCGGACGCGGTTTCCACATTAGGTGGTGAAAGTTGACCGATTCGGCGGGGCGGGCGTAGGCCGTCGAGCACGATGGCGATGCGTTTGGCGCGGTCCGCGGGGTGGGTTGCCGGGTGGGTGTCCATGGCGAGGACTGCGGCGGCAATCGCGTGGACGTCGGCGAAATCGATGTCGTCGCGGATCGTGCAGCAGAAGATGGCCATCAATGATCCGTCACTCAAGCCACTCGCCGATGGATTGCGTTTCACCGACACCGATCCAATCGGCGGGCAATTCGGGTTTGACCCATACAAATTAGCCGATGTGGTCACCCCGCAGATCGTTAATAACGTGTGGCGACAATTTCCCGTTGGCCCCGACTGGATGTACCAGTACTAACTGCACGGAGTAGTGGGTAAGGCCATCCCGCATCTTTATGCATGCGCGTGCGGGATGGTCAGCCGCTTGGCTCCCTTGATCACTGAGCCTCGCGTGGCATCGCGAGTGCAGTTCCGAGAATCCAGGCAAACAATAGTCGTGAGTTCAGCCTCCGTCGAGCACGATCAGCTCGCCGGTCATGTACGACGATGCATCGCTGGCGAGGTACAGCGCGGTGCCGACGATCTCGTCTGCGCTGGCAATGCGACCGAGACTGACCCGCGCCGCCATTTGCGCCCGCAGGTCTTCCGACGGCTGCGACGCGTGCAAGCTGTCGGTGTGAAACGTTCCGCAGACGATGGCGTTGACGCGGATGCCGCGTGGTCCGAACTCGGTGGCCGTGGCCTTGGTGAGCGCGTTGAGGCCGGCCTTGGCGGCGGCGTACACGACCGTGACCGAGCTCGGGTGCAATGATGCCGTCGAGCTGATGTTGATCACCGAGCCGCCCCTCGGCATGTGCTCGGCGGCGAGTGCGGTGAGCCGCAGCGGACCGCGGAGGTTGACGCCGATCGTCTTGTCGAACAGCTCTCGGGTGACATCGAGTAGCGAGGGCGGCACGGGCGCAATGCCGGCGTTGTTGACCAGCACATCGATCCGTCCGAACTCGGCGACCGTCGCATCGATCAGGGTCGCGCACTGATCCCAGTCGCCGACATGAGCGGCCACCGCAAGCGCGCGCCGACCCATCGAGCGGATCTCGTCCGCCATCACCTCGCACGCCTCGAGCTTGCGGCTGGCCACGACGACATCGGCGCCCGCTTCGCCGAAGCCGAGCGCCATCGCCCGACCAAGGCCCTTGCTGCCGCCGGTGACGACGACGACCTTGCCGGTCGCCTCCAGACTCGGGATCGTCATGCTCGCTTCGACTTCCGCGTGGGCGGTGGTACGGGCGCGATGTCTCGGCCGATGCCTTCGATCAGGTAGCGGATGTGCAGATCGAACAAGGCGTCGGTATCGGCCTGGTCGACACCACCCGGGTCGCCGCCCGGACGCGCTCGTGGCCGGCGCCGGCTCGGCGGCTCGACGCCGCTCTCGACGGCTCCGAAACCTACTGTGGCCCAAGTCAAGAGGCGGCACGCTTGCACAGCCGCGTCGGACGCGAACCCATCGCGTCGCATCGCCTTGATCAACGGCCTCGATGCCTCGACATACGCCTCACGCCCATGCCACACGATGAGCCGGCTGTCGCGTGCCTCGCCCAGCCGGGCCCGCAGCTCGCGGGTCCAGCGCAACGCGTAGTCGTTCCACGTCTCGTCGTCGTTGCTCGGCGGGGCGAGGTCTTGCAGCAGTCGGTCGGCGATCGCGTCGACCAACGCGTCGCGGTTGCCGACCCTGCTGTACAGCGGCACGGGTGAGACCCCCAGCCGAGTCGACACGCTGCGCATGCTGACCGCGTCGAGCCCACCTTCCTGGAAGATCTCGACGGCGGCGTCGACGATCTCGTCGGCATGCAGCTCGAACTCGCTCGCCTTCGGTGGCCTGGTGGTCTTGCTCACGGGACCACAACCCGCTTGCCGACGACACCGCGGTCGGCCATCTGCTGGAGCGCTGACGGGAGGGCGTCGAAGGGCACCTCGGCGGTCACGGAGCTGCGCAGCCGTCCGTCGGCGACGAGGCCCGAGAGAGTGGCGTGGATCGAGTCCAACTCGGCGCGCGAGTAGCCGCCGGCGAACACTCCAAACAACGACGTGTTGGTCATGACCAGGTCGTCGGTGGCGATCTTCGGCCACCGGCCGCTGGCGAACCCGACCGCAAGCAACCGCCCGTAGCGAGCCAGAGCGCCGACCGCATCCTCGGCGAGTGAACCACCGACAGGGTCGTAGATCAGATCTGCTCCGTGCGTGTCAGTTGCGGTGCGGATCGCCGGCGCGACCGGGCCTGCGCGGTGATCGATCGTCGCATCGGCACCGAGTGTTCGACAGAACGTGGCTCGCTCCTCGTCGCCGACCACGGCGATGACGTACGCGCCCAGTGCCTTGCCAAGCTGCACAGCGGCGATTCCGCTGCCGCCGGAGGCCCCGAGGACCACCAGCCGATCACCGGGCTTGATCTGGCCACGGTCGACGAGGCCGATCCACCCGGTCAGATGAGGGATCCAGAAACCCGCCGCCTCGGCGTCGGTGAGTCCGTCGGGCACCGCGAATGCGGACTCTGGGCCGACGAGGCACTCCTCGGCGAACGAGCCGTGGCCGGTGTAGAACATCGTCACGCACATGATCCGGCTTCCGACCGCTACATCGACCCCGTCGCCGACGGCGGTGACGACGCCGGCGGCCTCCTGGCCGGCCGTGAACGGGAGCGGGGGAGTGAGCGGATAGGTGCCGCGGCACATGAACACGTCGGGCAGGCCAATGCCCGCAGCGGTGACGCGGATGCGCAGCTGCCCGGGACTCGGCTCGGGGACTTCGACGTCGACGGCGTGAAGGACGTGGATCGGCTCACCCGCGCCCTGTACCTGCCAGGCTCGCATTATGACGTTGCTCCGCCGCAGGAGGCGGTGGCGACGAGCGCCGTGGCGCTGTCCAGGAGCAGGTCGGCTTGGCCCCCGAAGCGCTCGTGCATCGGTTTGTCCGACAGGCCGCGCTGAAACTTGGCGTAGCTCCCCTCGAGCACGATCGCCAGCTTCCAGCGCGAGAACACGTCGTACCAGCCGATCGAGCTCGTATCGCGGCCCGAGGCGGCGCGGTACCGCTCCACCAGGGTGGCCCGATCGGGAACGTGTTCGACGGCAAAGCTCGGCGGCTTCGAAATACCAAGGCGCATCGTGCCTTCCGGACCCGGATGGAAGATCAGTGCCCAGGCCAGATCGATGAGCGGGTCGCCGATAGCCGCCATTTCCCAATCGACGACTGCAAGCAATTGCGGCGGCGCCTGCGGTGCGAACAGCACGTTGTCGAGCTTGTAGTCGCCGTGACACAACGCGCTGGGCTGGTCGGCCGGCCGGTGTGCAGCGAGCCACTCGCCGATGTGATGTGCGGCCGGTAGATCGCGTCCGCCGTACGAGTCGAGTTGCGACAGCCAGCGTTTCACCTGACGACCGAGGTAGTCGGGGCGTGGAGCCATGTCGCCGAGGCCGCACGCTCGCCAGTCGACGGCGTGGATCGCGGCCAGCGCGTCGACGAGCTCTTCGAGTGCGCGCCCGTGCGTCTGCGGCATCGTCGCCCACGCGGCGGGGACGTGCTGCACGATGGCCGTGCCAGCAATGCGTTCCATCACGTAGAACGGCGCGCCGAACACATCGGCATCGGCGTGGGCCACGATCGGCCGCGCGATGCGCACGGGTTCGTCCTTGATCGCGTCGAGGATGCGGTACTCGCGCAATACGTCGTGGGCCGTCGCCGAGCTCGCGTGACGCGGCGAGCGGCGCAGCACCCAGCGGGCATCGCCGCGGTCGATCGCGAACACCTCGCACGAACCACCTCCGGTCATGGGTGTCACCGTGATTGGCACATGACCTCCGAGGGAGCCGTCGAGGAACCGCTGCAACGATTCGGACGTCATGTGACGCCTGCTTCGGCGCGCAGTTCGGCCCACTTCGCTTCAGCGGCTGGTCGCCGACTGGGGATGTGCTCACTCGGCCAGCCCTCGACCGGCGTGTAACCCTTCAGCAAGGTGCGTGCGAGCACGGACTTGTGTACCTCGTCGGGCCCGTCACCGATCGGCCCGAACCTCGTTCCGCGATACCACGACTCGACGGGTAGATCGCTCGAGTAGCCGAGCGCTCCGCACACCTGGATCGTGCGATCGAGCACTGCGAGCACAACCTTGGAAACGTGGGCCTTGATCATGCCCAAGTCGGTGCGCACTGCAGCGGCGCCGTACTTGTCCATCTTCCACGCCGTCTGGAAGGTGAGCAGCCGCGCCGCCTGGATCTCCATGTGCGACAGGGCAACATAGTCCTGCATCATCTGGTGTTGGGCGAGCGGCTTGCCGTGCGAGATGCGCGACACGGCGCGCTCACACATGATGTCGAGCGATCGCTGGGCCTGGCCGAGCCAGCGCATCGCATGGTGGATGCGTCCGCCGCCGAGGCGTTGTTGAGCCAACGTGAACCCGCCGCCGGGATCGCCGATGAGGTGGTCGGCCGGCACGCGGCAGTCCTTGAAGATCAGCTCGGCGTGATTGCCGAGGCGACCGAACTCGGGATCAGGATGGGCCATCGTGCCGATGTCGCGCACGATCTCCATTCCCGGCGTGCCCGTCGGAACGACGAACACCGAGGCGTGCCGATGCGGCCTGCCCTCGGGGTTGGTCTCGGCGAAGACGAGCACGATGTCGGCGATCGACGCGTTGGTGATGAACCACTTGTGGCCCTCGATTACCCACTCGTCGCCGTCTTTGGTCGCCGTGGTGCCGATGACTGTCGGGTCGGCGCCGGCGAAGAATGGCTCGGTGAGCGCGAACGCGCTGGAGATCTCACCGCGCAGGTTCGGCCACAGCCACCGCTCCTTCTGGGCTTCCGTGGCGCCGTGGGCGAGCAGCTCCATGTTCCCGCTGTCAGGTGCCTGCACACCGAAGATCGCCATCGACATCATGCAGCGGCCGATGATCTCCGACATCAGCGCCAGCTTCAGCTGACCGAGACCTGCGCCGCCGAGCTTCGGGTCGAGGAAGGCTCCCCATAGGCCCTGCGCCTTGACCCGGTTCTGCAGGTGTCGCTTGGCGACTAGCCACTCGTCAGCGGGGAGCTCGTCGAGGATCGGCTCGAGCGGGATCAGCTCGTCGTCGATGAATGCGCGCATCCAGGCCAGTTGCTCGGCGAACTCGGGATCGGTCTCGAAGTCCCATGCCATGTGCTTAGAAATCACCCCAGATCGTAGAGAGATCACACTGTAATCCTGCTGCCCTAGTAAGGCAACGGCCGCCTGGAGTCCCGGTTCTATGACACCTTCATCGCCGACGCAGCGGCAAAGATCTCGCCGATCTCGTGGACGCTATCGGCGCCGAGTCGGCGACCGGCCCGATCCTCGATGTTGGCTGCGGCGGTGGACAATTCCCTGGGGCACTTGCCCGCGGTGGCCCCAGGGTCGGAAAGCAGCTTGAACCTCGGGGTCAGCCAGAGCAGTCGACTGCGACCTCAAGGGCAGCGCAAATGGCGCGCATCCGGGTGTCGGCAAGCCGGCCGAGTCGGCTGACCAATACTGCGATTGAGACACTTTCGACCGAGTCCAGGTTTACCGCTGAACGGCGTGGGACCGGATCGGTATCGGGCTCAAGGACGACCTCGCTGGCTAGTCCTCGGATGGTCGTCGTGCAGGGTGCGACGAGTGCCCGTCGAAGGCGAGGGATCGCCGCATCACGCGACAGCACGACGACCGGACGCCGACGTATTTCGGCCATCTCACACCACCACACCTCTCCGCGTGCCGGCAGTGCGCTCACGAAGCCCCAGCCGCTCGGCGCCACGACGCTAGGTCGCCCCACTCGTCGGGCTCGTAGGACGGGTGCTCGTCGTAGGCCGCATAGCTGGCATCCACCTCGGCCGATCGATGGCGAGCGAGTAGCGCGCCGAGAGCCTCATCGATAAGGGCGGCGTCGGTGATGCCCGCCCGCACTCCGCGCGCGTTGCTCAATAGCTTTGCGTCAACCGTGGTGCTCAATCGTACGCGATTCATGCCACAAGTATGCCACGCCTATGCCACAACTAGCGGCTCGTCACGACGCTTAGGTGGTCGCCAAACTGCAAAACCATTGGGCTGCGAGGTGAATGGGTCGATGGCGAATCCGGCGATGGTTAAAGCTGGCCGACCTGAAGGGTCCGCCGCTCAGGACGGCTTCACGGTATAGGTCCACGATCCGGACACGCGAGGCGCGTTGGGCAGACGCTTGGCCCATCGGACGACCCAAAGCACTCCACATGTCGAAAGCTGTGTTGGCGCAGCGGAGGCATGCCAGCGCCGAATCAGTGAGCACGATCTCGGCAACACCCGGTTTGAGTCGGCCGGCTATATAGGGTGTAGCGATCGCGCCTGCGAGCTGGCCGCAATCTGTCTCACACCCCATGGTCTGGCGTCGCCCGGCACGGCATTATGTCATCCCAGCTTGTACCGCCCCGGGGTGTCCGGTTCTATCCTTCCCATGAGGGACGAATACGTCGTAGCCACCTCAGCAGCACCTACAGCACATCGCCATTCGGATGACTCCGCGGATGGAGGTTCCATTGGCCGCAATCGGGGGCCAGGACGTCGTTGACGTCGACTTCGAGTCCGCCGACCAGCGGGCCGGGATTGGACGCGGTGCTCACGACGCGCTGGTAGAGAACAGCGGCGGGGTGGACCTGATTGCCGGACCAGGCTCGAGTTTGCCAGGCCCACCGGCGGCCAGTTGTGCTCGAAGACCCGATAACGCCATCGGCCGCGGCCCACTGGCACACATTGATGCCTCCGTAGACCCCGGTGCGTTGAGCTCCAAGAACCGCGTTGATTCCGCGAAACCACTGCAGCGCGAGTCGATTCCAGGTGTCGCGGTTGATGTCCTCGTCGATGGTGAAGAAAATCGGCGCGCTCTGGCCGCCGCCTGCCGCGGTGTGCAGCTGCCAGGCGGTGCGCGCGTCCGCGATGCCGCCGGCGTAGCCCCGCGTGAAGTCCGACGGTGCCGTCCCACCTGGCTTGCCGTATTGGTAGTTACTGACGATCACCAAGCCCGCGGCTGTTAGTGACTCGGCGTAGGGCCGAGTGATCGGCTTGGCGCCAAACGACGAGCCAGGACGTGACAGCGAGACGTAGTTGACCACCCCGCTATAGCCGGCAGCTCGGATGTGCTGCGCTGGAATCTGGCGCACGGCGAAGTCGATCAGTTGAGGAGCGGCGGCGGCCACCGTGGGCATGCCGCAGCCCACTGATGCGGCACCCAGACCGGCCAACGCAGTGGCGTAGCGCAGCGCGTCGCGCCGGGAAACCGTGCGCAGTCGCCCATGGCTGGTCGCCGGGGGCAAATTGTGCATCGCGCGATGTTAACGATGTGACTGCTGTTAACGGTAGACCCGCGCTGGCCGAACGTGGTTGCGTTTCCAAATGGATACCGGGCGGTGACCGTTGGACCGGTTATGGCCTCGAAAGCCGCGCGCGAAGCGACTGGCAGACGGCACTCGGCGTACAACGGCAGTTGGCTAGCACTGGCCGCCATCGTATTGTCGGCATGGCCCACCTCCTGATTGCCACCCCCGCCGACGCTCATGGCGTGACGCCGCTCCACTGTGACGCCGACTTTGAGATTGCTGCAGAAGTACTGTCCGTTCCGGCATCAATGGTTTTTTAAAATGGGTTCTGAAATGGGGCAACCATTTGAGCAAATCCGTCAAATACGTTGCGCCACAAGGCATTGCGCAGTACTTCAGTTGACATAATGTCGCTTATCGGTAAAGAAGGCATGCGAGTTGCATTAGATGAAAGAGCTCGCAACAGTGGACGATTGGCACCTTTGCGCAGGTCTCGACG
>Ga0209526_10002426_pt1 | contig 12580 bp, 9 predicted proteins | sample JacPinW_OM2H0_M1_FD_188566 | JGI IMG/M metagenome (GOLD analysis project Ga0209526, IMG submission 188566) | Forest soil microbial communities from Algoma, Ontario, Canada - Jack Pine, Ontario site 1_JW_OM2H0_M1 (SPAdes) (version 2) | ecosystem: Environmental > Terrestrial > Soil > Boreal... | reverse complement strand
CTTCCAAAGTCCCAGGCTGCGCCAGCCTCTTCGACAATTCCAGACCATTCGGAGAGTTTTCCGTGAGATAGAAAATTTCGCACCGGACGTGATTCACTACCAAGGCTTTCATCCCTGGTTTGACTTGGCGTTGCCGTTGTGGCGTCGGTATCCGCTGGTATGCACTGTGCATGATTTCCGGCCGCATCCCGGTGACAAGCTTTCGCAGAAGACTCCGTTTTGGGTTGAAATGTTTGTCCGCCGCCGCGCTGATCAACTCATAGTACATTCACAGCATGTTCGGACATTGATGACGCAACAGTTGGGCGGCGCCAATGAGAACATCTCCCTTATGCCTCACATCCAGATTGGCCAGGAACTCTCATCGTCTGCGGTGGAACCTACGGTGGAAGAGGATGAGCAACTAATTCTCTTTTATGGCCGAATTTGGGAGTACAAAGGATTGGAGTACCTGATTCGCGCCGAACCCTTGATCAGCGCTCGAATCCCGAATGTGCGGATCATGATTGCTGGTCAGGGCGAAGATTTCTCGCGGTACGCGCGGATGATGGTTCATCCGGAACACTTCATCGTCCACAATGAATTTATCTCTGAGGAGCGAACAACCGAATACTTTCGGCGCGCCAGCGTCGTGGTCTTGCCCTACATTGAGGCTTCGCAGAGCGGTGTGATTCCTTTGGCATATTCCGCAGCGAAGCCTGTCGTTGCTACAACCGTGGGGGGGCTTCCGGAAATGGTGGAACACGGCCGGACTGGGTATTTGGTTGCGCCTCGAGACGCCGCAAATCTAGCGGATGCTCTTGTTCGACTTCTGCTCGATAAGACGCTGCGTCGCCAAATGGGCGTCAACGCCAAACACAAGATTGAATTGGAGTGTTCTCCGGAGACTATCGCACGCCAAACGGTCGAAGTTTACCATCGAGCGGCAACACGAAGCGCTCCCCCTCTGGCATATCCGAAAATCGACTCCTCATCGGCCCCCGCCGCCCTACGACAAAATAAGGCGTCCGTCGAAGCGCCGCAGTAGACGTAACACCCACATCATCGCGAGATGCCTGCGCGGTGCATGTACCTCGTTCGCGACGCAACTCCGCACAAGGCATCCGCAGAGCGCGCCACTCCTCGCTTAGCTCCCACCTCTTCTGTCCCTCATCCTGCCAAACTAAAACTGGTAAGCCCCCAAGTCGAAGCTTCCTTGCGGGCGAGGCTTGCCATTGATGTCGCTGTAGATGTATTTCCGCAAGTCCGTAACGATGGCGGGCGGCATGTTCGGCAGTGTACTGGGATCGATTCCTTTGCCCTTTGCCGGGCTGAGCGGAAGCAGTGCCAATCCATTGCCGAGCAAAGAGGGCACCAGTGCCGTTGCGTATTGGCCCCCGCTCAGACTCGGCGGGTTGACAAACAGTGGATCAGCTTGAATGAATTGCGATGGGACGGAGTACGTGAAGTTAATGGCACTTCCGAAGTAAAGATCTGCATAGTAGCTGATGTTCGCGGTTGTTCCCCCTTGACTGTACGTGGGGTTGTTGCCATTCCAAGCCAACGAGATGTTGTTAACGAAGATGCCGTCATGAGAGTCATTGCTGCTGAGTGAGCCCGCGTTCCCCAGTGCCGCGTCAAGATTGTTTTTGTAGCAGGTATTGTTCACAATCCAAAAATTAGTCACGACGTAAGCGACGATACATCTTCCTCCATTTCCGTAGACCACGTTATTGATGATCAGTGCCGGCGGGGTATTTGCTGTACTCGGGTCATAGGATCCATTGCTGAGGTCCAGAATGATGCCATTGCCGTCGCTGTGATTTGAAGAGCTGTCATATTCTCCAACAACGATATTGTTAGAGATTACGTTGTGGAAGCCGCTGTAAGTATCGAACCACTGGTTGCTGTTGAACGAAATGCCGCTGGTCCAGCCGTACCACTGAGGCACACTCGTAGAGGAAGGCATGTACCCGTTATGGTTGATGATGTTGTGGTCAGCTGTAAGGTAATCGCAGTTCCTCGTTCCGATCCCCGATCCTCCCGTGTTGCTCATTGTGTTTCCGATAAAGCGCAAGTGATGAGCGGCCCGGCAAAAGAAGGCGTCACCGGCGTTACCGCGCCCATCGAGATTAAGCCCGCGGAATTCTAAATACGCAGGACCTGAAGGAAAGGTTCCACTCCCGATTCCGAACATTGGAGAAGCATCTGCAGCGCCGGTCCAGACGAAGTTGACGTCGCCATCTCCGTAGTTCTTGTAGACGATCCACGATGAAGGCGTGCCGCTATTCGGAGGATTAAAAGAGGAGGTAAGGTTATAGGTGCCACCGTGCAGACAGACAACCGAACCGGCTGTTGTAGCTGCAGCCGCCCCCCTAAAGGTCTTGGGGGCGGTCGCCACGGTTCCCGAATTACTGTCATTTCCCGAGGGTGACGCAAAGAGCGTGCAAGCCGGCGGGAGTGTCGTGTTGCTCACTGTAACGGTAATTGGCGAACTGGCGGATGTGGCACCCGCTACATCGCTGACTTTAGCGTAGATCGTATGCAAGCCATTGGAGAGCGAATTGGTATCAAGACTGAAGGACCAACTGTTCGTTCCTGATGCGTTCGAGTAGTTTCCGTTGTCTATCGCAACTTGTACCAAATTTAGACTCACCATGTCCGACGCGCTACCTACAATGCTAATTACTCCTGAGATCGTTGCCCCCGCCGCAGGAGAGGTGATCGCTACACTCGGCGTTGGCGTTTCGATGTTGATGCTCAGGTCCGCGGAGGCGGAGCCGCCTTGGGCATCTTTCGCCTGCACCTTGAAAGCGTAGACTCCGCCTGCAGTCGGTGTCCCAGAAATGGTTCCAGCCGAATTCAGGGTCAGTCCTGTTGGCAGCGCGCCACTTAAGAGACTCCAGCCGTAGGGTGCAGAGCCACCGCTGGCAATGAGTGTGGAGCTGTAAGCGATGGCGGGGGTTCCAGCCGGAAGCTGGGACGTCGAGATTCGCAGCGGCGAGGTGCCCGCGTTGACCGTGAGCGTGGCTGCGCTACTAGTCACATTCCCTGTAGTGTTGCTGACCACGACAGTGAACTGCGCCCCGTTTTCGGAGATAGTTGAGGCCGGGGTGGTATAGCTGGACGAAGTCGCACCGGCGATCGCCACGCTGTTCTTCCGCCACTGATAACTCAGCGGCGTGGTGCCCGTGGCAACCACGTTGAAGGAAGCCGTTTGCCCTACCGTAACGGTTTGACTTGCCGGCTGCGTGCTAATCGAGGGGGCCACGGGGGCCGCGCTCACCGCAAGAGTGGCCGCGCTGCTAGTCACGTTCCCCGCTGTGTTGCTGACCACGACAGTGAACTGCGCCCCATTGTCGGAGCTGATTGTGGCGGGGGTGATATAGCTGGACGAACTCGCACCGGCGATCGCCACGCTGTTTTTCCGCCACTGATAACTCAGCGGCGTGGTGCCCGTGGCAACCACGTTGAAGGAAGCCGTTTGCCCTACCGTGACCACCTGACTCATCGGCTGCGTTGTAATCGAAGGGGTCACCGGAGCCGCACTCACCGTGAGCGTGGCTGTGCTACTGAGCACGGTCCCTACTGTATTGCTGACAACAGAGCGAAATTCGGCGTTATTGTCGGAAGTACTGGTTGCCGGCGTGGTGTAGGTGGACGACGTTGCCCCTAGGATAGCCGTCCCGTTCCTCTGCCATTGGTAATTCAGTGGCGTCGAACTTGTAACCGTTACCGTGAATGCGGCGGTTTCTCCGACCGTTACTGTCTGGTTTTGCGGCTGTGTCGCGATTGACGGCAGAGTAGGAGAGGGACTGCCTGGATTGCTGGAAACGAAGCCGCCGCAACCGGCCGCAAGTAGCAAAAAGGAAAGAGGAAATAGCCGAAGCGCCATAGTCCGGAATGGACATGGACGCTCCAAGAGACACATCGCCAAATTGGGAGAAGCCGACCCTTCTCGTATCCCCATGTTGTTCTATTGGAAAGAAGGCTAGCGCCCGCACGTGCAGAGGTCTACTGGACGGAGGTACGGAATTAGCCCAGGTCCGAGGGTCCCTGTCCATTAGCAGGAGAGCGGCGGGGCGGGGAACCGCGAAAACAGTCTATCCGAGGCTGCAGGCGGCTGTTTTTTTGCGCCGGATTTGGTGAGGCGCGTTTTGCGTCAGCTGTTTTGTTCTTGCTTTTGCACAGGGTAACTCGTCGATTCCCCTTGACACTCACATTCTTGGAGAACAACATCCAGCCGACGTTTCGCCGGTTGAGGTGAAACGCCCGCCTCGTCGTCCGAACGCGGTTCCTTTAACGCCAGCTCAGCGTGGGCCCTAAGAGGGGAGTACCCCCTTGAGCGCCGTTTTCCTCGACTCGGGCGGGCCTAAGCTCCTTTTCAACGTACAACACTACGCGCCAAACGGCAGGGCTCCAGCCTACGCCACTCGGTCCCGAATTGCTTTCCGCGGAATTTACGTCGAATTTCAATCTCGAATTTCTGAAAGGAGAAAACCCCATGTCAGAACAAAACAAGGCTGTCATTCGTCGTTTGTTCGAAGAAGTCTGGAATCAGGGGAACCTGTCGGTGGCAGACGAGCTGTTTGCCCCCAACTACACTCACCACGATCCTTCCACGCCCGATTTTGGGAGGGGTCCCGAGAGCGAGAAGAAGAGAGCAAGTCTCTATCGCACTGCCTTCCCGGACTTTCGAATAACCGTTGAGGACATCCTGGCCGACGGGAATGCGGTGATGGCCCGTTGGTCTTGCCGAGGCACCCATAAGGGCGATCTCAACGGGATTGCGCCAACGGGGAGGCAATTCGCTATCTCCGGACTAAGCGTAGGCCGACTCGCTAACGGAAAGATTGTGGAAGGGTGGGTAAACTGGGACGCCCTTGGCCTTATGCAGCAGCTAGGCGTTGTTGCTGAACTCGCCAAAGCGAAGGCGGCCACGCGCTAGGCCGTTCCCGCTTTTGGCTAACATGGCGGAAGGCTTGATGCCGCGTCGGGCCTTCCGTTCAACATTGATGTCCGTACGTCACCAGCCAAAATCATTTTGAATTCGCGTGCAGGTTGACCCAGGCGGCGTTGCGCTTAGAGGATTCGAGCGTGGCGGCGATGAAGCGCATGCCCTCGACGCCGTCTTCCACGTTGGGGACCAGAAGGGACGCGGCCGAGGGGCTGCGGCCTTCGCGGCGGGCGTAAATTTGCTCGGCTAAATCAGTGTAGAGTTGCGCGAAGGCTTCGAGGTATCCCTCCGGGTGGCCGCCGGGAATGCGGCTGGCGTGCGCGGCGGGGGAGTTTCCTCCGGGGCCGGGGCGGCGTAGCGTTTCCGGAGCTTCGCCGAGCTTTGCAAATTGCAGATCGTTCGGTTCTTCCTGGTGCCACTCTAAGCCGGCTTTTTCGCCGTAGACGCGCAACCGCAAATTGTTGGCATTTCCGGTGGCTACTTGGCTCGCCCACAGCGCGCCTTTTGCTCCCTCCGCAAACCTGAGCAGGAGTTGGACGTTGTCGTCGAGACGGCGGCCGGGGACGAAAATGGAAACGTCCGCAGCGACTTCGCGGCAATGCAGGCCGGTGACGAAGCAGGCGATATTGTAGGCGTGCGTGCCGATGTCGCCGAGGCTGCCGCCGGGGCCGCTTTGCGCCGGGTCCGTCCGCCATGCGGCTTGCTTTTGTCCGGTGGTCTCGAGCGGCGTAGCTAGCCAGTCTTGCGCGTATTCGACTTGCACCACGCGAATTTTTCCGAGTTGGCCGTCGGCGATCATTTGGCGCGCTTGGCGAACCATCGGGTAGCCGGTGTAATTATGCGTGAGTCCAAAAATCACGCCCGCACGCTTTACGATTGCGGCAAGATCGAGCGCTTCTTGGAGCGTGGTGGTCAGCGGCTTATCGCAGATGACGTGAAAGCCGGCTTCGAGAAAGGCTTTGGCCATTGGGTAGTGAAGATTGTTCGGCGTGACTATGGCGACGGCTTCGATGCGGTCTTGGCGTGCACGTTCGGCGCGGGCCATCTCGGTGTAGCTGCCGTAGGCGCGATCAGGCGAGATGTGCAGGTCCTGGGCGGCGGCACGGCTGCGTGCCGGGTCGGAGGACAGCGCTGCCGCAACTAATTCGTAATGATCGTCCATGCGCGCGGCTATGCGATGCACCGCGCCGATGAATGCTCCCGGACCGCCTCCGACCATTCCTAATCGGATGCGGCGCTTTCCTTCACCCGCGCTTGTGCCTGAGATCATCGTTTCACCTGATTTTGGATTTAGGCTAAACCGAGCATCCGGCGGTTTGCCGCCTGGTCTGCGCCGGACTTTGCAAAATCGTCAAAAGAAGAGCTGGAGGCTTGAATGATGTGATGCGCGATAAACGGGGCGCCTTCGGCTGCGCCTTGCTCAGCGCGCTTAATGCAGCACTCCCATTCGAGGACGGCCCATCCATCGAAATCATATTGGGTCAGCTTCGAGAAAATACCCGTGAAATCGACCTGGCCATCGCCGGGGGAACGAAAACGGCCTGCGCGATTGATCCAGGGTTGATAACCCCCGTAGACGCCTTGCCGTCCTGTGGGATTGAACTCCGCGTCCTTGACGTGAAACATTTTGATGCGCTGGTGATAAAAATCCAGGTACTCAAGGTAATCGAGTTGCTGCAGAACGAAATGGCTGGGATCGAACAGAATGTTGCAGCGCGCATGATTGGCAACGCGTTCGAGGAACATTTCGAATGTCGCGCCGTCGTGCAGGTCTTCGCCGGGGTGAATCTCGAAACAGAGGTCAACTCCCGCTGCGTCGAAGGCATTCAGGATGGGCTTCCAGCGTGCGGCTAATTCATCAAAGGCTGTTTCGATTAGTCCGGCGGGACGCTGCGGCCAGGGATAAATGTAGGGCCAAGCCAGCGCTCCGGAAAACGTGGCGTGCGCGCGAAGGCCCAGATTCGCGGACGCTTTCGCGGCATACTGCAACTGTTGCACCGCCCACGCTTGCCGCCCGCGGGGGTTCCCCTTCACGGAATCTGGCGCGAAGCCGTCGAACGCAATATCGTACGCTGGATGCACGGCGACGAGCTGGCCTTGCAGATGCGTCGACAATTCCGTCAAATGCAAACCGTGGCGCGATAAGGTACCAGACACTTCGTCGCAATAGGTCTTGCTCTCCGCAGCGCGCTTCAAGTCGAACAGCCGGCCATCCCACGAGGGAATTTGTACGCCTTTGTAGCCGAGGCTTGCGACCCAGTGCGCGATGCTTTCCAGGTTGTTGAACGGTGCTTTGTCGCCCGCAAACTGTGCCAGAAAGATGGCCGGTCCTTTTATCGTCTTCATCCGCGTGAACTCCCGAAACTCGACCGAGCATCTTAGTATGTTTTGGCCCGGCGTGCATGCGATCTACCTCTGCAATATGGGCAGTCCTTGTGAGCCGCGCAGCCGCGGAGTAGACTTTTCGGCACCGCTTGTGGAGGTTCATTATGGCTCGCAATGTGCGCTGCGGTCTTATTCAGGTTCGCTGCGAATGGTCGCCGGAGAAGGTGTCGCTTGGCGACATCAAAGAGAAAATGATCGCGAAGCACGAGCGCCTGATTACCGAGGCCGCGAAGAAAAAGGTGCAAATCCTCGGCCTCCAGGAACTTTTCTACGGTCCATACTTTTGCGCCGAGCAGCAGACGCGCTGGTACGAGTTAACCGAGCGCGTGCCGAGCGGCCCGACTATCTCGCGCATGCAGAAGCTGGCGAAAAAGCACCAGATGGTGCTTGTGGTGCCCATCTATGAGGTGGAGATGGCCGGGGTCTACTACAACACGGCCGCGGTGATCGATGCCGATGGCCGGTACCTGGGAAAATATCGCAAGCACCACATCCCGCACTGTCATCCGGGCTTTTGGGAAAAGTTCTATTTCACGCCGGGGAACGCCGGCTATCCTGTTTTTGATACGCGCTATGCTCGCGTCGGCGTTTATATTTGCTACGACCGTCACTTTCCGGAAGGCGCGCGGATTCTCGGACTCAACGGCGCTGAGATTGTCTACAATCCGTCGGCGACCGTTGCCGGTCTTTCCGAGTATCTGTGGGAATTGGAGCAGCCCGCGCATGCCGTTGCGAACGCTTATTTTGTTGCGGCCATAAATCGCGTCGGCACAGAGCAGCCGTGGAAAATTGGCGAGTTCTATGGGAAAAGCTACTTCTGCAATCCGCGCGGGAAAATCGTGGCGCAGGCCAGCCGCGACAAAGATGAGCTGCTTGTCGCCGACCTGAACCTGGATGAAATTCAGCAGGTCCGCGATACGTGGCAGTTTTATCGAGATCGCCGTCCGGAGTCTTACGGCGAAATCACACGCACGCGTGCGGCGGAGAACGCCGCTGCTGCGGACTAATCCTTGCAAACGAATGGAGCAATTAATGGCTACCGCTGTCTCAACATCGCAAACCTGCCGCAATTTCATCAGGGGACGGTGGGTGGAATCCTCGGCCACGGGCACGTCCGAGCGCCGCAACCCCGCCAATCTCGACGAGATCATCGGTTTCGCGCCGCTCTCGACACGCGAAGAAGCGCGCGAGGCTATCGCGGCGGCGCGTGCGGCGTTTCCCGCTTGGCGTGATACTCCTGCTCCCGTACGCAGCCGCGTACTTGCAAAAGCGGCGCTGTTGATGGAGCAGCAAAAGGACGATGTTGCGCGCCTGATGACCCGCGAAGAAGGCAAAGCCCTGAAAGATGCGCTCGGGGAAGTGCAGAAATCGATCAACATTCTGGAGTTCATGGCCGGCGAGGGGCGTCGGTTAGGCGGCGAAACTCTGCCTAGCGAACTGCCGAAGAATTTTGCGTACACGCTGAAGCAGCCGCTCGGCGTGGTTGCCGCGATCGCGCCATGGAATTTTCCTGTTTCCATTCCCGTCTGGAAAATTGCTCCAGCGTTGATCTCTGGAAACACGGTGGTCTTCAAACCCGCTACGCTCACTGCGTTCACGGGCGCGAGAGTGATTCAGATTTTCGAGCAGGCCGGCGTGCCCGCAGGTGTCCTCAACATGGTCGTCGGATCCGGCAGCCAGGTTGGCGACGAGTTGCTACAGCATCCGGATGTACGCGCCATTTCGTTTACCGGTTCGAACGAAGTCGGTAGCGAGCTTTACGCGCAGGGCGCGCGGCGGATGAAAAAATGCCAGTGTGAAATGGGCGGCAAGAATCCACTGGTGATTCTCTCCGACGCTGATCTGCCGCTTGCCGTCGAATCCACAGTCTTCGGCGCCTTCGCATCGACTGGCCAGCGCTGCACGGCCACCAGCCGGGTCATTATCGAAGAATCCGTCGCCAACAAGTTTGTGGAGCTCCTAGTCGAGCGCGCCTCTAAACTCCGAACGGGGAACGGACTCGAGCCCGGGATCGATATGGGGCCGGCAGTCGACGAATCGCAACTGAAAACCGACCTGCATTTTATTGAGATCGGCAAGAAAGAAGGCAAACTGCTGCTCGGCGGAGAGCGCCTTAGCGGTGGTAGCTACGACCGCGGCTATTTCGTCGCTCCGACAATTTTCGATCACGTCGCTGCTGACTCCACGATCGCGCAGGAGGAAATCTTCGGTCCGGTGCTCTCGATAATTCGCGTGCGGAATTTTGACGAGGCGCTGCATGTGGCTAACTCCGTGCGCTACGGGCTGTCCAGTTCGCTTTATTCCAACGACGCCGCGAAGATTTTCGAATTCATCGACCGCATCGAAACGGGCATCACGCACGTCAATTCGCCTACTGTGGGCGGTGAAGCGCAGCTTCCGTTCGGCGGGATGAAGGCTACCGGTGTGGGCATGCGCGAAATGGGTCGCGTGGCGATCGATTTCTTCACCGAGCTTAAAGCCGTTTACATTGACTTCACCGGACGCAAGCGTGAATCCAACATCTACTGAGACCGCCGCTACAGCAACGGGTACCCTAGCCGCGGACACTATTCGCGAGAGCTCGCTCTACAACAAGGATCTCGCTCCCGTTTCGCTCGAGCGCCGCACCTGGCGGACGTACAACTATGCGGCGCTGTGGATCTCCATGAGCGTGAACATCCCGACCTACATGCTCGCCAGCGGCATGATTGCCGGCGGGATGAACTGGAAACAGGCGCTGTTCACCGTTTTCCTGGGCAACGTGCTGGTGCTGATCCCCATGTTGCTCAACGCGCATGCCGGCGCGCAGTACGGAATTCCGTTTCCGGTGTTTGCGCGTGCTTCGTTTGGCGTGCTGGGTGCAAACGTTCCTGCGATTTTGCGAGCACTCGTCGCGTGCGGCTGGTTTGGCATTCAGACTTGGATCGGTGGCGAAGCTATCAACGCGATGCTTGTCGCGCTGGTTCCAAGCTGGGGGCATTTCGGCTACGGTCCTGCGGTGTGCTTCGCAGCGTTCTGGTTGCTGAACGTTCTGGTCATCTTGCGCGGGATCGAAACGATTCGTTTTCTGCAAGGCATCTCAGCGCCTTTTTTGCTTTTGATCGGCTTGGCGCTGCTTCTCTGGGCGCGGGGCAAGGCTGGGGGCTTCGGCCCAATGCTTGCAACCCCCTCGAAATTTCACAATTTCGGTGAATTTTTCCACTTCTTTATCCCCTCACTCACGGGAGTTGTCGGTTTCTGGGCCACCGTCTCCCTCAATATTCCGGACTTTACGCGCTACGCACGGAGCCAGCGCGACCAGATGATTGGGCAGGCGCTCGGTCTGCCGGCGACAATGACGTTCTATTCCTTCATTGGCATCGCCGTAACTTCCGCGACCCTCATTATATTTGGGCAAGCATTGTGGGATCCGGTTGCCGTGCTGTCGCGGCTCGGGAATCCATTCGCGGTTGTGATCGCCATGCTCGCGCTGCTTATGGCCACGCTCAACGTCAACGTTGCAGCGAACGTTGTTTCTCCAGCTAACGATTTCTCGAATCTCTCCCCTCGCCGCATTAGTTTTCGCACTGGCGGCTTAATTACGTGTTTTGTCGGCATCATCATGCAGCCCTGGAAGCTTATGGCCAATTATGGAAGCTACATTTTCGGCTGGCTCGTGGGCTATTCGGGGTTTCTCGGTCCCATTGCTGGCGTTTTGATCTGCGATTACTTCGTCGTGCGCAAGAAAAAGTTGGCGCTGCAGGATTTGTATCTCCGCGGCGGCCAGTATGAATATTCACGCGGGTTCAACTGGCAAGCCGTCGCGGCACTTGCCGCCGGCGCGGGCGTCGCCTTCATCGGCTTGGCCGTGCCGCTGCTTCGCGTCTTGTACAATTACGCATGGTTCGTCGGTTTCGCGGTCAGCTTCTTCGCTTATCTCGGGCGGTCGCCCAGGCAGCGGGTTAAAGGAGCGCAATGGATTTCGGCATAACCATAAAGCCCGACCTAACGATCGATCGCATCGTAAGCCTCACCCAGCAAGCCGAATCCGCTGGCTTCAGCTATGGATGGATTTTCGACTCCCACGTGATTTGGATGGAGCCATTTCCCCTGCTCACGCTGATGGCCGCGAACACCAAAAATATGCGCCTCGGCACCTGCGTCACTAATCCGGCCGTTCGCGACGTCACTGTCTCCGCCAGCCTATTTGCCACGCTGAACGTTTTCTCCCACGGCCGCATGCAGCTAGGCATTGGACGCGGAGACAGCTCGCGCCGCGTGCTCGGCAAGAAGCCTACTACGCTCGAGACTCTCGAAGAGTTCGTCCGGGTTTTCCGCTCGCTCAATAATGGAAAATCCGTGGAGCTCGACGGCGTGAGCACGCGTTTCCCATGGGCGAACAGCGGGGCTCCACCCGTCTGGGTGGCTGGCTATGGACCGAAAGCGCTACGTACAGCCGGACGCATTGGTGACGGCGTCATCCTGCAATTCGCTGATCCCGACCTGATCGAGTGGTGCCTTGGCTTCGTTCGCGAGGGCGCCCGTGAGGCTGGCCGCGACCCGAACAAAATTGAAGTCATGGCCGCCGCGCCTGTCTGGGCCTCGGCGGATCTAAAGCTTGCGCGGGAACGCGTGCGCTGGTTTCCCGCGCTAGTCTCGAATCACGTGATGGACCTGATTTCCAAATACAAGCCGGAAGAACTGCCCAAGTCGCTGGTGTCTTTCGTTAAAAACCGAGGGAAGTATGACTACCTGCATCATTGTGAAGTCGGGAGCGACAACGCGGATTTTGTGACCGACGAGATCGTCGATCGCTTCTGTTTGGTTGGTCCCATCGAACAGCACCGCAAAAAGCTTGAAGCCCTGCGGAAGGTCGGCGTCACGCAATTCAACATATATTTGATGTGCGGCGACGAGGAACAAACCTTGGACATCTACGCTCAGGATGTTCTTCCGCACTACAAGCCTGTTTCCAAATCCACAGTTTAGGTCGAGGGCGCAAATGCGTTTTGACACCGTTATCCGGAACGGCACGGTAGTGACCGCCACCGACACATCCGTCGCGGATGTCGGCATCGCGGGTGACAAAATCTCTGCAATCGGTGCAGGGCTGCCCGTCGAGAATGCTGGCCGCGTGATCGACGCCGCGAATCACCTCGTCATCCCCGGCGGCATTGACGTGCACACCCACCTCGACATGCCTTTTGGCGGTACCACCAGCGCAGACGATTTCGAGACCGGCACGATCGCCGCAGCTTTCGGCGGCACCACGACGCTGAT
>Ga0209526_10002425_pt1 | contig 12587 bp, 12 predicted proteins | sample JacPinW_OM2H0_M1_FD_188566 | JGI IMG/M metagenome (GOLD analysis project Ga0209526, IMG submission 188566) | Forest soil microbial communities from Algoma, Ontario, Canada - Jack Pine, Ontario site 1_JW_OM2H0_M1 (SPAdes) (version 2) | ecosystem: Environmental > Terrestrial > Soil > Boreal... | reverse complement strand
CATTGACGAAAGCCGACTCCTTCGTGCCGCGGATAAGCAGGAGTGTGAGGAGAAGGAGAATGAAAACCGCCGGGATGTTCATCATCCCATGTATCCCGGTTGGGTCATGCTCGAATGGTGAATGCGACCATTGGTACGGGATCCGCAGGTTGAACCAATCGAGCACGCGATTCGCATATTCGCTCCAGGCAATGGCGACGGTCGACGCCGCCACCGCGTATTCGAGGATCAAATCCCAGCCGATGATCCACGCGACGAACTCACCCATCGTCGCGTACGAATAAGTGTAGGCGCTGCCTGCAACCGGGATCATCGATGCAAATTCCGCGTAGCAAAGACCCGCAAACGCGCAGCCAATGCCGGCAACGATGAACGCGAGAACCACCGATGGACCCGCGCGATCAGCAATCGCGGCCGCGGTGCGTACAAACAAACCCGCGCCGATGATTCCACCGATGCCGAGCGCGATGAGATTGATCGGCCCGAGCGAGCGTTTCAGGCTGTGCTCGCCGACTTCCTGTGCTTCTGCCATTAGGCGGTCGAGAGGCTTTCTCGCGAATAGATTTGCCATGCGTCAGATCTCCTTGTTTCCGATGTGATTTCGGTTTCGCTAAGTGTGCTGGTCGCCTGACGGCTCACCAGCGTTTGATTTTCGCCAGAGAAAATAAATCGGCACGCCGCTCAGCACGATGATAAGACCGGGCCATGTCGTCGCCGTCTGATACATGAATAGCACAACGAGAATCACCGACGCGCCGACAATATAGAGTGCGGGGACGATCGGGTAACCGAATGCTTTATAGGGACGCTCAGCGTCGGGTCGTTTCCGGCGCAGCACGAAGATGCCGATGATCGTCAGGATGTAGAAGATGAGCGCAGCCGAAATAACGTAGTCGAGCAGGTTGCCGTAAAGATTACCGTAACCTGTCACATTGCCGGCGGCGTCGGTCTTGACGGTGCGCGGCAAAACGAGCACGCCTGCCCAAATACCTTGAATGATAAGGCCCCACGCGGGCACGTGATTCTTGTTCAACTCGCCTACGCGACGGAAGAAGAGACCGTCGCGCGCCATCGCGTAGTAGGCGCGCGCGCCCGCCAGAATGAGCCCGTTATTGCAGCCGAAAGTGGAAATCATGATCGCTACCGCCATGATCGTCGCGCCTGCGCCGGGAAAAATTACGTTGGCCGTTTCCGACGCCACGCGGTCGCTGGGTGCGTTTTGAATCGCAGCGAAAGGCAGCGCCGCCAGATACGCGACGTTGGCCAGAAGATAAAGTCCGATGACGAGAATAGTGCCGAGCGCCAGCGAGAGAGGAACGTTGCGGCGCGGATTTATGACCTCGCCGGCGGTGAAGGTGATGTTGTTCCAGGCGTCGGCGGAGAAAAGCGAATTGGTCTGCGCTACGCAGATGCCAACGAAGAGACCGAATGCGGTCGCGGCGGTCAATCCTTCGCCGACCTCCTGCAAACCGCCGCGCAGCGTCCAAAAGTCGTTGAAGTTCGCCGCACCCGCGCCCGACTTCACACCGACGATGATGCCGAGCACAATGAGCGCAAGGAGCGCGCCTGTCTTCGCCGTGGTGAAAATGTTCTGCACGAGCTTGCCGAGGTTCAACCCGCGCGTGTTCATGTATGTGAGCAGCGCGATCATCGCCAGGCCGACGAATTGCGCGGTAGAAAGCGAGAATGCGTACCCGCCAAAACGGATGGGCGCGATCAGATAATTCTTCTCCGAAACCCAGGGCACGAGCACACCTGTGTAGCGCGCGAATCCCACAGCGACGGCCGCGATTGTGCCGGTTTGAATAACGAGGAAGAGCGTCCAGCCATAGAGAAAACCCCACAGCGGGGAGAAGGCTTCGCGCAAATAAACATATTGCCCGCCGGCCTTGGGCATCATGGCCGCCAACTCGCCATAAGAGAGCGCTGCCATGAGTGTGAGCAGGCCAGTGACGACCCACACCACAAGCAACCAGCCGGGCGCACCGACCTGCCGGGCGATGATTGAGGAGACTATGAAAATGCCGGAGCCGATCATCGATCCGGCGACGAGCATGGTTGAATCGAGCAAGCCGAGGCCCCTAACGAATTTGTTATCGGTTGCGGGCGGCGGAGTCATTGGGTCCTTTTCAATCCGAGTCGCTCGGATTTACGGAGAGTTAATCAGTACTCAAGTGAATTGAGCAACGCCAAAAACGCTTCCGCGTTTACAGCCGAGTTGAAGCGCGAAACCGCTTTCGCGTGAGAAGAACCATGCTATCCTCCGGCGCTTCATGACTTCGCGGGCATTTCGATTTGGGAAAATCACATTGTCGATCTTGCTCGCGGGCACGCTTGGCGCAGGCGAAATCGCGGCCGCTAATCGGGCCGATGCGCGCGCTTCGGCTCAATCAGCTCCGCAGTTCGAAGCGCTGCCGCTGACGCGCTCTCGCCAGAATCATCTGCTCGTTCGCGCCTACATCAACGGCAAGCCCGCTTTACTCGGCGTCGATACGGGCGCACCTGTCAGCGCCATCGCCCTAAATCGGCGGGATCATTTCCGACTCAGCGGCATTCCGGGCAGTTCGAAATTACCGGCCCGTCTCCAAATCAACGGTGCATTCAATAATGTTGCCATTGCGCATAGTGTTCGCATCGGCGGCCTCACCCTAGTCGATGAACCCGTCGTGGTTGTCGATCTTAGCGGTTCAGGTCACGCCGCCCGCATGCTTCATGAGCAAGAAATCGATGGAATTCTCGGCGCCGATATTCTGTTCCCGACCGGAGCGGTTTTGGACTGCCAGAGGCAGTTGTTAATCCTGAAAATGAATCCGGAGTCCGGAGGCAAGATTCCCGGCCTTCAATACAGTGGCTTTCGCAGCATGCCGATTCGAGTGAGCGACGGGTTCAATCTCTACGTTGATGCGGCGGTTAATGGTGCCCCTGCCCAACTTATGATCGACACCGGCGCCTTTGCGACGCTCCTTCATCGTGGATTTGTAAGGCGATTGCGCATCCCATTGCGCGAAACGCCGTTCAGTTCCGCCGCTGTGAATCTAAGACAGCGGGGCGTAGAGATTGCGCGAATTCGGCGCTTGTCGGTCGGCTCTGTCGATATCCTGGGTAAGGACGTCGGCGTGGTTGATCTGGAGGGTCTGATTCGGAATGGCTTGCTCCAGGCTTCTCCGCCGGTCGCTGGCTTACTCGGCGCCGAGATCTTGCGGACCCATCACGGGATCATCGATTTCGGAACGCGCACGCTTTATCTGAAGCGGTAGACCGCGTGGCGCAGTGGAGTCACGGTCGTCGGTGCTGACCCACTCCCCGAAAGCCAAGGCACAGACGGGAGTCTTCGATGGTAACCGTCATTGACATGCAACCATTTGGTTGCATGATTGCGGGCTGTGGACAATGTCTTCAAAGCCCTCGCCGACCCAAGCCGGCGCGCCCTCCTCGATCAGCTCCATCAAGACAACGGCCAGACCCTCAACCAACTTTGCCGTCATCTTCGCATGACGCGCCAGGGCATTACCAAACACCTGGGTCTGCTCATCAAAGCAGATCTCGTTGTTCCCCTCTGGAGAGGCCGCGAAAAGCTGCATTATCTCAACCCGGCGCCACTAAAGCAGATTTCCGAGCGTTGGATCGACAAACACAAAGCTGCCTGTCTCCGCGCGTTGAAAGATCTGACCAAAGGCTTGGACGAACTCCAGCCAGAGTCGGCGAAATGAATCAACTCTTTGTCGAGGCTCTTAAGGCGCTGACCGAGGCGCGATTATTCCTCGGCGGCATCAACGCGTTCGCGATTTCGTTCCGATAATCCCGGCGACTGGTGCACCGTTAACCCGTCGATCTTATTTAGCTGCATCAGCGGGATGCTGATTAACTTTTGCATTCTGAGCTCGTCTAGTTCCAGCTCGGACACATCGTGCGCCACCAGCGACGGGCGCGTCTCTGCACCTTCGTAGCTTAAATCGACATCTTGTAATCGGACCCCGCTCGCATGCGCGATGTAAAATCCGGCGGCCGCTAACGCCGCCTCACGTCGGGCGAGTTTGTTTTCACCAGCCAAACTGTGCGCCGCTCGTTTCGCTCCGCCGCCTTTGCCAACAATGCGGAGATGTTCGAGCAAAATATTTTCGAGCGGTCTTTCCGGCAGACCGGCAATGAGCGCTGGCCTGACAACGTCGCGTACGCGCGGCCGCGGCTCGGTCGCGGTAACATTCGAAATGGTAATGTTTCGGATCGCGCCAACTCGTTGGCCCGGCTCTCCGCTGAGTAATCGGTTGCCCAACGTGACCGATATAGGGGTGTCGACGTTCTTCATCGAGATGTTGCGATAAGTCACGCCGTCGATGATTGCTCCATCGGTCGAACGGATTCCAATTCCCGCTTTCCACGCGCGGCCGATACGAATATTCCAGAAGTTCACGTTCCGAAAATTGCCCACCGATTCGGCGCCGAACTCGAGCGCGTTGGCCGCGCTCTCGAAATAGCTGTTCCAAACATAAATATCCGCGCTGTCGATCTTCCGACCGAGCGCGTAATCGCTTTTCAGCGCCAAGGTGTCGTCGCCGCAGCCAGTAAAATTGCAATCGCGCACCTCGACCTTTCGGCAACTGACAAGATTCACCGCATCGCGCGATTTTTTGATGACAACGTTTGCCAGGGTCACGTTTTCGCAATCATTCAATAAATAGACAAAATGACCGCCGCTCTCATGGGTCACGCGGTCGAAGAGTAGGTTTCGGCTCGATTTGATGGCTATGACTTTATCTCCAATGTCGCGCCCTTGTGCGTCGTCGCCTTCGATGATGTGGCCGCCATTAATGCGACCGCCGACGATGGCGAAATTTTCAATGTTGTCGCCCCACATCAGCGCGTTGTGGAAATGGCTGTGCCCAAAGTCCTGATACTTTTCGAATTTATTAGGCTCAGGCGGGTCGTAACCGGTTTCGGCTCCGGTGACGACCGCATCTTTATCGAGCACAAGACGGACATTGCTTTGCAAATGAATCGAGGCGGCAACATAGGTGCCGCGGGGAAAGATCACATCGCCCCCGCCGCTCGTGCTGCATTTTTCAATCGCGCGATTAATCGCGGCAGTGTCATTGTCGCGCCCGTTTCCGGTCGCGCCAAAATCGCGCACGCTGAACGTCGCCGACTTGAACTGCGGCAATGGAAAATTCGGCGCGGTCGGCTCAAGACTCCCAGCCCGCGCGAAGATCGACAACGTGCAAAACAGAAGCGCTTGAACGCCGGCAACGCATCGACACGCGTTCACTCGACGTCGATTTCGCGAACGCCTTTTTGCTGACGAATGGTTTCGACTTGGTTTCGGATCTTGTCGGCAAGTCCGACCTGATGCGGAATCGCTTCGGCCAGGACGAACGGTGAGGAAGTATCCGAAGTGTTGAGTTGGACGTTTTCGATGCCGCACAGCCGATAAAGAAATGGTTGCCGGGTCTCGATGTCTTTCACCCGATACAATTCCAGCGTATCGGTCACTTTGCTAAAAACGCCCTCTGTCATTTTCAATCGTTCGGTCGTCAGCTCGTAGATCCTGCATTTCGTTTGGAGATAACGCTTGCCAGCGATAAAGATTGGCACTGCCAGAAGAATCAAAATGTACGGACTAAAATTCCTCATCTCCGGCGACAAACTTCGCCCCATTAGGACAAAGATGATGACGATGGCCGCGGCGAGCAAAACTTGGAGGACGAAAAATCCGAAGTTTTTCCATTGCGACACGCTGCCACGCCAGACAGTTTCCTCGGCCATTCTGGATTTCTAACGCCATGGCCGCGATCGCACAAGCATTCGTCCTCGGCGCCGGTCTCGGTACCCGTTTGCGCCCGCTCACTGACGATCGGCCCAAGCCACTCATCCCGATTTTTCAAAAGCCGCTCATCACCTTCGCGCTCGATCATTTGATCGATCTCGGCGTGAAGTCTTTCATCATCAACACGCACAAGCTGCCCGAGTTTTTTGAAGCGGCTTTTCCTGGGCGCATTTACAGCGGTCATTCGATCGAGCTGGTCCATGAGCAAGATCTCCTCGAGACCGGCGGCGGCATTAAGAATGTAGAATCGCAGCTCGATGCAAAACCGTTTATCACTTACAGCGGCGACATTCTCACCGATATCGATCTTCAGCCCTTGATCGACGAGCATTTTCGCCGCGGAAACCACGTTACGCTGGCCTTGCGGAAAACAGGCCTGGCGACGGCGGTGGCGTTCCACGATGGCCGCGTCGTCGACATCGGCAACCGGTATGGTGTGACCGGCAATTATGACTTCGCCAACATCGCGGTTTGGAACCCCGACATTTTTTTGCGAATCCCACCAAACAAAAAAATCTCGTTTATTCCAATCATCGCAGATTGGATTGGAGAGCGCGGCAGGATTGGTGGAGCGGTCCTCGAAGAGGGCCTGTGGTTCAACATCGGTTCGCGGACCGAATATCTGGAAGTCCACCGCGCAATTTTAAAAAACAAGTGGGAGCCGCGTTATGTAAGAACGGCTGGATGGTCAGAGCCGATCGCACCCAGCGCAGAGGTCGATCCAAGCGCGCAAGTGCTCGGCTGCTCAGTTGTTGGCGCAGATTGCCAGGTGGGGGCCGGAGCGGTTCTGGAGGACACTATCGTGTGGCCCGGTGCACAAATTGCTTCCCGAAGTCGGCTTCAAGGTTGTATTGTCCGCTCCCACAGAAAAGTCGACGGCCTCCATCGTAACAGCGACATCTAATTATGAAGACCGATCTTCTTCTTCGCCAAACGCGGATGCATTTTCCGCGTTTCGATGTCGATGAAATCAAAATCGCGCCGATCGAAAAGGGCGGATCCGATCGCCGCTTTTACCGGATCCATTGTTCGGCGGATCAAACACTCATTCTGGTCAAATACAGTCTCGACCGGGAGGAGAATCGGCACTACGTCGAGATCGCGCAATTTCTGGAAGGACACAGCATTCGCGCACCCAGGATTTATTTTCACGATCCGGCCGAAGGGTTGATCTGGATCGAAGACTTGGGCGAGCGCGATCTTTTCAGTTATCGCGACGAAAGCTGGCTGGTGCGCCGGGCGTTCTACGAATCGGCCTTGGACGAAATCGCCAAGCTGCATCGTTTGCCGGAATCGGTTTGCGTGGAAATGCGCGAGCACTTACCGGCTGAATTCAACGCCGCGCTTTACTTGTGGGAGCAGAATTATTTTCTCGAGAATTGTCTGACGCGTTACTTCAAGATCGAGAATGCGAAGCTCGCTGCGCTCGCCACGTTGCCAGCGTTACGCAAAATTGCAGAACGTCTCGCGAGTTTGCCGCGCGTACTGGTGCATCGCGACTTTCAGTCGCAAAATATTCTTCTCCGCAACAGCCAGGCTTATTTGATCGACTTTCAAGGGATGCGCCCGGGTCTGGCCGAGTACGATCTCGCCTCATTGCTCTTTGATCCGTATGTCGATCTTTCCGGCGAGGAACAAATGGAGTTGATCGGCTATTACAAACAGAAACAGGCTGACAATGGACGAATCGTGAGCCCAGAATTCGATCAAACGCTGCGCTTGTGCGCGATGCAGCGTCTGATGCAAGCTCTCGGCGCTTACGGGTTCCTCGGGCTCGTGAAGGGCCACAAGCAATTCTTGGAACACATTCCCGCAGCGATGAAATCGCTGAGTTCGATCGTTTCGATGCTCAGTGGTCTGGAGAAACTTGCTCGAACAATCGGCGATCTAGTTCACGAACGGATTCGTTAGGCGCTCGGTTCCAATTTTGGTCGGCGGCCCGTGACCTGGAAGCACGGTCACGTTATCGCCAAGCGGAAATATTTTCTTTCTGATTCCTCCGAACAAAAGATCGACGTCTCCGCCCGGTAAATCCCAACGTCCGACTCCGCTGGCAAAAAGGACATCGCCACCGATGAGAAGTTCGTCTTTGCGCGAGAAGAAACAAAGGCTGCCCGGGCAATGCCCAGGCACTTCGAGCACCTGCATCTCGAGCCCCAAAAAATCTCGTGCTGGGGTTTCTTCGATCATGAAGTCAGGCTGGACCGGTTCAATCTCGAGTTCGAAGCCGAAGTTGCGAAAAAACTCCCGATCCGAAATCATCGGCGCAGTTTCCGGGTGGCAACCGATGGGGCAAGCGAAGCGGCGTTTGATCTTGGCCACGTCCTGGATGTGATCGATGTGGCCGTGAGTTAGTAACAAGAGTTTAAGATCGACCCGGCGCGACTCGAGCCAATCGCATGCGCCGTCGGGCGCATCGAAGATAATCCAGCCTTCCGGCGCCGAGATGAGATAGCAATTGGTCTCGAACACACCGCCGCAGAAGGTTTCGTAAGTCATCGCCGCCGTTTGTTTTCGCATCGAAGCTACCATCGAAAACTCGCTTTGCATTTTGTCCGCAATGGAACGGAAGCTGCATCTGATCGCGAAAGTTTCTGCGATATTTGAATGTTAATGCGCGGCGGTTGTCTCATTTCCTACATATCGATCTTGGGTCGTCGTCGTTTGCGTTTCAATACGAACTCTGCGAACTTGGTGGCCCGCTTTTCCCAATGAAATCACGTTTTGGTCTCTTCCTGGCGCTTCCGGCCGTCCTTCTTCTCGGTATCGCCGCTCCACGGCCGGTTCAGGCTAAATCCGACGCCGAACAGATTTGCGTTTCAGTTGGTCGGCTTCTGGAGGAAGGCCACTACACGCATCAACCGCTCAACGACGCCATGTCGAAGAAATTTTTGCGGAATTATCTCGAGCTTCTCGACTTCAGCCATCTTTTCTTTACCCAGGAAGATGTCGACGCCCTGACCGCAAAATATGGCAGCTCGCTCGATGACGATGTTCTGCTCGGCAATCTGCGACCGGCTTACGAGATCTACGATTTGTATCTGAAGCGGGTCGATGAGCGCGTGGCCAAGGTTAAAGAGCTGCTCAAACAGCCGATGGATTTTAAGAATGACGCCACCATCGAACTGAGCCGGCAAAAGGCGCCCTGGCCGAAAGATCAGGGCGAAGCCGACGAACTTTGGCACGGTCGCATTGCCAGTGAATTGCTACAGGAAAAATTGAGCGAACATCCGATCGAGCCCGGCCCGCAACTGGTGGCGCGCCGCTACGACCGCATCGCGCGCAACGTGCACGAAGAGGACAAGGAAGAGCAGGTGAAGCTCTATCTCGATGCGCTCGCCCAAACTTACGATCCGCATTCGGAATATCTGAGCAAAGCCGATTTCAAGAATTTCAATATCCAGATGGGCCTCTCTCTCGTCGGCATCGGTGCGATGCTGCGCACTGAAGACGGCTACGCCAAAATTGAGAGCCTGGTTACGGGCGGCCCCGCCCAATCGGATGGACGATTAAAAGTGGGCGACCGCATTACCGCGGTCGCGCAAGGTCAAAGTGAATATGTCGATGTTCGCGACATGCGGCTGGACAAAGTGGTGGAGATGATCCGCGGCAAGAAAGGCACGCACGTGCGGTTGCTCGCCATTCCGGCCAATGCCTCTGATCCGTCACGACGCAAGAGCGTCGAGCTTGTGCGCGACGAAATTAAATTGAAAGACCAGGAGGCTCGCGCCGACATCATTATTAAGAAGGACGAAAACGGCAGTGCGGTGAAGCTTGGCTGGCTCACCCTCCCCTCGTTTTACGCCGACATGGACAAACGGCAAAAGAGCACCACGCGCGATGTGCTGGCGCTGCTCAAACGGCTGAAGAAAGAAAATATTGCCGGCTTGGTTGTCGATGTTCGCCGTAACGGCGGCGGTTCTCTCGAAGAAGCAATCTCGCTCACCGGATTATTTTTGAAATCGGGACCGGTCGTGCAGACGAAAAGCTCGAACGGCCATGTCCAAATTTCTTCGGATCCTGATCCGGGCATCGCTTATTCCGGGCCGCTCGTGGTGTTGACGAGCCGGCAAAGCGCCTCGGCCAGTGAAATCTTCGCGGCGGCGCTGCAGGATTACGGGCGCGCCGTCGTCGTCGGCGACAAAAACACTTTCGGCAAAGGCACCGTTCAAACCATGCTCGAGATCGGTCGATTTACCTCGCTGCTTGGCAGTCGCTCCCAGGACGACGGCGTCTTAAAGCTGACCATCCAGAAATTTTATCGCGTCGCCGGCGGCTCCACTCAATTGCACGGCGTCGCCTCGGATATTGTTTTGCCTACGTTGACCGATCTACCGGAGTTCGGCGAAGGCGCGCTGAAAAACTGTTTGCCTTACGATGAAGTGCCCGTGGCGCACTACGCGAAGTGGTCGGACGGCCATCCGCTCTTTATCGAAGAACTCAAGCGTCGCTCGGCTGAGCGCGTCAAAAGTAATTCGGAGTTTCATTACGTGATGGAAGATATGGAGCGCTTGCGCCAGAAGCTGAATGATAACCGCATCACGTTGAATGAGGACGCTCGGCGCAAAGAGATTGAGGACGACAAGGTCCGCAAGGAAATGCGTTCCAAGGAGCGACTGGCGCGTCACGAGGAAGAGCCGCGCATCTATCGATTGACTCTCGACACCGTGGACAAACCAGATCTCCAGTTGATCATGTTCCCGGGAAAACTCGCCGCCGCAAAGGCGAAAGGCGTTCCCTCAAAAGTCTCGCCCGAAGCCGCGCCGGATGAGGATTCGGATACGATTGGCGGCGCGGACGACACCAAAGAACCGGCCATCGACCCCGAGCGCGATGAAAGTTTAAATATCCTGGCCGACCTGGTCGATCTTTCGCGCGGGCCCAAGACTGCCAGCGCGAACGTCGACAAATCGCCTGCGCAGCAGCGGCCGTAAGATCGACGGCAACTGTAGGGGACGCTGCTAGCGTCCGAACTCACAAAGGGAAGCTAACAGCTTCCTCTACAGATTCTCGGACCTACACAGCGATCGGCGCCTTGATCGAGGGATGCGGGTTGTAATCGACCAGCTCGAAATCTTCGAATTTAAAGTCGCGAATATTTTTGATCGCTGGATTTAATTTTATCCGCGGCAAAGATCGACAATCGCGAGTGAGTTGTTCGCGTGCTTGCTCGAGATGGTTTTGATAGAGATGCAGATCGCCAAACGTGTGGACGAAATCGCCCGGCGTAAGATCGACAACTTGCGCGACCATCATCGTGAGCAGCGCATACGATGCGATGTTAAAGGGCACGCCGAGAAACAAATCGGCGCTGCGCTGATAAAGCTGGCAGCTTAGTTCGCCATCCTGCACATAAAATTGGAAGAGCACGTGACACGGCGGCAACGCCATCTTGTCGATCTCGGCCGGGTTCCAGGCGCTCACGATTAAGCGCCGGCTGTTCGGATTTTTTTTGATCTCCGCGATCACCTTGTCGATCTGATCGACGCGTACTCCGTTTTCGCCGCGCCAATCTCGCCATTGCGCACCGTAAACACGGCCGAGGTCGCCTTTTTCATCAGCCCATTCGTCCCAGATCGTCACGCCATGTTCGTTGAGATAGCGGATGTTCGTGTCGCCACGCAAAAACCAAAGCAGTTCGTAAATGATCGATTTGATGTGGAGCTTTTTCGTCGTGAGGAGCGGAAACTTTTCCCGCAGATCAAAGCGCGCCTGGGCGCCGAAGATCGACAATGTCCCGGTGCCGGTGCGATCGGCGCGGGGCTGACCTTCGTCAAGAACCAGCTGGAGAAGGTCGTGATACTGCCGCACGCGAAATAGTACGCACACGGGCGACGTTCGCAAAGCGTGGTCATCCCGAACGGAGTGAGGGATCTCTCACAGAGTGCATAGCTCACCCTCAGTAAATTGCGTGATCAAAGCTCCGATTGTGAGATTCCTCGCGTTCGCTCGGAATGACAGGCTCCGACGCCGCACGCGAAAATTATTTACGGCTGCGAGATTGGCCGAAAGAAAAGTTACGCTTTGTTCGGCCCCAGCTCCTTTTCGAGCTGTCGCTTGCGATCGTTCAAGGTTTGCAGGCGCAATTGCCAGCGATGCAACTGAATGCTGAGTTGATTGATGTAACCGGTGACCTCGGTCCGTTGCGATTCGTTCTCGGTGAGCTTGCCGCGAATTTTTTCTGCATCGGCCAACGCATTCGCACTCGGTTCCTCCGGCGTCGGCACAGCAGTGAGTTTGCCGCACTTCTGGCAGGTCAGGGACATTCCGGCGGCGGATCGATTTACGACCAGCGACGCCTTGCAGTGCTGGCAATGAAAGAAAATATCGGGATCGGCTGTGACCTTGCGCAGGGAATGTTTTGCCGTTTCAGTTTGCACGGTAAATCAACGAGCAGACGGTGTGCCGAAGGAGGAACAGCTATCCGCCAAACACGCGAAATCACGCCAAAAAAAGAGAGTGGCTTCCTATCCCTGACCTTCTGTCCGATTTCGCGTCTATTCGCATGTTTAGCGGAAGTCCTGAGTCCGTGCCGCATTGGCGCACGGTCGTTAATTTAAGGGGAGAAAATCGGGACGGATTGTCTCATTTTGACAAACCCAAGATCGACATGTGATTTGCGTTAGCTTTTCATTGAGAACGAGTTAAGTTACTTGCGCGGAAGCTGGCTTATCTTCTGCTAAAGAGCGCGTAGGTCGAACTCTTCGCCACGGCGAATCCGTCCGTTGGCGGATCGACCCCTAAGAAAGGATTTGATTTTATGGCT
>Ga0209526_10002424_pt1 | contig 12592 bp, 10 predicted proteins | sample JacPinW_OM2H0_M1_FD_188566 | JGI IMG/M metagenome (GOLD analysis project Ga0209526, IMG submission 188566) | Forest soil microbial communities from Algoma, Ontario, Canada - Jack Pine, Ontario site 1_JW_OM2H0_M1 (SPAdes) (version 2) | ecosystem: Environmental > Terrestrial > Soil > Boreal... | reverse complement strand
CACGTCCACCGTGATTTTGCGCGACAAGTCTCCACGCGCAACGGCAGTCGTTACCTCCGCGATGTTGCGCACTTGTGCGGTCAAGTTGCCAGCCATGGCATTGACCGAGTCCGTGAGGTCCTTCCAGGTTCCAGCCACGCCCGGTACCACGGCCTGCCCTCCCAGTTTGCCGTCGGTGCCGACTTCACGTGCCACCCGGGTCACTTCGGACGCAAACGAGCGAAGCTGGTCGACCATCGTATTAATGGCTTCTTTGAGTTGTAGAATTTCTCCGCGCACATCGACCGTAATTTTTCGCGAAAGATCGCCGCTCGCGACTGCGGTAGCCACCTCGGCGATGTTTCGTACCTGCCCCGTCAGGTTGCTGGCCATGGAGTTGACGGAGTCGGTCAGATCCTTCCAGGTTCCGGCCACACCCGGCACCTTTGCCTGGCCGCCCAATTTTCCGTCCGTGCCAACTTCACGCGCTACGCGAGTCACCTCCGATGTGAACACCCCGAGCTGCTGAATCATGGTGTTTACGATTGTGGCCGAACGCAGGAATTCCCCTTCCAGCGGCCGCCCATCGACATCAAGCTGCACCGTTTGGGTCAGGTTTCCCTTGGCAACGGCGGCAATCGCACGCGTCACTTCCGTAGTGGGCCGCAAAAGATCATCGACGAGCGTATTGACAGACGTTTCCATCTCTCCCCACGCAGCCTTGGGAAGGTCAAAGCGCATGCGCTCCCTTGTTTTTCCCTCCTTACCCACCACATTCCCCACACGCTTTAGCTCTTTTGCCATTTGTTGATTGGCGGTGACGATGGCATTGAATGTGTCCGCGATTTTTCCAGCAAGTCCCGTCCAATTTCCGGGAAGGCGCACCGAGAAATCGCCATCACGCATGGTCTGCAGGCTAGACAGAATCCTGCTGAGATCGATGGAGTTGGCTTCGATGCGCGGATCAATCCGACCATTTCCCTGTACATTTGCCATCTGATCGGTACTCGCGCTTATACTCTTTGTTCCTACGTCAGATCTCTTCATGCTCGTCTCCAGAACGAAAACAACGGTGGTGTAAAGGCATCCGCTTTTTAGGCTGCTAACTTCATCCTTCCTCCACCTAGCTGCCCTTTACTAGCTATGGAGGGCCCAGTAGTTAAAACGAAACACCTGAAAATACGACTGCAATGATTCTCATTTTTTAATAGCACAAATGCCCCTGCGGAAGCCTACAGCGTTTAATGTATGCAGGCGGTAAGGTCAACTACCGCTGGAACCTAGCTGTGCCATCTATTTGCCCTGGATAACGGCCTGTAAAATTGCAATCTGAAAATACTGATAAATCTGAACAAGCGGAGCCACAAAGTTTAGTTTTTGAGATCAACCAATCGCATATCGGCAGTTTCGACGGCCAATGCGGCCTGTACAGTAAATACTGCACAGGTTAACCCCTGGCGTTCGCAGTATATTCGGAGTAAAATCCCGGTTCCTCTGAAGGTCGGGCTTCGCAGAGCTCCGGGTTAGTCCTTATCGTTCTCAGGTCGAAACAATGAATTCTGCCAATTCGATGAACGAAGCGGAAAGGGTGTCTGAACTGCACAGTTATTCAGTTCTAGACACGCCACCCGAAGCCGCCTTCGATGACATTACGAAATTAGCGGGTTACATCTGCCAAACGCCGATTTCGCTGGTCTCCCTCGTCGATAAGGAACGAATGTGGTTCAAGTCCAAGATTGGGCTTGCTGCTTCTGAAATTCCAAGGATAGACGGATTTTGCTCCAGCGCAATTTGCCAAGAGAACCTTTTGATAGTCCCCGATGCCACTGCCAACCCACGCTTGGCCTCGCATCCGCTCGTAATCTTCCAGCCAAAGCTACGATTCTATGCTGGCGCCCCACTGACTACACCACGAGGACATCGCATCGGAACTCTCTGTGTCATCGACACGATCCCGCGTAATTTAAGCCAGGAACAAGCCGAGGCTTTGCAAAGCCTGGCCAGAACGGTAATCGCCCAACTTGAACTTCGAAGATCCGTTAGGAATTCCATGGAATCGATAACCGGCCGATTGATTAGAGCTCAGGATGATGAACGGCGCCGTATCGCCCGGGAACTTCACGATTCGACAGGGCAAGTTCTGGCCGGATTGAGTATGCTTCTGGGTCAAATGCAGAGAGAATCGTCCGCTGCAAACTTGGACAAATTCGAAGAATGCAAAGCATTGATAGGTTCCGCTGCGGCCGAAATCCGAAATCTTTCCTATCTGCTGCACCCGCCTCTAATAGACGAAATTGGCTTGGCCTCTGCTGTTGCAGAATACGCTGAAGGATTTGAGAAGCGCAGCGGTCTTTGCGTTCATGTCGAAGTTTCTAAAGACTTCGGCCGACTCGATGGAAACCGTGAACTCGCGCTCTTCCGAATTATTCAAGAAAGCCTTGGCAACATCCATCGGCACTCGGGAAGTGCTGTCGCAACCATAAAAATCTTCGCCCGAGAAAAAGACGTAGTTCTGGAGATTCGCGACGAAGGGCGGGGACTCCCGTTTCGGTCGGCCGAAACGGGTAAGTTCGGCGTTGGCATGAGGAGCATGCAAGAACGTCTTCGTCCGTTGGGTGGCAATTTACAAATTGAAACAAGCACCGGCGGAACAACCATCCGGGCTGTCCTGCCCCGGGCGTTTTCACTCGACATGGTCTCGAGGCAAACCGCTTAGATGAGACTCACGGTTTGCGTCATGGACCATTGGGAGAACGTTGACACAACGGAACTCTTCTTTTGACCGTTTGCGCGAGGATATTTGCGCGCGGAGGACCCACTTTCTGTTTGCCTAATGGGTGAATGGGCCGGAGCTAAGGCCTTCGCCGGATGTATCTATCCTTAGGACGGGCTTAGTATCGAAGTGTGATTCGCGAATTCTAGCCATCGATACAATTCATTTTGTCAATTCGCCCAATTCGCTAAAGAGTCTCTTTCTGGATCCAAAAGAATATGCGCTTCTGCCGCTTACAAATTCAGTCTGCCGCCCGATTCGTCGCGCTTGCCTTCTACGCTTTGGCTCTGGCCGGTTGCGTTGGCAACGTAGCCCAGACCCCGCCGCCGCCCGGTCAGAAGAGCGTACGCTTCGGCCATGTCTTCATTGTGGTCGAGGAAAATCATAATTACGCCGACGTGGTTGCTAGCCCGTCCATGCCGTACCTGAACGGCCTCGCCAATCAGTACGGTCTGGCCACGAATTATTTCGCCAACGGGCATCCTTCCATCCCGGACTATTTCATGCTCACCACCGGAAAAACACTTACGTTGATCGACGCCCTCACACCAGATTCGTTCCCAGTTTCCGACGATAATGTGATCCGTGAGCTCGTCGCTGCGGGCAAAACCTGGAAATCCTACGCCGAGGATCTTCCCGCCGTCGGCTATACCGGCGGGGACAGCGGCAACTACGCCGTGCGCCATAATCCGCTCGCCTACATGACCGATGTGCAGAACGACTCCGCGCAAAGAAAAAATCTCGTTCTTTTCACTCAATTTTCCGCTGACCTGTCAACCGCAAACCTACCTGACTATTCCTTCATCGTCCCAAACCTCTGCAATGACGCGCATGACTGTCCTCTGGTCACCGCCGACAATTGGCTGAAGACGAATATCGATCCAATCATTCAGAGCCCCGTGTTCCAGAAAGATGGCCTCCTCATCATCGTCTTTGACGAAGCCGACACTGTGGATTTCACTGCGGGCGGAGGCCACGTCGCTGCCGTCATCGTCAGTCCGCTCGGCAAGCGTGGCTATAAGTCGATCGCTTTCTATCAGCATCAAAGCGTTCTTCGCTTGACGCTCGAAGGCCTTGGCGTGACGAAGCTGCCCGGGGGGGCCGCAACAGCCCCAGTCATGTGGGAGTTTTTCAATACGCCCTAGAACATAGCTCACGGTAGGCGGGATGGGGCGCGAAGCGCTTACCGTGCCGTCCATCCACCATCAATCAAAATCGTCTCGCCGGTGATCAACGACGCAGCGGAGGAGGCCAGAAACACAACCGCCCCTGCCACTTCCATCGGCTCGCCGATACGGTGCAGCGCGGCGATCCGTTCCAATGTGTCCGCGTGAAATGTCGCATCGGAGAGTGCACTCTCGGTCCCCGGCGTGTGGATGAATGTCGGCGCCACGGCGTTCACGGTGATCCCGTACTTGCCCCATTCCACCGCCAAACATTTAGTCAAATGCGCGATTGCCGCCTTTGTCATGCAATAAATCGATTCCGTCGGCAACGCCGCAAAGCCTGCCTGCGAGCTCATGTTGATAATCTTCCCGCTCTTCTGCCGGATCATCAGCCGCCCTACGGCCTGGCTTGCAAAAAATGTCCCTTTCAAGTTCACGGCCAATGTTGCGTCAAAGTCTTCCTCACGTACATTCTCGGCCAGATTTTCTGGCGCGATCCCAGCATTGTTCACCAGGATGTCGATTCGACCGAATTCCTTCGCAGTTTCGTCCACGGCGCTAGAAATCTGCTCCATCGTTCGCATGTCCATTTGAAGCGGCAGGGCTTTCCGCCCCATCCTTCGTATCTCTGCAGCTAATCCCAAGTCCGCCTTTACATCGCGCAAGCCGAGCGCCACGTCCGCGCCCGCATGCGCCAAGGCCAGCGAAATTGCCCGCCCCAAACCTCGCGCGGCTCCCGTTACCAACGCCACTCGCCCACTCAACCCAAACTGCGGATACTCCATTACCTTTTCTCCATTTTATTATTTCCACGAACATCGTTCGCTGGATGCTCGAGTATAAATGATTCGACGGACAGCATATGCAGCGAGATTTTCGCAACTGACAACCTCAATGCCTGAAGTAACGCAACCGGATTTATGCTATCTGCATCGTCGCAGTTGAATCCGCGGCAAAAACTATGCGCCTAAAACTCGACGATACGCGGAAGCTGTATTTGACATGCGAAGATACACGCACGAAATTCCAGTACCGATGGATAGTTTTGAACCTGCAAAATTTAGGAGGGTAGGCCGAGTTGAGGCGTGAGAGCTTAAACCGCGTCGTCTGGAGGACCCTCTGGCTTCGATGGTTCAGCAACATGGGCTTGCAGGTCGGCTCCGATGTTCAGCGCGGGGGCTGCGTTGGGGAAGTAGGTTTCGCCTCGCAGGAGAGATGCAATCGCAGCAGTGAGTGAATCGGTCGAGCCCTTAGTCACAGCGCCACTAAATCCAGCATCGCGGGCTTCCTGGCCAAGGTGGTTGTCGAATAGATGCTGGGTGTAAAGGAGAAGAGGCAACTTTGGTGCCGCGACGTGTATTGCGCGGGCCGCTTGAAAACCGTTCAGGTTGGGCATCGTTAAATCCAGGACTACTAGGTCTGGGGTAAGTTCTGCGGTCTGACTCACAGCTTCCAAGCCGTCCGAAGCCTCTCCGCAGACTTTCCACTGTGGATGTTCTTCGATCACCTTACGAATGCACCGCAATAATTGCGGACTATCATCGGCAATAAGAATCCGTATCATCGAGCTCGCCTCCAGGTCGAGGGGTCAATACATCACCCGGTGCTGAAGACCATATGTTAGATATCCTACATAGCCGGTCGGAGGCTGGTACATACAGTAAAGCTCGTAGTAAAACAATATTACGGCGCGTGCGCCGGGGTGGCGCACTTAGTTTCCGACTTCCCCACAAGTGTTTGTTCCACCTAATTTGCGGCTAAAGGATCGGCATGCCCAACAGAACCATGACAGTTGTGAAACCGGGCGAGCGAACTAATCCTGAAGGTAAACCCGTTAGCAACCGGATTTTATTGTCTCTTCCGGATGCGGAGTATCGTTCCATCCGCAAGGGACTCGAATTTGTTCCCTTGCCCCATCATCGAAGCCTTTACGAGCCGAATCGAAAAATCGAGTATGTTTATTTCCCGAATAGCGGGTTGATTTCTCTGGTTGTGGTGATGGAAGACGGAAAAACGGTGGAAGTGGCTGTATTGGGAAGAGAAGGCTTTGCCGGCGTAGCCGCGATTTTTGGTTTGTGGAGAAGTCCCATACGCGAGGTAGTTCAAATCGCGGGAGAGGGTTTTAGAATATCGGTACGTAAATTAAGGCAGGCGTTGCTTTCCTCACCTCTCCTTCTAGAGACGCTGGGCCGCTATTCGATAGTGTTGGGAATGCAAATCTCTCAGACGGCGGCTTGCAACCGGCTCCACGATATTGAATTCCGTCTGGCGCGATGGTTGCTGATGGCGCAGGATAGAGTCGATGCTGGGATCGTTGCGATTACTCACGACTTCCTTGCGACTATGCTGGGGACCGACCGGCCGAGCGTCAGTCTGGCAGCTGCAAACTTGCAGAGAAGAGGGATCATCGATTACACGCGAGGGGCGGTGAAAATTTTGAACCGCAAGGAACTAGAAGCGGCGGCATGCGAATGCTTTCAGGCTATTCAGGAATTTAACGGTGCGATTGAATTGAAATGAAATCGTGCCGGTTGGCGAGGGAAGAAAGCATTATGGCGCCGATTTCTCTAGAGCCATTTCCGGAGCAATATCCACGGCGCGGTGATCCCGGCTTTGCGCTCTCACCGCTGGCCAGCGCTTGCACACGCTGATTACGAACATCTGGCGGCACTAAAGAAGAAGCGCGATCCATGCGACTTTTTCCGTGTGAATAGTAGCGTGAAGCCTACCGTCTAATCTGACTAAGCCGCGCTCAGTCAACGTGCGTGAGTGTGCGGAAGTGCAATTCGAGAGCTTGATTGTATTGACGCTCGATTTGCAACTCAGTTTGCAATTTTTTGATGAGTAGCTGCAAGTGGGAATTTTCGGCCTTTAGCTTCTGAACATCGGACGCCGAGGCAGGCGCTCTCTGGGGTGCTGCCACAGTTACAGATCCGGGCGGGTTCACGACCGGTATAGAAGGAGTAGTGGGCGCTTGCGTTGGTTGGAATGCGTCTGCGAGGGCGCGAGACCATAGGCCTTCGGCTGCCGGAGGGTCTATAGATGCCGGGGACGCAGCTGCAAGCGGGACCGGGTGATTTGTGGCGGTCGATGGCGGCGGCGCAAACAGACTGCTCAAGCCGGCTGGCGCCGCGGGGCGTTCGGACCGAGCCGTGTGAGTTCCCTGGCCCGGGAGTGCCGAGCCACTGCGAAGCAGATTCTTCACTCGGCCAATCAATTCCTGCGGTTGGAACGGCTTGCGAACAAGATCGTCCGCTTTAACAGCCACAGCGCGATCGGCCACACTTTTATTGACTACTCCCGACATTAAAATCACCGGTGTTTTGGAATAAATCTCGCTCTCTTTGATTTGGCTGCAAACCGAGTAGCCATCCTGATCCGGCATGATTACGTCGGTTATGACCACGTCTGGCGGATGCTGCTCAAATTCTCCTAGTGCACTGGCGGCGTCCGCGCATGTGATCACGTGAATATTTTCCCGGCGGAAAGCGATTTTGATGACTTCGCGCATGGTGGCGCTGTCATCTATGAAATAGACCGTTGGTGTTCTTTTGGCCGCCGCTTCACCGAGCGGCGGCATGGTAATCACTTCGCTCATTGGACCTCCTTATCGGTTAGCGAACTGTTGGCCATTGCGTTGTGGGCCGGATCGTTGTCGGGAAGTGTGCCGGCGGAGTCTCGACTCTGCTCGTCATATTCGCGCATGGCGTCGAGCATCAGGTCTGTGACAGAGCGAAGCACGGTGCGCTGCACGGAAGCCCCGCCATAGACAAATTTGTAGATACCGGCGCCGACGTTCACGCAATTTTTCAGGACATAAATAACCGCTTCATCACCGAACAGGGAACCACACTCGGCGTGAGTTATCTCTCCTGCGTCGAAAAACAGCACCGCGTCCGTTTGATCCGCATTAATGGTGAGGGCGCCAGTCTGCCTGGCTTGACCGAGCATTTGCATCACTCCGGTCAGATCGTGATGGGTGAGGTTGCCGCTCAGGCTGGTGTCCGCCTGGCCTAGCATCTGTGTTGGCTGGAAGCCGTCAATTTTGCTGATGAGAATGTTTTTTATGTGACTGGCAATAACGGCCGGCGCGAGGTGGCGGTCAATATAATCGTCGCAGCCGGCCTGGAATGCCTCCATCAATGCGCGCTGACTGCCATCGCCGATGGCGATAACGGGCAGGGAACTGTTTTTTATGTCGATGCGGATGATTTTGGCCAGTTCCAGTGCCCCCATTTCGCGCATGTTCGTCGCACAGACAATGGCTGCTGGGGCGTCATATTCGAGCGCGGTGAGTGCAAAAGAGCCTTGGGTGGTCGCGGTGATTTCGAAACCCTCGCGCTTCAAGGCGTCACCCAGGCGCTTGGCGAAAAGCACGTTGCTATCAATCAGCAGAATTTTTGCGGCCCTTCCGGGGAGCATCACGCGCGCACCTCCGGCATGGGCGTTTCGGCCTTGCTTGGTGCTGCTTCCGGGATGGCCGGCGTGAGCGCGCTGAGATTCAGCACTTCAATCACTTCGCCGTTATGCGAAAGCCAGGCAGCCACATATGGCGAATCATGCGAGCCAGCGGGGGTTAGGTCTGCGTGGATCAACTCGCAATCGCCGCTGACAGGCACCGCAATGGAGTCGCCCGCTACGCCAGTAGGTCGCGATGAAATTAGATAGAAACGACGCGAGCCCATGCGTTTTCCCGTGAGCCGTTCAGAAATGTCACAAACCGGCACAACGCGGCCCCGGCGCAGAATGACGCCGTCCAGTTCGGACGTGCGATGAGGGAATCGAAAGACCCGGCTGGGTGACACCAGCTCTACCACCTGATCGGCGATGAGCGCGAAGCGACGATCGCCCAGTCGCAGCAAGACGCAGGAGCGTGAATCGAGTTGTCCGGAGAGACTCATCGACTGAGCCCCGCTTGATTCGTTGCAGGCGATGCCTCTGGTGTCACGGGAGTTGTAATGGCATCCAACTGGGCTAGTTCGTTGTCGGTCAAGAAGCCGAACGGATTCACAACCGGAATTACGTTTTGGTCCAGCACCGTTAGACCGCGGTACCAGAGCCGTTCTTCGTTGCAAAATGCCGGGGGCAAGGACTGAAGGCGCGTCATCGTGGTCATCTTCTCTATACCATCCACGAGAAGAGCGGCGCGGGACCTGCGTAGAAGAAAAACCAGCGAGGCGGGTGACGGGCGCAAGCCGAAATGAATCGCCGAATTCACGACATACAGGGTGCGGTCAGTGCGCCGGAGGACGTGGCGGACTTTTTTTACGGTGGAGTCGCTGAGTTCCGCTGCGGAACCGGCGAGACTATCCACGCTGCGCACTTCCTGGACGGAAGCGGAGGAAATTGCAAATATCTGGTTGCTGGTGCGAAACAGAATAATCTGTTCGGTGCGCGGCGAAGCAGCCCGATGATGGGTTGAAGCCGTCATCAGCGCACTCCGATTGGCAATGCACGGGTCAATCCCAATACGCACTTTTCGATCGCAGGATAGATGTCGTCAATACTGAGGACCTGGTCTACAGCCCCAGTCTTGATCGCTTCGGCGGGCATTCCGAAAATCACCGAGCTCGCTTCGTCTTGCGCGAACACGAGGCCTCCAGCGTTCTTGATTGCTTTCGCGCCCCTTGCGCCATCGCTACCCATGCCGGTTAGCACAACGCCAACGCTTAGCGTGCCGGCGAAGGCGGCGACGGATTCCATGGTGACGTCGATATTCGGCAGGTAACCATCGATGCGGCCAGTGACGCTATCCAGCTGAATTCTTCCCGTGGGGGTTACGCGCAAATGTTGGCCGCCGGGGCAGATGTAAAGGGTACCGGGTTTTACGGATTCGCTAGCTTCCGCTTCCTTCACGCGGATACCGGTGAATTCGGCCAATTGCAGGGCGTACTGCGTTGTGAATGCCGCCGGCATGTGTTGCACAAGAAAGACCGCAGCAGGAAAATCACGCGTGAATCCCGGAGCGAGGCGCATTACGGTTGCCGGCCCACCGGTAGATGCGGCGAGCACAACAACAGGAAAACGAAAATCGCTGGAAGGTTGCGGAGTGATCTGTGCAGGAGCGTGAATAATTTTAGGTGACAGTGCTGCAGATCCCGCCGACTGCACTTGTTTCGCGAGTGTGGAGGCAGTGCGAACCACGCGGACCTTGGCGGCCATGCGCACCTTCCGCACCAGGTCTTCTCTCACGCTCTGCATATCCAGATCGATTCCTGAGGAGGGCTTAGATACAAATTCGATAGCACCCAGCTCTAGTGCCTTTAGTGTGCTCTCCGCGCCTTGCTTGCTCTCGGAACTGACGATCACGACTGGCCGCGGGTTGCTGGTCATGATTTGCGCGGTAGCCTGCAAGCCATCCATGTGAGGCATATTCAAGTCCATGGTGATTACATCGGGTTTCAGGGATTCCGCCAGCGCGATGGCTTCGCGCCCGTCCTTTGCATGGCCCACAACCTGGAGTTGCGGATCGGCATTGAAAATTCCTTCAAGCACTTTGCGCATGAAGGCGGAGTCGTCTACGATGAGCACGCGGAATTTTTTTTGGACGCTATTCGACATGATTCGCTATCCGACCGGGACCGGCCGCGTCGTCTCCTTCCCCATGAACTGTTCGACGGCAGCGAGCAACTGATCCTCCTGCACGGGCTTGGTAAGAAATGCAGAAGCGCCTTCCTTTAGGGCGCGATCGCGATGTTTGGCGCCTGCGCGAGAAGTCACAACCATTACCGGAACGCGGCGGGTGGCGGGACTTTGCCGCAATTGCGCCATCAATTCGTAGCCGGTCATGCGCGGCATTTCGAGGTCGGTGATCACGAGATGGCAGCCTTGTTGAGTGACAAGTTCGGCGGCTTCCAGACCGTCCGCGGCAAGCTTGACGCGATAGCCGTTCTTTTCGAGCATACGGCCGACAAATTTTCGAACACTGATGGAATCGTCCACGACAACGATGACGCGCTCTTGCGCGACGCGATCAATCGCATCGCTTGGAATGGTGCCGCGTGCCACGGCTGTGGAACCCGGAGCAAAGACTCGCGCGGCGCTGGCGCTGGCTTGGATGGCGCGGCGTTCGCTGGGCTCGGTGGCCACCATACGATTCAAGTCAATCAGCAGGATCAAACTGCCATCCGGAGCGATTGTGGTGCCGGGGAAGAGCTTGACCCGCCGCAGATATTCGCCCAGGTTCTTGATCACGATTTCGTCTTTGCCTAGAACTTCCTCGACGACCAGACCGATTTGGCGGTTGCCTGCGTTGGCCACAACCATCCGGAAGTATCCGTTGATGGGCTCAAGCGGGGGAAGCCCGAGGTAGGAATCTAAGCGCACCACTTCGGTGACCACGTCGCGCACCTTGGTCAGGAGCTTGCCGCCCACATCTTCGATTTCGTCGGCGCGAATACGGCGAATCTCTTCCACCACGGCCAGAGGAAGTGCGAAATGGGTGTTCCCGCAGCGGACAAACAGTGCAGGCGAAATGATTAATGTCAGCGGGACCTTCAGTGTGAACTTGGTGCCGAAGTTCGCTGTGCTCTGAATGTCGATTTCACCGTTCAGCGCGTTTAGGTTCGAGCGGACCACGTCCAATCCCACGCCGCGGCCGGCAAGTTCGGTTTTCACGGATGCAGTCGAGAACCCCGGATGGAAGAGCATTTCCCGGAGATCCCGTTCGGTCAGACGTTCCGCGGTTTCAGAGGAAACCAGACCACTTTCCATGGCGCTCAGCTTTACGCGCTGGTAATCAATGCCGTGGCCGTCGTCTTCGACTTCGATATAGATGTGGTTGCCGCGGTGATAGGCGCGCAGTGAGACTTTGCCTTGTTCGGACTTCCCGGCTGCTGCGCGCTCCGCTGGTTTCTCTACGCCGTGGGCGACGGAATTTCGCACCAGGTGGACGAGCGGATCTGAGATTTGCTGAATGATGTTGCTATCCAACTCTGTGTCACTGCCCGAAAAATCCAGTTCGACCTGTTTTCCGGCGGACTTTGCGGCATCGCGCACAGCTCGTGAAAGCAGGGAATACAACGTGCCAATGGGCAACATACGGGCGGCGGTAATTTCGTCCTGGAGGTGATGTGCCAGCTTGCTGAATTCGTCGATGTCGCCTTCCACACGGTTAATGAAGCCCGCCAGCTGAGAGAGGACTTCGTTCACGTCAGCAGAAATTTCGGTCATGGAACGCGAGAGGATGTTGAAGTCGTCGTAGCGGTCCATTTCGAGTTCGCTGAACTCGTCGAGGAAGTTCGCTTCACCTGCCGCGGCACTTGTGAGCATGCGTTGAGTCTGTTGGCTGCCCCAGGGCAGATTCATGGGGGAGCTGCGCAGGCGGTTGAATTCGTATTTTTCCTGGAACTCACTGACTTTACCTTGCAGGCGTTCTTTCGAAAAGCTCAGGGTCTCGATTAATTTTTCGAGTTCATCCACTCGGCCGATCATCTTGGTTCGATTAATGACCAGTTCACCGACCGTGTTCATCATGCGGTCAAGGCGGCTCAGCGCGATGCGGACGGATTTTGCGGTTGCGCTCTGTTTTACGGTTTGCGAGGTTGCTTGCTTGGTGCCAGCGCGAGGTTGCGGCGTCAAGTCTGCCACAGCTAGCTGCGTTTCCGCTGTCGACTGTGCGGAAGAAACTTCTTCTCCTTCTTGTGGCGCATACTCGGCGATGCGGCCGAGCATG
>Ga0209526_10002423_pt1 | contig 12596 bp, 9 predicted proteins | sample JacPinW_OM2H0_M1_FD_188566 | JGI IMG/M metagenome (GOLD analysis project Ga0209526, IMG submission 188566) | Forest soil microbial communities from Algoma, Ontario, Canada - Jack Pine, Ontario site 1_JW_OM2H0_M1 (SPAdes) (version 2) | ecosystem: Environmental > Terrestrial > Soil > Boreal... | reverse complement strand
TTCGAGTCGTATGAGCGCGCGATCGATGCGCACGTCAAGAACATCCGGCGAAAGATCGAGCCTGACCCGCGCGCGCCGCGCTACCTCCTCACTGCTTACGGTGTCGGATATCGCTTCGCGGATGCTGCTAAATGAGCCCCGGTCAAGCCGGCGGCGGTTGGTCGGGAGGCGGTCCGCCGTGGATGCGTGCGGGGAGCCCTCGACCCCCGTGGTGGCCGGAGGGCGAACCGTGGCCACCCACGCGTCCGCCGTGGATGCGCTATCGGGGCCGGTTCGCCCGACGCCTCCTGTTTCTCCTCTTCGCGTTCATGGCCTTCATCGTGCTGGCCAGCATCGCGGGCTACGTGTTCAGTCACGCGCCCGGTGGACCGACCGCGGGTCCGTACCCGCATCCGAGCTTTTTCTGGGGCTGGCCCCTGCTCCTTGTACTGGGGGTCATCTTCTTCCTGGCGGTGAGCCGTCGAGTGCGACGCATGGCCGCGCCGGTGGACGACCTGGTCGAGGCCGCAGGCCGCATCAGCAGCGGCGACTACAGTGTCCGGGTCCGCGAGGACGGCGCGCCAGAGCTTCGGTCGGTGGCACACGCCTTCAATGCGATGACCGCGCAGCTGGAGGCGAGCGAGAAACAACGACGCTCCTTTCTGGCCGACGTCACCCACGAGCTCCGCACACCGCTGTCCATCATCCGCGGACAAGCGGAAGGCATTGCCGACGGCCTCTACCCCGCGGACCCGGCCCACCTCGCGCCGATCGTCGAGGCGACCCAGACTCTGGCACGCCTGGTCGATGATTTGCGAACGCTGGCGCTGGCCGAGACCGGGCATCTGCAGCTGCAGCGAGAGCCGGTCGACATCGCGGCCCTGATCAACGACACATTGGCCTCGTTCGAGTCTCAGGCGCAGACGAAAGGCGTCACCCTTGCCGCCGACATCCCCGCTGAATTACCAACGGTGTCGGCCGACCCGGTGAGGATCCGCGGCGTGATTGCCAACCTGCTCGCCAACGCAATCGCTCACACACCGGCCGGTGGGTCGGTTCGTGTCAGCGCCGCGCGGGCGGACGGTGGGATCAGCGTCTCGGTCACTGATACCGGCGAGGGCATTCCGGCCGATCTTTTGCCGCGCATCTTCGACCGCTTCGTGAAGACGCCCGGATCGAGCGGCTCTGGCCTTGGACTGGCGATTGCACGCGATCTCGTCACCGCCCATGGCGGAACGATCACCGCCGAGAGCACCGTTGGCTCCGGAACCACGGTGCGCTTGACGCTCCCCGCTAGCTGACATCGGATCGACACAAAGTCGCGATGGTTGGCTTCTATGCTTCGAGCATGATCGAGCAGGCGTGGGCGATCCTCCGCGATCACCGGACCTACCTGAGGATCGTCTATCTGCTCCTCGCGTTCCCGCTCGGGACCGCCTACTTCATCCTCATCCTCACGGGACTGTCGACGGGGGGCGGGCTCGCCGTCATCATCGTCGGCATCGGGATCCTCGTGCTCACGATGGAAGGCTGGTTGCTGCTTGCCCGCTTCGAACGAGAGCTCACGATCCGCCTCCTGGGAGCGCAGGTCGCCCCGTTCTCCCTCGCGGCCCCTGCGGATGATTCCTGGCGGCAGCGGGTCGGCCGGACGCTGACCGATCCCATGACCTGGAAGAGCCTGGCGTATTTGCTGGTGGAGTTTCCGTTCGGCATCTTTAGCTTCACCCTGGTCGTGGTTCTTGTAACCGTGTCGCTCTCGCTGGTCCTGGTGCCCGTGGCCTACGTGCTCCAGGTCACCTTCAGGCCGCAGGTTCCCATTGAGGTCTTCGCGCCGTTCATCAGCACCAATGGGCCGCCCTACGGGGCGCGGTTCCTGGCGGCGCTGCTCGTCGGCGTCGTGGGCCTCGTCATGATCCCCGCGTCGGCCGCGGCGCTCAGCGGCCTCGGCTGGCTGTGGGCGCGCTTTGCCGAGGCAACGCTGGGCGTCAGTCAGAGCCAGGTGCAGCTGGCCGCCGCCAAGGCGGAAGCCCGCAGCCAGCAGGTACGTGCCGAGCGCTCGGAGCAGAGCCGGCGCGAGCTGATCGTCAATGCCTCCCACGAGCTGCGTACGCCGGTGGCGAGTATCAGTGCCCACGTCGAGTCGCTGCTCAAACCCGGGCGGGAAATGGATGAGGAGGTGCGCAAGTACCTCTCGGTGGTGGCGACCGAGACCGATCGCCTGGGCTCTCTGGTCGATGACGTCCTGGCGCTGGCGCGGGCTGACGCCGGCGAACTGCACCTTGACATCCGAACCGTCGACGTGCCGGCGGTGGTCGACCACGTTTGTGAGGCGCTGGCTCCGCTGGCGCGTCGCGAGCGCACGATGAGTCTGCTGCACTCGGCAGCACCCAATCTCCCGCGCGCCATGGCGGATCCGGACCGCCTGACCCAGGTTCTTACGAACCTGGTACGCAACGCCGTCAACAACACCCCGGACGGCGGCATCATTTCGGTCGAGACCGCGCTGGCGGGAGACCATGTCGTGATCTCCGTTTCCGACACGGGCATTGGCATTGACCCGCAAGACCTCCTTCGGATCTTCGATCGCTTCTACCGGACTGACCAGTCACGGGGCCGGGACACCGGCGGGTCCGGTCTTGGGCTGGCCATTGTGCGTGACCTGTTGACCGCCATGGGCGGGTCGATCACGGCGGAGAGCATGCCGGGAGTGGGAAGCGTGTTCCGGGTTTCGCTCCGCCGGGAGGCGGCCTGATCGATGGCCTCAATCCTGATCATCGAGGACGAGTCCGCTCTCAACGACCTGATCCGTACAGAGCTGGAAGCCGAAGGCCACGTCGTCCGCCAGACCCGTGACGGCCGGACGGCGCTGCAGATGGTGGAAGAGCAGACGCCGCAGCTGGTCATCCTCGACTGGATGCTCCCTGGTCTCGATGGCCTGTCGGTTTGTCGCCAGCTGCGCGAGAAACACCTGATGCCGATCATCATGCTCACCGCTCGTTCCGAGGAGGTGGATCGCGTGCTCGGCCTGGAGGTGGGAGCGGACGACTACCTGGTCAAGCCATTCGGGATGCGTGAGCTACTGGCGCGCGCGCGGGCCGCGCTCCGGCGCGTCGAGCTCGATGCCAAGCGGGGCGAACGCGGGGGCGCCACTCAACAGGTCATCACCCACGGGTCGCTGCGGGTCGACGTCGATGCGCACCGAGCCTCGCTGGACGGCGTCGAGCTGGGGCTGACGCCCAAGGAGTTCGAACTGCTCCTTCTGTTTGCGACCAACCCGGGGCGCGCGTTCAACCGCGAGTTCTTGATCGAACGGATCTGGGGAGGCGAGTACGAGGGGTTCGACCGGGCCGTCGACAACCACATCCGCCGCCTGCGCGCGAAGCTCGGCGATTTCGGCGAAAAGATTACGACCGTGTGGGGGGTTGGTTATCGGTTCGTCGCCTGAGCCCGATGAGTCGTGCGTAACTCGTCGACGAATTGAAGCGTAGAGAATCGGAGACAAAGGAGACAGCCGAGTGTTCGCAGCCTGGGGTCGATTCGTCTATCGGTGGCGTTGGGCCACCCTCGCCGTTTCCGTCGTGCTCCTCGGTGGATCGATCTATGGGCTGATGACCGGCGGGACGCTCGGCACCGGCAGCTCCGCGACCAGCACGATCGAGGCCGACCAGGCTGCCAAACTCATCAACGACCAGCTCAGCTCGGGGAAGACGGGTGGCACCAACTTTCTCTTGATCTTCAGCAGCCCGTCCCGGCTGGCGACCGATGCCAGCTTCAGAGCAGACGTCGAGGCGGCGATCGCGCCGCTCCAGAACGACTCGCGCGTGACCGGGGTCCAGACCCCGTACAACGCCCCGAGCCCGGCGGTCGCCCAGTCCTTCATCTCAAAAGATGGTCACAGAGCGCTGGTCCAGGTGAACCTTGAGAGCAGCGAGGGGCAGCAGGCTCGAGCCGACTACGCGGCCTTGCGCGCCAGCGTCCACCCCAATGGATTGACCGTGCTGGGCACTGGCAACGTGCCGATCAACCGCGATTTCAGTGCCACACTCGAGAGTGACCTCGCGCGCGCCGAGACGGTAACGCTGCCGGTGACGTTGATCCTCTTACTCATCATCTTCGGGACCGTCGTGGCCGCCGGCCTGCCGCTTGGAATCGGCATCTTCACGATCGTCGGCGGCCTGGCCGGGACGTTCCTGCTGGCCCGCTTCACGAGCGTCTCGCAGTACGCGCTCAACATCGTAACGTTGATCGGCCTCGCGGTCGCCATCGACTATTCGCTGTTCGTCGTCAACCGTTTCCGGGACGAGCTCGCCGCGGGAAAGAGCCGTCCAGATGCGCTGGCTACGACCATGGCCACCGCAGGTCGCGCCATCACCTTTTCGGGGCTGGCAGCGGCGGTCGGGCTCTCCGCGATGCTCTTCTACCAGGGCACATTCCTCACCTCCCTTGGTCAAGCTGGCGCGATCGTGATCGCGGTCGCGGTCTTCTACGGCCTGACCTTCCTACCGGCCCTGCTCGCCGTGCTGGGTCCGAAGGTCAACCGCCTCGCGCTCCCCCTCGTCGGACGGCGGCGCAGCAGCGATACCACAAGTCAAGGGTTCTGGCACCGGCTCGCGACCTGGGTGATGCGGCGACCGGTCGCCGTGCTCCTTCCTTCCCTTGCCTTCCTGGTGATCGCCGGCACGCCGTTCCTGCACCTGCGGCTCGCCAACGCGGGCGTCGACCAGCTGCCGTCGAGACTCGAATCACGCCAGGGCATCGATCTGCTGGTTTCGAGCTTTCCTGGCCAGGATCAGACGGCCTTCGATGTGGTCGTCGATTACGGCACCAGCAGCCCCACAACCCCGCAGCGGGTCAGCGACCAGCAGGATCTCAGCAATCGAATCGCGGCAATCCCGGGGATTCTTCGGATGGAGGCTCCGAAAGTCGGGAAAAGCATCGTGTTCTTGACCGCGGTCAGCAACCAGAACCCATCCAGTGACGCAGCACGGAGCACCCTGAAGTTGATCCGCGCCGAGACGGCACCGCCAGGCAGCCGGCTGCTGGTCACCGGAGCCACGGCATTCGACGTCGACGTGATCAACTTCATCATCCAAAAGACGCCGCTTGCCATTGGGTTCGTGGTGCTGGTGACGTACCTCGTGCTATTTCTGCTGACGGGGTCGGTTGTCCTGCCGCTCAAGGCGGTGATTCTCAACCTGCTTTCGATCTCGGCATCCTTTGGCGCGCTCGTCTGGATCTTCCAGGACGGGCATCTGAGCAGCCAGCTTGGCTTCACCCCACAATCGATCGATCCAAGCGTGCCGGTCATCCTGTTCGCGATCGTTTTCGGGATGTCGATGGACTACGAAGTACTCCTGATCAGCCGGATTCACGAAGAGTACGTGCGGACCGGCGACAACACGCACGCCATTGCCGAAGGGCTGGAGCGGAGTGGGCGCTTGATCACGGGCGCGGCCGCGATCATGGTCGCCGTCTTCCTAGGCTTCGGCCTCGCCGAGGTGGTCCTCATCAAGTCCATCGGCATTGGCCTGGCGATCGCGGTGGCCATTGACGCGACCCTCGTACGCGCCCTGATCGTGCCCGCCGTCATGCGGCTCCTCGGTCGGGCGAACTGGTGGGCGCCGGCGCCACTGCGCACCCTGCACCGTCGCGCCGGCCTCGCGCACTTCGGGCACGTTGTCGAAGAGGTAGCGTAGCGCCACCCTGCGCTGCTGCCTAGTGAAGCGAGCTGAGGTCGAGGGCGTGCCAGGTCGCTCCGGCATCCTCTGTCGTGTAGAGCGTGGCTGACTGTGTCAACCGGTCGTCGCCGCCCGCCCACACGTGGAGCGGGTCGGCAGCGCTCACGAGGCTGGTGTTCGGCGGCGTTGTCGTGCAGCGCCAGGTCCGGCCGCCGTCCTCGGACTTAAGAATCCCGCCTTGGCCGACATTCGCGCCGCCGGCGCCCAAGTTCAAACCGAGCCAGCCGCGCCCCGTGCTGGCGAAGAGAGGGCCCGCCAGGTGGCCACCGGAACAGGCCACCGTGAAATCCTTCGGGTTGCCCAGGTTGGTCCAGTTCAGGCCACCGTTGTCCGTGCGGAAGAGTGTGTATTTCGAGCAATTGCTCGAGCTGCAGTACCCACCGTCGCGGGCCAATAGCCACGCGGTGTTGATGGTGGCGGCGTCCAGACCCATGGCATTGCCGGTGGCGGTTCGCAGCGCGGTCCGCCAGGTCGTGCCGCCATCACTCGTCTCACGAACCTCGATCGCTCCGGTGGTCGGTGTCTCGTCAAGCGCGACCCAACCGCGGCTGGCGCTTGCGAAGCGCATCGCCCCAATCTCGCCATGGAGCAGCGTGGTCCAGGTCTTGCCGCCATCCGTCGTCCGCTGGAGATAGGACAGGCAGGGGTATTGGCACGGGGATTGATCGAGGGTGAGCGCCCAAGCCCGCTGCCCATCGATCGCCTGAATCTGCCGGATCGGCTCACCCTGGACGCCATCGGTCGGGATGGCGAGCACGGTCTGCCAGCTCTGCCCGCCGTTTTCGGTTCGCAGCAAGACGCCCTTGCAGGGTTGGGCACTGACAGGTGCGGCCTGCGGACAGCCGATCCCAGGCACGTCCCGATTGGCAAAGCCGGCCGCCCATCCGACGCGCTCGTCGATGAAGCGCAGGGACGTCAGATAGCTGACCGGGATCGGGATCCGCCGCCATGTCGTCCCGCCATCGCTGGTCGTCGCCAGTCCACCGCCCGTTCCGTTCCAGCCCGCGATGTATCCGACCCGCGGGTTCAGGCGCTGAATCGTGGTTAACGAAGCGAGCGTCGAATCGCTCGGGGACGGGAGCGGAGTCGGCGTCGGCGGGCCCGTCGGCGATGGCGATGCGGAAACCCTCGAGGCCGTAGGGGATGGACTCACGCTGGCTTGCGGCGAGCAGGCGGCAAGCAGCAGAAGGGCGACCAGGAGCGCCGACCGGGCCCGATGCATCCACGCATATAACGGAGCCCCGGGCGCATTCGTTATCGAGTCCAGAAGTCCTATAGTCGGGCCATGAATCGCCCGGTCGCCGGGCTTGCTGCCGGAGCGCTTCTCCTGGCCGGCTGTGGATATCGGCCGAGCGCCGCGGCTCCAACGCTCCATCCTGCGAGCAGCCTCGTGGTGACGAATCACTTCCCAGCCCAGGACCTACTCGCCGCCCGCATGACCAACCTCGAGAGCCTGATCACGCCATTCCATGTCGATTCGACGAGCAGCGGCCTCACCATCACGCTGATCGGCGCCTATGCGGATCCAGCTCGGACGGTCCTGTTCTTCCGGGGCACGGGCGACTATCAAGTCGAGATGGGAACGATCAACGATGACCTCGGACTGATCAATGGCGGCAGTAGTGGACGAAGCATCAAACCATCGCCCGGCGACTCCTACTACTCACTCGACGGTGGCGGACCGCATCCCGGAGGCGACGGTGTGGCGAACCTCGTCATCAAGGTGTCCTACCTGAGGCAGTACCACGTGAACAACGTCACCAGCCTGGCCGGGAACTGGACCTGGTCGATTCCGCTCAAGGTGCAGCCCGCGACCACGCTCCAGGCACCGGCGCAGTTCGCCCTTGGCCGCTGGCGCGGCAACATCGAGGTGCTCGAAGTCACGCCGAGCGTGATCCACCTTCGCGCCGTCATCAATGGCGTCTCACCGGCGAACACCGTCGGTCCGGGCATTCCCGAGATCGTCACGCTGCTCGATCCCGCGGGGACCACGATCGGGTTCAGCGCTGGTAGTGCCGGGATCATCGTCCCGAAGCTACAGGTCAACCCCGTCAATTACCAGAACTCGCGCATCGAGTACGAGTGGCCGCGACCGGCCTCAGGCGGGACCTTCCAGCTCCGATTCCAGGGCGGCGGAGGCTCCTACACGATCCCGCTCACGATCGACGCCCTAACCTAAGTCTCCTCAGGCCAACCAACGGCCGAGCTGCATGACATCCCTGCCTTCCAGTTCGTCGTAGCCGCGGTAGGCCTGAATTCGCGCCGGCTTTAAACGAAAGAAGACCCAATCCCCGCTGATTTCTCGCGGATCCCAACCGACGGCTTCGGTGAACCCAGCGGCGAGCTGCGCATCGGCATCGCGGACTTTCACGCCGCCAGCAACCGCCGCGTCGATCACGATGACGTCGTCCGGAGCACCGAGCGCCAGCCGGGCGATGCCGGTGGAGTCGAGGTTGCGGGCCGAACGGCTGGCGGCCGTCGTGGCGATGATGAGGTGGTTGCCATCCCACCAGGCTGAGACCGCGATCAGGTGCGGCTTCCCGCCGGTGTCCGCCGTGGCAAGCCAGAGATCGCGTTGCGCATGCAATGCGGCCAGCGTGTCCGCCTTTCGCTGCTCGACATTTCGCCCTTCGCTCATTGGCGTGCGTCCACCTTCCGGCCCATGTTAATCACTTCGGATCGATAAGCTGACGCCGTGACTGCGACCACCCAGGTGCTGCTGATGCGGCATGCCGATGTCGAGAATCCCCGCCGGGTTCTGTATGGTCACCTGCCCGGATTCAACCTCAGCGCCCTCGGGCGGGCGCAGGCCGCTGCGGTGGGACAATCCCTGCGCGATCGCGGCATCAAGCGCATCGTGCACAGCCCGCTGGAGCGCGCCCGCGAAACCGCGGAAATCATCAACGCGCAGCTCCCGGCGCCGGTGCCGCTGGAGGTGGAGCCGGCCCTGATCGAGGCCGAGTTCAGCCGATACCTGCAGGGCGTGCCGTTCTGGCAGATCCCGATCCGGAGGCCGCGCTGGGCGATGCACAAGCTCCAGCGCGGCGCCCAGCCAGGTGACGAGACTATTGACAAGCTTGGAGGGCGCGTCCTCGACGTCGTGCACCGGCTCGCTCGCGAACACCCGGGCGAGGTCTCGCTTGTTATTAGTCATGCCGACCCGCTCCAGGCGGCGTGGATCCTGCTCGATGGCCGTCCACACAAGGAATCGGAGATGTCCCGCAAACAGGTCGGGCGCGCGGGGCGGCTCGAGCTGGACCTCGATGGCGATCGCGTCGTGTCGACGCGCTATGTCGCGGCGCCCAAAGTCGCCCCCACCCTACCCTCCCCCGCACGCGGGGGAGGGAATTAGGGACGGCCTCTTAGGGGCTCACCGCCAGCTGACGCTGACGACCTGGACCGGCTGAGCGATCCCTTTCAGGCTCACCTCGCGGGGCTCGGACAGGGCGAACTTGCACGGCTGCACGGTATGCCAGCTGGCGAGCACCTCTCCGCCCTGGGCTTCGGCGGCAATGCGAGCTGCCTCATGGACGCCCTTGCCGCGGTAATCGAGTCCGACCCGAGTTGCGGCCGCTTGATGTATGCCGATGCGTACCTGGGGCGCGAAGCCGTGCGTCCGACGATGATCGGCGAGCGTCCGCTGGATCTGCACCGCGCATTCGATGGCGCGCTCGGGCTGCGCGAAGCTGGCGAACACGCTATCCCCACCGTGACTGATCTCCTCCCCAGCATGCCGCGCGATCAAGCCGCGGAGCGTCTGGTCGTGCCAGCGCAGCACTTCATTCCACGCTTCATCACCCATGGCCTCGACCAGCGCCGTCGACTTCACGATGTCGGTGAACATGAAGGTGCGGGTCGCCGGATCGCTCGCTACCAATGGCGACGGCTTTTCGCCCGCGTCGGCAAGCACCTGGCCGACGCGACGCTCGTCGATTACGGCCCCGAGCCGGGCAAAGGTCGCATGGGCCGCCCGCAGTTCGAGGACGGCACCCTCGGGGTCGCCGCCCGCCTGGTAGGCGGAACCGAGCGCGGCGCGTGTCAAGGCCTCCTCGTAGGGGGCGCCGACTTCCCGCCACAATGCCAGCGCCTCACAGAAATCTCGCACGGCACTCTCAGGGTCCCCTTCCGCCAGCGCGACAGCGGCGCGCGCGTAGTGCGCGTGTGCTTGCAGGGCCGGGATCGTATAGGTTGCGCTGATCGACCCGAGCTCTGCGGCAGCGGCCGAGGCCGTGACTCGATCGCCTGCCGCCAATGCGATCGTCACCTGAGCCGGCAGCAGACGCGAGCGTGGCACGGGTTGGGTCTCGGCGGCCACGCTCCGCTTGATCGCCGCCGCCGCCGCTCCAACATCTCCCTCCGCCAGACGAAGGAGAGCCAGACCAGGATTCGGATCTCGCCCGAGATCGTGGGCCTGGCGGAAGGCATCCCCCGCCTCGGCGAAGTCGCCGCGATTGAGCCGGATTTCGCCGATCTGATAGAGCGCCTCGGCCGCGTAGTCGTTCCTAAAGTCACGAACCTCGTCGTAGGCATCGCGAGCCTCCTGTTCGGCCTCCTGCCAGGCTCCGCTGAGACGGATGACTCCGGCCCGGTGGACGCGGCACATCCCCGGGAACCCTCTGATAGTCTGCCGCTCGCACCAGCGGCGGGCCGCTTCGGTCCAATCGCTGGCTCGCTTGTAATCGGCCATCTCCTCGCAGGCGCTGATCGTGTTGCAATAGATGATGCCGGTCGTCAGCGGTCGCAGCTCCCCGGACAGCGCGGCAACGGTCGCCTGGTCGAGCAGTGCCATCCCTTCGATGTACTGACCCTTGGCGACCAGGGTCAGACCCTGGTCCTGGAAACTAAGCGCAACCAGGTCTCGGTTGCCAAATCGGGTGCCGATGTCGAGCGTTTTCTGGGCGAGCTCGAGCGCCCGCTGGTAATCGCCCGTGTTATGGGCCTTCACCCACTCGCGGCGCGCCAGGTGTCCGTGTTCGATGCCGACCGGTTCATCCTGGAGCAGCCGCTGTGCTCGATTGAACCAGGCGGCGCCGACGGCCGGCCGAGAGGCGTTATCCTTCGCCAGATCCAGCGCGACGAGGGCGGCACGGCGGGGTTCACCCGCCTCGAGACGGAGCGCAAAAGCACGCTCGCGCGCGCTAATGCAGAGATCCGCGCGGCCATTCCACCAGGCAGCTTCGGCGAGGCCCTCCAGATCCGCAGCCTGCAGGCCACCGGCTTGATCGGCTGCCGTCAGGAGCTCGAAGGCCTCCCGCCACGCATGGCGGCCGATGGCTTCGCGCCCTGCTTCCAGCGCCTTATCGAGATTGACCTGCGCCATGCTCCCGCCTCGACGGTGCCAGACATTGTCCCACAGGCGTAGGTTGTGGCTTGGGACTTAGCGGCCGACCGCGTAGCCCTGCATGCCGCGCGGGTTCGCGGCCGCCATGAGCTGCCCGGTTTTCGGATCTTTGCCGGCGACGCATAACCGGCCGAGCGACCACGACCCCTCGAGGACGAGATCGTGGCCGCGGTCACGCAAGTGCAGGACGGTTTCCAGCTCAAGGCGGTTTTCGGCCACGAGCCGGCCGGGATAGGACTCGTGCGGGTCGAACGAGCTGGGGAAATGGCTGCTGTGAAACATCGGCGCATCGATCGCCTCCTGCAGGTTGAGGCCGAAGACGGCATGGGCCAGAAAGAAGTTGAACGACCACTGGTCCTGCTGATCGCCGCCGGGCGTGCCGAACGCGAGCCAGGGCTCGCCCCCGCGCGTCACCAGGTTCGGGCTCAAGGTCGTGCGGGGCCGTTTGCCGCCCTGCAGCGCATTGGGATGGCCTTCGTCGAGGTTGAACATCTGGGCTCGCGTGCCCAGGCCGAAACCGAGCCCGCCGATCACCGGCGAGCTCTGCAGCCAGCCGCCGCTGGGCGTCGCGGCCACCACGTTCCCGGCACGATCGATGACCGCAACGTGGCAGGTGTCACCGAGCGGGTTGGCGAGCAGCGTCGGGTCGCCGACCGAGTGGGTTCGCTCGCGACCACTTGTGGCGCGATGGGCGTACCGCGGGAGCACCGGCTGCCGGCCGCTCACCGATCCGGGGCGAAACTCGAGTGAGGCGCGGTTGCTGATCAGGCGTCGCCGTTGGGACGCGTAGCCCGGATCGAGCAGCGCCGTCATTGGGACATCGGCGAAGTCGGGGTCGCCGTACCAAGCCTCGCGATCGGCAAAGGCGAGCTTTGCCGATTCGATCACGGTATGGATGTGGTCGGCGCTGAGAAAGCCCATCGCCTTAAGGTCGACGCCCTGGAGGAGGGCCAATTGCTGCAGGAAGACCGGACCCTGGCCCCAGGGCGCGGTCTTGTGCACGGTGGCGTCCTGGTAGGTGAAATGGGTGGAGGGCTCGTAGCGCGCCCGCCAACCGGCAAGATCGGCCGCGGTCAGCAGTCCGGCGTGGCGCTCTCCCGAGCTGTCGATCGAGGGAACTCGGCAGGCAGCGTCGATCGCTTCGGCCACAAAACCCTCGTAGAAGGCCCGGCGGGCGGCCTCGATCTGGCGATCACGTTCCGTTTCGGCGAGTTCGGCCTCGTCGAGGATTCGCTGATAGGTGTGGCCGAGATCCGGATTGCGAAACGTCGATCCCGGCTCCGGGACACCATTAGTAAGGTAGATGCGAGCCGACTCCCGCCACTCGCTCTGGAAGAGGGGCGCCACGCGCGCGATCGCCTGGGAGATCGCTGGAACCATCGGGTAGCCCGACGTCGCGTATTCGATCGCGTATTGGAGCACGTCGCGGAGGCGCATCGTGCCGTGCTCACCGAGCAGCATCAGCCAGGCACCGAAGGCTCCCGGGACGCAGGCGGCGAGTAGCCCGGTTCCCGGTACGTCATCCAGCCCGAGCTGCT
>Ga0209526_10002422_pt1 | contig 12600 bp, 10 predicted proteins | sample JacPinW_OM2H0_M1_FD_188566 | JGI IMG/M metagenome (GOLD analysis project Ga0209526, IMG submission 188566) | Forest soil microbial communities from Algoma, Ontario, Canada - Jack Pine, Ontario site 1_JW_OM2H0_M1 (SPAdes) (version 2) | ecosystem: Environmental > Terrestrial > Soil > Boreal... | reverse complement strand
CCGCCGTGACGACGTCGAGCCGCTCCTACAAGAGCATCGTCGTCGCGAACGTCTTCACGGTCTTCAACCTGATCCTGCTTGCGGCCGGAGTGCTCACGCTCTCGTTCGGCGATGCGCAGGACGCGATCTTTCTGGCGATGAAGCGCTCGCGGAACTCGCCACCATCTACTTTCGCGCGCACGCGCCGGCCACCCTGGAGCGCCTCGTCACCATAGGCAGTCCGGAATACGCGACATTGTTCGCGACCGATGCGTCCCCGGTCATCTTGCGGCAGGCTGACGATCTCGCGTGGCTTTTCTACACATCGGGGACGACGGGTCAGCCCAAAGGCGCCGTGCACTGCCATCGGTTCACCCAGACGCTGGCTGCCACGGCCACACGCCTGCGGCTGAGCGAAAACGACTGCGTCGTACTGTATTTGCCCCTCTTCCACGTCTACGCCCTGATCGCCGGTCTGCTCCTGATGGTCTCGGTGGGCGCCAGAATCGTCCTCATGCAGCGGTTCCGCGCGGCAGAATCGTTGCGCCTCATACGTTCCGAGGATGCAACCATGGTGTACGGCGTGCCCACCACTTACATCGATCAGTTGAACGACCCCGCGGTCGATGAAGTCGACTTCGCGAGGATCCGATTCGCGATCACCCCGCTCGCACAAGACCTCAGCCGACGCGTACGCGCGAGACTGCGGACGCCTTGCCTGAATACCTACGGCATGACCGAAACCGCCTCGACCGTCATCATGCCCACCCTCGAGGACACTGTGGACGTCGCGGTCGGGACGGTCGGACGCCCGCTGGACGGAATCCGCACGGTGATCGTCGACGAGGTCACCGGTCTCCCCGTACCCGACGGAGCGCAGGGGCTGCTACTGATACGCGGTCCGTCGATCATGCTCGGCTACCACAACGACCCGATCGCGACGGCGGGGGCCTTCAACGGCGAAGGCTGGTTTCGCACAGGAGATCTCGTGAGGCGAGATGCCAAAGGCAATATCGTCTTCATCGGCCGGCACAGCGATCACTACCGCGTGGGAGGCGAACTCGTCGACCCCGTTGAGGTCGAGACTGTGCTTCAAGCCCATCCGGCGGTCCAACGCGCCGCCGCCGCAGGTGTGCCCGACGATCGGCTGGGCCAGGTCGGCAAGGCATGGGTGCAACTGCGCGGCGGAGCCACAGTCACCGTAGACGAGCTCAAGGCACACAGCGCCCGTGCGCTCGCCGCGTTCAAGGTCCCCCGCCAAATCGTGCTCGTCGCCGAACTTCCCACCACGCCCAGCGGCAAGGTACAGAAGTTCCGCCTGCTGGCCGCCCCTGAGGCACCCGCCCCAGACCGAGATACGGAGCCAAACCTTGCCTGAAGCCGTCATCGTTTCCGTCGCCCGCTCCCCCATCGGCCGCGCGGTCAAGGGCTCGCTGGCCGGCATGCGACCCGACGATCTGGCGAGCCAGGTTGTCCAAGCGGTGCTCGACAAGGTACCCGCACTGGACCCCCGCGAGATCGACGACTTGATGCTGGGGTGCGCGCAGCCTGCCGGCGAGGCCGGCTACAACATCGCCCGCGCCGTGGCCGTCGAGCTGGGCTACGACGTCCTTCCCGGCACCACAGTCAACCGCTTCTGTTCGTCGTCGCTGCAGACCACCCGGATGGCGTTTCACGCGATCAAGGCCGGTGAGGCCGACGTGTTGATCTCCGCGGGTGTGGAAACCGTGTCGCGACTGCACAAGGGTGCGGCCAACGGCCTTCCCGGCACACACAACGTCGTCTTCGACGGGGCCCAGGCGCGTACCGCGCAGCGGGCCCAGGGTGCCGCCGACTGGCACGATCCCCGCGAGGACGGCGACGTACCCGATATCTACATCGCGATGGGCCAGACCGCCGAGAACGTGGCCGCATACACCGGCATCGGCCGCGAGGACCAGGACCGCTGGGCGGTACGCAGCCAGAACCGCGCGGTGGACGCGGTCAAGAGCGGCTTCTTCGACCGCGAGATCGTTGCGGTGACGTTACCCGACGGCTCCGTCGTCACCACCGACGACAGCCCGCGACCCGGCACCACCTATGAGGCGGTGTCCGAGCTGAAGCCGGTGTTTCGGCCCAACGGAACTGTCACGGCGGGCAACGCCTGCCCGTTGAACGACGGTGCAGCCGCGGTGGTCATCATGAGCGACGTCAAGGCCGCCGAACTCGGCCTGACTCCGCTGGCTCGCATCGTGTCGACCGGTGTGAGCGGTTTGTCACCCGAGATCATGGGGTTGGGGCCGATCGAAGCCGTCAACAAGGCGCTCGGTCGCGCCAAAATGTCGGTGGGCGACATCGACCTGTTCGAGATCAACGAGGCCTTCGCCGTGCAGGTGCTCGGCTCAGCCCGCGCGCTCGGCATCGACGAGGACACCCTCAACGTCTCCGGCGGTGCAATCGCGCTGGGTCACCCGTTCGGCATGACGGGCGCGCGCATCACCGCGACATTGCTGAACAACCTGACGACACACGACAAGACTCTGGGCGTCGAGTCGATGTGCGTCGGTGGCGGCCAAGGCATGGCGATGGTGCTGGAACGGCTTGTGTGACAACGAGCCTGTCACCGCTGGGCGAGCGCGCATAGTCCCTGCCGTCGTGCGTCGGTTCCTGGCGGGAAATTGCTGGGGGCGCGAAAGACGTTGGGCACGTCGACATTCGAGCAGGTGGATGCTGACCGCGGATGAGCAAAAAGGGCGCCTGGAGGCGCCCGTGTAGAGAATCGCCGACGCAGTCGGCGCAAAACCGGCGAGCAGCCTGCTAGGAGGCGGTGGCGGTTGGTGGCGATACGAGGGGTCGCGCGTCGAAGTAGAAGGTCCGCAGGTGCGCGATCTTGCCGTCGCTGAGCGTCCAGTGTTCGGCGAGCCAGATTTCATCACCGCCGACCGAGCGGGCGGTCAACAGCGCTGCGACATTGTCGCCGTCGCTAGAAACGCTGATCAATCGCATGGTGGGGAAATCGATCACCGCCGCCAGCGGAGGGAGCACATTGGTCCGGATCGCCTCGGCTCCACGTTGAACCCCACCCCAAGGCACCGACGGCGTCACGTCGGCTTCGAAATCGTCGCGTGTGGCATCCTTGAAGGCGGCGAAGTCGCCGTCAAACAGCGCCGCATAGACGCCGCGCACCAACTCGGTGTTGCGATCCTGCTCGGTGGCACTGATGAAACCCATCGATGAACCCCTTGTCGTAGTACCTGTTGTCACTTCACGGTATGCCGTGAGCCCCACAAATTTCAACACATATGTGGAAAGAACTCTTGCCATATTTACTCGCGGGCCGTTCGGCACGTGCGAGAACAGCCGTTGAACTCATTTGACTTTGGCCAACAACGCACGCGCACACTGAGATCCACTGGCGCCCTTGGCGAAACAGCGCAAGGAGCATCGAGGCTGGGACGGACGCCGAGTTGGCAAACCGAGTCAGTAACCCGCGCCGCGCACTGCTGCGAGCGCGGCGCGAGCGGTTGAAGCCACCCAGTGGGTGTCGACGCCGATGGGCAAAAAGGTGTAGCCCGATGCCGCTAACCTCAGCGCCGATTCGGCGTCGGGACAGGAAATCCCCACTGCCAGGCCGGCGGCGCTGGCGGCCCGGCGGACGGCCTCGATGGCATCGGCATGAACGCCGGGCACCGGCGCCGCCGCAGGCGCCATACCGAAGGTGATCGCCAGATCGGCGGGGCCGATGAACACCGCATCGACACCTTCGACTGACGCGATCTGATCGATATTGTCGACCGCTCGCGCAGTCTCGACCATCACGATGCACACCGCGAGCGCAGCGAGCACCTCAGGATCGCGGCCGAACAAGAATCCGGCGCGTACCGGCCCGAAACTGCGCATCCCTTGCGGATAGTAGCGACACGCCTTGACCGCTGCGGCGGCGTCATCGGCGGTCTCCACCACTGGAAAAATGACGCCGTTGGCGCCAGCGTCCAATACCTTGCCCGCGAACGCCGGATCCAGCGAAGCCACCCGGACAATCGACGCCGCCCGTGTCGTGTTCACGGCCCGGATCGCCGACAGGACCGACTCGTAGCCGTACAAGCCGTGTTGTACATCAAGACCCACGAAGTCGAATCCCTCGGCCGCCATGACCTCAGCGGTGAACGCTGACCCGCTACTGCACCAACCCCCGAAAGCCGGTCTTCCCGCGGCCCACATCTGCTTCAGATCGGCGGTCATATGATGCGCCTCCTCTTTGGTTCGAACGGGCGATGAAGTCGGGCAGGCACCTCACCAGTGGTCCCAGTGCGTGAGGTCCTTCCCGGGAATGCGTTGTGCGCGACGGAATTCGGTGCCCTTGCTGTAGGCCACCGGGAACAGTCCGCATTGGGTGACTTCGGGGTGAGGAATGCCGAGGATCTGTGCGACCTCCTGTTCCCTTTGGAGGTGCACGGATGTCCAGGCGCAACCGAGTCCGCGTGCGCGGGCGGCAAGCATGAAACTCCACATCGCCGGCAGGATCGATGCCCAGAACCTGGATTGCTCCGGCACTGTCGGCTGATCGAGCACCCGGCCGCTGCCGCATGGTATGACCAGCCACGGCGACCGGTCGATGTTGTCGGCTAGGTATTGGCCCGACTCGAGGATCTTGGCGATGCGCTGCGCGCGCGGATCGGCGCCGTCATAGCTGGGAAGGGCGCCATGGCCGCTGGTCGCCTCCCAGCACCGCCGATAGACGTCGGCGACGGCGCTCTTGACCTCCAGGTCGCCGATGGCCATCCAATGCCAAATCTGTTTGTTGCCGCCGGTCGGGGCCTGCACGGCGACCTCGATGCACTCCTCGATCAACGCCCGCGGCACCGGCCGCGAGAAGTCGAGGCGTTTGCGCACCGTGCGCGTGGTGGTCAGGAGGTCGTCGGGACTGAGACTAAGGGTCATGGCAGTTTCCTTCCGTGCGTGATCCTTCGGGCCGGTGGCCGGTTGATCTGCGCTTCCGCCGCGACGCGCCGGCACGGCGTCAAGCCCACTAAGGCCGCCAGAACTGGAGGAAACTGGACGCGCCTCCGTCGACGAGCAACGTCTGTCCGGTGATGAAGGAGGCCGCGTCGGAGGACAGGAACACGATGGCGGCCGCGATATCCTCCTGGTCGCCGACCCTGCCCAGCGGGATCGATCGCCCGAGGCTCTCGCCTTGCGATCCTTCCCACCTGTTGCGGTCGGTGCGTACGACGCCCGGCGCCACCGCGTTGACCCTGATCTGGTGGGGTCCCCACTCGACGGCCAGGCTGGCGGTCAGCGAATTCAGCGCCGCTTTGGCGGCGCCGTAGGCTGCTTCACCGGGAAATGGCCGCAATCCCGCCAACGACGACACCATGGTGATGGCACCGGGTTTCTCGACCTCGAGGCGGTGCTCGCCGAATGCCGCACAGAACTCCACGTGGTGCAGGTAGTTGATCTCCAACACCTCACGTTGTGCCTGCGCGGTCAACTCGGCGCCCGAGATCCTGCGGCCTTTACCCACGACGTTGACAAGGATGTCCAACCCATCCATCTCGGTGGCCGCCCTTCTGACGGCATCGCGTGCAGCGCCGGGCGCACAGATGTCGGCAGCTATGCCGGTCGCGGACAACTCGCGGCGGGTCGCCTCGACTCGCTCCGGATCAGCATCCAGCACACACACCCGCGCACCGTTGGCGGCGAGCAACCGCGCCGTTGCGCGGCCCATGCCAAATCCGCCGCCCACTACTAGGGCCGACTTGTCTTTCAATCCGCTGATATGCAACGGTTCCATCGTGGTTGGGTTCCTTTTGTGTTGTCCGAGGGGGCGTTGCCCGCGGCTAGGCTGATGCGGCAACTGCCGTGTGTTCAGTCTGGCCGTTACCGAGCAGTTCGTAGTCGTCGAGCCCGGAATGCACAGCCTGTTTCCAGTACTCGACGTTGCGAAACGGCGACACGAAAACCAGTCGGCCACGGGCGTTGCGGAAAAACGTATTGGTGCCCGGATGCGTCCACACCGTCGTCTGGCTGGTCGCGTCCACCAAGTCGCCGTAACGCTCGTAAACGTCCTGCCTGGTGCTCACCGCCGCGACGTTGGCGTCGATCATCGAGGCCAGTATCCGACCGATGTAGCGCATCTGGACCTCCATGAAATACATGAAGCTGCCGCTGCCCGGAAATGAGTTCGGGCCCCCTAGCAGGAAGAGATTCGGAAAATCCGGAACCGTCACACCGAGGTAGGCGCGCGCATCGTCGTCGTCCCACGCGTCGCGCAGAGTCTGGCCGTACAGCCCGGTGATGTCGAGGCTCGACACAAACCGTGAGGCCTGAAATCCGGTGGCCCACACCAGGATATCGGCGTCGTAGGCCTCGCCGGAACTTGAACGGACGCCCTGGTCGAGGACCTCGCACACCGCCTCAGTGACCAGCGCGACATTGTCGCGCACCAGCGCCGCATACCAACCGTTGTCGAGGAGGATCCGCTTGCCGTAGGGCGGATACGTCGGGACGACCTTGTCGACGAGGTCGGCGCGGGAGCCGAGTTGCTCCTCGATGTACTCAGTGAAGAACCGCCGGTGCCCGTCGTTTTGTGCGTTGACTGAGCGTTCGGGATGCGGCCAGCTCGGATCCTTACGCAGCGACTCGAGTACCTTGTCGCCGAACTGCCAGTACAGCTTGAGGAAATACCAAGACCGGTACATCGGGAAGTGATTGAGCAGGTACCGGGCGCCGTAGTCGATGGGCAGCTGGAATTTCTCGAATGGCGCGACCCACGGTGGCGTGCGCTGAAACACCGTCAACTTGCCGACCCGGTCGGCGATCGCCGGCACGATCTGCATCGCGCTGGCCCCGCTGCCGATGACCGCGACGCTCTTGCCGTCGATGTCGAGGTCTTCGGGCCAGTGCGACGAGTGGAAAGACGGCCCGGTGAAGCGGTCCCGCCCATCGATGTTGGGCAAGCTAGGCCGGTTGAGGACCCCCACGGCGCTGATGACGGCGTTGGCGGTGATCTGATCGCGGTTCCCCTGGCGGTCTTGGACCTCAACCCGCCACACCATCGCGTCCGGGTCGAACCGGGCCGACACCACCTTGGTGTTGAACCGGGTGTTGGCCGGTCCGCCGACACGCTCGAAGGTCGCCTCGAGGTACTCCTCGATTTCGGGGCGCAGCTCGAAGTGTTTGGTCCAGTCGTGCGGGGCGAAGGAGAACGAGTACAGGTGACTGGGAGTATCCACCCCGGCGCCGGGATACGGATTGTCCCGCCAGTTGCCGCCCGCACCGTCGTGCTCGTCCACCACGGTGTAGGGGATGCCCATCTGCCCCAACCGCTGAGCGGCGATGATGCCGGAGACCCCGGCGCCGATGACGAGAACGTGGAAACTCGGTGGCAAACTCTCAGCGATGTTGACGTCTTCCTGTATCCCCATGCGGCGTTCGAACTCTTCGGAGAACATCACGCCGTAGGACGGGTCGACTGATTCGCCCACGCACACACCCAACATCCGACTGGTCTGTTCAGCATTCGGCATCGGGATGGCCGGCGCTTTGCCTGATTGCAGATCGAACAGCGCATGGGCCCCCGCCAAGCGGATCTCGTTCTGGATCTGCTCCGAGAATCCGCCCGTGTCGTGATCGCTGAGACCTCGGCTGCGGGTGGGGCAATAGGGCGGTTCCAGCCATCGCGAATCCCCGGTGACCTGGTAGATCAACATCAGCAGGGTGGGCAGATTGGCCGAATCGGCGAGCTCGCGCAGCTCGGCGAGGCTCAGGTGCGCTGATGCGCTGGTCATGGTTTCCGCCCTCCGTCATGGCTCCTTGGGCCGGCGATCACATGTCGGTATCGCCGAACGCGGGCGATAACTCGGTCCCGCGCACCAACCAGAGATGGACCGAACGGCATCGCCAGTGCATGGCGGCGGGAACTGCATTCCGGTCGCCGCTACGTCCCCAGCATAGGAACGCCGAGCACATTAGTCAACATTTGTGTTGAACTTTTACTTGCCGGCCAGGCGGCAGTGTCCTACGTCAGTGTTGAAACTAAAGCCGGGAACGTCCCCACGCCGGGTTTGTGTCCGCCCGCCATGCCGCCCGTCGAGCATCGGCCGTGACCGCGGTCTGTTGGGGATGGGCGAACAACCCGGGCAGTGAGGATGTCTAGGTGTCGTTGTCGACCCCTGACCGGCTCAAGTGGCGGTCGAACAGCGTCATGAGCAGAAGGATTGCGCTCACGCCGATAAGGACAACTGCGGCCTGGTGCAGTCCGGTGCTGTTGACGGTGCGGCCGTACACCGCGCCGATGAGGACGGCCGAGGCGATCGACGAGACGTATTGGGATGTCCGCATCAGCCCGGAGGCGGTACCGATTGTCTCCGCGGGTGTCTGGCGGTAGAGCGCCAACTGGTTGCCCACGATGCCAGCGCCATTCACGGCGCCGAAGATTGCCGTAACCCCGGCGATGGCGATGGCGGGACTCGTTTTGGACAACGTCAAGATCAGCGCCGAGCCTGCGATGAACAACACGGCTGCCACGACCAGGGGCATGCGCGGATTACTCCTACCGCTGACGGCCTGCGCTACCACCGCGGACACTGCGCCCACCGGCAGCATGATCAGGCCGGCGGCCAACGCCGTCTGCCCGCGGTCGGCTTCGATCCACTGCGTCACGCCGTACAACACGACATAGGTGCCGAATACGGTGAGGGCGCCCCGCACGTATGTCCGGGACAGCGCCCGGTTGCGAACGAGCAGACGCACATCGATGAACGGATTCACCGCACGCAGTTCGCGCCAGATAAGCCCCGCCGAGAACACCACAGTAGCTGCAAGCGCCTGCCAGCTCACGCGAGGCAGGTCCTCGATGAGGATCAACGTGCTGACCAACGCCGCACTGAATGCCGCGATCCCGGGAAGGTCCAACCGGTTGATCATGACTTGCAGCGGTCGGCCATGCAGCGCATCCGGATCGCGCGGAATTCCCCCCAGAGCCATCACTGCGGCCGCCAACGCGAAAGGGAGATTGACGGCGAATATCGCGCGCCAGCCGAACCCGCCGACCAGCAATCCGCCCAACGACGGCCCGATCGCCATCGTCGCGCTGCCAGCGATCGCGATGCTTCCCAACACCGCGCTCGGCGGGGCGGCTAGCCCCGCGTCGGCGGCTCGGCGCCGGATCAGCAACATCGCCGTTGGGTACCCCGCCGATGTCCCCAGCCCGATCAACACCCGCGCGCACGTCAGCATCGCCAGGTTGTCGGCGACCGCCCCCAACACTCCGCCGGCGAGGACCACGGCGATGCCGACTAAGAAGATGCGCCTCGGTCCGAACTCCTCGGCGAGCCGACCGGCGGTGGGCTGCGCGACAGCACAGGTCAAGTACAAACTCGAGATCAGAATCGCTGTCTTTCCCACGGGCACGTCCATCGCCGCGGCGATGGCGACCAGTCCGGTCGCGATGACCGAGCTGTTGATCGGATTCAGAGCGGCCCCGATGACGATCGCCGTGACGAACCGGACGCCAAAGGGTTTGGAGGTCGCCTCTACTTCGCGAGCCACGGCGTCCCTGATCGCATCGGCCAGTCCGCTGAGGTGAGCGCGCCAACCCCGATTTCGTTCACAGCGACCACCTTCTCTGCCACGCGGACCTGCCCTCACGACGCGCGCGACACTGTGACGGGCAGCGGCACAACCCGAACCGCGGGAGGGCCGGTCGGAAGCTGTGGACCGCACGCTCTGGGTCGGCGATCCGTCGCCTATCCAAGCCGCCGGTTATCAACACTACTGTTGAACTAATGGTAGTTCAAGGTGGCAAACTCATCAACAATATCGTTGGATTTCGCGACTACCTGCGACAACGGTCTGCCTCGTGTCCGGACAGAGCCCGAGTGAGACCCGGTCGGACGCAGCGCACGACGTGGTCGACTGGTGAACGCTTATCGACGCGAGCGCGCTCACGGCGGTTCGAATGTCGAACGTTGGCTCAGGCTATGACATCACGACCCGGAGGTCGCCATGTTCGCGGTGGCCACAGCGTCGGAGGGGGCCGGGGTGAACACCAACGACGCGTCGTGCCAGCCGTTGCGCAAGATGTGAGTCAGCCGCCGCGGCTCGGCGGCGAGTTCCCAGGTACTGAATCTGTCGAGAAGCATGTTGTAGATCATGGCCGTCTCCATCCTCACCAACTGGGCGGCAAGGCAGATGTGGGGCCCGAACCCGAAGCCAAGATGTTGGATGTCCTGGTCCCTGGTGATGTCGAAGGTCAATGGATCGGGGAAAACGTCCGGATCGATGTTGCCTGCCGCGTAGAACAGATAGACACGCTGCCCGGCTTTGATCTTTTGTCCGCGAATCTCGGTGTCGGTCAACAGGGTCCGCACAAACCCGCGCCCGGGCGTGGTCCAGCGCAGAGCTTCGTCTACTGCCGTCGGCATGAGCGAGCGGTCTGCACGCAGCCGCGCCAGCTGATCAGGGTGTCGCGCCAAGGCGATCGCCATTCCGGTCAGAAGAGATCGGGTGGTGTCGGTACCCACCGCGAGAACCATCGTGCAGTACGTGATCAGCCTTGCCTCAGAAAGCTTTTCGCCGTCGAGTGTCGCCTCGAGCAGCGTGCTCGTGAGGTCCGAACCGGGGTGTTGGCGCTTACGGTCGAACTCGGAGAGGAAGAATTCGTTCATCTCCTTGAACTCCCTGGCCGCTTCGTGCAGTTCATCGACGCTTAAGGTGCCGGATCCGATATTCTCTAACGCATCGCTCCAGCGACGAATACTTGTCACGTCCGCCGACGTCGTTCCCAGCAGGCGCGAAGCGAACAGAATCGGCAGCCGCGAGGCCACCGCCTCTACGAAATCGACAGGCCGATCGGCATCGATGGTGTTCACCAGCCCCCGGCAGCTCTCCTCCAGCTCTGCAGTCATCGTCGCCAGCGCCCGCGGCGTGAAAGCCGGCGTCAGCAGTCGCCGAAGCTGCCGGTGGCGCGGTGAGTCGGTGTAAGAGAACACCTCTCCGGCCGGATCGAAGAACTCTTCGCGCAGCGGCTTGTCCGCGGAATGCATGATCTCTGTGAGCAGCAACCCGCCCGTCGGCGAGAAGATGTCCTTGCGCTGAGCGGCGAACCGGATGTCTTCGTGCTTGGTCAGGATGAACAAGTCCAATGGCGCGTAATAGAACACGGGGGCCTCTTGCTGCAACCGCTGATAGATCGGCACCGGATTCTCATAGAACGAGGGTTCCTCGATCCTCACCAGATCGATCAGTTCATCGACCGCCATTGCGACCTCCCACACCGTCGTGTCTTCACCTGTTGTTCCAGCCGCTCGGCGAGCGCTGCGACGTTCTAGTTCTGCGCCAGACACGCACGCGAGCGCGCGCTGGTCCTACTGGTCATCGTCGATCAACGCAATCGCACGTGTCGGGCAATTGATCGCCGCTCGGCGCACCACCGCCTCCAGGTCCGCGGCCGGAACGTCTTGCAACACCTCGACGTATCCATCCTCCGACACATCGAATACTGTCGGCGCGGTGCCCGCGCACAAGCCGTTGCCCGTGCACTTGGAATGATCGGTCTGGATGCGCATCACCGCGAAGCCCGCTCTCTCGCAAGCGACCACCCAAGAACCATGTCTAAGAGTTGCCGTCGCACGTTGTCTGTCACCTACCGTTACGTTGATGCATTTCGCGTCTACGACTGGTGGCCGGTCACGCATATCGGACGCGCCCGCCGGTCGCTTGCTTGAACAGCATAAGTCTGCTGTCGAAGTCAGTCAACAGTACTGTTGATAAATTTGGCCGCTGGATATCTATCGCTGCAACCAAAGCAGTGAGATCCTGCGAAGTGACCAACAGATGGGTAGACAACCGGTGGGTTGTGTGTCCGACAGTGAGTGCCCGGCGACCGGCGGGGCGCCTCCGTCAGTCACGGTGGCCCAATAGGCTTCGGCTGCGTCGTCTGGAGGAAAGGAGGACTCGTGGCTGCTGATGGCGAAGATCGGCCTGGACACGACGCGACGACCGATGCAGGCATCGAGACTCTCCTTGACGAGCTGGTCGGCGACGCTCGTCGCGATCGGGCGGAGTTGATCGCGTGGCTGTTGGACCGCGGCTTCACGCTCGACCAGATATCGGCATCCCTGACCCCGATGATGCTGCCCGCCAACCGTGCGATGGGTGACCACGGCGTCTACGTCTCGACGCGCGAGATGTCTCGCATGAGCGGAATCGAGCTGGAGTCGTTGCAACAGCTGATGCGCGCCGCTGGTCTTCCGAGAATCGAGGACCCCGATGCTGCCGTGGTGCCTTTGGTGGATGGACAAGCTGTTGCACACGCCAAATACCTTCTCGACATCGGGCTGGACCCAGCCGAGGCGGTTGCGGTGGTCAAGGTGCTGACCGAGGGATTTGGACGGTTTACCGCGATGATGCGTGAGCCGGCGTTCCGGCTCCTGGTCAAGCCCGGTGCCAGCGAGGTCGACATCGCCGAGGCTGCCGAGGGGTTGGCGCGAGCGGCGCTGCCCCACGCGGGGCCGATGTTGGAGAATCTGCTGCGCGTGCAGTATCGGCGCATGTTCGAGGCCGAGGCCATCGGGGTCGCCGAACGGGCGGCAGGTTCGCTGCCCGGCGCCCGGCAGGTCGCGGTGGCGTTCGCCGACC
>Ga0209526_10002421_pt1 | contig 12601 bp, 10 predicted proteins | sample JacPinW_OM2H0_M1_FD_188566 | JGI IMG/M metagenome (GOLD analysis project Ga0209526, IMG submission 188566) | Forest soil microbial communities from Algoma, Ontario, Canada - Jack Pine, Ontario site 1_JW_OM2H0_M1 (SPAdes) (version 2) | ecosystem: Environmental > Terrestrial > Soil > Boreal... | reverse complement strand
CTGCGCAAGCTCCTCACGGACTGGGTAATCCATTACAACCAGGGGCGCCCTCACTCCAGTCTAGGACCCGGGATTCCGGACCCGCAAAAACTAATGCCAGAAGCTAGGGACCGCAGACATCAGCTGCCGGCAGATTGTCAGATTCGATCAAAGGACGTTCTGGGTGGTCTTCATCATGAATACTGGCTTGAAAAAGTCGCCGCATAACCCTGGACTGAGTTTTTACGTAGCACAGGGGTCCGGAAGAAGCGTAAAGCAAACGTGCGAGTCGATGGACAAAAACGTCGGATTCCAAGTGGACAGTTAGTTATTTCGGGAACCTTAGTCTCGGGAGTGTGCCGCTGTGCGGCGGGATTGGCGAACAGCCTTCCTCTACTTCAGGGCCGCTTTCTTCTCCCGCTTGGGCCCATCTCGGACATTTTAATTTGCTACCAACATTGTCGTTAGCACATCAAATGTGGTTGAGCCGCTGCGACCTGCGACGAGCCGCCGCGTATGGGGGCTCGCACTGTGCGATTCAGTGAAACGAAACGCGAGTCCCATTGGGATGATTGTCATGACCTTGGTCGGGGGCGGAGAACTAGTACCGGATCGCCCTGAAGCTAAATCCCAACCCAGTCCTTGGGGTGTTCGGGAGCGGGTTTGTTCTGGATTTGGAACAGGGTTGGCGATTACGGAATCGCCCGTCCTATTTCTTGCCGTCGCATTCTGCAAGGGTGTCGAGCATGCTCTCCCAGATTTGGTCGGGTGGGGTGTAGATGCCCGTGGAAGGCAGCGCATACACCACGTGCGAGCGAAAGACGGCGTTGATCTCTGGGAGAGCGGCTTCAATTTTTCGTAGCTGAACGTCAAAGTCCTGAACGTATGGATAGCCACGTTGCTTAAATTTGCGCCGCGCGACGGCCCAGTCAGCGGCGAACCACCAGAGCATCACCCCACCTTCGGAGAGCTTGCGGACCGTGTCGAGGCACTCTGGCAGAAAACCCCAGTCGATGACTACCGGGCGCTTGAACTCTTCTAAGGCCCCGAGAAAGGCGAACGCCGACGCGCCCGCGCCAAATAGGTTGTTCCAGGCCGTCGCCAATCCGTGGCGGTCCAGCTCGCCATCTATTTCGACGTCGAGGTGCAGGAATCCTTTCTTCTCTTGCAGCCACCTGCCGAAGGTAGATTTGCCCGAGGCCGGGATTCCGGAGACAAGAAAATGCACGGAGAGAGTTTAGCTTTTCTTGGCCAAGCGAAGAACGCCGCCGGCCTGCTTATTAAGGATATGAGGGCCGGATAGGGGAAAGATCAAGAAATGTTCAATTAATTATGAAGCGGAGTTCAAGCAAAGATAACGCGGCGAGTTGCGGGTATCATTGCCGCTCCATTCCAGAAGGGAGGGTTCACCCATGCGATCTGGGTGCAAGCCGTTTCTGACGCGGCGTTTTGACCTCGCCCTTCAATTTGCCTCCGGTCTGCATCACTCCCAGTGTTGGAAAGGCACACCAATCCCCTACATCTCGCATTTAATGGCGTCTCGGCGCTTGTCCTTGAAGCCGGCGGCGACGAGGATTTGGCCATTGAATCTTTTGGAACAGTCCGAAGTCGTTCACTTTGCGGGTGGACGACGTTTTGGCGAGACACATCGTTCACGGTTTCATGCACTCATCGGCCTGCTGCAGAATCGATGTTGCGGTCGAGGGAACCCAAAGGCTGGCGTCGGCGGTTCAACTCCGTCCCTGGCCACCATCATTCCAAAGAACTTAGCGGAATCGCGTCTTGCCTTCCCAGTCCGCTCTCAGTCCGCTATTTTTCGACGAGATCCGGTTCGGTTCCTGGCTACGATGTGGCGAAGGACTTAAACTCGAATTGCCCCTCGCTCAGTCCGCTTTCAGTCCGCTTCTGTTCGAGGACTCGATTCGGTCCCTTGGCCATCATGATTACGAAGAACTTAACTCGTATCGCTAGATTTTCAGTCCGCTCTTAGTCCGCTTCTGTCCACGGCATGGCTGAGAATGGCGATCAGCATTGCCTCTTCTGCAACCATGCGATCATCGCTGACGTATGGGTGTAACACTGAAGAGTCATCTTGACGTCACTGTGTGCGCGATTTCTTCGTGAGATGGGCTATCGCTTAATCCAAGCACATCGCAGGTGGACTGACTGCCAATCAGTCGGAATCTGCAGCTTTCCGCGACGTGCGTGGGAATCGATGTGCCAGCTGTGTGCCAGACTTAGACATTCGGCGAGCCGGCTGTACATTATTCCGCGTTTGCGGACAGCCGAACTGGCCAGACTATCGGCATCTTTGTCGTTAATATAATGATCCTCGATCGCGCGCTCATGGACCCTCCCGAGTGTCGCTTTTCTTGGGTCGACATAAGACCACAATCGATCTTGGAGCCAGTAGGTATTTCGTCCGTTCTAAAGGGATTCCATCGTCCAAGAAATCATCTGGACTGGGCAAAGCGGTGTCCACGATTCTCTTCCACTCCTGTGCTGTTCCCTCCTGCACATTGAACTCCAACTCTTCCCAGTACCCATTGATCATCGCGTAGATGTCATCGTCGCCTTGAGAAGCGCCATGCAGACAGAATGTCAAGCTATGGGAATCGTGAGACAAATCGACCGCGGGGCCGACGCCGTACCAGGAAACATCCTCCCGCCAGAACCTGCTCCGGCTCAACAAGGGATGATTTTTCCGGAACGCAATCATCTTCTTGAAGAACTGGAAAATGTCCTTATTGGATCGGAGTTGACTCCAATCCAGCCATCCAATTTCGTTGTCTTGGTTGTAGGGATTGTTGTTGCCAAATTGCGTGTTCAGGAACTCGTCCCCGGCCCGAAACATCGGCGTACCGTTAGATAAGAAGAGCAGACAGCAGAAATTCTTTACCTGCTTCCGGCGCAAGGCGAGGACTGCAGGGGAGAGCGCTTCATCCCCCTCCTGCCCACAATTCCAACTGTGGTTCGCGTCGGTTCCATCCTGGTTATTATTTCCGTTTTGCCAATTGTGCTTGCGGTCATAAGAGACCAGATCGTAGAGCGTGAAACCGTCGTGGGAAGTTACGTAATTCACGCTTTGATACGCGTGATAAGCGTCGGCGCGGTTGTCGGGAAACAAATCATCGCTGCCATAGATACGTCGCATCACCTCGGGAACCATCCCGGTGTCACCCTTAACAAAACGGCGAATGTCATCGCGAAACCGTCCGTTCCACTGCAACCAGGTCAAACCTGGGAATCCGCGCCCGAGTTGATAAGCCGCCGTATCCCAAGGCTCCGCGATCAAACGCACCCGTCCCAACTCCGGATCAGCGGCAATCTCACTGAAGATGGGCGCTTCGCCCCAGTTGAGAGACCCGTCTGCATTGCGGCTGAATACCGACGCCAGATCAAAGCGGAATCCGTCGATATGCATCCCTCGCTTCCAGTAACGCAAGCTGTCAATCACCATCTTGCGCACGTGCGCCTGGCCGAAATTCAAGGTATTGCCGGTGCCGGAGTAATTGGCATAGGGGTTTGCCGGATCGGAGGAAAGCATGTAATAGCCGGCGCTGTCGAGACCCTTGAAGCTGTAGATCGGCCCTTTGTAGTCGCCCTCGCAAGTGTGGTTGTATACGACGTCCAGCACCACGCCGATATCAGCCTCATGAAAAGCCCTCACCATATTCTTAAACTCAATATGCTGCAGATCAGCGCGGAGGCCGCTCGCGTACTGCGCATGCGGTGCGAAGAAGTTCAAAGGCATGTATCCCCAGTAATCGCCCTCTTGCGGATCGCGCTGAAAAATCGGCATCAGTTCGACAACCGTTATCCCGAGGTCCTTCAAGTATGGAATCTTCTCCACCAGGCCGGCGTACGTGCCGGCACGAGCCGGATCTACGCCGGAGTTGGGGTTCTTGGTGAAGCCCTTGACGTGAAGTTCGTAGATGACCGCGTCAGACTCGTGATGCGGTGGCCGATCTCCCGCCCAGTCAAATGTCGAATGGTGATCAGTCAGTACTCCCAAGGGCGCTCGGCCTGCGTTGGGTCCTTCTCGCATGGCCAAGTTGCGATCAAAAGCGGGTGGGAAGAAGATGCATTTCGCGTACGGGTCGAGCAGAACCTTCTGCGGATCGAAACTGTGCAGTTGAGGAATCGTCTCTCCCGATACGGAATATGCGTAATAGCAGGCCTCACCAATCTTTGTAATCGGGATCCGGCAGTGCCAAATCCGGCCCGACTTGTTATGCAGAAAATCGAAGCGGAACGTCAGGACGGGATTCACCAGATCAGTGGCGGCATAGAGTAATAGAGTGACGCTCTCCGCATGTTCGGAATGAACCGCGAAGTTGAATGCCTGTTCCTCTTCGATCCACTTGACCCCAAGCGGCAATGGGTTGCCCTCAGCCTGCTCCCAAGTCGGTCGTTTCATGAGTGGGGCCGCCACGGTGTTGGCAGCCTCGGCCGGACCGTCCATGTTGGCGAGTACATCAACGCTTGAACTGTTCACTGTGCCTCTCTTTCATCCACTTCAACCGCTCGCTTCGCTCTCAACGCGGCAGCGCTACAACTCCGCCAAACTGCGGCAACGAACTGAGCAGCTTGCTTGCGCCGTTCCACAAGATCTGCACTCCAATGCACACCAGCAAAAACGCGGAGAGCTTTAAAATTACATTCGTCCCGGTCGGGCCCATCTTGCTCGCGAGCCCGATCTGCGTAGCCGTAGCAGAGATAAATGGTTGCCGCCACGAAAGCGGAACCGATTCGCCGCCGCGATAATTACCAGGAGGTTCGCGCCCAGGTGCTGCGGCGCATTTGCGCCCAAAGTGATCGCAACCGAGATGGAGCCGGGACCAACTGTCAAAGGAAGCGTCAGCGGGTAAAATGCACGGCTCAGAGCATCAGCGCAAGCGACCGTTCGCCTAGGTGAGCCTTGATCGTTCGCGTCTTTCTGATTCAGCATCGCCCAGCCCGTTGAAATCACGATCAGCCCACCGCCGACCTGCACAACCGGGAGCGAAATCCCAAAGAAGGAGAGCACGTGCGCCCCGAGGGTAAAGGACGCAACAAGCAGTATGAAACTATCTACCGCAATGCGGCGAGCCAGCGCTCGTCGTGTTTCGGCCGCGTAGTCTCGCGTGAGCAGCAGAAAGACCGGACTCCCTCCGATCGGATCCACGATCGGAAAGAGCGCGCTCACGACCGGGAGAATACTCTTGGCAACTTGAATCACCAGGCTAACCTTCCGTCTGTTTCTAGATTTGAGCGCTCGCGCGTCCGCGGTCCACTTGTGCCCTGACGGATGTTGCAGGACTGACCGAGCGCTTGGAACTCTCCGTCAAATCCCGCAGCCATCGAAAAGCCTGAGAAGATAGCATGTCTTCTCGGACCCGCCAACGCCAGTTCCCATCGGCACGACCAGGCACGTTCATACGAGCTTCGCTGCCCAAGTTGAGCAGATCCTGCAACGGAGCAATCGCGAGCGCCGCTGGTGACGACCATGCCAGACGCAGCAACGCCGGAGCAGCTTCCGCACTCTGGCCCGGTGCGCGCTTGAGGGACCTCCACAAATTCCGCCGCTGGTAATCTGGCAATTCTTCGTACCATTGTCGAGTTGTGGCATTGTCATGGGTACCGGTATAGACCACCGTATTGTGGACAAAGTTGTGCGGCAGGTATAGATTGTCCGCATGACCATCGAAGGCGAATTGCAGAACGCGGGTCCCCGGCACCTGAAACTGGTCGCGCAGGGCCTGCACGTCAGGAGTAATCACACCCAAATCTTCCACGATAAACGGTAGATGGCCCAGCTCCGTTTGCACCGCTTGAAAAAACCTGGTGCCCGGACCCGCCACCCACTGGCCGGGCTGAGCCGTTGGCGCCCCAGCTGGAACGTGCCACGCAGCCGCAAACCCGCGGAAGTGATCCAAGCGAATCACATCTACGTGGGCCAGCAGAGCACGCAACCGGTCGATGCACCACCGATAACCAGTCGAGCGAAGAGCATCCCAGTTGTAAACGGGATTGCCCCACAACTGACCTTGCGCGCTGAAATAATCGGGAGGAACTCCGGCGACGAAGCGTGGCCGATGCTGCTCATCGAGCAGGAATAGCTGAGGGTTCGCCCAAACATCACTGGAATCCGGGGAAACAAAGAAGGGCAGATCGCCGATCAAGCTCACCCCCTTGGCATGAGCATGCTCCTTGAGTTGATCGGCCTGGCGGAACAGCAGGAATTGCGCGAAGCGAACCTGATCGATTTGACTTGCTAACTCTCGCCGCGCCTCGGCGAGAGCACTCGGGCTGCGCTGAACCAACTCTTCTGGCCACTCGAGGTGATAAGCTCCGCGATACTTGGCTTTCAGCGCCCGGAACAGAGCGTAATCTTCCAGCCAATGCGCCTGCCTGGCGCAGAACTCGTCATAGGCAGGCGCGAGATCTCTGGCATTGCGCTGCCCGGCTTTGAAGTTTGTCCATGCCGTTTCGAGCAGCCGCTGTTTGAACGGGATAACAGAATCGTAGTCAACCGCGTCCGCCGAGAAGTGAAACTGAGCATCGCTCGCCTGTATCAGCCCGTCCGAAATCAAAAGGCCGGGACTGATCAGCAGCGCGTTGCCGGCAAACGACGACATTGATTGATAGGGCGAGTTTCCGTAACCAGTGGGACCCAACGGGAGCGCCTGCCACCACGCTAGGCCGGCATCGTGGAGACGATCAATCCACGAGAACGCGGACGATCCCAGATCGCCAACGCCATACGGAGACGGCAGAGAGGTGACGTGTAACAGCAAGCCAGAAGCACGATATTCAGGGGGAAACGGCAGCTCAACCATGAGCGTGCCATTGCCGCTCATGTCCAGTCTCCCTGCTCAGGAACGACCGCGGACGAACCCAGCGCATTATTCACCATCTCCTCCGCCTCGCTAAGGATCGCGTTCAGATGGGTCTGGCTCTTGAAACTCTCGGCGTAGATCTTATAAATGTTTTCGGTACCGGAGGGTCGCGCTGCAAACCAACCGCTCTCCGCCACAACTTTCAAGCCGCCGATTGGGGCATCGTTGCCCGGGGCTTTGGTCAGCTTGGCGGTGATTGGCTCGCCCGCCAGGTCTGACTCCTTTACCGCGTCCGGGGTGAGTTTTTCCAACTTTGCTTTCTGCTCGGGCGTGGCGGGCGCATCGATGCGCGTGTAGTACGGGATGCCGAACTCCGCCGTCAGCTCGCGGTAATGTTCTCCGGGATTCTTGCCAGTGCGCGCTGTAATCTCCGCCGCCAGCAAGTCCATGATCGGCCCGTCCTTGTCGGTCGTCCAGACTGTGCCGTCAAAACGAAGAAAACTCGCTCCAGCGCTTTCTTCTCCGCCGAAACAGTACGAGCCATCGACCAGGCCCGGCACAAACCACTTGAAACCCACCGGCACTTCGCGGAGCTTGCGGCCGAGCTTTTTGACGACCCGGTCAATCATGCTGCTGCTCACCAGCGTCTTTCCCACCGCAACTGTGTTACGCCACTGGGGCCGGTGCTTGAGCAAATAGCGGATGGCAACGGCAAGGTAATGATTCGGGTTCATCAAACCCGCAACCGGAGTTACGATCCCGTGCCGATCAGCGTCGGTATCGTTCCCGAAAGCCACCTGGTACTGATCTTTCAGACCGACCAGCCTGGCCATCGCATAGGGACTCGAGCAGTCCATGCGAATTTTGCCGTCGTGGTCAACGGTCATAAACGAAAATGTCGGGTCGACTATTGGATTGGTGACGACGATATCCAGCCCGTAAATCGAGTTGATCGGTTCCCAATAAGGCAGCGAGGATCCTCCTAATGGGTCAACGCCAAGCCTGAGGTGAGCGCCACGAATCGCATCCATATCAACGACATTTTTGAGATCACGAACGTACGGCAGGACGAAATCTTCCTGGTGAGTGGTCGCGGACCGGATCGCCTTTGCAAACGGAATTCGCTTGACCCCTGCATTGTCTGCTCGCAACAATTCGTTCGCGCGATTCTCTACCCAGCGGGTCACGTCGGTATCAGCCGGGCCGCCGTTGGGCGGGTTGTACTTGAAGCCTCCATCCTCCGGCGGATTGTGCGATGGTGTAATCACGATGCCGTCGGCTAGATGTTCCTGGCGGCAACGGTTGTAAACCAGAATCGCTCGCGAGATAACCGGCGTCGGAGTTATTCCGTCGTCTTGCTGAATGATCGTGTCCACGTTGTTCGCTGCCAGCACCTCGAGGGCGGTGCGCTGCGCGGGCTTCGAGACTGCGTGAGTGTCTTTCCCCATATAGAGCGGGCCGTCGGTACCCCGCTCGTGCCGGTATTCGCAGATCGCCTGGGTAATTGCGAGGATGTGCGCTTCGTTAAATGTGCCGCGCAGGGGCGAGCCACGGTGTCCGCTGGTGCCGAAGCTGACTAGCTGGTTTGGATCATCCAAGTCGGGACGCCGCTCGAAATATTCCTTCTCCAGGCGAGCCACGTCCACCCGCAACTCCTTCGGCGCTGGTTTGCCTGCCAGCGGCGAAATGTTAGGTTCACCTGTCAGGGACTGTGTTTCTAGAGTACTGGGCATGGTTCCACCTTCCAAATCTCGCTTGCGTATTCCGCAATCGAGCGATCGCTCGAAAACTTCCCGGAGGTCGCGACGTTCAAGATTGCTTTCTGCGCCCATGCGCCGGGTTCGGCATAGAGCGCGCCGAGCCGTTCCTGTGCCTGGCAATACGAGGTCAGGTCCGCCAGATGCATATAGTGATCGCCCTGGGTCAGAAGCATATCGCGCAAGGGAGCGAATACTCCTGGTTCGTTGCGGCTGAAGTGGTCAGAGAAAATCAGGTCCAGAGCGGCTCGCGTCTCCGGCTCATTTTCATAATGCCAGTGCGGATCATACCAGGCGCGGCTGTTCTCGACTTGCTCCACGGTGAGCCCGAACAGGAACATGTTTTCTTCTCCGGCTTCCTCCGCCATTTCGATGGTCGCACCGTCGCACGTTCCGACCGTTAAGGCTCCATTCATCATGAATTTCATGTTGCTCGTTCCGCTGGCCTCGTAGCCGGCCGTTGAGATCTGGTTGGAGACATCGCTGGCTGGAATCAGTCGTTCCGCCAACGAAACGTTGTACTCGGGGAGAAAGACGACGTTGAGCCGGCCGCGCGCGGCCGGGTCGGCGTCAATCGTGCCCGCTAGGTTGTTGATGAACTTTATGATGAGCTTGGCCAGTTTGTAAGCTGGCGCCGCTTTACCAGCGAAGAAAAATGTCCGAGGCACTATCTTCATGCCGGGATTTTCCCGCAGCCGGTTATAAACAATGACAATCCGCAGCGCATTCATCAATTGCCTTTTATATTCGTGAATACGCTTGATGTGGCAGTCGAAGATCGTATCCGAATCTACGACACGCCCCGACGTTGACTTGAGCCAATTGGCAAACTGCACTTTGGCCTCTCGCTTTGACTTGAGGAAGCGTTCGCGAGCATTGGAATCCTCCGCGAATGGCTTGAGCTGTTTGAGCAGGCTAAGATCCGTAATCCAGCGATCTCCGATGACTTGCGTGATTTCACGGGCCAGCGCGGGATTGGCCTCGCGCAACCAGCGCCGGGGCGTCACTCCGTTTGTCTTGTTGCCAAAACGCTCGGGAAACATTTCCGCGAGATCCTTGACCGTCGTGGTTCGCAGTAGCTTGGAGTGGACAGCAGACACTCCGTTGGTGCTATGCGAGCCAACAATGGCAAGGTTGGCCATCCGGATTTTGCGCGGGCTGCCTTCTTCCACCAGGCTCATGCGCTGCACGCGCCCCTCGTCGCCCGGGAAACGAACCCGAACTTCATCGAGCAGCCGACGGTTAATCTCGTAGATGAGCTCCAAGTGACGAGGAAGCAGTGTCTCAAACCACGCCACCGGCCATTTCTCTAGAGCCTCAGGCAGCAAGGTGTGATTTGTGTACCCGAGCGTCTTCTTCGTCACGTCCCATGCCTGGTCCCATCCCAAGTGCACATCGTCGAGCAAGATTCGCATCAGTTCAGGGACCGACATGGAAGGATGCGTGTCATTGAGTTGAATTGCGGCTTTCTCCGGAAACTTTTCCCAATCCGAGTTGTGGCGCTGGAAGCGGCGCACCAGGTCGGCCATGGAACACGCGACCAGGAAATACTCTTGCAGAAAGCGCAGCCCCTGCCCCTTCGCCGTAGAATCGTCTGGATACAGCACGCGGGTAAGCGACTCCGCTTCGAGAGTTTCGCCGAGTGCGCCCACGAAGTCTCCGGTGCCAAACTTCTCAAAATCGAAATAATCGGGCGCCGCCGCGGCCCAGAGCCGGAGCGTGTTGATCGTCTTTCCACCATAGCCCACCACGGGACGATCAAACGGGATACCGATCAGGCTTGACGGTCGGTCGGGGATGATTTGAAAATTACCCTCTTGCAACTTGAATGAGACGTTCAGCTTGATTTCCACCTTCTCGTGAAGCCGGGCAATCTCCCAGGGATCGCCGTAGCGGAGCCAGTTGTCCGGATTCTCTTTTTGCCAGCCATCTACGATCGATTGCTTGAACATGCCGTACTCATAGCGGAGACCATAGCCGGTGCCCGGGAGTTGCATGGTCGCCATCGAGTCGAGAAAGCACGCCGCGAGGCGGCCCAAGCCGCCGTTGCCCAGCCCAGCATCTGGTTCCTGCTCAATCAATTCCAGCCAGTCGATACCATGTTCTTGAGCTGCATCCGGCAAAAGCGGATCTAGCAACAGGTTGGTGATGTTGTTGGCCAACGAACGTCCGATGAGAAACTCCATGGACAGGTAATAGATGCGTTTGGCATTCTCTCGCTCATAAGTGTTCTTGGTCAGCACCCAACGCTGAGCGAGAATGTCTCGCACGGAACGGGAGAACGCCTCAAAGCGCTCACGTGCACTCGCTACTTTGGGATCGATCGCTCTGTCAAAAACCAGGTGCCGTTCATAAAAAGCGCTTTCCGTCCCGATAAACGGCATCGCGCCGTACCCGTACTGTTGCAGAGCATCTGAAACTTTAGTTGCGCTGGTGGTCATGGGAACGACTTTTGCGGAGCTTGGGCGCGCCACGCGATTGGTGCTCATAAGATGGTCCTTAGTTTTCTAGGTTGTGGAACGGTTCGTGTTCAACATTCAAAGCCACGCCAGTCAAGAGTACAGATCCTCGTCTGGCCCGAGCTCAATTCCTGACGCTAAAAGGTACGCACGCATGGCCTTTTCGGCCGCGAACCAATCAATTTCCGGTGACCCAAGTGGACTGCCTCTTTTTTCCCAGTGCTGGTACGCGAGTTTTTGCACTAGTTCATGACGATCCTCGCCATAAAAATCGGTCAGTGGCTTGGGCCGTTGCACGCGGTCTTCGGTTCTGGGCTGTTCAGTCATGGGACCCTAGTTTGCTCTTCGGCACACATCCACATAATGGATCTTCCGCGGAGCGAGTTCTTTAGCGCGCCGGATGTCGTCGACGTAATAGGAGTTGCCGCCGTCGATCAGGATGTCTCCCGCTTCCAGGTGAGGCACAAGTTCAGTGATAGTGTCGTCTACAACCGCAACCGGCACTATCAGCCAGACTGCTCGCGGCTTCGCGAGCTTGCTCGCCAATTCTGCCAGGGATGCGGCACCGATCGCCTTATCCTTGACCAATTCGCTGACTGCTTGCGGCGACCTGTCGAAAACTACACAGCTGTGACCGCCATTGATGAGTCGCCGCACCATGTTGGCGCCCATCCGTCCCAGACCGATCATGCCGAGTTGCATCGCTAATCTCCTTTATGACTGCTTCGATTTACGGTAATACCTGATCAGGTTGTTGGTGGAACTGTCGTGGGCGAGTTGCGGTTCTGTCGTGCTCTCCAGCTCAGGAATGATGCGTTGCGCGAGGACCTTTCCCAGTTCGACGCCCCATTGGTCGAATGAATCGATATTCCAGATCGTCCCCTGGGTAAACACGGAGTGTTCGTACAGCGCCACCAGCTTCCCGAGAGTTTCCGGCGTGAGTTTGTCAGCCAGGATCGTATTCGAGGGGCGGTTGCCCTCGAACACCCGGTGCGGAACGAGGCACTTCGGAGTGCCTTCCGCCTTGACCTGCTCGGGCGTCCTGCCGAAGGCCATCGCCTCGGTTTGTGCGCAAACATTGGCAATCAGCATGTCGTGGTGCCGCCCCAATGAATTGAGCGGCTCCGAGAAAGCGATGAAGTCGCAGGGAATGAGTCTCGTTCCCTGGTGAATCAGTTGATAGAAAGAGTGTTGACCGTTGGTTCCCGGTTCTCCCCAATAAATTGGACCCGTTTCGTGTTTGACCTTTTTTCCGTCAAGCGTAGCGTGCTTGCCGTTGCTTTCCATTGTCAGTTGCTGAAGGTAGGCAGGGAAGCGTTTCAGGTATTGTTCGTAGGGCAAGACCGCGACCGTCTGCGCCCCAAAGAAATCGTTGTACCAGATCGCCAGAAGACCCATCAGCACCGGCAGGTTTTGCTGGAATGGAGCGGTGCGAAAGTGTTCGTCCATCTGATGGAAGCCATTCAACATCGCCTGAAAATTCTCAGGGCCAATCGCGACCATGTTTGACAGGCCAATGGCGGAGTCCATCGAGTAGCGTCCGCCCACCCAGTCCCAGAACTCGAACATGTTGGCGGTATCAATC
>Ga0209526_10002420_pt1 | contig 12604 bp, 10 predicted proteins | sample JacPinW_OM2H0_M1_FD_188566 | JGI IMG/M metagenome (GOLD analysis project Ga0209526, IMG submission 188566) | Forest soil microbial communities from Algoma, Ontario, Canada - Jack Pine, Ontario site 1_JW_OM2H0_M1 (SPAdes) (version 2) | ecosystem: Environmental > Terrestrial > Soil > Boreal... | reverse complement strand
TGGCGATCTCGAACAGTACGCCACCGGGCTCGCGGAAATAGATCGAGCGGAAATACTTGCGCTCGATCACGGGCGTGACGTTGCGCCCGGACTTGACCAAAACGTCACGCCAGTCCAGCTCATGCGCATCGTTGGTGGCACGCCACGCCACGTGATGGACCGTCCCCACCGCCTCCTCGCCCACCGGAGCCTCGGGCGCGTCGAGCACATCGAGCACCGATGTCGGGCCACCGGCCCCGGTTTCGAAGCGCGTGCGATTGCCGTCGCTTCCGATCTTGCGGAAGCCCATGGTCTCGGTGAGAAAGCTGGCGGTGGCGAGGTCCGACTCTTCGCACAATGTGACCGAATGGAAGCTGCGGATTTGGTGATGGGGATCGACCGGACCGTCCGGCCAGGGCTTCCATCGCTCGTCCGACGCGTCACCCACCAACTCGATCTGGATGCCATCGAAATCCTTGAGGACGAGCGTGTCGATGCCGAAACGGGCTACACGCTCCGACTCCACACCAAGACTCCCAAAGCGGCCCGCCCAGAAGTCCATCGACGTGCTCGGGACCGCAAATGAGACCACCGTCACCTGGCCGCTGCCCGCGGGCCTGGACGGTAGGTGCGGCCAACCAAAGAAGGTCATCGCGCTTCCGGGGGTGCCGACGTAGTCGCCGAAGTAGATGTGATACGTGTCCGGGACGTCGAAGTTGACAGTCTTCTTTATGAAGCGAAGGCCGAGGACGCCGACATAAAAATCCACGTTCTTCTGAACGTCACCGGTGATGCACGTGACGTGGTGGATTCCGGGAACGCTGGCAGGCACTGCATCGCCTCCTATCGAGTCGGTCAGACCGGCGAACCTATGTTAGTCCGTACACGTCGTAAGTGCTTTCGGACTCAGGGGTGGCGGTTGTGTTCGGAAGCCTCGTCCTCTATTCGTGCCCAAATCTCACCGGCGAGGGGTTCCTTGACCTCCTCCTGAACGTGGGCGACCAGGCCGATGGCGCGGGCCATCACCGCCACCCCTCTGCCGACCTGCCAGGGAATCTCGAGCTCGCCGAGGATCGCGCCGATCGCACCGGTGGCGTTGACGGGAAGCTCACGGCCGTAGGCACGGCTCGCTTCTTCGGAGATCAGCTGGATCAGCTCCACATGCCGGCCCGAGAGTCCGTTCTCCGAGGCGATCGTGAATAGACGGGCGGTGCGCGGATCGACGGGCTTGTGGATGGGATGGCCTAGTCCGGCGATGGGCTCCTTCGATTTCTTGTAGGTCGCGACGATGGTGCGCGCAAGCTCGCCGAGGTCGGCGCCCGGCGGCGCCGGGGCCAGGGCCTCTTGCAGCGTTCGTGCGACTTCCTCGATCGGGCCGCCGAAACGCGAGCCCATGCCCAGCAGGCCGGCAGCGACCGCCGCCTGCAGCGACTCGGGCGCACCGAAAAACGTGAGCCGGGCGGCGATCGCGCTCGGAGTCATGCCGTGCTCGACCAGCGTGACCGCAATCGCGTTGAAGACGGTTGACTCCTCCGGGGTTGGCAGCCGGCCCTTCAGCTCGAGAAACGCGAAATCGCCAAGCGAAGTGTTGCCGATGAGATCGACCAGGTCGTGGCCCTGCACCACTATTCGGTCGGCGGTGCTCCACGCCAGGTCGGACTTGAGCCTCTTTCTCTTCTGGCTCAAGGCCGTTCCACAGTGAGACGCGTTTTGTATCCGCTTTCGCCAAACGCTGCCTCGGGGATGAGGGCTACCTTGGCGCGGAAGATCAGCCTGGCGCGGATGGCCGCCTCGATCTCCGCCGCCAGCGCGGTGTCGGCCTCGTGACCGTCCGCCACCTCGACCTCGATTGGGACCGGCGGCTGGATGCTCGTCTCCGCGGTCTTGCGGATGACGCGCGCACGACCGGTGACGCGTGGTCGAAACGTGCCGACCACAGCCAGAACGGCGGAGGGGTATGCGTTGACGCCGCGCACGATGAACATGTCATCGCGGCGCCCGATGACCCGCATGCGAAACGTTGCGCGGCCGCACTCGCACGGAGAGCCTTCGATCCGAGCGATGTCGCCACCGAGGAACCGGACCGCGGGCATCGCCTCGCGCGTGAGGTGCGTGTAGACCAGTTCGCCAACTGCTCCGGGTTCGATCGTGATCGGCAAGCGCGAGTTGGGATCGACGAGCTCCACCCATACGTGACCCCCTCCACAGAAGTGCATCCCTTGCTGCTGTGGGCACTCGCCGAACAAAGAAGGCGCGATGTCGCCGATTCCCATCACTTCGGTGACCGTCACGCCAAGCGTGTTCTGGATGTGGTCACGGATGGCGGGAATGCCGCCTCCAGGCTCACCGCCGGTGACGACGTGGGTCAGGTCCGGGAAACTCTGGTCTGCCCCGACCTTCTCCATGCGATTGGCGAGGTATTGGGCGAAGGACGGCGTGGAGAGGAGCGTGTCGGCGAGGCCTGCGTGGATCCCGAAGATGACGCGGTCGGTATCGCCCGGCGCCACCGGCACGGAACGACAACCGATACGCGAGAGCACAAAGTGCGTGTGTCCCGCGACGAACGGGCCTGCGCCGAAGGTTGTCAGCACGCTGCTGTGCTCGTGGATGCCGGTCGCGAAATAGGTGCGCGTGCCGACGGTCGTCCACATCTCCATGTCGTCACGAGTGAGAGCCAGAACGCTGGGCGCACCGGTGGTGCCGCTGGTTTGGTAAACGCGCTTGACCCGATCGGGCGGCACACAGAGGTTGCTGCCGAATGGCGGGTTCTCGTCCATCGCCTGCTTGAGCTCTTGCTTGGTGCTGAAGGGAAGCTCCGAAATGTCTCTGAGGGGCAGACCAGTGTCACGGATACCCGCTTCGCGGAACTTGCGAGCGTAGAACGTCGACCTTTCGTTCAGGTGCCGGAACTGCTTTTCCCAGGCTGACGCAGCACGCGCGAAGGCCTGCTCGTGGGTCTCGGTTTCCACCTCGCGGTCCCAGATCCAATCGCGATCGCAGGTGTCGACCGCGAGCCGGCCGGGTGCATTCGAGATCATGGGACGGATCGAGTGTACGGTTACGCGCTCTTCAAGCCAGGGCCGGACCGTCGGGTATCTGCCCTTCGTCGAGCCAGGTACGTAGATGCGCCTCGGCGATCCCGCCCGCTCCCCACACCGGCCCGCGCCCGTGCTCGAGGCTGTCTCGCGTGAGGTTGCGGACCCGTTCCTCGACCGCGGCCACCGCTTCGTCCGCGCTGTGCAGCCCACCTGTCGCGTACCCGATCGTGGCTCCGGCGTTGCATACGAAGTCGGCGAGGGCGGGAATGCCGCGTTCCCAGAGGATGTCGAGCGCGCCGGCTGTGTAAGGCACGTTGGCACCCGGCGCGACGACGCGGGCTCTCAGGCTTCGTGCACGGGCTTCATCGATCACGCCGATGCGAGCTCCTGGAACCAGTACGTCCGTTTCGACAAGGAAGAGGTCTGCCGGGGGAGCGACGTCCTCACCCACATGCTCGACCAGCCTGTCGCCATATTGGGCGCGCAGCTGGAGCAACTCGGTTACGTCGAAACCTTGCGGACGCCGGACGGAACCGTGGATGGTCGAGAAGGCGACGAGCCGCGCACCGCGCATGGTTGCCTCCAATGCGGTGGCGCCGCCTACCTTGCCGAAGCCCTCGATGGCGATGGTGCGTCCCTCCAGTCCGCCGAGCACCGTCTCGGCAGCCACGGTGACCCCGAGCCCGGTGAGGAGGGCATCCAGCGGCATGCCCATGTGCTCGGTGTGCATCAGGTCAGCCTGGTCGGTGCCTGGAAGCGAGCGCAGATCTTCGGGCCAGGTGCCGAGATCGGTGGCGGTGAGAAACTTGGCCGATTCGACGAGGGGCCGGATTTCGTCCACGTAGCGCCTGATCGCGTCGTCTCGGTCGTGGGGCATGGCGCGGATAGCCGCTTTGGCGCCGCCGAAGTTCACGCCGAGGACCGCGAACTTGTAGGTCATCGCGCGTGCAAGGAGCTGGGTCTCGCGCTCCGTGATGTCGGGTGCAAGACGTGTTCCCCCTGCGCTAGTCGGGCATTCGAAGTCGAAGGCCACGTACGCATCCACGGTCTTCAAGTGCAACGTCTTCATCCCAGTCCACTAAATTTGGCACGATGGCCGACCGCCTGCTGACCACCGTCGTCGGCAGCTACCCCCAGCCCGACTGGCTCGTCGACCGCGCGATGCTCGGCAGCCGCCTGCCGCCGCGGACGCGTGCATTGGAGATCTGGAGGGTGGCCGGCGAGTACCTGGAACAGGCGCAAGACGACGCGACTTTGCTAGCGATCCGAGACATGGAACGAGCCGGGATCGACATCATCACGGACGGCGAGATCCGCCGCGAGAGCTACTCGAATCGTTTTGCGACAGCGCTCGACGGTATGGATCTCGACCATCCCGGCACCGCGCTGGACCGAACCGGGCACCCGAATCCGGTACCGCGCGTCGTGGGGCCGATTCGGCGTACCCACCCGGTGGAGCTTCGCGACGTCGAGTTCTTGCGAGCGACGACGACTCGAGCCATCAAGGCCACGCTGCCTGGTCCGTTCACGATGTCGCAGCAGGCACAGGATGACTTCTACCACGACGATGAGGCGCTGGCGATGGCGCTCGCGGCTGCTGTCAACGAGGAGGTGCGGGACCTGTTCGCGGCGGGCGCTGACGTGGTCCAGCTGGACGAGCCTTACCTGCAGGCGAGGGCCGAGAAAGCCGAGAAGTTCGCTGTCAAAGCGATCAACCGCGCGCTGGAAGGCATTGGGGGAACCACCGCGCTGCACACATGCTTCGGCTACGCACACATCGTGCACTCGCGCCCAAACGGATATCCGTTTCTGGAACAGCTCGCGGATGTGAATGTTCGGCAGATCTCGATGGAGTCGGCGCAGCAGAAGGTCGATCTCTCCGTGCTGCGAAGCCTTTCGAGCAAAACCGTGATCGTGGGTGTCATCGATCTTGCCGACGACAGCCTCGTCGAGGATGTGGACACAATCGCTAAGCGGATTCGCAACGCTTTGAAGTACGTGGACCCCGAGCGGTTGATCCTGGCCCCTGATTGCGGAATGAAGTACCTGCCGCGGGCAAAGGCTTTCGGCAAGCTGACGGCGCTGGCGCGGGCGGCGGCAAAGGTCCGCGCCGAGCTCGAATAAATAGCCCTCGCGGGCCCTCCCTTTTGTTCCGGCTCCCTCCCCCGCCGGCCAACCGCTGCCGAATCTACTGCGTGATCGAGCCCCCGCCAACCCAGCCTGTTAAGAGGATTGATAGGAATTGATACAAGGTGATTCTTATCAATTGGGGGTGCGGTTCAGGAAAGCGCCAAACATGGGCGCCGTGAACGCGATGCGCGCTCGCTCCGGACGATAAACGAGACCCTTCTGGATCAGCGCCGACACCGTCGGTTGGAGCTCGTTGTTGCGCTTGTGGGATGCCTGCTGAAGCTGCTCGGTGGTCGCGCTCTCGCCGAAGGACGCGATGTTGCGCATAAGGAGACGCTCCTGGGGCGACGCGCGCACATAGCGCGCGCGGAAAAAGCCGGCGTCGAGGGTGGTGAGAATGCGTGGACGCAAGCGACGAAGATCGGCCATCGAGATCGTCTCACCATGGGAACCCGCCCACAGCGCGTCGCCGTAGACCTGGATGAAGAAGGGATAGCCGCCGCTGTCCGCCATGACACCATCCACCACCTCGTCAGCGAATCGCCGTCCGAGGCGCACCGCAGGGTCAACGAGGGCGGCCCTGTCTTCGGGCGGCCGCAGGTTGCCCAGCTCCTGGGTCGCAAACATTCGCTCTGAGTAACTCTTCGAGCGCGAGAGGTTGTCGACGACCGGCGGCAGCCCGCAAAGCATGAGCATCAGCGGCAGGCTGTGCTGCTGCACAGCCGAGGCGGCGCTCAAAAGGGCGCTGAGCGTCTGCGCGCCCGGCCGCTCCCGGACGACGTGAAACTCGTCGTAGCGCAGCACCATGCCCTTGTATTCGCTCTTCAGGCACAGCTCGCAAATGTGCGTCAGGGCTTCGCGCAGATCGTCATCGAGCCGGTGAGGCGCTTCGCCGCGTCGTCGCTTGGTGTCGACACTGACCCTGAACTCGCCGTAACTGACCGTCAGCGCTCCGACGAGATCGGTCGCCGTTTGCAGCATCAGGCTGGCTCTGTCTTTCAGACGTGCTGAAAGGCTCAATCGCCGCAACGCTCGGTTGACGTCGGTCAGGATGGCGCTGGCGAAAGCGTGCGGCTCGGCATCGGGCTCAGAGAACTCCCGGTCTACGACTATCCAGCCGGCAGCTTCGGCCTCCGCCTCGATGCGGTTGAGCAGGACTGTCTTGCCCACGCCGCGGAGGCCCGTGATGAGCACGTTCCTTGGATGCCTCGGGTTGCTGAGAAAAGCTCGCACTGCCTCGATCTGCTCTTCCCGGTCGCCCAGATAAGGCGGGTCGATGCCGTTTCCAGGCCGATATGGGCTGGGCGGCCAGACAGCAGTCATTTGATAGTGAATGATAAGACTCGGGGCTTATCATTCCATCGGTTTTCAATCCGTTCCAGCACCGTCCCACCACCAACGGCCGTCCGCCGACCACGCGGCTGCGTACCCGCCGGGTGGCTTCATGACGCCATTCCAAACCCGCGTATGAATTAACAGAACCCATCAGGCAATAAGACGTTTCTGAGATCAATCTGAATACGGGCCAAATGCCACTTTCTGCGGTTAGGCTAAGAATGCTCGCTTAGCTAGGGTTCGCTTTACAGTTGCCGGTAAGTAATGACAAAAGAGTCCGACCGATGGCAGTTGCGCCGCAACCGTCAGGCGTAAGGGTGGCCACGATGCGCAACTCAGAGCCTATGACCGGCGGCGAACCAAATGCTCGCCAGGTGCAGGTCTTGATCGTGCAGGACCATCCCTTGCTCGCCTCCGCGATCGCGAGAGTCCTCGAAGGCGAACCCGACCTCGCGGTGTCAGGCGTGTCCGGCTCCGGCGCCGAAGCGGTTGCTTCCGCCGCCCGCAGGCGGCCAGACGTCGTGCTGATGGACTTTCGCCTTCCCGACGTGACCGGACCAGCTGCGGCTCGCATGATCCAGGGTGAGCATGCGGGCGCTGCGATCGTGTTCCACAGCGCCGACGAATCGGAGGCGGCGCTGCTTGATGCGATCGATGCCGGCGCCACGGCTTACCTGACCAAGGATGCCACCGCCGATCAGATCATCGAAGCCGTCCGGCGCGCATCCAAGGGGGAGGTGCTCATCCCGGTCGAGCTTTTCGCGCGCGCGATCGCCAGGCAGCGCGGAGTCGTCAGCAAAAAGCGCGAGCGTGAGCAACTGCTCGCGGAGTTCACGCCGCGAGAGCTCGACATCCTGCACCTGCTTGCTGAAGGTTTGGACACGATGTCGATGTCGGAGCGTTTGACCATCGCCCCCCACACCGTCGAGTGGCACGTCCGCCACGTCATCGAAAAGTTGCAGGTCCACTCCAAGCTCCAGGCCGTGATTGCGGCCGCTCACAAGGGCCTTATCGAGCTCTAATCCGGCTTCTTAGCCATCCCCTTACAGGGGGCTGCCGCAGTGTTCACCAATGGCGACAAAGCAGGCAGTTCCGCGTAGTACAAGGGCATGCAGCTGCGACGAGGACCGCCGAATGCCGGGGTACCTGACGTTCGGATGCCAGATCTGCGCGTGTTACAGGGCCCCGCCAGTGACACCGCGCGCCCACGCACGTGGATGCGCAGGCGGTGGTTCAACAGCTATTCGATCCGCGTCGTGGCAGGAATGCTGTTGGTGTCGATCCCACTCTCCATCATCCTCGGGTTCGTGATGGCAAACTGGAGCGCCCAGACCAGCATCGACCAGAGCAAGGCGCGCGCGGAGGCGACCGCTGAAAGCGCCGCTGTCCGCATCAGCGACTGGGTGGGCGAGCGGAAATCGGAACTGGGCGCGTTGGCGCAAAGCACCGCCGGCCAGGTCTCGACTCCTGGCCTCGATGCTCGCCTGCAGGCTTCCATGACGTCCCATCCGACTTTCGAAGCGCTGCGGATCTTTGACATCAACGGCACCCAGGTCGCTGCGAGCGGACTGCCCACCGATTTTTCCGAGAAGCCCTCCGGGTCCGCGTTCGGGATCACCCTCAACTTCGCGACCATGGCGCCAATTCAGGTCGTGCGGGGCAACCTTGAGTGGGTCATGACCTCACCGATCATCGGTGTCGACAAGAAGTCGCAAGGAATGGTCTTAGGCGATCTGAACCTTGCGGTGCTTGGGGACCTGTTGAATCCATATGGGCTCCAAGCGACAGGCCAAGACGAAGAAGTTCATCTGGTCAACGGGCAGCATCTCCTCATCTACAGCTCTAGCTGGGGATTCCTCCAGGACGATGCCGCCGTGCTGGGGAATGGAGCGCTCAGCATCGCCGCCGAGGGCACGATCTTCGATCAGGCGATGGCGAACGGGGCGGGTTCGGCCCAGATCGTCGACTATCGCCACCGATCGGTGCTTGCCGGGTACGAATCGATCCGTGGACCAGACTGGGTGGTCATCGCATCGATCGACACCGGCAGCGCGCTTGCTCCCGTCCAGGCGCAGGAGATTCGAACTTCGCTCCTCCAGGGATTGAGCACCCTGATGCTGATCGGCTTCGCGATTGCTCTGGCGATCCTTGCGACGCGGCCCATCGTTGCTCTTTCTCGGGCCGCCGCGCGGGTTGAAGCCGGCGATCTGACGGCTCATGTAAAGCTGAAGGGGAGTGGCGAAGTACGCCGGCTCGGCGACACGTTCAATGCCATGGTCGAGCGGATGAGCGCTGTGCTGTTTCGGCTGCGTGGAGAGGTTGCAGAATCCGCCACAAAACTCTCCGCCGCGGCGGAACAGCTCGCCTCAGCGACCCTCGAGCAGACCACCGCGGCGACAGCGACCTCGGCCAACATGGAGGAGGTCGCCCGCAGCTCGGCATCGATCGCCGACTCAGTCGATCGCGTCGCCAGCCAGGCGAGCGAAGCGCAAACCAACCTGGAGCTGGCCCAGACCGACCTGAGAGCATCGGGTGATCGCACGCTGGCCCTGGCGGGCCGGGTCAACGAGATCGAAGGCATCCTCGCTTTGATCAATGACATCGCCGACCAGACCAACCTGCTCGCGCTCAATGCGGCCATCGAAGCTGCACGCGCCGGTGATGCCGGTCGCGGCTTCGCTGTTGTGGCCGACGAGGTGCGCCGGCTTGCCGAACGTTCCAAAGCCGCGGCCGGCCAGATCGCGAAGCTCGTCGAAGGAGCCCAGGCCCAGAGCAGCGAGACGGTGATGGCGCTGGAGAAGGGCGTCAAACAGATGGAGCGCGGGCTGAAGATGATGCAGGCCATGACCGAGGTCAGCGGCCAGGTCCAACTCGCCAGCCAGCAGCAGAGGGCCTCCACGGAGCAGGTGGTGCTTGCGATCGAGCACATCGCGGAGGGCAGCCGCGCCGTCGCCGTCACCGCGCAGGAGATCGCGTCCGCCGCGGCTCGGCAAGGCGCGCTCGCTGCTGAGCTCGCAGAGTCCGGCTGGGAGAGTGTGGGCGGGGCGGAACGTGGAGCTTAAGAAACCCGCGAAAGAGCTCGCTGCTATGCGCGCCCCCGGCAACCTGCACCTGGTGCAGGTGGCTGCCGGCGATCGATCCACGCGCCCGCTGAACGTGACCCGCCAGAAGCTTCGGGACAGCTTCTTCGTTAGGGTGCTGGCCGGCCTGTTGGTGCTCGCGCTCCCACTGTTCATCGTTGCGAGCCTGGCGCCCGACCTGGTGGCGCGATGGGGAATTGGCGCTCAAGTGGTGGCGATTGTCCTTCTGATCGGCGTCATTGCCCTCGCTGCTCGCTGGATGATCCTGCCCATCACAGCCCTCTCGAGCGCGGCCGCTCGGGTCGAGTCAGGAGACTTTTCGGCGCGGGTCATTCCGGGCGGCAGCGGTGAGATGCGCCAGCTGGGTCAGACATTCAACTTCATGCTCGAGCGGCTCGCCCGTATGCTCTTCCGCCTGCGAGGAGAGGTCGCCGAGTCAGCCGCCCAGCTCGCATCTGCAGCGGGACAGCTCGTAGTAGCAACCCAGGAGCAGACCGCCGCCTCGAGCGAGACCTCGGCCAGCATGGAGGAGCTGTCGCGCAGCAGCATCGCCATCGCCGATACGGCAGCCGGAGTTGCAGCCCAGGCCGGTGAGGTACGCGGCAAGATCGCGCTGGCACAAATCGACTTGAAGGCCTCAACCGATCGGGCAACCGCGCTGGCACGCCGAGTTGGCGAGATCGAAGGAATCCTCGTCCTCATCAACGACATCGCCGACCAGACCAACCTGCTGGCGCTCAATGCGGCCATCGAGGCCGCGCGCGCAGGCGAGGCAGGTCGCGGCTTCGCGGTGGTGGCAGACGAGGTCAGGCGCCTCGCCGAGCGCTCCAAGGCGGCGGCCGCTCAGATCGTCGCTCTTGTCAGCGGGGCTCAGACGCAGAGCCGCGACACCGTTACGGCGGTCGAGAACCGAGGGCGGCAGATGCAGGTGTGGCTCGAGATGATGGAAGCGATGGCCGGTGCGAGCGGTCAGGTCCAGCTCGCGACTCGTGAGCAGCGCTCCATGGTCGACAAGGCTGTGATCGCGATCGAGCTCATCGCCGAAAACAGTCGCTCGGTCGCCGCCACGGCCCAGGAGATCGCGGTGGCCGCGTCCAGGCAAGGGCAGCTCGCCGCCGAACTAGCGTGGTCTCGGGATGAACGCGTTTCACCATGAGACGGGGCTTGATCGTCGACCTTCGAAGACCGGCAGCGAATGAAGCGCCCCGCGGTGCGGTCAACAGCCTTCGCGTGTTGGGGCCCGCGACCGATCGACTGGAAGATCAATCCCACCGGCCAGGCCCAAGAAACCCGGACCTGTTTTTTGTCTGGATCCTGGGCAGCACCCTGATCATCGTGGCGCCGTTCATCGTCCTCGCCACCCTGTTCAACCTCGCTCAGTCGGGTTTCTGGGTAGAGGTCGGGACGACGGCTGCTTTGGTGGCCCTCCTGGCCCTGTCCGCGTGGTGGGTGGCTCGACCGGTGCATTCCTTGGCAAGCACCGCAAGCGCTGTCGAGCGCGGGGACATGTCACCACGGGCGCTGCCGGGTGGCGGCGCGGACACGCGTCGCATCGCCGCGACATTCAACGCACTGCTCGACCGCCTCGCTTTCGAGCTGCCTCAGGTTCGCGGCGAGACCACCGAATCCGCCGACCGCCTGGCGGTTTCAGCCGAACAGCTCGTCGCCGCGAGGGCCCATCAGACGGAGGCTTCAACCAGGATTTCCGCCGAGCTGGAGACGATTGGAAGCAGCTCCGCTTCGATCGCGGACTCAGTCGCGAGCGTCATCGTGAAGGCCGGCGAGCTTCGCGCCAATATCCAGGATGTCCACGCGGAGCTGCTGGCATCGAGCGATGGCCAGCTGGCGAACGCCAAACGCCTGGATGAGATCCAGGGAGTCATCGACCTCCTCAACGACATCGCCGACCAGACCGCTCTGCTCGCCCTGAACGCAGCCATCGAGGCAGCGCGCGCCGGCGATGCCGGTCGGGGATTTGCAGTGGTCGCGGACGAGGTGCGCCGACTGGCCGAGCGTTCCAAGGCTGCGGCCGCGCAGATCGCCGCGCTCGCCGAAGGTGGGCAGACCACCAGCAACGCGTTGGTGGTGGCCATACAGCGACGGGGAAAGCAGTTCGACAGCTGGATGGCCATTGCTCAGGCCATGGCCGAACTGAGCTCAAAGGTGCAGCCCGCTCTCGAGCAGCAGCAGATCGCGACGGGCAGCGCCAAGCGCGCGATGGAGCTGATAGCGCTCATGCCAAGGGCGGGCCCCTGATGCGCGTGCTAGTGATGGCCGTCAACGCGGCCTTTTTCGCAGTGCCGATGGCGAGCGTGCATCAGGTGCTTCGCCATCCCCTTGTGACCCGCGTGCCTCTGTCGCCGGTCGGACTGATCGGTGTCGTCAATGTCCGCGGAGAGATCGTCCCTCTCCTCGACACCGGCATGCTGACGGGGACTGGTGGACTCAGCGAACCACCATTCGCGGTGCTGGTGAGCGGAGAAAAGGATGTGGTGGCGCTGGCTGCCGACGAGCTGCCGATCGCTGCTGATTTTGGTGAGCCGGTTGGACCCGGCACCCGCCCAGGTGAGCTGGCCGTCTACAGCGATGGCGGTCGCCTGGTGATCCTGGTCGATATCGAGGAGTTGGTGAAGAGCCGGCTGGATCTGAAACGGGCGAGCTAGAAGACGAGTTCCGGCCGCTCTTCGTCGAGGAAGCCAAGGGTCACCTCGAACGCATCGCCTCGGGCCTGCTCGTGCTCGAGGCGACCCCCGACGATCAGTCCGCGATCGATGAAATTTTTCGCGAGGCGCACACGATGAAAGGGGCCGCCGGCATGGTGGGCATGATGCGGGTCAGCAGCCTCGCCCACAGGCTCGAAGGCCTTCTGGTCGAGCTGCGCTCCGGCACGCGTCGGGCAAGTCCCGAGCTGACCGATGCGATGCTCCTGGTCGTCGACAACATAAGCCGCCTCATCGCCAGCCCCTCCAGCACACAGCAAGACGCGAGCGACGAGTCTGCGATGGAGCGGCTGTTGGGGAAAGCTGCGCCCCCGCTCCCCCC
>Ga0209526_10002419_pt1 | contig 12605 bp, 13 predicted proteins | sample JacPinW_OM2H0_M1_FD_188566 | JGI IMG/M metagenome (GOLD analysis project Ga0209526, IMG submission 188566) | Forest soil microbial communities from Algoma, Ontario, Canada - Jack Pine, Ontario site 1_JW_OM2H0_M1 (SPAdes) (version 2) | ecosystem: Environmental > Terrestrial > Soil > Boreal... | reverse complement strand
ATGTGCTACGGTCGCGTCGCCGGGGACGGGGAGGAGAAGGCCGGCCGCAAGGGGTGCGTAAACGAGGTCGAAGAGCATCAAAAAGATGAGGCATACCGAGTACCCCTCGGCGGGCAAGCGATAGCGGCGAGATCGGGGCAGCTTTTCCACGAGGCCCTTGGCGCGGAGTTTGGAGAGGTCGTATCGCAGGGATGACAGGCGGTACTGCTCGCTCGTGCGACCCAGCGCCGCGATGACGTGGGGATAGATTTCTGCGGTGCTGAATGTGTTGGCGGCAGGGATCTGCGCGAAGCGGACGAGAGCGTGCATCAGGGCGAGTTGTCGTGGGTGGTCGAGCTTGAGGCCGGTGATGCGTTTGCCAGTCGGCGTGACCGTGGGCGCGGCGAGCCGTTGCAGTTGGCCGCGGTCGACAAACGTCTCGAGAATGTCCTGCTGGACATCCAAGTAGCGGTCGATGATCGCGGAGAGCTTGTCGCGCAACGCAGGGAGGTGCTCGATGGCCTTGTTGACGCCATAGTCGTTCACGTTGTTACTCGCCGGCTCGGTGCGGAGGATCACGTGGTCGCGCACGTAATGCTTGATAAAGCCGTTGCGGTAGTGACTGCGAATGACCGGGTTGGGCAGGTTCATGTCCTCGATCTCGGTTTGTAGCTTGCCGCGATAATGCTTGCTGATCTTGCGGCCGAAGATGACGTTGATCTTGTTCGGCTGACCGATGGTGCGGTTGGCGTCGAGGAGACGGTCACCGAGTTTATCAAGTGCGGCGCGCCGGTAGAAGATCAGGTTGTCGCAGTATTCGATCTGAGAGAAGAATAATCGATGCTGGCATCCCGCTTGTTTCCGCTCTGCTTCGGTAAAGAACGGGGTGAAGCGGGCCAGCCATTTCTCGCCGCAGCTCGAGAGGTCCTGGGCAGTCAGTGAGTCGGCCAGCTGCTGGAGACGGCTGGGGGAAACACATTTGCGGGATGCGTTTGGAGCACTGCTCGAAATCGACGGCTTCCTCGCGCATGCGGTTCGCCAGCCAGTGGTGTTGATTGAGGCAGACCCGAGCGGAGAACGGGAGGTAGGGGCACATGCGGACGAACATCCGTCCCCAGCACCGGTCGTTCACATAGAAGTTGTATTGCACAATCCAGCGGTCGGCGATCTGAAGATGCCAGCGGTTGGCGTTCTTGTCGCCGATCGCCGTCATGATGCGCGCCGGTTCTCTCGCCTTCAGGATAATGACGATCTGATCGGGTCCGGCTTCCTTGAAGTAGGGATCGACGAACTCGTCACGCCGGCCCTTGGGAGCTTCGACGATCGGAGCGTTCCATTCGACGGCTCGATCCCTCACCCAAACCTGAAACTGTTCGGCGGCACCGCGCAGGATGTCGCGGCTGACCGGGTAACGATGTCGATAAGCGTCGAAAAAGCCGACCACCCTCTCGGGCTGCTGAAACGGTTGGATAAGCCCGTTCAGCAGGATGCGATCGAAACACCGGTAACTGAAGCGGATGCTGCCCTGGTGATGATCGTAGAAGGCGTTCATGACAGGCTCCTCCTGCGGCACGAAAAGAGCAGGATAGCCAGCTATCGCGTCACCTTGTGTGCGCCTGCATCCTAAGGGATATCAAGGGCGAAGCCCTTGGCTAGTTAGTGCGTGGCGCCGCCGGAGGCGGTAACTTTCTGTAGCATCGCGATCGAGAGAGCGGCGAGGAGCAGAACGACTTCGATCAACGCAAAGCTGTCGGCGTAACCCATGATCGTCGCCTCGGCGCGGATTGTCTGGCCGACGGCGATGACGGCGCGGTGCAGCGCCCCCGCGGGATCGGGGAACCCGTGCGACATGAAATATTGCTGCAGATCGGTCAGCCGATTGCGGGTCGCGGGCTCGAGCAGCGACACATGTTGATTGATGATGAAGGAATGAAACTGCTCGCGCTTCGTAAAGAAGGTCTCGATCGCGGCGGTGCCGATCGCGCCGCCGAGGTTGCGCATCACGTTGAAGAGACCGGACGCGGCGCCGGCATTAGTCGGTATTGACCTGAGCTTCGCGACGGCTATGAACTGTGAAGCCCCGGACGTCGCTAATCATGCGCTTCCCTTCTACACCCGCCAAGGAGGGTCGCGCGCCCGATTACAAGGCGCTGGCGACGGTGCCAAGGTTGCCGTGGAACTGCGACAGATTGCCGCCGAAGCTACCCTGTTCTTCGCTCCACCGAGGTAGCCATATGGTAGCCAACAAAGGCAAAGGGCTTAGCCGTTTCCGGCTAAGCCCTTCATTTAATTGGTGGAGCCAACCGGGATCGAACCGGTGACCTCTACAATGCCATTGTAGCGCTCTCCCAGCTGAGCTATGGCCCCGCAACTGATGCGCGTTGCGAAGGTAGGAAGGCCCAGCGACCGCGGCAAGCGAAAAATCGCAGCGCCCGGACCGGCCCTGAGCCGCCTCAGCGCTCCTCTTCCTCGACGTTCTCGATCACCTCGGCCATGTCGTCCTCGTCTTCGCCGAGTTCGGATGCATCTTCGAGCAGCTCTTCGTCCTCCTCTTCGGCCTCTTCAAGAGGGACGGCCTCTTCTTCCTCCTCTGCGACATCGGCCTCCTCGGTCTCGAGATCGGCGTCGAGCTCCTCGGCTCCCACAGGTTCGAGTTCCTTCTCGACAGGTGCGGCGGGGCGTGCGCGGCGGGATCTCAAAAACGCCTCCGGATCATAAGGCGTGTCGCATTTCGGGCAGATCACGGGCTCGCGCAACAGGTCGTAGTAGCGCGTTCCGCAGGTCGGACAAATCCGCTTGGTGCCCCATTCGGCTTTGGCCACACTTCACTCCATCGAGATTTCGCCAGATCGGCTGGGCGCGCCATTGCCACAGAGCCGTCACCCTGTCAAAAGCAAACACCAAGGTAATCGTCGAGAGATCGCCCGCCGAGCCCCGGCATATGGCCAAGCGGCGAGGCGACCGCAACCACCCGCCGATATCTGAGCGTCCGTCATGGCCAACGACCTGTCGCCTTATTCTTCCACACCCCTGATCGCCTCGCACCCGCCTGGTCCCCTCGCCGGCAGGATTCTAGTGCCCGGCGATAAGTCGATTTCCCATCGCGCGCTGATGCTGGGGGCGCTTGCCGTCGGACAAACCGAAATCTCGGGTCTGCTGGAGGGCGAGGACGTTCTGGCAACCGCCGCCGCACTCAACGCGCTCGGCGCTCACGCTACACGAATCGGCGACGGGCGGTGGACGGTGGACGGTGTCGGGATCGGCGGGCTCGCCGAGCCGGACGATGTGCTCGATCTCGGCAATTCCGGAACCGCGGCACGACTCCTACTTGGTGTCCTTTCTACCCATCCGATCACCGCCTTCGTCACGGGCGACGCGTCGCTGCGCCGCCGGCCGATGGGCCGTGTCGTCGAACCCCTGAGCCGCTTTGGGGCGCGCTTTGTGACGAGAGAAGGTGCGCGCCTGCCGCTCGTCGTCAGTGGCGCCGCTGATCCGGTGCCGATCAACTATCGCCTTCCAATGCCCTCGGCGCAGGTCAAATCATCGGTGCTGCTCGCCGGCCTTAACAGCCCAGGAGCGACCACCGTGATCGAACCCCAAGCAACCCGCGACCACACCGAGCGCATGCTTCGCCATTTCGGCGCAGTGGTAGACAGCGAGCCTGCAGAGGGCGGTGGGAAGTGCATCACGGTGGAGGGCTATCCCGAACTCGCCGCAGCGCCCATCGTCGTACCGGGCGACCCCTCCTCGGCCGCGTTTCCGCTAATTGCGGCGCTGATTGTTCCCGGCTCGGAAGTTACTATCCAGGGGGTCGGCATCAACCCGTTGCGCACGGGCCTCTTCGAATGTCTGCGCGAGATGGGCGCAGACATTGTCTTGTTGAACGAGCGTGACGAGGGGGGAGAGCCGGTCGCCGACCTGCGCGCCCGTGCCGGAACATTAAAAGGCGCTGACATCCCGGCAGAACGAGCGCCCCGGATGATCGACGAGTATCCTATTCTTGCCGTTGCCGCTGCTTGCGCCCGAGGGCGCACGGTGATGCGCGGGCTCGCCGAGCTGCGCGTCAAGGAGAGCGACCGTCTCTCGGCAATTGCTGCCGGCCTCAGTGGTTGCGGCGTAGATGTGGCGGTCGACGGCGACACGCTTACGATCGACGGCAATGGCGGACCGCCCGCCGGCGGCGCGCTCATCGAAACGCAACTTGATCATCGGATCGCGATGGCATTTCTCGTCCTCGGTCTGGCGACCCGCCTGCCGGTGCGCATCGACGACGCCGCGGCGATAGCGACCAGCTTCCCGGGTTTCGTCGCCCTGATGGGCGGGCTTGGCGCGGTCATCCGGGACGGGGAGTGACGGTTCGTCCCTTTGTTGTCGCGATCGACGGGCCGGCGGCTTCGGGAAAGGGTACGCTGGCGCGCCGCCTTGCCGACCGCTTCGGGCTCTCACACCTGGACACGGGTGCGTTGTACCGAGCCGTCGCGCTCCGCGTCCTCGACCAAGCCCGCGATCCGGACGATCCGGCGGCGGCGGAGGAGGCTGCGCGGCATCTCGACCCGCAAATGATCGAGGATCCACGGCTGCGCGGCGAAGCGGTTTCGGCGGCCGCATCGATAGTCGCTGCGATCCCGGCCGTCCGGCGCGTCTTGCTCGACTTACAGAGAAACTTCGCGGCGCATCCACCGCCGCCCGCCAAAGGCGCGGTCCTCGACGGCCGAGACATTGGCTCGATCGTCTGGCCGGCAGCCGATGTCAAGCTGTTCATCACCGCCAATGTCGCGGAGCGCGCCCGGCGCCGGGTCGGAGAGTTGCGGCAAGGTGGCGCTGCGGCTATATTCGAGGATGTCCTACAGGATCTCAAGGAACGCGACGCGCGCGACACCGAACGTCGGGCGTCCCCGCTGATTACAGCGCCCGACGCGATCGTCATCGACACGACGACCCTCGACCCCGATGCGGTGTTCGAGCGCGCCTCTGATCTTATCGCACGCGCACTCAAGGAGAAGGAATGGCAGCAGTAGAATTGCAGACGAGGGAGGCCCCCGCGAAGGAGAGTTTCGCCGCGCTTCTCGATGAATCGCTCGGTGTCGCGAGCAGCCTCGAAGGCACTGTGGTCAAGGGCCGGATTATCGCTCTGGAGAACGATGCCGCGCTGATCGATGTCGGCCTCAAATCGGAAGGCCGCGTACCGCTCAAGGAGTTCATCGCTGGGGGCGCCGAACCCGAGCTGCATGTCGGCGACATCGTCGAGGTCTATCTCGAGCGTATGGAGGATAAGAATGGGGAGGCCCAGCTCTCGCGCGAGAAGGCGCGCCGCGAGGAAGCCTGGACGCAGCTGGACAAGAGCTTTCAGGCGAACGACCGGGTGACCGGCGTAATCTTCGGCCGGGTAAAAGGCGGTTTTACAGTAGATCTCAACGGCGCAGTCGCCTTCCTCCCGGGCAGCCAAGTCGATATCCGACCGGTGCGCGACATCACCCCGCTGTTGGGATCGCCGCAACCGTTCCAGATCCTCAAGATGGACCGCTCGCGCGGCAACATCGTCGTGTCGCGCCGGGCTGTTCTCGAGGAGAGTCGCGCCGAGCAGCGCTCCGAACTCGTTGCCAGCCTGAAGGAAGGCCAGATACTCAGCGGCGTGGTCAAGAACATCACCGATTACGGCGCTTTCGTCGATCTCGGTGGCGTCGACGGGCTGCTCCATGTTACCGACATTGCCTGGCGCCGCATCAATCATCCGTCGGAGGCGTTGACCATCGGCCAGACCGTCAAGGTTCAGGTCATTCGCTTCAATCCCGAGACGCAACGCATCTCTCTCGGCATGAAGCAGCTCGAGGCCGATCCGTGGGAGGGTGTGGACCTCAAGTATCCAGCCGGAGCCAAATTCCGCGGCCGTGTCACCAACATCACTGATTACGGCGCCTTCGTGGAACTGGAGCCCGGGGTCGAGGGACTGGTCCATGTCTCCGAGATGAGTTGGACCAAGAAGAACGTGCATCCCGGCAAGATCGTCTCGACCAGTCAGGAGGTCGAGGTGATGGTGCTCGATGTCGATCCCCAGAAACGCCGGATAAGCCTCGGCCTGAAGCAAACGCTTGCAAATCCATGGGAGGCCTTCCTCGAAGAGCATCCCGTTGGAAGCGAGATCGAGGGCGAGGTCCGCAACATCACCGAATTCGGCCTGTTCGTCGGCCTGCCTGGCGAAATCGACGGCATGGTCCACCTCAACGATATCGACTGGAGCCGTCCGGGAGAGGAAGCAATCAACAATTACCGCCGGGGTGAGGTGGTGCGTGTCAAGGTTCTCGACGTCGACGTCGAGAAAGAGCGCATCAGCCTGGGGATCAAGCAGCTCGCCGCTGACCCCTTTGAGGCCGGTATGGCGAAGCTAAAGAAGGGTGAGATCCTCACAGGAACAGTAGCCGCGATCACCGATGGCGGGGTCGAGGTGACGATCGGTGATGGCGTGCTTGGCTTCATCCGAAAGTCGGAGTTGTCGCGCGACCGCAGCGAGCAGCGTCCCGATCGGTTTGCCGTCGGCGAGAAGCTCGATGCCAAGGTGACGGCAATCGACCGCGCCACCCGCAAGCTCACCCTCTCGATCAAGGCGCGCGAGATGGACGAAGAGAAGCGAGCCATGGCGGAATTCGGCTCTTCCGATTCAGGCGCCAGCCTCGGTGACATCCTTGGCGCTGCGATCAGCCGCGCGCGACGGCAAGGCGAGGCCGAAGAGAAGACGGAGGAGAAGAGCTGAGCTGGGCCCGACCCCCAGCGCTGATCAAGTGAGCACCTCGGGTCCTGCCGGCGGTCGCGTGCGTGCGTCCATTGCTTGACGCTTGCTGGGGGGTTTGGCACGCTGACCTAACCGGAATCAGAGCACTGGCGCTGGGCAAATGACTAAATCGGAGCTCGTACAGAAACTCGCGGAAGCCAATCCGCATTTGTACCAGCGCGATGTCGAAGTCATCGTAACGGCGATCTTCGACGAGATAGCCGCGGCGCTGGCTCGCGGCGACCGCGTCGAATTGCGCGGATTTGGGGCATTCTCGGTCAAGCGCCGGGATGCCCGCGTCGGTCGTAACCCGCGGACGGGCGACAGCGTCAGCGTCGCCGAAAAGCACATCCCGTTCTTCAAGACCGGCAAGCAGCTCCGCGACCGCTTGAACCAGAGTGCGCGCCAACTATAGTCGGGTGTGTCACCTCCGGAGTCGGTCGATTGAGGGCGGTCTATTTCGCGGTGATCGTAGTCGCCTCTTCGCTTCTGATCGCCTTCGCCGTCTCTAATCGCACGACCGTATCGCTTGGGCTGTGGCCGCTACCGTTTTTGATCGACCTTCCCCTCTATCTGCTCGTTCTGCTGCTGTTGCTGGCAGGCTTTGTCGCTGGTGCCGCGACCGCTTGGATAGCCGGCCGCCGAGTTCGGCGCGAGCTGCGCCGGCGGCGCCGTCGGGTCGTGGCGCTGGAGGGCGAGCTGAAGGCAGCCCGATCGGAATTGTAGAGCCATCTCGCGAAGGGCAGGCAGGAAGTGCCGGTTTGAAGCTATGCTCGGTAAGAATTCCGACGGTTTTACCGGTTTCAGGCTGACGATTTATTGACCCGCGCCATGGGAAGCGGGGACAATATTTGCGACGCCCCTTTAGGCAGGGTACGGCGGAGCATGGGGTGACGCGCGGCACGTCGTGGCGGAATGCGAGGAGGTAGAATGCTTCACCCGGTCGTATTGTCCGGTGGCTCGGGCACCCGGCTGTGGCCGATGTCGCGCGCCCTCCACCCGAAGCAGCTGCTGAGTTTGCTCGGCCGAGAGACCCTTTTGCAGCAAGCCGTTCGGCGGGTCTGCAACGATCGGCGCTTTGCCGCACCCCTGCTTGTCGCCAATGAAGAACACCGCTTCATTATCGCCGAGCAATTGCGCGAGATCGGGGTTGCGCCGCAGGCCTTGCTGCTCGAGCCGGTCGGTCGCAACACGGCTCCTGCCGCGTGCGTCGCCGCGCTGGCGCTGAGCGAGAGGGATCCCGATCCGCTGATGTTGGTGATGCCCTCCGACCATGCGATCGGCGATGTCGCGGCTTTCCTCGCCGCCGTCGACCGCGCCGTGACCGCGGCACGCGCCGGCGCCCTGGTCGCTTTCGGCATCACTCCCGACCGCGCCGAGACGGGTTACGGCTACATCCGGCTCGGCGGCGCCGCGGAAATCGAGGGCGTTTTCAAGGTAGCCGAGTTCGTCGAGAAGCCCGGTCCGGAACTGGCGAGGGAATACCTGGCCTCGGGCGGCTTCGCCTGGAATAGCGGGATCTTTCTGTTTCCCGCGCGGCTCTACGTCGACGAGCTGGAGCGTCTGCGGCCCGACATGGTCGCCGCTTGCCGCCGCGCACTGGTCGGGGCGCGCCGGGACAGCGACTTCGTCCGCCTCGACAAGGAAGCGTTTGCCGCCTGCGACGGCGACTCGATCGACTATGCGGTCATGGAAAAGACGCGGTGCGCGGCCGTCGTGCCCGTCACCATGGGGTGGAGCGATGTCGGGTCGTGGGATGCCCTGTGGGAAATGAGCGAGAAGGACGGCGACGGCAACTCGCTTGCCGGGGATATCGTCGCCGAAGGCACCCGCAACTGCTATCTGCGTTCCGAGGCGGGGCTCGTTGCGGCGATCGGCGTCGAGGATCTCGTCGTTGTCGCGACCGCCGACGCGGTCATGGTGGCGCCGCGCGAGCGGACCCAGGAAGTCAAGAGACTGGTGGCGCGTCTCATCGAATGTCGCCGCGACGAAGCCCATGCGCTGCCGACCGTTCATCGTCCATGGGGCAGCTTCACCGCGCTGCACAACGGACATCGGGTGCAGGTCAAGCACATCGTGGTTAAGCCCGGCGGCAGGCTGTCATTGCAGCTGCATCATCACCGCGCCGAACATTGGGTGATCGTCCAGGGGACGGCCAAGATCCGCCGCGGCGACGAGGAGATGGTGCTGACCGAGGACCAGTCGACCTACATCCCGCTCGGCACCGCCCATCGCCTCGAAAACCCGGGCAAGATCCCCTTGCATCTGATCGAGGTGCAATCCGGCAGCTATCTCGGGGAGGACGATATCGTCCGCCTCGACGACAGCTACGGTCGGAGTTAGCCCTCGCGGCGGCCCATTGCAGGCCTCGCCATCCTGCCTATCTGATTGCCTCAAATGCATCGAGCAGGGGCATTGGCTATGTCGCTCAGAATCAATTCCGAGGCTCCGAACTTCACCGCCGAGACCACGCAAGGCCCGATCGATTTCCATGAATGGATCAGCGACGGATGGGCGATCCTGTTCTCTCATCCGAAGGACTTCACCCCGGTCTGCACCACCGAGCTCGGCTATATGGCGGTGCTGATGCCGGAGTTCCAAAAGCGCAACTGCAAGATCATTGGGCTCAGCGTCGATCCGGTCGGCAACCATGCGCGCTGGGCGAAGGACATCGAAGAGACCCAGGGCCACGCCGTTACCTATCCGATGATCGGCGACCCCCAGCTGAAGATCGCCAAGCGCTACGACATGCTGCCTGAGGGCGCCGGCGACACCGCCGAGGGCCGCACCCCGGCCGACAACGCCACGGTGCGCTCGGTGTTCATCATCGGTCCCGACAAGAAGATCAAGGCGATGTTGACCTATCCGATGACCAGCGGCCGCAATTTCGACGAGGTGCTGCGGCTCCTCGATTCGCTGCAATTGTCCGCCAAGCACGCGGTCGCAACCCCGGTCAATTGGAAACCCGGAGACGATGTGATCATCGCCGGCTCGGTCTCGGACGAGCAGGCCCGCCAGCAATATCCCGGCGGATGGAAGGCCCCCAAGCCCTACCTGCGCATCGTCCCGCAGCCGCGCTGAGACGCGGCCGGCCTCTTCTCGCGCCCGGGCGGCGTGCCGGAGGGCTCGCCGGGATCGGGTTACACTGAGGTCGTCGCGGCGGTGCGCTCGGTGATCAGCCGGTAATGCTCGACCCGGCGATGCTTCGCGAAATTGAAGACCGTGCGCCGGAGGTAATCGCCGAGTTCGAGATCCAGATCGGCGGCGATGACCTCGTCCTCCTCGCTCAAGGCCCGCGCGGCGATCTCCCCGGTCGGGGCGACAATGGCCGAGCCGCCGATCATCGCAAAACCGTCCTCGGCACCGCATTTTGCCGCCGCCAATACCCAAGCTGCGTTCTGATAGGCTCCGGCCTGCAGCGACAAGAGATGGTGAAACATCCGCAGATGCTCGGGCTCGCGATGGTGGATATTTTCAATCGGCGTGTTGTAGCCGAGGGCCACGATCTCGACCCCTTGCAGCCCCATGACGCGGTAGGTCTCGGGCCAGCGCCGGTCGTTGCAGATGCACATGCCGACAACCGCGTCGAACGCGCGCCACACCCTGAAACCCTCGTTGCCGACATCGAAGTAGCGCTTTTCGAGATGCTGGAAAGGTGCGTCGGGCAAATGCTCGGAATGGCCCGGCAGGTGGATTTTGCGGTAGCGCCCAATGATCCGTCCGTCACTCTCGACCAGGATCGAGGTGTTGTAGTGCCTGATCTCGCCCTTCTCCTGGGTCAGCTCGGCATAGCCGAGGTAGAAGCCGACGCCCAGCTCCTTCGCCAGGTCGAATAGCGGCCGGGTCTCGGCATTCGGCATCTCGCGCTCGAAGAAGCGGTCGATCTCGGCCTGGTCGGTCATCCACCAGCGCGGAAAGAAAGTGGTCAGCGCCAGTTCGGGGAAGACCACAAACCGCGCGCCCGATGCGTGCGCCTCGCGCATCATCGCCATCAGCCGCTTGACCACCGAGGCGCGGCTGTCGGCCAGATGGATCGGACCGAGCTGGGCAACGGCGGCTTTCAATCTACGAGACACGATAATCCCTCCTTTGGTCCACGGATTCGTCCATCGTACCGCAAACCACGAATTCGCGTCGTGGCCTCGCCACCGGCTGCCCACTCCGAATACAACACCCGATTGAGTACATTATGGCAGCTCATTTTATATACAGCGAATCTGCAGCAAAACTCTCTGTCTGGTTGTAGCTTTGTCTCGGCGAAAGCTCACACCGGCCGAATCGCCAAAGCGGCAATGCGGGATCCAGATAATAACATATAATGCCACTTTATCAATTATGTTTTTATGCTCGGAGCCTTAGACGTGAATCCCGCGCTCCGCATCGGTCAAGGGCACGTCGGAGCGCAATTTCGACAAGACGTTGTAGAGAGCGGTCAAGGACAAGTCGGGATAGCCGCAGCCTCTCCTTGCGGAACGTGTCCAATTCCTCGGCTATCGCGTCGATAGTCGCACGGTCGGATCGCCGCGGATCTGGAAACGGGAAGGGATCGAAGCACCGCGATTTGTTGTAACGCTCGCGATCCTCCAGATTCCCACCGGCGTTTCGCGCCTAGGCGGCATTGGATGCGGCTCGTCAGAATACCGAGGAAGAAGGAATCAGACAACGCAATAGCAATCAATGCATCATCCGGCAAAATTTCTCGATCAACAAACAGGAATAATCTGTGTTTTGCCGTGACAATGGTAGCGGCAAATCGCTGGAGCCCGACTAGAGCAGGACGCATTTCGCTCCGAGGTCCCCCAGGATCCACCATATATCGCGATACCCGGCCCGGTTATTCTTATCGCGGCTCAGGTTTTACCCGCTCCAGCACCGATGGGTATGCCAAAGCTGACCGATCCGTCCGGACTATGAAATTCGATACGGTGTTCGAATACGTATTTGTCGGCGGCGACGTCACCGATCGCTGGATCGGGTCGCGGCACACTGAGTACATCGCAGAGTTCGCTGAGAAAAAGGCTGTAATTTTGCCCGCTCCGAAGCGGCTGAGCCCCGCCAGCGTGCGATGAACCCAGCAGCGGAGGGCTCACCATCAGGTAGCGTCGGCTTATCGAGGCTCGCGATGTCTGTCACAACGTAAAATTGCAGGGTCGCGAAGTTGAGTCAAGCGACGACCCGGTCTTGATTTCGTGGCGCTCGGTCTGGCGGCACCGGGATTACTTCGCTTTGCTCGGAATGCCGAACTTTGGGTCGGACGAGAGCGGCTGCCGCTAATCCGGGACCAAATCGAGGACAGCTTGGCCGTGGTGAAGGCGATCGGCAAGTCGGGTGTGAAATTGCCGCAGCCATTCGACGAGTTCCTCGGGCGATTTGGCCGGCGCAAGGTCATATTCCTCGCGGATGAGATCCATCATGGTGCGCATGTTCTGGATCTCGACGCCGCCAAACGGGTAATCGAACAGCAAATCGTAATAGAATTTGAACGAACCCGTTCGGCTGTCCGGCTTGATGCGGAGCCTTTGGATCTTGGCGAGCCAGGTCCGTACCTCGCGCCGGAAATGGCCGCGCTGTTCGGTTGGAAAACCGAAACCGACCAATTTGACGAGGTGCTGGTTCAGCGGGTCCTCCAACCCGATGATGATGTTTTCGACATACTTTCTTGGATATGCCATCTCCATGTTTTCATCGAGCTTCATGTCATTCTCACCATCGGTGGCCCACAGCCGCGTCGCCGAAAGGAACGAGATCTAAACGAGTACAGTCGCATGTTCGGCAGCGTAGGCCAGTTCCGGCACGGCGACGCCGCGCGGCTTCGCTGCGTCAGACAGGGTGCAGGGCAGGAAGGCGCCGCTGCCGCGGG
>Ga0209526_10002418_pt1 | contig 12615 bp, 4 predicted proteins | sample JacPinW_OM2H0_M1_FD_188566 | JGI IMG/M metagenome (GOLD analysis project Ga0209526, IMG submission 188566) | Forest soil microbial communities from Algoma, Ontario, Canada - Jack Pine, Ontario site 1_JW_OM2H0_M1 (SPAdes) (version 2) | ecosystem: Environmental > Terrestrial > Soil > Boreal... | reverse complement strand
CCCCGACGCCGGCTTTACCGTTCGAGGCTTCCGGAGCGATCGATACACGCAAACAGCCGGCCTGCCCATCGAGCTGGCCCTCCATGGCCTGATACGCATTTTGAATCAAATTTACGAAGACTCGCTCGCAGAGCTGCTCGTCAGCAAGAATTTCTGGGAGCCCTGCAGCGTACTGGCGCACAACTTTGACCTTTGTGTGCGGCAGCTGACCTTGCACCGATTCCAGAGCGCGGTCGACGACGGCAGCAATATGCAGCGGTCGAAGCTCGACGTGTAGAGGCCGTGCGAAATCGAGAAAACGAGAGACGAACGCGTTCAGCCGGTTCACTTCAGAGGAAATGTATTCGGCCAACTCGCTTGCAAGCGGTGCCGCACCCTGCAATTTCTGGGAGAGCATTTCTGCCGAACCCTTGATCACGCCGAGTGGATTCCGGATTTCGTGAGCCAACCCGGCCGAGAGCCGGCCGAGGGCGGCAAGCCGTTCTGAGCGGCGCGCTTCGGCTTCGGCCCGCTCGAGCTGCCGATTGGTCTCGGCAAGCGTCTCCGAGAGCGATTGATATAGCTCCACCTGATGCCGGTTCTCCACGACGAAGCGGTTCACCAGGATCGCCGCGAGGAACAAGAAGAGGATTCGGATGGCCAGAATCGTCGCTGCTTCCGGCGTGAACTCATACTCCTGCAGAGCGGGAAGAAGAAACGAACAATAGGCCACCGAGGTGAGGGCGGTCCAAAGTAGCGTTGCAACAGGACCGAAATAAATCGCCGCCGTAATAACCGGCAAATAATAGATCGGATAATAGGGACTGTTAATTCCCAATTCTCCGGTGTGATCGAGCAGGAGGGTTGCAAGCGCGATTTTGATGAGCACGCTGTAGACGCGTCCGCGCTTCGGAAGCCACGCAATCAGACGGCGTTCGAAGAATTGGAAGATCGCAATCGTCAGAAGGATGAGTTGCTTGTGAAATTGGTCGACCGCCGGAAGAAAAGCCAGTCCCACCAGCAGAAGCAGCAGCAGCAGGTCGATCCAACTCACTGCCGATTGTTTGCGGTCCAGCATGGCCTACGCAGGCTCCCGATCAATGGGCCTCATGAATCTAACACGAAGGTGAAGCAATCGGTGCTCGGGGGCCCCCTGTGCCTCTCTGTGGCAGCCAGGGGGAAAGGCGAGAGAAATTCTAAAGGGAGGAGAGAAGCAGCTCCGCCTCATCGAGGGTAACGGAAGTATCGCCCGCACCCGAGCTTCGACTGGCGCGGTCCACAGACCAGCCGATTAGAAGAAGGGAAGGCGATTCCATGGGTGCGAGTTTGTCGAGTTCTGCCAGGGTCGTCAACTGCTGCCGCTGATCGGGCGTTGTAGCTCGCGAGACGATCGCAGCGGGAATTTCCCCAGACAAACCGGCCGCAAGCAGTTCCCTTCGCAAGGCGGCGAAATCATGCCCCGGCATGTAAATTACGAAGGTTGCGTCCGCCCGAGCCAAGGCTTGCCAGTCGAGCGTATTCTGCACCCTCCGGGAATGTGCCTGATGGCCAGTTACGATCACAACGCGCGAAGACTTCCGTCGGTCCGTCAGAGAAGTGCAAAGCGATGCCGCCGCGGCAAGGCCGGCTGTGATTCCCGGAATTACTTCGAAGGGCACACGCATTGCCTCGAGTGCATCCAATTCCTCGGCCAGTCGGCCGAAGATGGCCGGATCGCCGCTTTTTAAGCGGACAACTTGCAAACCGCGCCGCGCGGAGTCGATCATGCGCGCGTTAATCTCTGCCTGCGTGATTCCTTTTGCCCCGCACCGCTTGCCGACGTTGACGACCGTCGCTTGCGGGCCCGCCAGCATGAGGATCGCCTGACTCACAAGATCATCGTGTAAAACAACGTCGGCGCGCCGTAGCAGATTCTGAGCCTTAACCGTCAACAGCTCCGGGTCGCCCGGGCCCGCGCCTACCAGATAGACCTTCCCCGTGCAACTTGAAGGCATCGCTTCGTCCATGACTCAGTCTACCACTTCCCAGGTAGTAGCTCCGAACAAGGATCACCGGCGACGGCGGCTCCTCCGATTTCAGTCAATGGGACCGGAAAGGCTGGGGGAGAATCGCCCGACTACCGAACAGATTCTGGTCTTTCGGCCCCGCCACAAGCGATCAGGACCAAACGCGTCTCGTCAAGGGTGGACAAATCGCAAACCCTGAGAATTGATGCGGGTTGGCGGCGGGTAAAGTAGGCCGGTGTATCCGCCCGAGCCTTTCACGCGTCTAAAAGCTTGCTGGTCAGGGTGTAGAAAGAGAGAGGGCACAGATGGCTACATCGCAAATGTTGAGAACCGAGGGCGGAAGTGCGCCGGTTGGCCCGAGTCGGGAAAACGACCCGCGTCGGAAGGGCCATCTATGGTTGTGGTTGCTTGTGCTGGTTCTCATCGCGGGTGGAGTCACAGCTTACCTGATGCGGTCTGGTTCGATACCGGGTGCAACGCGCGCCCAGGGGCCAGGCGGCACAGTTGGACAGGGCGTTTCTGCTGCAGTTTCAGTCGGTGTTTCCCAGGCCGTGAGCCAAAACGTACCCTTCTACCTCACAGGTTTAGGATCGGTCACGGCGTTTTATACCGTGACAGTTCACTCGCGAGTCGATGGTCAGATTATGAAGGTCTACTTCGAAGAGGGGCAAACCGTGCATGCGGGCGACCCGCTAGTCGATATCGATCCGCGCCCCTTCCAAGTTGGCCTGGACCAGGCGCAAGGCCAGCTGGCAAAGGACCTGGCGACGCAAGCCAACGCGAAACTCGACCTCGGGCGGGACCAGAAACTCTGGCAAGAAGGAGTCATCCCGCGACAACAGTTGGATGCACAGGAGTCAACCGTCGGTCAGTTCGATGGAGCAATCCAATCCGATAAGGCCCAGATCGACAATGAAAAGTTGCAATTGACCTATTCCCACGTCACGGCACCTATCGAGGGGCGTGTCGGATTGCGGCTGGTGGATCCGGGCAATATCGTGCATGCCTCGGACTCAAACGGAATGCTGGTGATCACGCAGGTCAGGCCCATTTCGGTCGTTTTCACGCTTCCTGAGGACAATCTCCCGCAAGTTGTGTCGCAAATGAGAAACAGGTCGCTTCAGGTTGAAGCCTACAACCGGGAAGACAACACCAAGCTGGCCGACGGCAAGCTTGAAACCATCGATAACCAGATCGATCAAACGACCGGCACGATCAAGCTGAAGGCTGTATTCCCGAACCAGGATCTATCTCTGTGGCCCAACCAATTTGTGAACGTGCGCCTGTTGCTCAGTGTGAGGACAAACGCCATTGTCATCCCGTCGGCTGCGATTCAGAATGGCGCCCAAGGATCCTTTGTTTACGTCGTGAATCATGGCAACACGGCGGAGGTTCGACCAATCCAAGTTGATTTCTCTGAAGGGAACATCTCCGTGATTCGCCAAGGTCTGTCGGCCGGAGAGCAAGTGGTCGTCGATGGACAGGATAAACTTCAGTCGGGATCGAGGGTTGTCCCGCACCCGTCCAGTTTGAATGTGAATCCCAATCCAGGCACTAGCGGTACGGGAGGTCACGGCAACGCGCGGCCGTCTCCCCAAGCTGATTCAGGCAACGGTTCGGGAGCGAATCAACACCTGCGCCCAAACAGTTCCGGGATGAGTTCACCCGACAGGGGACACCGGTGAGTCCGTCGAAGCCGTTCATAACTCGTCCCGTTGCCACTTCCTTGTTGATGGTGGCTGTGTTGCTAGTGGGAGCTGTCGCCTATACCCAACTGCCAGTCTCGGCGCTGCCCCAGGTTGACTATCCGACGATTCAGGTCCTGACGTTTTACCCGGGCGCGGGCTCCGACGTCACCGCCTCTGCGGTGACGACGCCACTGGAGCGCCAGTTTGGACAACTCCCAGGACTCAACCAGATGACGTCGACCAGTTCGTTTGGCGCTTCTCTTGTCACGCTACAATTTGATCTGAAGCAGAACATCGACGTTGCCGAGCAGGAAGTCCAGGCGGCGATCAATGCAGCTACCACATACCTGCCGCCGAACCTGCCCAACCCTCCCATCTACAGCAAGGTGAATCCGGCCGATACCCCGGTGATGACGCTTGCCCTCACCTCGGACACGTTGCCACTCGAGAAGGTCGAGGACTTCGCCGATACAAACCTTGCGCAGAAGATTTCGCAGTTGTCGGGCGTGGGTCTGGTGACAATCAGCGGCGGAGAAAAGCCTGCGGTGCGGGTTCGCGCGAATCCCACGGCGCTCGCGTCCTACGGTCTGAGTCTTGAAGATCTCCGCACGGCGCTCGCCCAAGCAAACGTCGATCAGGCAAAGGGAACCTTGAATGGCCCGCGCCAGGCATACACGATCGCCGATAACGATCAGCTGGTATCGGCCAACGCTTACCGCCCTCTGATCATCGCCTATCGCAACGGCGGACCCATCCGGCTCTCCGATGTGGCCGAGGTGGTCGACGGCGCCGAAAACACCCAGCTGGCCGCCTGGATGAACACGACGCCTGCCGTCGTCCTCAACATCCAGCGCCAGCCCGGGACGAATATCATAGGGGTTGTGGATCGCATTACGAATGTGCTTCCGCGCTTGCAGGCGGCTCTGCCTTCGGCGATCCGCGTGCAAATTCTCACGGACCGGACCACCACGATTCGCGCGTCGGTCAAAGACGTTCAGTTCGAGTTGCTGTTGACCGTGGCCCTGGTCGTGATGGTCATGTTCCTGTTCCTGCGCACTGTTGCGGCCACGATCATTCCGAGCGTGGCGGTCCCGCTTTCGATCGTCGGGACATTTGGCGCGATGTACCTGCTCGGTTATAGCCTGGACAATCTTTCGTTGATGGCGCTCACAATTTCCACTGGCTTCGTAGTGGACGACGCTATCGTGATGATCGAAAACATTTCGCGCTATATCGAGGAGGGATACTCACCTCTGCAGGCGGCCTTAAAGGGCTCCGAGCAAATCGGGTTCACCATCGTATCGCTTACTTTTTCGCTCACCGCCGTGTTGATTCCGCTGCTGTTCATGGGCGACATCATCGGGCGGCTGTTTCGCGAATTTGCCGTGACGCTCGGCGTCACGATTTTTGTGTCCGCCTTCGTTTCCCTCACTCTCACGCCCATGATGTGCGCGAAATTCCTGCACCGGGTCGAAGAATCCGAACAAAGCGGCTTCTACCGCATCTCGGAACGCTTCTTTCGGCGAACCATTGAAACCTACGGACGAGGCGTGCAATTCGTGCTGCGGCACCAGACATCCACGCTCCTGGTTACAGCCGGGACGGTGGTGCTGACGGTTCTTCTCGCTTATTTCGTGCCCAAAGGATTCTTTCCGGTGCAGGATACCGGGATCATCCTCGGCGTTTCCGAAGCACCCCAGACCGTCTCTTTCTCGTCCATGGCGCAGCGGCAGCAGGCGATTGCCGGTGTCATACTGAAAGATCCCGATGTCGTCAGCTTGTCTTCGTTTATCGGCGTCGATGGCACGAACATGACGCCGAACAGCGGCCGCATCCAGATCAATTTGAAGCCGCGCGAAGAACGATCATCGACCGCCTCCGATGTCATCCGGCGACTGCAGCCGAAGCTTGCACAAGCGGGCGGAATCACACTTTTCATGCAGCCGGTGCAAGACATCACCGTGGAAGATCGAGTGAGCCGGACCCAGTATCAGTATTCCATCGAGGATGCCGACGCTCATGAACTTTCCCAATGGGCGCCTCGTTTGGTCGATAAATTCAAAACCCTGCCGCAGCTTCGCGACGTTGCCACCGACCAGCAGGACCAAGGACTCCAAGCAAACCTCGTCATCGACCGCGACACTGCGTCGCGGCTCGGAATTCTGCCGCAGGCTATCGATGACACACTCTATGACGCATTCGGGCAACGGCTTGTCTCGATCATTTTCACCCAGTTGAATCAATATCACGTCGTGCTGGAGGTCGATCCGAGCTTCCAGCAGAATCCCGACGCCCTGAGGAATATCTACGTGCGGTCATCGAACGGGACGCAAGTGCCGTTGAGCGCGTTCACCCATGTGGAGCAGGAGACCACGGCGCTTTCGGTGAATCACCAGGGCCAATTTCCCGTCGTGACGGCGTCGTTTAACTTGGCGCCCGGCGCTTCGCTCGGCGATGCGGTCGACGCCATCAACAAGGCCCAGCGCGACATCGGCCTGCCGATTTCGGTCCATGCAAGCTTTCAAGGAATGGCGCAGGCGTTTCAGTCTTCTCTCAAGAACGAGCCGCTGCTGATTCTGGCAGCGGTCATCACCGTGTACATCGTGCTCGGAGTTCTCTATGAAAGCTACATTCACCCCCTGACCATTCTCTCGACGCTGCCTTCAGCCGGCGTGGGAGCCATTCTGGCGCTCGAGCTTTTTGGAAACGACCTGAACGTCATTGCGCTGATCGGCATCGTCCTGCTCATCGGTATCGTGCAAAAGAACGCCATCATGATGATTGACTTCGCACTCGACGCGGAACGGAACCAGGGGAAATCGCCAGAGGAAGCGATCTATCAAGCGTGCTTGCTGCGATTTCGTCCCATCATGATGACCACCATGGCAGCTCTGCTATGCGGCTTGCCGCTGGCGCTCGGGACCGGTACCGGTGCGGAGTTGCGCCGGCCATTGGGCATCAGCATTGTCGGCGGCTTGCTGGTCAGCCAGATCCTGACTCTGTTTACCACGCCTGTTGTTTACCTGTGGTTCGATCGTCTCGCTCGCCGTTTCTCCCACGATCGGGTTGGCAAACCCGTCGCGCAGGAAACGGCGGGGGACTGACTGAGGGCTACCGACGGTGAATATTTCGGCTCCCTTCATCAAAAGGCCGGTGGCAACCTCACTATTGACCGCCGCTGTGTTACTGGCGGGCGCAATTGCATACAATTTTCTTCCCGTCGGTCCATTGCCAGAGGTCGAATTTCCCACGGTTTCGGTCTCGGCGGGACTTCCCGGCGCTAGCCCGGAAACGATGGCCTCTGCCGTGGCCACCCCTCTGGAGCGCCACTTTGGTCGCATTGCGGGAGTGACCGAGATGACTTCGACCAGCCTTCTCGGATCGACCAACATCACCCTGCAATTTGATCTGAACCGGAACATCGACGCAGCCGCCCGCGACGTTCAGGCGGCCATTAACGCTTCGGCCGGCGAACTGCCGGCGAATCTCCCCAGCCTGCCGACGTACCGCAAAAGCAATCCAGCCGATGCCCCGGTGGTTATTCTGGCGGTGCAGTCCCCTGTTTTGCCGCTCAGTAAGCTCTACGACGTTTCCGACTCCATCATCGCTCAGAAATTGTCTCAAGTGAGTGGGGTCGGTCAGGTGCAGGTGGGTGGGAGCGCTCGTCCGGCCGTGCGCGTTGAGCTGAATCCCATGGCCCTGGCCAACTACGGTATCGGTCTCGAGGATGTCCGGGCGGTCCTTGGCCAGGTGAATGCGCACGAAGCCAAAGGAGGTTTTGACAACGGGACCGTCCGGTGGACCATCGCAGGTAATGATCAGCTATTTGACGCGAATCACTATCGTCCGATTATTATCGCCTATCGCAAAGGCGCTCCGGTTCGCCTCGCCGATGTCGCGACCGTGCAGGATGCAGTCGAGGACATCCGAACCTCCGGTTTGGCACAAGGGAAGCCCTGCATTCTCGTCATCGTTTCCCGTCAGCCCGCGGCCAACATCGTCGGGACTGTGGACCGCATCCGCGCCGCCCTTCCCGGCGTGCAAGCCTCGGTCCCGGCCGCCATAAAGATCAGCGTGATGATCGATCGCACGACCACGATCCGCGCGTCGGTTCAGGATATTCAAATCACGCTGCTCATCACGGTTCTGCTTGTCATTCTGGTCATTTTTGTTTTCCTCCGGAGCGCTTGGGCGACTGCGATTCCTGCCATCGCAGTGCCCGTCTCGCTCGTCGGCACCTTCGGCGTGATGTACCTGCTCGGCTATTCGGTCGACAACCTGTCCTTGATGGCCCTCACCATCTCGACTGGCTTCGTCGTCGATGATGCCATCGTGGTGATCGAAAATATCACGCGCTATCTCGAGGCAGGCGTCGCTCCCATGCAAGCTGCTCTGAAAGGCTCGGCTGAGATCGGGTTCACGGTTCTGTCGATGAGCACGTCCCTGATCGCCGTGTTTATTCCCATACTGATGCTGGGCGGAATTGTCGGGCGCCTGTTCCGCGAATTTGCCGTTACGCTCAGCGTGACGATTCTTGTGTCGCTCCTGGTTTCTTTGACCACAACGCCAATGATGTGCGCGAGGTTCCTCAAGTCGGCCGCGAAGGAACATCATAACTGGATCTATCGCCTGAGCGAGACCGGGTTCAACAAACTGCTCGCCGAATACGAGCGCGGTGTCGGCTGGGTTTTGAAGCATCAGCCCCTCACGCTGGCTATCACCATCGCCACCGTGTGCTTGAATGTCTATCTGTTCGTCATCATCCCCAAAGGCTTTTTCCCGCAACAGGACACGGGCCAGCTCAGCGGCTCCATTCAGGCAGCGCAGGATATTTCCTTTGATGCCATGAAGGTGAAACAGCAGCAGTTCTGCGACATTGTCATGGCGGATCCGGCCGTTGAAAGTGTCGGTTCCTTTGTCGGAGGCAGCGGCGGCACGGTCAACACGGGGCGCATGTTCATCTCGCTCAAGCCCATCGCACAACGCAAAGTGCCTGCCGATCAGGTGATCGCCCGTCTTCGGCGCAAACTCGCTGTCGTGCCCGGCGCCACGTTGTTCCTGCAAGCGAATCAGGACATTCGTGTGGGCGGCCGGCGAAGCAATGCACAATACCAGTACACGCTCGAGAGCGAAGACTTGTCGGAGTTGAACACATGGGCGCCGCGGATGCTCGAAAAGCTGCGAACCCTGCCTGAGTTGCGCGATGCCTCGACCGATCAACAAGTCAAGGGACTACAAGCGAAGTTGGTGATTGACCGAGATACGGCCTCACGGCTCGGGATCCCCACCCAGGTGATTGACAACAATCTTTACGATGCCTTCGGCCAGCGCCAGGTCTCGACGGTGTTCACCCAGTTAAACGAGTATCACCTGGTGATGGAGGTCGCGCCGGGGTTTCAGCAGAATACAGACGCCCTCAAGAGCATTTACGTGCGCTCATCAAAGGGCACCCAGGTGCCACTGAGCGCGTTCACCCACTTTGAGTCGTCGACAACCGCTCTCGCCGTCAATCACCAGGGAGAGTTTCCCGCGATCACCCTGTCGTTTAATCTCGCACCGGGTATCGCGCTGGGCGATGCGGTCGACGCGATCGAGCGGGCGGCGCTTGAAATCGGGATGCCCGGTTCGATCAGCGCCAGTTTTCAGGGGACTGCGCAAGCGTTCCAGGCCTCGCTGACAAGCTTGCCGATGTTGATTCTGGCGGCGCTGGGTGCCGTCTACATCGTGTTGGGAATGTTGTATGAGAGCTACATTCATCCGATCACCATTCTCTCCACGCTTCCCTCGGCCGGTGTCGGCGCGATCCTAGCTCTGAAGCTCGCGCGCATGGATCTGAGCGTCATTGCGATCATCGGCATCATCTTGCTGATTGGACTGGTTAAGAAGAATGCGATCCTGATGATCGACTTTGCGCTCGATGCGCAGCGAAAGGAAGGGAAGAACTCGGAGCAGGCAATCTATCAAGCATGCTTGTTGCGCTTTCGTCCGATCATGATGACAACCATGGCGGCGCTGCTCGGTGCCGTGCCGCTCGCGATCGGAACAGGGACGGGGTCGGAATTGCGCCGCCCGCTGGGCATCAGTATCGTCGGAGGATTGATTGTGAGCCAGATGCTCACTCTGTTCACCACTCCCGTCGTTTACCTCTATATGGACCGCCTTCGCCTTTACGTGAGCCGGCGCAGGGAATCGACGGTCAAGCTGCACGCACCTTCACTCCCGGAATCTCCGGTTCGATAACGGCCGAGGAGCAAAATGGGTATTTGTCGAAGACGCGAGTTTCTCCCTATTTCACGGAATGCCGCCTAGGCTCTACCCGGGGTAAAATCCTTGTCGCCGGGTCGGGCCACATGTGGCAATCTACCGGGGTGAGGGAGTAGAATTGGTACTCATGCTAAACCTTGGGAAGCCTGGGCTGTTGTTTGTATTTTGACTGGAGAAGCGAACCGTAACCACGCCAAGCGAAATGGAGCACGAGTACGCGGCACGACGGCTCTTGCTCGATTTGGCAGGCAGCGGCAGCGCTCACCTTTGAGGTGAAGCATGAGCAGAGTCGCCTCGGTTATCGGTACCGCGGTCGCGACCCCGCCTCCGAAAGGTCATTCCCAACCGTGCCCGCTCCTCGTCAGACGACTCGATCACTCGCAGGGGAGCAAATCGAAACCTTCACCGCAGCTATTACCAAGAACGCCGTCCCGTATGGGGTAACAGGCGCAGCCAGCCAGGTCTAGTCCAGGCTCGATCACCGGCAGAAGCCGGCAACTTTGATGGGGAAAGACTCAGGCTGGCCGGCGGCTCCGGTACTACGAGCAACGTGATGGGTATCGAAAGCATTGCAAAAGCAACCGCCTGACCGTATCTCGGGCGCGCAGAGGAAAGCGATGGTCTGCTGGTTCTTTTTCGACCCATCCTCTGGCTGCTAGACGACGGTCTAAGCTGACAAGGACGTATCGTGAGACTCGGGCTGCGATTAATCCTCTTTCTCGTTGTGGGGATTAGTCTCGTCACATTCTTCATTGCCAGGAATCAGGTGCGCTCGGAAAAACGCGGGTTGCGCGCTGACCTGGAGCGACGCGCTGAAATTCTTGCCGAGAGCCTTCAGGAAATCGTCGAGCCAGCGCTCGAAAAGGGCTCGCACGAGCAGCTCCGGCGCATCGTCGAGCGCTTCGGCAATCGGGAACAACTGGCCGGCGTCATCGTCTATGACGCCAACGGGAAGGTCCTCGCCGAAAGCTCCAGCCTGGTCACCCGGCATACTGCGCCGCCGGTCCCCATCGCGCGCGTAAAAACAGAAGGACAGGGTTTCGGTGCGTTCGTGAATCTTGGCGGCACGGCCCTCCATGCCTATTATCTGCCGCTGCACAGACGCGGCGAGGTTGCCGGTGTCCTCGCGATTCTCCACGATGCCGGCTACATCGAAGCCCAAAGCGAGCGCATCTGGCGCGACACCGTCTGGCACGTGATTGCTCAGGTATTCCTCGTTGTTTTCGTCACGATTCTCATTATTCGTTGGACGATCATTCTGCCCATCTCACGAACCGCCCAGTGGATGAAAGATCTGCGAGTCGGTCGCGTGGTGGCTCGTCCCGAGATACCCAACGAAGATTTCCTGGCTCCGTTTTCCCAAGAAGTCGTCAACCTGGCTCGCAGCTTAGCAGAGGCCCGAGCTTCGGCCGAAGAAGAAGCCCGCCTCCGTGAAACGGGCGAATCGATGTGGACGGCCGAGCGATTGCGAATCAGCGTTCAGAGCAAACCGCTAGGTTCCTTGTTTGTCGTTTCGAATCGCGAACCCTACATGCACGTGCATCAGGGGAAGAATATCGAATCGCTGGTTCCGGCAAGCGGTCTGGTCACCGCCTTGGAGCCGATTCTCCGCGCCTGCGACGGCACCTGGATCGCATTTGGCTCAGGCGATGCGGACCGTGACACGGTCGACGAACACGATCGTCTTCGTGTTCCCCCCGACAATCCGGAATACACGCTGCGGCGGGTGTGGCTCACCAAAGAAGAAGAGCAGGGCTACTATTACGGGTTTGCGAACGAGGGCCTCTGGCCGTTATGCCATATCGCCCACACTCGCCCCACCTTCCGTGCGCTGGACTGGCAAAGCTACCAGGCCGCAAACCGCAAATTCGCCGACGCCGTACTCGAGGAGATGGCCGGGACCGAACATGCTCTGCTCCTCGTGCAGGATTACCACTTTGCTCTGCTTTCGCGGATGATCAAGCAGGCGCGTCCCGATGTCCGTGTCGCGATTTTCTGGCACATTCCCTGGCCGAACCCGGAAGCGTTCGGCATCTGCCCCTGGCAACGCGAGCTTATCGATGGTTTACTCGGGGCCGACTTGGTCGGCTTCCATACCCAGGCCCACTGTAACAACTTCCTGGAAACCGTGGACGCGACACTCGAGTCCCGGATCGAATGGGAACACTTCACGGTCAAGCGTCATGGCCACGATACACTGGTGCGGCCGTTCCCGATTAGTGTCGATTTTCGTGAGTCGCAGGCCGAGCCCGGTGCGGTGGTCTCGCCCTATGAGCTGCGCGCTTCGCTACTAAACAAGCTCGGCGTCAAGGCCAGCTTTCTTGGCGTTGGCGTCGATCGAATCGACTATACCAAAGGGATCATCGAGCGGTTTCGAGGGATCGAGCGTTTCTTGGAGCAGTGGCCGGTGTATCGCGGCAAATTCACGTTCGTCCAGATTGGCGCGCCGAGCCGTACCAATATTCCGCGCTACCATGACCTGGTGAGCGAAGTCGAAGCCGAAGCTACGCGCATCAATGCCCGCTTTCTAACCAGCAGCTGGAAGCCCATTGCGTTGCTCACTCGCCACCACAGCCACAGGGAAATCTTGCCCTATTACCGGGCGGCGGATCTTTGCATGGTGACTTCGCTACACGACGGCATGAATCTGGTGGCCAAAGAATTCGTTGCTGCTCGCG
>Ga0209526_10002417_pt1 | contig 12617 bp, 15 predicted proteins | sample JacPinW_OM2H0_M1_FD_188566 | JGI IMG/M metagenome (GOLD analysis project Ga0209526, IMG submission 188566) | Forest soil microbial communities from Algoma, Ontario, Canada - Jack Pine, Ontario site 1_JW_OM2H0_M1 (SPAdes) (version 2) | ecosystem: Environmental > Terrestrial > Soil > Boreal... | reverse complement strand
TGGCGGTGGCTCTCGGCGTGGTCGGGATGATCGCGCTCGTCCCGACGCCGCATCCGCTCCCGAGCCGGTCGAAGCGGCGCTTCGTCGTGACCGAGGTGGCCCGGGTCGTGGGGGGCGTCCTCTTAGGCGTAGCGGTCGTTGTGATTATCCCGCTCGTCGGCTCGGTGCGTACCGACTTCGACGCCGGCCTGACGGTGCCGTTCGCGGCGACCGTCACGACCCTGGTCGTGGGCCTCGCACTCGGCCCCGCGCTGCGCGCGGTGTTCGCCGGCAGCCGTCGGATCCCCGCGCTGCGTCCCGTGCTCGCCGCCGCCACGCGGCACCGCACTCCTGCGGTCGTGCGTCTGGTGCTGGCCGCGGCCATGGTCGTTGCGCTGACGGCCACGGTGCTCGGCGCGTCCGTCGGCCGCCGAACGACCCGCTACCAGGACGCGGTCGCCGAGCTGCAACGCGTGCCGGTGGTGCCCCCCACCGTCATGGCGGTCACGCTACCGATCACCGACACACAAGGCGGCTTCGTTCTACCCGTCGCACTGCCACGCGAGACGCTGACCATGATCGGTAATCGGTATCCCGACGCCCAGCTCATCCCGGTCTCACGGGTGACCGATTTGGGGCCTTACCTCTTCCAGCGCGACGACCGTCCCCCGGCGGAGGGGCCATCCGTCAGCTGCGGTTTCAGTTTGCGCTGCGCGCTTCCCGTCATCGTGGCCGACCCACGCCTCGCGGCGGTGTACGGTCAGCCGGCCCGGCCGTCGTACATGAAACTGTCCGCCCGACTGGGGGACAACCAGCAAACGACACAACCCGCGCTCAGTGCTCCGCGCACCGAGACGCTCGTCCACTCGCGGGTCAACGGCGCCCCGCTGCCGACCGCGACGTTCCACGGCCTCATCGCGCTCGAGATCGATCCCGCTCTCGTCGCGCAGCTCCGGTTGCCGACCGACATACTCACGGTCTTCGTGACCCGTAGCCGACCGTTCACCGCGGAGGAACGAGCCGAGCTTCGCACCATCGTGTCGACACACCAGCCGAACGGTGCACCCGCGACTGTCATCACGCCCGACGACCGCTCCACGGGCCTGCGCAGTCCGCTCGGTCAGGTGCCGTGGGCGGCGACGGCGCGCTCCACGCAATGGTCGATCGCCACGATCGCCGCGCTCTTCGCGCTCCTCGTTGTCATCAGCACCGGGATCGTCGACGCGCTCGACCGGCGCCGTGACAACGACCGTCTCGAGCTCCTCGGTGCGACGCCGAACCAGGTACGCGGCGCCGCGGCGCTGCACTCGGGACTCGTGCTCGCCGTCGGCGCGATCCTGGCCGCGGCCGCGGTCGTCCCGCTCGTCGCGTACGGCCTCACACGGTTCTCTGCGGCGCAACCCGCGATCGCGGTGCCGTTCGTGTTCCCGCTACCCCAGATCGCCTTCCTCGTCCTCGGCGTGCCGCTCCTCGGGGCCCTCCTCGCCGCCGCGACCGCCCGCGAAGCTCGACGAGCACCCCGACGCCACAAGGTCACGGCGAGCCCGATCAGCCACACCTCGCCGCAGGAGCCTTGACGTCACGATACGAAGTATGCATTAATAGCATGCAGAGGGGAACGGCCCGAAGACTCGGAAGAGGGTGCGGAACGGGTTGTTCACCTTGCCGGCCGGCGGGCCGGCGTGCGGGTACCGGCTCACGGTTGATCACGAGCAACTGACGGGTGCCCGCCCCTCAATGTCGAGCGCGTCTCCTCGACGCTCGATCATCCACAGCGCGTCGGCCCCGTCCATACGACGACGACCGCGCGCTGGCCCTGCAACACAACCAGAACGAGGCAAGGTCAACCATGACACGTACACAGAAAGTGCTCGGCGGGGTGCTCGTCACGGCGGTCGCGATCCCCGTCTTCGTCATTGGCGTCGCCCTGAATCGCCGTCCGCCGACCGAGAACGTCACACCCGAAGCGTCTTTCTGCTCATTCGGCCGCTACACGAACGGCAGCCGCATGATCCAGTCGGCGGCGAGCGCCACCGACGGGCCTTCGTCGGCGCCGAACGATCGTGCCGGGTTGCTGTTGCTCTACGGCGGTACACGACCCGGTCGCGGACACGGATTGGTTCGCTTCTCGCTTCAGTTCCTTCCCTACGGGACGCGTGCACCCCGGGAGATCCGTCCCACAGCACTCGCAGTTGGCCAAGGCGTCGTCAAGATGCTGAAGGCCCACTCGACCGTGGCGGACCCCGCGACCATTGCGGCGGCGCAACAGCTCGACGCTTGGGAGCTCACACACTGCATGAGCGCTCCGTCTGCGAAGTGATCGACGGTCCCTACAGGTTGCGGCACTGGGCGGGGGTCTCCGGAGCCCCGCCACGTGCAGCCGATCGGGGATGGTGCTCATAGCGCTTCTCTCTGCGGTCTTTGAGCGCTGCCGCGAGATCATCGCCAGTCGACGAGGGCGATCTCGACGGGTGAGGGGATCCCTTTCAGCTCCGTGGATCTCCGGCGGGCGATCGTGACGTGTGGTCCCATCAGATCGGCGACCGCACCACTCACGTGGATCTCGTCCGCCCCGGCGAGCGCTGAGATACGGGCAGCCACGACGACGTCCTGGCCGGAATAGTCATCCCCCACGCTGATCGCCGAACCGACGTGCACACCGATGCGGATCGAAGGCGAGAACCCGTCGCGCCTGCGGTGCTCATCGAGCGCCCGCTGGATGGCGATGGCGCTGTCGACGGCGAGCGCCGGCTCATCGAACGCGACGAAGAAGCCGTCGCCTGTTGCCTTGACGATGCTCCCCTGGTGCTCGGCAACGATCGCGGTCACCGTGCGGTCGTGCCATCGGCGAACGCCGTCCCAGGCCTCGTCGCCGATTGCGCTCAACAACGACGTCGAATTCACGATGTCGGTGAACATGAACGCACGCGCGACATGCGCGGGGGCGTCGTCACCGAGCCGTCGAGCCGCTTCGCGCGCGTCGGGAGTTGCGCCCAGATCCTCGAATGTCTTCCGCGCTGCTGCCAGCTCGAGGTTGGCCGACTCTGAGTCGCCAAGCTCGGTGAGGACGCTGGCGAGGCGCATCCGAGCTTGGGCGGTCTCATACGGGCTCCGGACCTGCTGCCAGGCACGGACGCTGAGCTGGAGTTGGCTGGCTGCCTCGGTGAGATTGCCGCGCTTCCACTCCCGCAAGCCGACGACGGATGCATTCGCAGCGGCGGCTGTGCTCGACCCCAAGGAAGAGGCCACCTCCGTCAGGCGCGCTGCCGCCGCCTCGACCAGCTCGTCGTCGCCTGCCGCAACGGCGATCTCGACCTGCGCGGGCAAGAGGCGCACCAAGGCCGACGGTTCATCGGCGGACGATTCGACGGCGCGCCCGATCGCATGCGCGGCACCGTCGAGGTCTCCAGTGCGCAGACGTAAGAGCGCCATGCCCGGTTGCGGGGGCCAGCCCTTCTCGTACGCCTCGCTGAACTCCTGCTCCGCAAGCGCCACCTCTCCCTTGCATCGGTGGAGTTCGCCCAACTCGGTCAACGCCATGCCCTCGTGGAGCACCTCGACCCCCGCGACCTCGGCACGAGCCTGCCGCGCCTGGCGATGGGCCTCGGGCCACTGACCACGATGTCGAAGCACTGTCGATCTGTGCACGCGGCAGCAACCCGGGAAACAGACGAGCTGTCGGCCTGCCCGTTCCGCGGTGTCGAGCCACTCCGCCGCGCGCTGGAAGTCAGCCGCGTCGATGCAGGACACCACCATCTCGCAGAAGACCTCGGCGGTGGCGAACCGCCCGAGCTCGCCGGCGAGCGCGCCCGTGAGGGCCTCGTCCATGAGCGACATCCCTGCCGCCACGTCCCCGGTCAGCGTGCGCATATATCCCTGCATGCTGAGACCCATGGCGACAAGGTCGCGATCGCCGACACGTCGGGCGATGGCCTCGACCTCTCGAGCCTTGCCCAGCGCTTGTTCGTACCCTTTCAAGCGGCCCATGAGCTGGCCCTCGACCCATGCGAGCAGTGCGTGGGCCGAGCTCTCGGGAACGTCGGCGAGCAGACGCTGTGCTCGGGAAAGCCAGCCTGACGCCACCGAGGTATCACCGCGGGCGAAGTGCAGCAGCGAGGCCGTGAGCGCGGCTGCTCCGGCTTCGTCGGCGCGTCCTGCGCGCTCGTACGCCGCGTACGCACGCTGCCGAGCATCGATCGCCTCCGACACGTGACTTGCCCAGAACGCGACGTCGGAGAGTTCATCGAGGTTCTCGGGCGACAACTCGTGCGCAGCGTCGATGGCGCGGAAGCCTTCCAGCGCTTCTTGCCAGGCGTGGTCGGCTGCCGCCTGATGAGCGGACCGCAAGACCATGTCTGAGTCCACGGGCGAAGCCTACGCCGCACAAGTGGCGGACCGGATCGCGTAAGGCGTCCCTCGCACTTCGAGTAAGGGGCTGCGCCCCGACGGCGTCCACTCCCGATCGGCCTCTGACGTAGCTCATACCGATTCACATTGCGACGTGCCTGATCGGCACTTCGGGGACAGGCCGATTCCGACGGCTCCTGTTCGGCGAGCGGGCGGGCCGTTGGTTATTGGGTCCGGTTCAGGAGTTGGCGACGGGCCCGCGAGACGCGGCGTAGACCTGCCAGCGGTCCGGCACGCCTTTGAGCTCGTGTTCGCCCCGGTCATCGAACGTGAGGCCAGAGCCCGCGACAAGGTCGCGTACGGTGCGCGACACGAGCACCTCGCGGGGCTTGGCTAACGCGGCGACACGAGCGCCGACGTGCGCAGAGATGCCGCCGATGTCGTCGCCGCGCAACTCGATTTCACCGGTGTGCAGCCCCGCCCGAATCTCAAGTCCGAGTTCGGGTGCAGCGTCCGCGATGGCAAGGCCGCACGACACGGCCCGCGCCGGGCCGTCGAAACGCGCGAGGGCGCCGTCACCCGTCGACTTCACCAAGACGCCGCGATGACGGTCGATCTCGCGTCCGACGAGTCGGTCGTGGCGATCGAGGAGCTGCCTCCACGCGGCGTCACCGAGTGTGGACGCGCTCCCGGTCGAGTCCACGATGTCGGTGTACAACACTGTCGAAAGCACACGATCGGTGAAGCCGACCGGTCGCACCCCGGTGACGAACTCCTCGAGGTCGTCGACCCAGTCAACGATCGCGCCCCTGGTTTGCAGAACGGAGAGGTGGGCGGAGAAGTCGATCGGGAGGAACCGTGCGCCCGGGATGTGGCGCGCCAGGTACTCGCCCGAAGGAAACGGGACGATGTTGTCGCCCATCGCATGCACGACCAACGTCGGCACCGAGATCGTGGCCAGGATCGAGCGCACATCGATCAGCCCATTCATGTCCATCAACCGCGTCACCGCGCCCGGGCTCGCTCCCGCGACCTCGGACGCAGCGAAATCCTCGAGGTTGTCGTCGGTGACCTCACCCGCGGGACAGAAGCTCCCCAGGACAAGCCCGCTACCCCAGTACTCCTCGACCGCTTGGCGCCGCGCGGCGCGCTCCTCGTCGGTGGGCATCCACGGGTGATCATCACAGCGCGCAAAGGAGGCGAACGTTCCGAACAACGTCAGCGAGTGGACACGCTCGGGGAACGTCGCGGCGAACAGGATCGACATCGGACCGCCCTCCGACATCCCGACTAGTGCTGCCCGCTCCGAGCCCACCGCGTCCATCACCGCCCGGACGTCATCCATACGCACCTCAAGGCCGGGCACATCAACCGACCGGTCACTCAGCCCCGTGCCCACCTTGTCAAACGTGATCACGCGGGCGAAACGCGTCAGCCGTTCGAGCCACGCGGCCGCGGTCGGCCAGACCTCCTGGTCCAACGTTCGGTTCAGGTTCGAGACGAACCCCGGCACGAACACGACGTCGATCGGAGCGTCGCCGATCACGGCATAGGCGACGTGCAGATCGCCCCGGCGCGCGTACTGGACTCTCGGCGCCACACTCACAGCCTCACACATCGAGGAAGACCGCCACGAGAGAACCCCGCAAAACGCCCGTGGCTCAACCACCCGGAGGAGGCACAAGGGGACGTCGGCTCGGACTGGCGATACAGCGCGCCGGAAGCGAGACGCGGCCGCGTATCCCAAACGCCGTACCGGTGGGCCGGTGGATCTGACCCGGTAGTCGCGGTTCTGCGTGATCTTGCCCTCGGCATCGAGCCGACCGATCGATACTCCCCGAGAACTAGTCGTTGTCGGAGTCGCCGGCACGCTGCTGCAACGTGATGGAGCCCACAGTCACGCTTTGGACGCGCTTTTTGACGAATCCAGTGACAGGATCGGATTCGACGATTCGAGACCAACTCTGCTTGCTGGCGAGTTGGCCGGTCGCTCCGGCGAATCTTCCCGTGCCGCCCGTGATCGTCAACACGTCGGAGAAGCGGTTGACGGCACCGACATTCGGGAACGGCGGGCCCGGCAGGTGCACAAGGCCCGGAAACGGCGGACCTGTCCAGGCGACGAGCAGGCCGTCGTCGTGCCAGTGCAGTGTGTCGTGGCGGAAATGCAGGACGACGTCGATACAGATCGCAAGTGGGCTCGGGTGAGGACACGGCGCGAGAGTTGAGGTCTCGACGCCGCGCCCGAAACCCGTGACGGAAGCACGCACGACGCCCGCGACGTTCGCGGTCCCGACGAACGACTCGAAACCGTGATCGCTCACCACAATGTGGCGTGACTCGCTGTCGCTACCGAACGCGGATCCGGTCGAGGCGATGCCGAATGCCACTGCCACGACAACCAGGAAACCGACGAGACGCGAGAACCGCATGACCGCCCCCTGAGCACGCCCGGACATTTGCAGCATGGACCATTGGCCGAGCGGCGTCGAGAGCTGCGAGCCCACGAGACAGGCGACGGTCGGGACCTGCCCCTCTGTGAATCGGGTTGCCGAGCTCCGCCAACGTTGGCGCCCGATGATGAAGTGGGCATCGTCGCGTACAGGCCCGGTGACGATCTAGGCGCAAATTCTCCGGGTTTGGGCCGCTGTGCCGACCGATTGCGGTGATCGTGGTGGGTGTGGTGGTAGCTCTGGTGAGTAGGAACAGAGTCGGTCAGAACCGGGGCTCGTAGTGCACCTCAACAACTTCAGCCGACACTTCGCCATGCACACGGAAAGCAGCTCGGGAGACACGAGAATCTGACTGGATGGGTAGTCCCATAACGCCGTATCGGTGGGGCACTCGGCAGCCGGGCCGTATTCGGGACGTTCTGCTGCTACATCAGCGAGCCCACTACGATCGAAGCAATCCACACCGCAACCAACCATTTCGCCAGGAGAAGGTGACCAAGGCTCGCGATCGCACCCTCGACTTGGCCATCGGCGAGGACCACGAACGGCCGATCTTGCGTCGAAGGAACGGGCAGCGACTCGACCGTCGCACCGCTCACCGATGGGTCCGGTCGATCGGCAAACGAGCCGGTCTCGGAGCCGTCCACCCGCACATGCTCCGCAAGCATCCTCTTCCGGCAATTGAGGGATACCTACGTCGCAAGAATTCCGCGCTCGTCATGGGACATCTCGAACTGATTGACCAACGGTCGTGGACCGGTCAGCGGGTCCGGAGTTGGCCCTTGATGAATCGGTCGATGGCGAGGACTGATTCCTCGCGCCACCGGTCGACGACGTCCGCGCTGCGCGTACGGGCCGCCTTCTCGAGCGCCGCTAACACCGGCCGGAACACGCGTTGTTGGGCGCGAAGCAGCGGTCGAGTGTCGAGGCGCCAACGTTTCGCGATCGCGAGCTTGAGCAGCAATTCGGTGCGTACGTCACGGGGATGCTCGACGGGCGTGGACAGCCAGTGGTCGAGTTCCCGGCGACCGGCGGCCGTCGGTGCGTAGATGGTGCGCCGCGGTCCCTCGCCCCGCTCTGTCCCGGTGGCCCGGATGAGCCGCCGCGCCGCGAGCTGATCCAACGCTCGGTAAGCGAGCGGACGCGACAATGTCCACACGCGACCGAGACCGCCCTCGGGACCGAGTTCGCGGGCGACGGCCCATCCATGACGTGACTGCTCGGCGAGCACGGCGAGCACCGCGTGCTCGCCGAGGGAAACCTCGGCGCGTCTCGTCACTTGTCGTCGACGGCGAGCATCACTTCGGTTGCCTTCACGAGCACCGTGACCTGGTCGCCGGTTGACAGCTCGAGCTCTTCCGCCGCCTCACGGGTGACGGCCGCCGTGATCGTGTCACCCCCGCGCAGCGTCACTTTGACGGTGCTCATGATGCCGCCGTGCTTGACGTCGGCGACGGTTCCGGGGAGCTGGTTGCGGGTGCTGAGCTTCATCGGGTCCTTTCGAAGCGGACGCGTGCGGGAGCTGATCACGCCGGAGAGAGCGTGATGTCGGTGGCCTTGACGGATGCCCAAACCGTGCCGCCTTCATGCAGTTCCAGGTCGTGGAGCGCGGCCGGGGTGATTTCGGCGATCAACGGTACGACGCCGGCGACGCGGACGCGAACTCGTTCGCCGAGGAGTTGGATGCTGTCGACGGTTCCCGGCCACGCGTTGCGGGCGCTGCCGGTCGGGCGGTCGCGAGACAGCGACACCGAATGAGGGTGGACGACCGCGAGGACCGGGCCCGACCCGGCACCGGGGGCGACGAGCTGATCTCCGCTGTCGAGATCGAGATGATCGCCACGCCCCGCGCCGGTCAGCAGGTTGACCCCGGCGAGCTCGGCGACGTAGCGGGACCGGGGATTCGCCGCGAGGTCTGGGAATGTACCGGCTTGAATGACGCGGCCGTGTTCGAGAACGACGACGCGCTCGGCGAGCGTGGCCGCGTCGAGCGGGTCGTGGGACACGAGGAGCCGGATCCCGTCGAACGACGCCAGGTTCTTGCGAAGTTCGTGACGGAGCTCGACTCGGGCGCTCTGATCGAGCGCGGCGAGCGGTTCGTCGAGTAGGAGCAGCCGCGGCCGTGTCGCCAGCGCCCGCACGAGTGCGACGCGTTGCGCCTGGCCGCCGGAGAGCTCACGAGGCTTGGCTTCATGGCGATCGGCGAGCCCAACGGTGTCGAGCCACCGCGCCGCGACGGCACGGGCCTCGGTGCGTGGCATGCCGCGGGCGCGGAGCCCGAAGGCGACGTTCTCGAGCGCGGACAAGTTCGGGAACAGGAGGTAGTCCTGAAAGACCACCCCGATCGGCCGCCGTTCCGGTGGGACGAAGGTTCCAGCCCCGTCGTCGAGAGTCGTGCCATCCAATTCGATGTGTCCGTGGTCTAACGGCAGGAGACCGGCGAGTGTGCGCAAGAGCGTCGTCTTGCCGGCGCCGTTGGGTCCCAAGATCGCGACGGTTTCGCCCGCGTCGGCCGCAAGTTCGACGTCGAGGTCCAGGCTGCCGAGCGTGGCGCGAATCTGCGCGTCGAGCTTCATCCCGCGCCGAGCCACCGGTCGCGCAGTAGCGCCAGCACGGCGATGCACACAGCAAGGAGCACGAGACTGAGCCCGATCGCGACGTCGGGCCGCGACTCGAGCAGCAGATAGACGGCCAAAGGCATGGTCTGGGTCCTGCCTTGGATGTTGCCGGCGAACGTGATCGTGGCGCCGAACTCGCCGAGCGCGCGTGCCCACGCGAGTGCGGCTCCCGCGATCAGCCCCGGCGCGATCGCGGGGACCGTGACGCGGCGGAACACGGTCATGCGGCTGGCGCCGAGCGTCGCGGCGGCGTCCTCATACCGGCGATCCATCGAGCGCAACGCCGACTCGACGGTGATCACGAGGAATGGCATCGCAACAAAGGTCTCGGCGACCACCGCACCGGCTGTTCTGAACGTCAACTGCAAGCTGAACCAGCTGTACAGGTACCGGCCGATCAGGCCGTCGCGTCCGAACGCGTAGAAGAGCCCGACGCCGCCGACCACGGGCGGAACGACCAACGGCAGCAGTGTGACGGCGCGCACGATCGACCGACCTGGGAACGACACCCGCGCGAGAACCCACGCGAGTGGGACACCGAGCGCAATGGCGAGCAGCGTCGCCCACAGCGAGCACACGATTGAGAGCCTCAGCGCCGCGGTCGCCTGCGGTTCCCGAAGGTCGCCCCAGAGGCTCGTCCACGGGACGCTCTGGACGAGCCCGATGAGCGGGATTGCGATGAACGCGAAGGCGACAAGGGCGGCGAGCACCGGAAACCACGGGACCCGCCGCCCCCGCGTGCTCACGACGGAGGCAGGAAGCCGTCGCCCTGCAAGACACCTTCACCCCGCGGCGACGCAACGTAGGCGATGAACGCTCGAGACGCTGCCTTGTTGCTGCTGGCCTTCAGCGTCGCGATCGGATACGTCGCGATCGCATTCTGGGCGTCGGGGATCGTCACGGTCGCGACCGCGCTCCCGGCGGTCTTGGCGTCGCTCACGTACACGATTGCCGCGTCCGCGTCACCGTTGGTCACGGCGGCCAACGTTGCTTTCACGTCCTGGCCTCGGGTGATCTTGCTCGCCGGTAGCGTGACACCGGCCATCTGAAGGATCTGGGCCGCGTACTTCCCGCACGGCACCGTCGCGCCGCACAGCGACACCACCCCGAGCTTCGGCAGGTCCGCCAGCCCGGTGACGTTCTTCGGGTTGCCGGGCTTTGTCACAATCACCAACTTGTTCTTCGCGAACACGGTAGGCGTACCGTCGACGAGGTTCGCGGCAACGAGCTTGTTCATGTTGTCCTGGTCCGCCGACGCGAACGAATCCGCGGGTGCACCCTGCTGGATCTGCGTCGCCAAGGTGCCCGACGAGCCGAAGTTGAACGTCACGTTCGTCCCCGGGTTCGCGGCCTTGAAGCTGTCGCCGATGGTCTTGAACGCCTCAGTCAGCGACGCCGCGGCGGACACGGTGATGCTGCCCGTCAGCTTGGCCGTCGTCGTCGTGGCCTTCACCTTCGACCCGCTACCGCTGCTGCCACATCCCGTCGCAACTAGTCCAATCGCGACTACTGCGACGGCCCAAATACTCCCGAGTCTGCGCACGTGGTGTTGCCTCCCTCGCGCCGCGGTCAGATGGCCGGCGGCACCTCGATGATCACACTCGTTGCCTTCAGCACCCCGACCGCGAGGTCGCCGACTTCGAGTGCGAGCTCATTGGCGGCCTCACTCGTCATCAACGACACGACACGATGCGGTCCGGCCTGGATCTCGCGTCGCACGGTGTCGACAGCTACCTCGAAGATCTCGGCTGCTTGACCCGGCCGATGCGCCGCCACGACAGCGAAAGCTACCGTCCGCGAACGGCACCTGCCCGGACACCCGCCCCTCGAACTTCGCACGCACGCGTCGTCAGCCCCATGTCGGCCCGCGCATACCAGGCTCAACCGCCACGCACTTGGGTAGCCCGCTGGTCCCGTCGGCGAGACGGTGCAGCACCGCCGACTCCGGCTCGACAACGAGCACGTCGGCGGTCCCGAGTGGACGGGCGTGTGCGTCGACGATCAGGCAGTAGTCGTCATCGCTGCCGTCCGGCCACACGAGCGTGACGGCCGGGTTGTTACGGATGTTTTCCGCAGTCCGGCGCCCGAGGCCCATCCTCAGCAGCCCGCCCTCGATCGTCGCCTGCACCGAAACGACGTGCGGCCGGCCGGCCGCGCTGACCGTGATGAGCAGCGCGATGGACCCGAACTTCGCCAACGTGTCGCTGAGCGCTTCCACATCGACCTTGATGCTCACCACCCCATCCTACGGACCAGCCGGAACATGCGTTAGTCCGAATCTGACTACCCTGGCGCCGTCGTCGAGGAGGAAACGTGAGCGATTACGACCACCTGTACATGGGCGACACGGGCGAATGGCCGCGCCTTCCCGCTGCAGGACGCATCGCCACGCTGCGGCGCTTCAGCGACCCGCATGCAGCCCGGCTCCCCGAGATGGCCGGCGCGTAGAACGGATCAGTCTTCGGGGCGATCGGCAAAGTCGCGCTTGGCAGCCCGATACCAGCCCATCCCCGAGATGGGGTGCTTCCACCTACCCTTCATCTCCTTGAGGGCACTGGCGTGCGTGTCATCGCCGCCTGCGACCACATCTCTGAGATGACGATCCTGCGCCTTGATGACCGCGTCAGCCGTGTCTCCCTGCAGCCGATAGTCACACGGCCCACCCAATTGCTTACATGTCATCGTCTTCATTCGCTCACCGCCTTCTTCGTGGTCGTCTTTGTCATGTTCGTGTTGGCCGTCGCGTGTTGCTATGTCTTGTCCTGAATGAGTCCAAGGATGTTGCCGTCGGGGTCGACAACCGACGCCACCACCCGGCCGCCACCTACGTGGTTCGCTGCGTCTTTGACCGTGGCACCCGCCGCAGTCACCTCGGCGAGCTTCGCTTCGATGTCATCGACGTGCCAGTACGCGACCGGCGACGTCAAGCCCGGCGGACGACCGCGCGGAAGCAGCCCGATGTGCTGGCCTGCGACCTCGAAACCGACGTAGTAGGACGACTCGGTCTGGGGCGCGACGCCGAGTAAAGCGGAGTAGACCGCCTTGGCCTTGTCGACATCCGACACTGGATGCAACACCGTCTTGATTCCCTGGACAGATGACGCGCTCACGGATCCCTCCTTCACTTCGCCGGCTGATTGCTCGAATGAGGCTGGCGCTCTCAAATCGAGAGTGATACTATCAAAACGTGACGGAGCCCGTCAAGCGCGACTCACCAAGCAAG
>Ga0209526_10002416_pt1 | contig 12621 bp, 13 predicted proteins | sample JacPinW_OM2H0_M1_FD_188566 | JGI IMG/M metagenome (GOLD analysis project Ga0209526, IMG submission 188566) | Forest soil microbial communities from Algoma, Ontario, Canada - Jack Pine, Ontario site 1_JW_OM2H0_M1 (SPAdes) (version 2) | ecosystem: Environmental > Terrestrial > Soil > Boreal... | reverse complement strand
GGACCCCGGCTCATTCTCCGGGATTTCCAGTTCCGCAAATCCGGCGCGAGGCCCGCAGGACATCAGGCGAATGTCGTTGGCGATCTTGTACAGCGACACCGCAAGCGTGCGCAGCGTTCCTGAAAGCTGAACCAGCGCATCGTGGGCGCCCTGCACCGTGAACTTGTTGGGTGCGGTGACGAAGGGCAGACCCGTAAGCTTGGCGATCTCGGCGGCTGCCGCCTCGGCAAAGCCCGGCGCCGAGTTGATGCCGGTTCCAACGGCCGTGCCGCCAAGGGCCAAGCGGTACACGCCCTGCAGGGCCGCTTCGATCCGGTCGAGATCATCTGACAACATTCCCGCATAGCCGGACCATTCCTGCCCCAAGGTCAGCGGGGTGGCGTCCTGCATGTGGGTGCGCCCGATCTTGACGATGTCTTTCCAAGCCTGTGCTTTGGCGCTGATCGCATCGCGCAGGGCGGCGACGGCGCCAATGAGACGCGCTTTGACGTTGACCGCTGCCGCGATGTACATCGCCGACGGGAATGAGTCGTTCGACGACTGCGCCATGTTGACATGATCGTTGGGATGGACCGGCGCGTGACTTCCGAGCGGCGTGCCGGCAAGCTGGCAGCAGCGATTGGAGATCACCTCGTTGACGTTCATGTTGAACTGGGTTCCGCTGCCCGTCATCCAGACGTGCAGGGGAAACATGTCGTGATGCTTGCCGGCCAGAATTTCGTCGCAGGCTTGCACGATCAGCTTGTAGCGCTGATCGTCGAGCCGCTTGCTGGTGTGGTTGGCGGTGGCGGCGGCTTTCTTCAAGGTCGCATAGGCGGTGATCATTTCGCGGGGAATCAAATCCGTTCCGATGCTGAAATGTTCAAGCGAGCGCTGGGTTTGAGCGCCCCACAGCTTGTCCGCAGGCACTTCCACCACACCGAGGCTATCGGTCTCTTTTCTGGTCTCGGCCATGTAATCGCTCCTAGGTTCAAATGTAATCGACCGGCACGGCGACCTTCGCTCACCTTTCTGATTAATCAGTAGCGTGCGTCCGCGCTCGTGCGAGCGGCAGGACCGAAAGCGAGCGCACCCCTTGGGCGCCGTGGATGAGAACCCCCTCGATGTCGGCGGTGGCTGACGGACCCGTGTGGAAAACGGCATAATGGCCCTCGCGGAACTCCGGCCGGCGATAAGCATGATGGAGATTGACGACGATGTCGGCGGGGTCGAGCAGGACGATCAGGTGCTGCGCGAGATAGGCGACGGCGTTGACGCGCAGCTCCTTATCGCTGAGGAGGATCGAGCCCGTCTCGGCAACGGCAAAAGGAGCGCGCACAATCGCGAAATCGAGATCGGCCAGCTCCCGTGGCGCGCCAACCCCGGCAATGTCACGGTTGCCCGCGATCTCCGGCACCGTTGAGCACACGACCTTAGCGTTTGCGATCTTTGCTCGAACCGGCGCGAGCACATCGCCGGCAGCCGGCGGATCGAGAAACAGCCCGCCCATGCGTTCGAGGCTCTCCTTGAATGCAGCGAGAAGGGACGCCGGCCGGTCGGCGTCGAAAAATGGAACAGTGGGCAGCGGCCGCTCCACCTTCGGCCGGTTTGCGCGGATCGATGCGAAAATCTCGTCGCGGCTGCTCATCGCTTATCTCCGCGGTTCGCCTGATACCAGCTGTGAAATGTCTGCTTGGGCGGATGCGGCACCTCGCGATGTTTTCCCCAGGCATTGAGGCCGTTGTAGATCACGAAGCGCGGCAGATGGGCGAGCGCAAAATCGGCGGTGGCGATGGCAGCACGGTAAGCGGCTGGCCGCGAGAGCATTTCGCCGGCCGCCTTCATCGCGGCTTTCTTGACGAACGGGACCTCGTGCCGCTTCACCAGCTCGCGCCGCCAGGCGTAGATCTGCTCGTGGATGTTGATCTTGACCGGGCAGACATTGGTGCAGCTGCCGTTGAGCGTGGAAGCGAAGGGCAGGTTGCTGTATTTGCGCGCGTTGAAGGTCGGATCAATGATGAGGCCGATCGGGCCGGAATAAGTCGCGCCGTAGCTGAGGCCGCCGCTGCGCCGATAAACCGGGCAAGTGTTCATGCACGCCCCGCAACGGATGCACTTGAGCGAGGTCCAGAACTCCGCCAGGCCGAGACGCTCGGACCGGCCATTGTCCACCAGCACGAAATGCATCTCGCCGCCCTCGCGCGGTCCGCGAAAGTGCGACGTATATTGCGTGATTGGCGAGCCGAGCGCGCTACGCGATAATAGGCGCACGAATACCGCCAGATGCTCGAACCGCGGGATGATCTTCTCGATGCCAATCGAAGCGATGTGCAGCTTCGGCACGTTGGCCGAGAGGTCGGCATTGCCTTCGTTGGTGCACACGACCACGCTGCCGGTCTCGGCGACCGCGAAATTGCAGCCGGTCATGCCGGCGTCGGCGGCGAGGATCAGCGGACGGTTCGACTCGCGCTGCGACTCCGCCAAGTAGTGCACGTCGCTGTTATCCGGATCCGTGCCGATTGTTTTCGCAAACACTTCGGCGACGTCGGTCCTGAGCTTATGCACGGCCGGCACTACCACATGGCTCGGGTCTTCGTTGTCGAGCTGCTGGATGCGCTCACCGAGATCGGTCTCGATCACCTCGATGCCGGCTGCAGCCATGTAGGGCCGGAAACCGCACTCCTCGGTGAGCATCGACTTGCTCTTGATGAGCGATTTGGCGCCGTGGTCCTTGAGGATGTCGTGAACGATGCGGTTGTGCTCCGCCGCGTCGCGCGCCCAATGCACATGGACGCCGTTCGAGCGCGCGTTGGCCTCGAACTGCTCGAGGTACTCGTCGAGATGCGTAAGCGTGTGTTCCTTGATGGCGGAGGCGAGCGACCGGAGCTCTTCCCATTCGGGAATGCCATGCATCTCGCGGTCGCGCTTCTGGCGCAGATCCCACAGCCGCTCGTCATGCATTTTCTCGTGCTCGGGCGCGGCGATGAAGCGGGCTGCCGCCTCCGCCTGATCGACCGGTCGATTGCCATGGATCTTCGCGCCGCGCGGCTGCGGCTCGCGATGCGAGCGCAGCGGCTTCGAAGCTCCTTCGGCATGATCGAGGCGGTGGCCATGCCGGTGGATCGAGTCAGTGTCGTGCTGATCCAGCAGCTCGGGATGCAGCATGCCAGGAGAGGCGCTCATGCACTGGCTCCATTCAGGATCTGGGCGATATGGATGAACTTCATCGGTACGCCGATGCGCTCGGCGCAGCCTTGCTGATGCATCAGGCAGGATGTATCCGCCGATACGATGTACTCGGCTCCGGCGCGAGCGTGATCGCTCACCTTGTCGTAGCCCATCTTGGTCGATACGACCTCCTCGAACACGGAGAATGTGCCCCCAAAACCGCAGCACTCATCTGGTCTCGCCGGGGTGGCGAACTCGATCCCATCGACCTTGGACAAAAGGTCCATCGGCTTGGAGAAGAACGGCTCGTGGAGCTCGGACGGTTTGGCATGCTTGAGCGCCCGCAGCGTGCCGCAGCTGTTGTGCAGCCCCACCCGATGCGGAAACCTGGCCCAGGGAAACGCGTCCGCTTTCTGGATATCGTGCAGGAACTCGACGATCTCGTAGGTACGGGCGCGAACTTCCTTCACCTCGGCGGTCTGTTCGATCGCATCGAAATTGGCACGCACGTGGTGCACACAGCTGCCGGAAGGCGCGACGACGTAATCAAAGCCGGAAAAATTCCGCACGAACAATGCTTCCGTGGCGGCGCAGTCGGCGTTGAACCCGCTGTTCGCCATCGGCTGTCCGCAACAGGTCTGGTCACGGGGATAGACGACCTCGTGACCGAACCGATCCAGCAACTCGAGTGTCGCGATGCCGACTTCAGGGAAGAAGGTGTCGATGTAGCAAGGGATAAACAGCCCGATACGCATTTGGCACCTTTTCGTGCGACGGCGCTCACGTCATCTTTCTGCTCCTCCTTAACCCTCGCCCGCAACCGGGAGAGAGAAGGATGGGCGCGTCGTCAGCCGCGCTCCGCCATCATTCGCTTGGTGTCGGCAATCGCCCGTGCCGGGTTGAGCCCTTTCGGGCAGGACTTGGTGCAGTTCATGATGGTGTGGCAGCGATAGAGCCGGAACGGGTCCTCGAGCAGATCGAGGCGATCGCCGGTGTGCTGATCGCGGCTGTCGACGAGCCAGCGGTGCGATTGCAACAGAATCGATGGGCCAAGATATTTGTCCTGGTTCCACCAGTAGCTCGGGCATGACGTCGAGCAGCAGAAGCAAAGAATGCACTCCCACGAACCGTCGAGCTTGGCGCGATCCTCGGGAGATTGCGGGCGCTCACGGTCCGGCGGGGGTTGGTCGGACTGCAGCCAGGGCTCGATCAACTCGTATTGCGCGTAAAGTCCCGTCAGGTCCGGAATGAGATCCTTCAAGACCGGCATGTGCGGGAGCGGGGTGATCCGGCTCGTCCCCTTCTTCAGGCTGTCCATCGGTGTCAGGCAGGCCAACGTGTTGTGGCCATCGATGTTCATGGCGCAGGAGCCGCACACGCCTTCGCGGCAGGACCGTCGGAACGACAGCGTCGGATCGATCTGGTCGTTGATCTTGACCAGGGCGTCGAGGACCATGGGCCCGCAGTGATCGCGATCGATCTCGAACGTATCCAACGTCGGGTTGGCCTTCTTCGCCGGATCCCAACGATAGATGCGGAAGCTCTTGACGTGCTCGGCCTTCTGCGGGAGCGGCCAGTGCCTGCCCTCGCCAACCCTGGAGTTTGCAGGAAGCGTGAACTCGGACATCAGAATTCTCCTTCTTCGGCCCTCAGTGGTTTGCTGGGTTGTCGCTTGGCCCTCTGCTTAGAGATCGCGGCTAATGGGTACGCACGGCTGGAGGGAAGGTCGCAATCTCGTTAGACAAGGTATTCAGACGCACCGGGCGGTAGGCGAAGGTGACTTTCCAGTCGTCACCCTTCCAAGCGACGGTGTGCTTGAGCCAATTCTTGTCGTCGCGCTCCTTGAAGTCCTCGCGCGCATGCGCTCCGCGCGATTCGGTTCGGTTGCAGGCGGATTGCGCGATCACCAGCGCCTGATCGGCGAGATTGGCCAGCTCGAGAGCCGAAACCAGCGCGACATTCCACAGCAATGAGTCGTCGTCGACCGTCACGCGATCGAGCGGATCGCGCAGCGCAGTCAACTTGTCCAGCCCCTCCTGCAATGTGTCGCCGCGCCGGAACACGCTGAACCCGGTCTGCATCACATCTTGCATCAAAGGCCGGACTTCACCGGGCTTGTTGCCGCCCTTACTCTGGCGTATCCGATCGAATCGCGCCAACGCGCGTTCCTGCGAGTGACCGTTTGCGGCCGGCACAAGCGATCCGGGCTTGATAAGCTCCGCGGCGCGCTGCGCTCCCGCCCGTCCGAAGACGATCAGATCGAGAAGGCTGTTGGTGCCGAGGCGGTTGGCGCCATGCACCGACACGCAGGCCGCCTCGCCAATGGCCATCAAGCCCGGGACGACTGCTTCGGAGTCGTCCCTGGTCGGAGATACAACCTCGCATTTGATGTTCGTCGGAATGCCGCCCATGATGTAATGCACGGTCGGAATGACCGGGATCGGCTCCTTGTGCGCATCGACGCCAGCGAACGTCTGCGCCGTCTGGACGATGCCGGGCAGGCGCTGATCGAGGACATCTGTGGGCAGGTGCTCCAGATGGAGGTAAACGTGATCCTTCTTCTCGCCGACCCCGCGGCCCTCGCGGATCTCGATCGCCTCGGCGCGGCTCACCACGTCGCGCGAGGACAGATCCTTCTCGCGCGGCGCATATTTCGGCATGAACCGCTCGCCCTTGCTGTTGGTCAGATAACCGCCCTCGCCACGGGCGCCCTCCGTGATCAAAACGCCGACGCCATACAAGCCCGTGGGGTGGAACTGGATGAATTCCATATCCTGCAACGGCAGCCCGGCGCGCAGCACCATGGCGCTGCCGTCGCCGGTGCAGGTGTGGGCAGAGGTGCAGGATTCATAGACACGGCCGCACCCGCCCGTCGCGATGACGGTCATGTTGGCGCGGAACCGGTGAATCGACCCGTCCTCGAGACACCAGGCGAGGAGCCCGCGACAGGCGCCGTCCTCGTCCATCAACAGGTCAACGGCGAAATACTCGATGAAGAAGCGCGCCTTATGCTTCAGGCATTGCTGATACAGCGTGTGCAGAATGGCGTGACCGGTGCGATCCGCAGCGGCGCAGGCACGATAGGCCATGTCGCCCTTCGCATATTCGGTGGTGTGCCCCCCGAATCGGCGCTGGTAGATCTTGCCAGCGTCCGTTCGGCTGAACGGCACGCCCAAATGCTCGAGCTCGATGACCGCATTGATAGCCTCGGTGCACATATACGCGATTGCGTCCTGGTCGCCGAGCCAGTCGGAGCCCCTCACCGTGTCGAACATGTGCCAACGCCAGTCGTCCTGCTCCATGTTGCCGAGCGCGGCACTGATTCCGCCCTGCGCGGCAACCGTGTGGCTCCGCGTGGGAAAGACCTTGGTGATGCAGGCTGTGTTCAAGCCGGCCGCGACCATGCCGAGTGTCGCTCGCAGTCCAGCGCCGCCGGCACCGAGAACGATTACGTCGAAGGAATGGTCCACGATGTCGTAACTGTTGGGCATAGCTGACCTCCTTCAGCGACCGAGAAAGAGCTTGAGCACGGCGAGGATGCTCGCGGCTCCGAGGATGATGGCGGCGGCGCGGACGAGGAGCTCGGCCGCGAGCAGCCGGGCGCGCGTATGCACGTAGTCGAGCAGCACCGCGCGCAACCCGATGAACGCATGCGTGAGTCCGGCAAGCACAAACAGAATCACCAGAAACGCCGGTACCGGCGAGGCGAGCCAGGCGGCCGCCGTCACGCGGTCGGAGGTGGCAAGCCACAGCATCGACGCAACGAAATAGAGGCCGAGCGGGATGAGCGCCAGCGCCGTCAGGCGCTGCAGCCGCCATTCCTGCAGCCCATTGCGAGCGCTGCCGAACTGCCGAACCCGCCGGAGCACGGTTTCATCGCGCAGCGCGGTCGAGTCCGCCAAAGAGCGAGGATTTGCCATCAGGGCCTCCTGTTGTTTTCCCGGAATTCTCCTAGGCCAGAAGCACGTAGAGCCAGGCGAGCACGGTCAGCACTGCCGTCGCGGCGAGGACCGCGTAGCCGCTGTGATACGCCTGCCGGAGCTCGAAGCCGTAACCGGCGTCCCAAGCGAGATGCCGGATGCCGTTGCACAAGTGGTAGAAGAAGGCGACGGACCACCCAAACAACAGCAACATCCCGATCGGCGAAGCGATGAAAGCGTGCGTCGCTGTAAACAATTCGCCGTTCGCGGCGACTGCGATGAGCCACCAGGCGAGCAGGATCGAGCCCAGCGCGAGACCGATGCCGGTGATCCGGTGAAGGATCGACAGGGTCGACGTGATCTGAAAACGGTACCACGTCGGAAACATGAATGGCGACAGTGGGCGTTGCATGACTGTCATTACTCCTGAGTCGTCGTGATGGTTTCGCAGTTGTTAGTTTTCCTGTTGTGTTGGCGAGCGAAATCTCGCAGCAAGCGCATCACATCGTGGTCATATTCTTTCGGTGGTGCGAAGCCGTTGATGATCCAGTCGAACAGATCTGGATCGGTACAATCGAGCAAAGCCTCGAACCGGTCCATCTGCGCGGCGTCGAAGTCAGCGAGATGGGCGTCGGCAAACCTGCCGAGGATGAGATCGCTCTCCTGGGTTCCCCGATGCCAGCATCGGAACAGCAGCCGTCTGCACCGGACATCTGAATGGTCGTGCTGTGACCCGCCGGAAACGAGATGTGCCATCATAGTCTTCTCACGCCATAGATCGTACCAGCAAACCCGAGCGCCCACGGCAGGATGTGAAATGGGACCGTGCAGGCAACTGCAGATGCGCGAGGGGAAGTGCTGTGATCTGCATGGCATTCCCCTCAGCGCCACAGATTCGTCTTTGCGAGATCGATGATCTCGTCGCCGCGACCGCTCATGATCGCCTTCACCATGTAGAGAGTGAAGCCCTTCGCCATCTCGAGGGTGATGGAAGGGGGCATGGCAAGCTCTGTTCGGTTCACGACTGCGTCGACCAGAACGGGGCCGTCGTGTGCCAGAGCAGCGCCGATTGCGTCCCCTACCTTGCCCGGATCTTCGATCCGAATGCCGCGAATACCAGCGGCCTCGGCCATTGCTGCGAAGTTCGGATTTTTCAGCTCGGTCCCGTAATCCAGAAAGCCGGTGGACTTTTGCTCGAGCTCGACGAAGCCGAGTGTACCATTGTTGAAGACGACGACCTTCACCGGCAATTTCAGCTGCGTCAGGCTGATGAAATCGCCCATCAGCATGCTGAAGCCGCCGTCGCCGGAGAGCGAGATCACCTGCCGGCCGGGACAGGCCGCCTGCGCGCCGATGGCCTGCGCCATGGCATTGGCCATCGAGCCGTGCCAGAACGAGCCCACCAGACGGCGCTTTCCGTTCATCGCGAGATAGCGTGCGGCCCAAACCGTGGGTAGGCCGACGTCGCAGGTGAAGACGGCGTCCGCTGCCGCGTGATCGCTGATCGCTTTCGCGACCTGTTGCGGATGGATCAACCGCTTGCCCTGCGTGCCTTGGGCGAGGTCGTCGAGCGCCTTGCGCGACCTGGCATAATGCTGCTGCGCCTGGGCGAGATGGGTGTCATCGCGCTTCTGCTTGAGCAGCGGCAGCAGCGCCGCCACTGTCGCGCGCACGTCACCGATCACGCCGAGATCGACAGGGGCGCGGCGACCGATGTTCTCCGCCCGCAGATCGACCTGCGCGATGCGCGCACTGTCTCCCTCAGGATAGAATTGGCGATAGGGGAAGTCGGTCCCAAGCATCAGCAGGACGTCGCAGTCTCGCATGGCGTAGTAGCCGGACGAAAAGCCGATGAGCCCGGTCATGCCGACGTCGTAGGGATTCTCCCATTCGACATGCTCCTTGCCGCGCAGCGCATGCACCATCGGTGCCTTGAGGCGCTCGCCGAGCGCTACGAGCTCGTCGTGCGCGCCCTGGCAGCCCGAACCGCACAGGATAGTGATGCAATCGTCGCCGTTTAGCAGCGCGGCAAGGCGATCGAGATCGGGCCGCGATGGCGTCACAACGGGCGGGCGTGGCACCAGCCCATCTGCCTTGGCGGGCGGCGCGGCCATGGCGGGCTGCAAGGCGACATCGCCCGGGATCACAATAACCGACACACCGCGCTTCCCGACCGCTTCGCGGATAGCGACCTCGAGCACACGCGGCATTTGCTGGGCCGCCGAGACGAGCTCGCAATAATGGCTACACTCCTGGAACAGCGCTTGCGGATGGGTCTCCTGAAAATAACCGCTGCCGATCTCGGGGGAAGGGACCTGCGCGGCGATCGCGAGCACGGGGACGCGCGAACGGTGGCAATCGAACAGACCGTTGATGAGGTGCAGATTGCCCGGTCCGCAGCTGCCTGCGCAGACGGCCAGCTCGCCGGTCAGATGCGCCTCGGCACCGGCGGCGAATGCGGCGACCTCCTCGTGCCTGACATGGAGCCATTCGATCTTGCCCTGACGGCGGATGGCATCCGTCAGCCCGTTGAGGCTGTCGCCGACGATGCCGTAGATGCGCTTGACGCCTACGGCGGCGAGGGTTTCGACGAATTGGTCAGCTACAGTCTTTGTCATGGCGGCCTATATGCAGGAGAACGGCGGCCGGCTGTTGCAGCAGCTTGTCGTGGTTTGGGAGTTCTTGCGCGAGAGTGAGTTTGCTCACAGCGATGGTCCGCAGGTTTTGGTGAAAAGCCAGGCGAGCATGGTCAGCAGCGCCGTGGCGGCGAGGACCGCGTAGCCGCTGTGATAGGCCTGCCGGATCTCGAAGCCGTAACCGGCATCCAGACGAGGTGCCGGATGCCGTTGCACAGGTGATAGAAGAAGGCGACCGATCAGAGAAACAACAGCAGCATCCCGATCGGCGAAGCGATGAAAGCATGCGTCGCCGCAAACAACTCGCCACCCGCCGCCACGGCGACAAGCCACCAGGCGAGCAGCATCGAGCCACCGCCAGAGCGATACCGGTGAGCCGGTGGAGAATCGAGGGGCCGAGGTGATCTGGAAGCGATACCAGATCGGAAACATGAAGGGTGACAGCGGGCGTTCCATGACTGCTATTACTCCCGAGTCATCTTGATGGTTCCCAGTTGTGAGTTTTTCCTGTTGTGGTGTCGAGCGAAGCCTCGCACAAACGCATCACATCGTGGTCGTGTTCTTTCGGCGGTGCGAAGCCGCCGATGATCCAGTCGAATAGATCGGGATCGGTACAATCGAGCAATGCTTCGAACCGGTCGAGCTGTGCGCTGTCGAACTCAGGGAGATGGAGGTCGGCAAATCTGCCGAGTATGAGGTCGCTCTCCTGGGTTCCAGGAGCCAGCACCGGAACAACAGCCGCCCACACCGGACCTGTCGTTGATCCAGCTGTCTCCACCGGAAACGAGATGTGCCATTATAATCTTCTCTACCATTTCGGCAACAGATTTCCGCACGACTGGGCGGTGCGGCGCTGGAAAGTTTAAGAGCGAGTTGACGCCGAATGGTTGGCTTCCCAAGCTGAAAGAAATGATCCCCTCCTATGGGGAATCGCTGATCGAGGACGCGGAGCTGAGCTGGCGGGTGCGCGCGGAGACCGCAAACGTGCTGCATCTCGTCAACATCTAAAGGCTAGTAAAGCAATGCCGAGCGGGCGCGCGGCGGCGCTTTCCTCACTCCGGACAACTTGCGTCCGCGCTTTCGGCCACGCGATCACAGGCAGCGGAGGAAGCAGCGATGAGCAACATCCGAAAAGAAACGGACAGCCTCGGCGAAGTCGATGTGCCTGCCGACAAGCTCTGGGGTGCGCAAACCCAACGCTCGCTCGAGCACTTCAGCATCGGCAAAGACCTTATCCCGCGCGAGATGATTCATGCATACGCTATCTTGAAAAAGGCTGCCGCCAACGCAAACCACGCCGACAAACGGCTCGATGGTCTGCGCCATAAAACTCATCGTCCACGCATGCGACGAGATACTCGCGGGGCAGCATCACGATATGTTCCCGTTGCACGTCTGGATGACCGGGAGCGGGACCCAGTTCAACATGAATGTGAACGAGGTGATCTCGAACCGCTGCTCCCAGCTCGCCGGGACGCCGGTCGGCAGCAAGGCCCCCGTTCACCCGAACGACCATGTCAACATGGCGCAATCCTCCAACGACACGTTTCCCTCCGCCATGTACATCGCGGCGGCTGTCAATGTGAAAGGGCGACTGATCCCCGCCGTGAAAGCCCTGCACGACGCGATCGCAGCGAAGGCGGCGGAATGGAAAGACATCATCAAGATCGGCCGCACCCATATGCAGGACGCCACCCCGTTGACGCTCGGACAGGAATGGTCGGGCTATGCTGGCCGATGGCGGGCGTGTACATGCTCGTCGCACAGGAGGCGCGGGCGGCGATGGGGACGCCGCTCGATCCGAAGTAGTTATCCCTTAGGGGGCGCTGTCAGATAGGTGCCGCGGCCGCTCGCAAGCAGCTTGCCATCGAGATCGAGCACCTGCGCTTCCGACGTGGAGAACTGGCTCCCCATGCGCACGATCCTGCCGCGAATGGTCAGATCGCCGGGCATCGCCGGAGCGTGATAATCGACATGCAGGCTGATCGTGGGCACTCCGCGACCGAGCTTCCTCACCATCGCCCAATCGGCTCCTAGATCGACGAGGGTGGCTAATACGCCGCCGTGCGTGTAGCGCCGGTCCGGATTGACCACCCATTCCTCGCGCCAGGTGGCCTTGAGCTCGATCCCGTCCTCGTGCACGGCAACCACTTTCAATCCGAGCCACTGATGGTAAGGGCCGCGCGTGACCAGCTCCTGCACGCGTGCGAGGGTAATGTCACCGCTCACGGCGTTACCACGACCTTGCCTATGACCTCGCGGTTCTCGATCAGTCGCAGGCCCTCCCGCGCCTGTTCGAGCGGCAGCACCTTGTCGATCACCGGGCGCATCTTGCCTTGGGCAATGAGCTTCATCAGCGCCTGCAGGTCGTCGTCGTAAAAGCTGTTCGACCCAATGATTTTCAGCTCGAAGCTCCAGACGTAACGCAGGTCCTCCTTCGGATCGTAGCCTGCGGTCGCGCCGCATACGAGCAGGCTGCCGCCGCGCTTGAGACAGCGCAGCGAAGGATGCCATGTGTCCCCGCCGGTGAAATTGATCACGACATCGACGCCACCCTCATAGCTGCGACGCTGCGGTTTGCCGTACTTTTCAGTCGCCCATTTGGAGAAATCCGTTTCCGTAACATTGATCACTGCATCGGCGCCGAGCTCGTTGAGCTTTTGCATCTTGCGTGCGCTGCTGGTGCAGGCAATCACCTCTGCGCCCAGCTGCTTGGCAAGAATCATGCAGCCGGTCCCCACGCCGCCGCTGGCGCCGAGAATGAGCACGCGATCCTTCGGCTTCACGGTCTGGTGGGTGATCAGCATGCGATGGGCCGTGCCATAGGCGACCGGCAAGGCAGCCGCCTCCTCGAAGCCGACATTGTGCGGCATGGCGACCAGCTGATCCGCGGCAACCCGACAGTATTCGGCCATGCC
>Ga0209526_10002415_pt1 | contig 12625 bp, 12 predicted proteins | sample JacPinW_OM2H0_M1_FD_188566 | JGI IMG/M metagenome (GOLD analysis project Ga0209526, IMG submission 188566) | Forest soil microbial communities from Algoma, Ontario, Canada - Jack Pine, Ontario site 1_JW_OM2H0_M1 (SPAdes) (version 2) | ecosystem: Environmental > Terrestrial > Soil > Boreal... | reverse complement strand
ACTGCGTCGCGAGATGCGATTGTGGAAATGTCCGTGGGCACTTTGCCCACGTCCGGGGATAGCTCCTTAAATGTTCGTCCGTCCCCTCTGTGGGGGAGGGCTGGGGAGGGGGTTTCTTCGAAGCAGCCAAGATACAGTTGGCCGGCTTCGGAGAGTATCCGGGCGTCCTTTGCCATGGCAAGGCAGTGGCGCCGAGAGAAGCGGCATTCATTTTGTGAATGCCGTCCCTCAGCGCCACCTTGGGGGGGAGAGGATGTTGGGTTAGAGTTCGACCAAGCCTTTTCGGACTGCGTAGATGAGGAGTTTGGAGCGGTCGTAGATCTCCAGCTTCTCGTAGATGTGGCTGACGTGGTTGCGGACTGTCTTCTCGCTGATTCCCAGGCGGTAGGCGATCTGCTTGGGCGTCAGGCCCGGCGCGAACAGCTTCAGAATCTCGAGCTCACGGCTGCTCAGCCCGTCGTAGCAATCCTTGACCCCACCCTTGCCGCAGACGAGCGACATCATGCGATCGGCTACAGAGCCGGACAGGACCCGGTCTTTGTTCATCAAGGATCGGATACTGGAGGTGAGCGTCTCGGCGGCGGCGTCCTTGAGAACGTAGCCTCCGGCCCCGGCTCTCAACGCCTCCAGAACGTGGGTCTCAGTGTCGAACGACGTGAGGATCAGCACCCTCACCCCGGGATGGCGTTCCGCAATCTGACGGGTGGCCTCGATGCCGCTCAGGTTGGGCATCCTGACGTCCATCAGCACCAGATCGGGCTTGGTCTCGCCGGCGAGGCGGACAGCCTGTTCGCCGTCGGCCGCTTCTGCGACCACTTCCATGTCCGTCTCGTCGCTCAGAAGTCGCGCGACGCCGGTGCGGAACAATGTCTGGTCATCTGCGATGAGAACGCGAACCGGCGTGGTTTCGGTCGCCGTGGTCATTCTCTTCCATCCTCTCTTCCAGCGGTGAGTGGGAACACTCACTCGATCGGCGAAACATAGACCCCCCTGGGCTATGATTCATCCGGGCCGGCCCCAGGATTTGTCGAGGGTTAACCCTGTAGCGAGGGCCGACCTGCACTGCCAGCATTGAGGGGGTGGCTCTCAGCGTCGTGATAGTGGATGACCATGCTCCCTTCCGCTCGATGGCGCGGCAGCTGCTCGAGGCCGGCGGCTTCGTTGTTGTGGGGGAGGCCGAGGACGCGTCCTCCGCGCTGGAGGAGGTGCACCGCCTGCACCCAGCCCTGGTGCTGCTCGACGTGCAGCTGCCAGACCTGGATGGTCTCACCCTTGCCAGTCGCCTGGCTGTCGACGAGCCGGGCACAGCTGTGGTGCTCACGTCGAGCAGAGAGGCGGCCGACTACGGGCATCGTGTGACGAGCTGCGGCGCCCGTGGCTTCATCACCAAGGCCGACCTTTCGAGCGAGTCCGTGACTGCGGTGCTGCGCATGACCTGAGATGGGTTACCGGTGGCTCGTGGCACGACAGGCGCTGCTGGGCATTGGCCTCGTGCTGCTCGCCGCCGGTTGCGGCGGTGACGCGCCGGCGGGCTGTGCTCTGGGCGGCTCGTCGCCCGCGGCGCCGGCCGCCAGCCTGGCCTTCCGCTGCGACCTCGACGCTCAGGGCCACCCGGCCAGCGCGGACATCTTTCAACTGCGGACGGACGGAAGCCAGGCGGTAAGGCTGACCGCCGGGCTGGGCTGGGCGACCGATCCGGCCTGGTCTCCCGACGGCAAGGAGCTGGCTCTGACCACCACGCGGGACGGCAGTCCGAATCTGTATCTGATGGACTCGACAGGTGGGCGCCTGCGGCGGCTCACCTCGGCGCCGGCGGCCGACTCCAACGCCGCCTGGTCGCCTGACGGCCGCACGCTTGTCTTCGCGAGCGGCCGGGACGGGGTCACCGGCCCGCTGGGCGCGGCCCGCCGGCACGCGAGCCTCTTCGCAATCAACGCGGACGGCAGCGATCTCCGCCAGCTCAGCCGAGTGTCCGGGTACAGCGCCGAGCCGGCCTGGTCGCCGGATGGCTCCCAGATCGCCTTCATCTCGGACCGCGACGGTAACCCGTCTCTCTACGTCATGAGATCCGACGGCGGAGAAGTTCGCCGCCTGACCGATGAAGGCTTCTTCGAGGGCCGGCCCTCCTGGTCCCCGGACGGCCGCCGTCTCGCCTTTTTCAGGACAGGCACCCTCGGCGATCGCCCTCACGCCACCATCCAGGTGATCGTCCTGCAGGGCGGGAAAGCGAGCACGCTCGTGCCCGGCAACGGCTACGACCCCGCCTGGTCGCCGGACGGGTCGAGGATCGCGTTCGTCAGCCAGCGAGACGGCGCGCCGAACCTCTACGTGGCTCGCTCTGACGGCGGCGGCGTCCTCCGGCTGACGCACGACGCAGCCCCAAAGTTCCGGCCGGCCTGGCGTCCGCAGGCAGCGTGAGCCAGGTGCTCGCGAGTCCGCTGGAGTCAAGCCGCCTCGGCCTACGCCAGTGGGGCTGGCCTCTTGCCGCCATCGCAGTCGCGTTTGCCACCGGCAGCCTGGTGCTCCTCGCCTCGAACCACGACGTCCTGGTGAGCGGCTCTGGCGAGCCGTTCCTGATCAGCGTCACAGGCCAGGTTGCCGGCCCGTTCGTCTCGGTGGTCATTGTTGCGGTGCTGGGGGCGCTGGCGATCCAGCGGGACCCAGGCAACTGGATCGGGAGGTGTTGGGCGGGCATCGCCCTCGCCTTCGCGCTGACACTGTTCGCCCAGGAGTACGCAATCCGCGGCCTTGTCGTCGCGCCGGGCACGCTGCCCGGGGCCACTGTGGCGGCGTGGCTTCAGGTCTGGCTGTACAACCTGCTGGTGCTCGGGGTGGTGCTGGGCCTGGCTCTGTTTCCCGACGGCCGGCTGCCATCGCGGCGGTGGCGTGCGCTGGTCGTCTTCTCGGTCGGTGTCACCGCCCTGGCGTTGATCGACTCGCTGGCCGATCCGGCGCCTCTCAGCACCTTCGTACGGCAGGAGCCCTTCACCCTCCCCGTGACAATGCCGCCCACGCTGCGGTGGCTGGGCTCAGCCTTCGCCGGTTGGTCAGGGCTGCTCGTCTACTGGTCCCAGGCGCTCGTCATTGCCGTCGCCTGCGGCGCCCTGGCGGTCCGCCTGCGAGGGTCCAGCGGAGACCTGCGCCAGCAGCTCAAGTGGGTCGTGTACGGAGGAGCGATCGCCGCCTTCGGCTGGTTGCTCAGCTTCGCCCAGGCCCTTCCGCTGGCCTCCGGCAGCGACCCCACGCTCCGGATGATCGCCACCTGGGGCAACCTGCTCTGGCTCTTCGGCATCACCATCGCAACGCCCGTGGCGGCCGGGGTGGCCATCCTTCGCTACCGGCTGTATGACATCGACCGGGTCATCAACCGGACGCTGCTGGTGGGCGGGCTCGCGGCTTTCATCACCGCGGTCTACGTCGGCGTCGTGGTCGGTATCGGCTCTGAGATCGGCAAGGAGTTCGGCCCGGCGCTCTCTCTGCTCGCGACCGCGGTGGTGGCGGTCGCCTTCACGCCGGTGCGGACGAGGCTGCAGGGGATGGCCAACCGTCTCGTGTACGGAAAGCGGGCAAGCCCCTACGAGATCCTGGCCGGGTTCTCCGAGCGGGCGGGCGGCAGTTACCTGAGCGACGAGATCCTCCCTGAGATGGCGCGCCTGCTGGGCGAGGGGACCGCCTCGAGGCGGGCGCAGGTCTGGCTCCGGGTGGGCGATGAGCTGCGTCCCGCCGGGTCCTGGCCAGAGGAGAACGGCCGTTCGACCCTGCCCGTTGTGGGGGAGCAGCTCCCCACCATCCCCGGCTGGCAGCGCGCGGTCCCGGTTCTGGACGGCGGGGAGCTGCTGGGCGCCCTCACGCTCACCAAGCCGGGAGGCGAACGGTTCACGCCGGGCGAGGACAAGCTGGTGGTCGACCTCGCCCGGCAGGCGGGGCTCGTGCTGCGCAACGTGAGGCTGGTGGAGGAGCTGCGCTCTTCCCGCCAGCGCATCGTGAGCGCGCAGGACGAGGAGCGGCGACGGCTGGAGCGGAACCTCCACGACGGAGCCCAGCAGCAACTGGTGACGGCGTCTTTGGGCCTGGGAGTTGTGCGAGCCAAGGTCCGGACAGGGAGGTCTGAGGGCCTCGACGATGAGCTGGGGGAGGTGGCCTCTCAGCTGAAAGCCGGACTGGCAGAGCTCCGAACTCTGGCTCGGGGACTGCATCCCGCCGTCGTCACCGAGGCCGGCCTCGGGGCGGCCCTGGAGTCGCTGGCGGACCGGTCGCCAATCCCCGTCAGGGTCGACGCAAAGATCGAGCGGCGCTTTCCCCCGGCGGTTGAGGCGACCGGCTACTACGTGGTCTCGGAAGGCCTCACCAACGTCGCCAAGCACGCGCGCGCGTCCGAAGGCACCGTACGCGCGGCCGATGAGGGCGACCGGCTGGTTCTTGAAGTCGAGGATGACGGCGTCGGGGGAGCCGACCAGGGGCTCGGCTCCGGACTCCGTGGTCTGCAGGACCGGGTGGCGGCCCTGGGCGGGTTGCTCGAGGTGGAGAGCAGGCCGGGAGGCGGCACGCTGCTGCGCGCCGAGCTGCCCTACTCACCTTGACGCCCCCCATGCGCGTGATGGTGGCGGACGACTCGCTCCTGTTTCGCCAGGGACTGGTGCACGTTCTTACGGTCGCCGGCTTCGAGGTGACCGGGCAAGCAGGGACTGCGGAGGAGCTCCTTGAGCTGGTGAGGAGGGCCCCTCCCGAGGTGGCGATCGTGGACATCCGCATGCCCCCAACACAGACGACGGAGGGGCTGCAGGCCGCCAGGGAGATCGCTCGCGCCAACCCAGCGGTGGGCGTGCTGCTGCTCTCGCACTACGTGGAGACCCAGCACGCGATGCAGCTGCTGGCCGGGGCGGGCAAGGGGGTCGGATACCTGCTCAAGGACCGGGTCTCGGATCTGGACAAGTTCAACGACGCGGTCCGCACGGTGGCCGCGGGACATTCGGTCATCGACCCCGAGGTGGTGGCGCAGCTGGTCTCCAGGCGGCGAACGCACGACCTGCTGGCGGACCTCACCGAGCGGGAGCAGGAGGTCCTCGCGCAGATGGCCGAGGGCCGCTCCAACTCGGCGATCGGCCAGAAGCTCTTTCTCAGCGCCAAGACCATCGAAGCCCACGTCCACAGCATCTTTGGCAAGCTGGAGCTTGAGCCGGCGGCTGACGACCACCGCCGAGTCCTGGCCGTCCTGACCTACCTGCGCTCTTGAGGTTCCGCGATGGGTAGGGGATGAGGTCAGCTTTAGGTCGCCTTTAGGCCGCTCATATGGGATTGGTGCCATGAGAGTCCTGATCGTCGAAGACGATCACCGTCTGGCCGCCAGCGTGCGGCGCGGCCTGGAGGATGCCGGCTTCGCCGCGGACACCGTGTACGACGGAGAGGACGCTCTGGCTGCAGCAGAGACCACCCACTACGACGTCATCCTTCTCGACCTGATGCTCCCGCGGATCGATGGCCTCGAGGTCAGCCGGCGGCTCCGGCAACGCCGCATGCAGGTCCCCATCCTGATGCTTACCGCGCGTGACTCTCTCGACGACCGGGTCCTGGGGCTCGAGTCAGGGGCCGACGACTACCTCGTCAAGCCCTTCGCGCTGCGAGAGGTGGTGGCCAGGATCAGGGCCCTGTCCAGGAGGCATCTGGCAGACCGCACGGCGGTTCTGTCGGCGGGACCGGTGGCCCTCGATACCGGCGGGCGGAGGCTGAAGGTTGGGGATCAGACGGTCGAGGTGACGCCCAAGGAATACGCCATCCTCGAGTACTTCATGCTCAACCAGGGGCGGCTGCTCACCAGGGACCAGATCATCGAGCACGTCTGGGACTACGACTTCGAGGGCGGTCGCAACCTGGTCGAGACCTACATCAACCGCCTGCGCAGCAAGGTGACCAGGGCCGGCGCCAGCGACCCCTTCGTAACCGTCCGAGGCTCAGGCGGCTACCGCTTCGAATACCCGGCGATTTAACCCCATCGGAAGTCCACCAGCGACCGGGTGGTGCGCCACCTAAGGGTCATTCCCTCCCCCCGCGCCTTCTGGGAGCCAGAGTTGGAAGACGGCTCCGGAGCCGGGGCGGCTTGCGAGTTTCACGTGGCCGCCCTGGACGCGGGCGAAGGCGGCGCTCAACGGGAGTCCCAGACCGGTCCCGCCTTCAGCGTCGGGGGTCCGGGCATGGTCGCCGCGAGCGAAGCGATTGAAGATCCGGCCGGCCTGCTCCGGCGGCACGCCGGGACCCTGGTCGGCGACCTCCAGAACCCAGCCCCCACCCTCCGGCCAGGCGCCAAGCCGCACCGTCCCGCCCCGTGGAGAGTGGCGCAGAGCGTTGTCGACCAGGTTGTCGAGGATCCTGCGGGTCAGGTCCAGATCCGCCTCCAGCCCGCCGGAATCCGGCGCCTCAACCCGAAGCTCGACTCCCTGCTCCGAGGCACGAGTCAGCCAGCGGGCAAAGGTGTCGTGGAGGAAATCCGCCACGTCGACGCGCTCGGGTCGCGGCTTGAGCTGGCCCGCGTCCGTGCGGGCGAGAAGCAGCAGTCGCTCCACCACCCCGGTCATGTGCTGCACCTCCGACTGCAGAAGCTGAAGGACCCGGCGGTACTCCTCGGGCGGCGCCGGCTTGCTCAGGCTGACCTCGAGCTCCGTTCTCATCAGCGCCAGTGGCGACCGCAGCTCATGAGAGGCGTCGGCAGTGAATCCCCGCAGCGTGTCGAAGCTGGTCTCCAGGCGACCCAGCATTCGATTGAAGGTGACGACCAGCTCGCCGAGCTCGTCGTCCGGCGCCCGGACCTCGACCCTGCGATTGAGGTCGCGCTCGCTGAGGGAGTCGGCGAGACGGGCGATGCGGCGGACGGGTCGCAGCGCCCGGGAGAGTAACCAGTACACGAGGCCGGTGCCGACGGCCAGGATGAGCACTGAGAGGGCGGCGACCAGCGTCATGGCACGGACGGTCGAGGCTCGAAATTCGGCCAGCGAGGTCGACGCCACCAGCACCACGCCCTGGTTCGGACTCGGTTTCAGCGGCGTGACGTAGACCCGGCGCGCCTCACCGGCGGCGGTGGTCTCCAGCCAGATCGGCTGACCGCTGCGGAGCGCGGGCCTGGCCAGGTCTTCCAGCGTCGCTGCACTCAAGGGCTGGGCAGTCGTGGCGGCCAGGACGCCACCCGGCCCCACCACGGCGAGGTCCACGGCGATCCCGTCGGGGGTTTCCTGGGGGAGTGCGCCACCGGTGAAAGTCGCCCGCCCCTGGGTCACTTCCAGTCGCGACGCGACTCGCCCTACCTGCGCGCGAAGCTGAGCATCGGCCTCGTTGCTCTGCACGAAGGTGAGGGCGAAGTAGGTGCCGACGTCAGCCATGAGCAGGCCGGCGGCCAGGATTCCGGCCGCCGCCAGGGTGAGACGGCCACGGGTGGTGAGCGGAAGCCGCTTCACCTCACCGAACAGGTGGGTCAGCCAGTCCCAGCGCGTGCCGTCGCCGCTCGTCCGTTCTTCCCGACGCGATGCCAGCCTTCGCAATGAACATCAGGAAGATGAGCACGATCGCGACCCCGACGGCAAGCGCTGCGGGCGGCGCTATTGGGATGCGCTCAGCGGTGGCGGAAACGTTTCACCAGGCCTTTGGTGGCGCTCGTGGCCCGGTCCGCCATACGCTTCGCCCAATCGAACTCCAGGGCGAGCACGGCGACCGCGACGCCCATCACCAGCAAACCCGGGCCGGGAAGCACCAGCATTGCGACGCCGGCGATCATGATCACGGACCCGAGGACAAGGACCGAGGCACGCCTGAGCGGCCGAGGCAGGGAGCGGTAGAGCGAGTGCGCTCGCCGCCGCACGGTCGCCTCCTCGTCAGTCGTCATCGCTTCCAGGATTCTCCCCACGGGATCTAGAGCCAAGCTCAACGTTGTTGTGCCTTTTAGGTGGCTTTGAGCTGGCAAGCGCAGGCTCATCGCACGCAGTCGACGGATTAGCTTTTCATCCCCCTTGCATTGGGTCGGGCGCCTCGCCCGGCGCCCGGCCCTTCCTCACCACAGTCCCCTGTTGCGGGACCGGGCTCCGGGCGCGAGAGTTGAACCGCCCATGATCGTCGACTCGCACCATCACTTCTGGGACCCGGCCCGCGCGGACTACCCGTGGATGAGGGAGGAGCAGGCCCCGATCCGCCGCCGCTTCGGTCCCGAAGACCTGCGTCCGCTGCTGAGCGAGACGGGTATCGACGCAACCATCCTGGTTCAGACCCGGGCAAGCCTGGAGGAGACCCGGGAGTTTCTCGCAGTGGCCGCCGGGACACCTTTCGTGGCAGGCGTGGTGGGCTGGGCCGACCTCGCCGGAGGCGGCGTCGCGGGAACTCTGGAAGCGCTGCGAGCGGCCCCAGGCGGAGAAAAGCTGGTCGGCATCCGCCACCAGGTGCACGACGAGGAGGACGCCGGCTGGCTGCTCCGGCCAGAGGTGCAGAGGGGGCTGGCGGCGGTGGGCGAGGCGGGACTGGCCTACGACCTGCTGGTGAGGGCCCGCGAGCTCCCCGCGGCACTGGCGACCGTGCGCCGCTTTCCAGAGATGCGCTTTGTCATCGACCACCTCGCCAAGCCGCCGATCGCCAGTGGCGAGCACGAAGAGTGGGCTCTGGCGATGGCTCCCTGCAGCGAGGCCGAGAACGTCTACTGCAAGCTCTCAGGGATGGTCACAGAAGCGGACTGGGCCGGCTGGACGCCAGACGAGCTGCGGCCGTACGTGGAGAGCGTCCTGGGCTGGTTCGGAGAGGATCGCTGCATGTTCGGCTCCGACTGGCCGGTCTGTCTGCTCGCGGCGAGCTACAGCGAGGTGTTCGAGGCGCTGCGCTTCGTCCTCGCCGGACAGCGGGCGGCGACCAAGGAGAAAGTGTTCGGGAAAGTGGCCGCCGAGTTCTACCGAATCGCCACCTGAATTTCGTTGAGGCATTGTCGGCGCCCCGGGAGTACTTTTCCGCAGCATGGACGCATGGCAGACTCGGGATCTCTGGAGGAAGCGTGCGTACGACTCCGGAGGACAGTATCTGGGATCCATAGAGGCGGTCGCCATGGGGCGCGACCAGGTGCCGCGGCGTGTCGGAATCCGCCTCAGCGGTGGCCGTTCCCTCACTTTCTTCTCCCTGGAAGGGGCGCACCTGGAAGCAGGCCGCGTTCGACTGGTAACTCGAGCCACCGATTCCGGCCGTCTGCGAATGTTGAGCGGCGGGTAGCACCAGCGCTGCGCGCGCCCGTGGTTGAGTGGCGCGTGCGGATGGACGCCGACTTGCCGTGAGACTGCCGCGCTGGGCCGGGGACGTCGCCGCCTGGCTGGGCGCCCTGCTCGGCCCGGTTCTGATCACCGCCATGCTCGTGCCGGTGCGCGTTTCCGAGCAGCGCGACTACGTCTTCATCTACCTGGGACTCGTGGCCGTCCTGGGGGTGCTGCGAGGGCTGTGGCCGGCCCTGGTGGCGGCGGCCCTCAGCTTCCTGCTGGTCGACTACTTCTTCGTGTCCCCGGTCGGGACCCTCACCATCGCGGACGAGCAGGACCTGGTGAACCTCGTTGCCTTCGTCACGACGGCGGGGTTGGTCGGACTGCTGGCCTCCCAGCGCAGGAAGGCGCTTCTCCGTGCGGAAGCTCTCGGACGTGACCTCCGCCAGACCAACTCCGAGCTGGCCCGGCTGAACAAGGAGCAGGCAATGGCGGCTCAGGCGGCGCTGACCCTGGCTCGGAGCCAGGAACAGATCCGAGCGCTGCAGGAGGTGGATCGCTCCCGCCGGGAGCTGCTCGCCAACGTCTCTCACGAGCTGCGAACCCCGCTCAGCACGATCCTCACCGAGAGCACCTCGTCCGTCACGGAGGCTGACAGCTCCGCCGAACTGCACCGACGGCTGCGAACCATCACCGACCAGGCACACAGGCTCAAGGCGCTGGTGGACGACATGCTGGACCTGGCGGTCATCGAGGCCGGCGCGCTGGAGCTGCACTTCCAGCCCGTGCGGCTGGCGGATGCGCTTCAAGCGGCGGTCGAGCGGCTCCACTCGAAGTCGCCCGAGCGCCGTGTCGACTGGAACGAGCAATCCGCCGTCGTTGACGTGCTCGCCGACTGGTCCCGACTGCTGCAGATCCTCGACAACCTGCTCGCCAACGCCGACCGCTTCGGGCCGCCCGGCACGGCGATCGAGGTACAGGTCGAGGCCGGCAGTGGGGGGTTGGTAACCGTCCGGGTTCGCGATCACGGCCCTGGAGTGGCGTCCGAGCTCCGGGGCCGGCTGTTCGAGCGCTTCGCCCACGGTCCCGGTGAGAAGGGATCCGCTGGGACAGCCGGGACGGGACTGGGCCTGGCGATCGTGAGAGGTCTGGTGGAGGCGCACGCCGGCTCGGTGATGCTCGAGGAGGGTGGGGCCGGAGCCTCCTTCCGATTCACCCTCCCCCGTGCGGGGGACGAGCCCTGAGGCCAAGAATTCTGGTCATCGAGGACGACCTGGCGCTGCGTAACTCCGTTCAGGGAATCCTGGAGCGCGCGGGCTACGAGGTCACCACGGCCGGCGATGGGGCGGCCGGTTCGCGCGAGCTGACCGTCAGCTCCTACGACGCCGTCCTGCTCGACATCGGCTTGCCTTTCCTGGACGGCTGGCAGATCCTGGGGCGGCTCGAAACGGGCCAGATGCCGTCGGTGATCATCATCAGCGCTCGGGGCGAAGAGCGCGACAAGGTTCGCGCCCTCGACATGGGGGCCGACGACTATCTGGCCAAGCCCTTTGGCGCCGACGAGCTGCTGGCTCGCATCCGCGCCGTCCTGCGCCGGGCCAACCCTGCCGCGGTGGCCTCGCCCGAGCTGAGGATCGGCGACGTGGTGATCGACCTCGGCAGGCGCTCGGTGTCGAGGGCAGGCCGTGAGGTGCGGCTCTCGCCCACCGAGTACGCGCTGCTCTCCGAGCTTGCCCGGCACGCCGGCTCCGTCCTCGACCACCAGACGCTGCTGCGAGCGGTCTGGGGCCCGTCGCACGTCCACGAGCGCAACTACCTCTGGACCTTCGTCCAGCGTCTCCGTCAGAAGCTGGAGGACGATCCTCACGAACCGCGAGTGATCGTGAGCGCCGGCAGCCGGGGCTACCGCCTGGGTGCACCGAGCGATTCAGAGACCTGACCAACCCAGCGGTTCGTTGAGCGCTTGTTGAGCGATCAGGGCCTAGCGTTCCCTACATGCCACTTGATGTCTGGATGCTGGGGCTGCTGCTGCTGCTGACGGTCGCGTCTTTCCTCTATGTGGCCGCGCTGAGGGTGCTGCCCTGATGGCGCCGTACATCGCGGCCGGCGTGGTCGCCCTCTTCGTCACCATCTACCTCTTCGTCGCCCTCCTCTTTCCGGAGAGATTCTGACCGTGGTTCTCGACATCATCGGCGTCGCCATCACCTTCCTCGCCGTATTCGTCTGCGCCTGGTTCCTCGGTCCTTACCTGGTCAGGGTTTTCGCAGGTGAGCGGGTCTTCTTGAGCCCGGTCATGCGGCCTGTCGAGCGGTCCTTCTACTGGCTTTCCGGGATCAAAGAGGGTCGGGAGCAGGGCTGGGTCGGTTACCTGGTCGCGATGCTCGCTCTCCAGGTGGTGAGCCTGCTCTTCACGTACGTGATCCTGCGCGTCCAGGACCACCTGCCACTGAACCCCATGGGCTTCAGCGGGGTTGCGCCGGACCTCGCGATGAACACAGCGATCAGCTTCACCACCAACACCAACTGGCAGAACTACACCGGCGAGCAGACCATGTCCTACCTCTCCCAGATGCTGGGGCTGACCATTCACAACTTCCTGTCTGCGGCCACCGGGATCGCGCTGGCGGTCGCACTGGTGCGAGCCATCTCCAGCCGGAAGCTCTCAACGATCGGCAACTTCTATGTCGACGCCACCAGAGCGATCCTCTATGTGCTGCTCCCGATCTCGATCGTCGGTGGGCTCATCCTCGCGTCGCAGGGCGTGATCCAGACGCTCGGCAGCTACCCGGTTGCACACACAGTCGAAGGGGTGCAGCAGGCCATAGCCGTGGGACCGTTTGCCTCGCAGGAGGTGATCAAGGACCTGGGCAACAACGGGGGCGGGCCTTTCAACGCCAACTCCGCCCACCCCTTCGAGAACCCCAACGGCTTCACCAATCAGTTCGAGATCTTCCTCGAGCTGGTCATCCCCTTTGCGCTGGCGGTGATGTTCGGCCGCATGGTTGGCAACGTCAAACAGGGCCTGGCCATCGGAGGAGCGATGGCGCTGGTGCTGGTCGCGGCGACGGGCATTGCTATGGCCGCCGAGCAGTCCGGGAATCCAGCGCTCACCGGTATAGGCGTAAACCAGGCCAACACCGCCACCCAGGCCGGCGGCAACATGGAGGGAAAGTCGGTCCGCTTCGGACCGATCTATTCGGCCGAGTTCGCCGCCTCCACGACTGGCACCAGCACCGGTTCCGTGGATTCGGCGCATGACAGCTTCACGCCGATCGGCGGAATGGTCCCGATGGTGCTGATCCAGCTGGGCGAGATCACTCCGGGCGGAGTGGGTGCCGGCCTCTACGGAATGCTGACCTTTGCGGTGATCGCTGTGTTCATCGCGGGCCTCATGGTGGGCAGGACCCCGGAGTACCTGG
>Ga0209526_10002414_pt1 | contig 12626 bp, 13 predicted proteins | sample JacPinW_OM2H0_M1_FD_188566 | JGI IMG/M metagenome (GOLD analysis project Ga0209526, IMG submission 188566) | Forest soil microbial communities from Algoma, Ontario, Canada - Jack Pine, Ontario site 1_JW_OM2H0_M1 (SPAdes) (version 2) | ecosystem: Environmental > Terrestrial > Soil > Boreal... | reverse complement strand
CACGCGCCGGGCGGCAATGAGCGCGCCGATGATCCCGAGCGCGGCACCGAGCACGAACGCACCGAACAGCTCACCGGGCGTGATGGCGGGTCGGGCGCCGCTGAACAAGCCGCGGTGGTCGTGCCGGATCGCCCAGATGACGATCCGCAGCGGCAACCAGAGCACGATCGCCCCGAGCGCGGCGAGCGCACCATTGGTGAGCGGCGCGCCCGTCGCCGAGCTGCCCGCCACCCAACCGGCCAGGCCGTAGGCGAACAGGATCGCGAAGAAGAACACGACTGCCCAACCGCTGTGGTCGAAGTCGGTGACGCTGTGGCTCACGACGGCTCGGGCGACGGTGACCGGGACGATCACGACAAGGCCCGCGAGCGCGCCCCGCACGATGGCGGTGCCGTCGATGAGCCTGCTCCCGTTCACGTCAGATCTCCCACCAGTTCCTCGTCACCGTGGGCCAGATCATGCACGGGAGTGCGGAACCCGTCACGGAGCAAGTTGCCGAAAGCCGCTCGCTGACGGAGGGCGATCACCGCCGCCAGGACGAGGTAGAGGGTACCGACCCCGATCCGCTCCAGCGAGCGCAGGTCGTGGGGGAGAACGGCTCCGAGCACGAACTGGGAGAAGAACAACCCGAGCAGCCACGACGCCTCGCGCACGCTGATCGAGCGGTTGGCGAGAATCGCGACTGCGAACGCCGACTGCGCGGCGGTGAGGAACAGCTCCTCGCGTTGGAGCGTGTCGAGCGGCAGCCCGTGCAAGCCGCCCGCCGACACGGCGAACACGACGGGGAGCGACCCGACGAGCAGGGTCCACTGGTTGACCTTCGACGACACCAACGCACCCAGTGCCCCGTTCGTGTTGAGCCGCCAGGCGAACACACCCGCGACCACGAGCTCGGGCGACTCCGAGGCGAGGGGTGCAAGCCACTGGACGAGCACGAATGTGCTGATCCCGAAGCGTTCACCCGTGTGGACCAGCGCGTCGGCGAACGGTTCTGCACACGCGAAGATCACTGCCGCGGCGAATGACAGCGTGACCGCCAGGGCGATCCGGCGCGGACGGGTAGGGAGTTGGCCGATCACCAGAGCCGGGCCCACGAGGTCGGGCTCCTCCGACGGCGCTCGCGTGATGCGCACGAGGTAGAGCACGAAGAGGATGATGAGCACGGCCGCGTCGACGAGCGTCAGCGTCCGCTTCAGCGGGAGCGTGAGCGAGTAGAGGGTTGCGACGATGAGGAACGCGATCTCGATCGAGTGGGCGCGGTCGAGCGCGATGCCGGTGTCGACCTCGCCCTTGTAACCGGCCGTGGCCGCCGTGCGCCGGATCTTCCACGCCGCGAGCAACACGACGAGCGACCATCCGACGCCGATCAGGAGACGGTTGCCGCCCGTCATGTTCGCGAGCGCGAGAGGAGCGAAGCGCTTCGGGTCCTGGCCGGCCTTCGACGTGAACACGAAGTCGACGACGTACTCGGGCAGGACCGCGATCAATGCCAGCAACGCGAGGGCGAGTCCCTGCGACACGTCGACCTGCATCGCCTCGGCCGCCCAGGCCAACAGGAACGCGGCGCCCACCACGCCCAGGCCGAACAGCGCGCCCGCCACCGCGGGCTCGAGCTCCGTGCCGGTGACGCGGAGGACCAAGCCGGGAATGGTGGCCGCGGTGGCGATGATCAGCGGCATGAACCGACGCGTTCCCTGGTCGCGGGCGTTGCTGGGCCACCCTCCACGCTCGCCATGCACAACCACCCATGCTACGGCCTGCTGGTCGCGATCCTGTCGCGAGACTGACTGCGTTCCACCTGCCGTTGTTTCCCTTCAGCCCTCGGGAAGAACGACCGAAGGAAAGGGGTCGAGCGACTGGACGGCCGAGGAGGTTGTGCTCGGTGTTGAGCATGGTTGAGCGTTCGAGCACGTCGTGGCAGCAGGCGGCGCGCTGCCGCGGGATCGACCCCGATGTGTTCCATCCGCAGTCGGACGAAGAGGCCGACGAAGCGAAGGCGATCTGCGCGTCGTGCCCGGTACGGGAGCCGTGCCTGGAGTACGCGTTGGTCGTGCGCGAGAAGCTCGGGGTGTGGGGTGGCCTCACGGAGCGGGAGCGGCGGCGAGTCCTGCGCCACCGTCGCAAGAGCGCGTAGCTCCTCCGCTCGGCGGCCGGGCGGCGGCCCCGGCGCGCGGTCGGTGATCCCGGCTCCGCTCAGCTGGGCCGGTAACCTGACCGCCTGTGGAATTCGACCTCTCCCCGGAGCTCAGCGAGCTCCAGGCCACGGTGCGCAAGCTCGCGCAGGAGAAGGTCGCTCCCCGCGCGCGTGAGATCGACGAGACCGAGGAGTACCCCCAGGACCTCTTCGAGCTGTTCGTCGACGCCGGTCTGACCGGCCTCTGCATCCCGGAGGAGCACGGCGGCTCCGGCGCCGGGATCATGGGTCTGACGCTCGCGATCGAGGAGGTCGCCAAGTACTCGAACGCGGCCGCGCTGATGTTGCTGCTGACCCGCCTCCCTACGGGGCCGGTGATGATCGCCGGTTCGCACGAGCAGAACGAGCGCTACGTCCGGCCCATCGCGACCGGCGAGGCCCGGGCCGCGTTCGGCCTGTCGGAACCGCAAGCGGGCAGCGACGTGATGGGGATGCGCACCAAGGCGCGTCGCGACGGCGACGACTGGCTGCTGTCCGGCACGAAGTGCTGGATGTCGGGCGTCCGCCAGGCCGACTGGTACACGGTGTTCGCGAAGACCGGCCCGGCCGACTCGCGTGCCCACGACTCGGTGAGCGCGTTCATCGTGGAGCGAAGCCGGCCCGGGCTCTCCGTGGGGCGGGTCGACCGGAAGATGGGCGTGCGCGGTGTCGACACCGGCGAGCTGATCCTCGACGACGTGAGAGTGCCGGCCGAGAACGTCATCGGAGAGGTCGGCGGCTTCCGGCTCGCGATGCTGGGCCTCAACTCGATGCGGCCGATCGTGGCCGCACGCGGGATCGGTCTGGCCGAGGGCGCGCTGATGTACGCCGTTGAGTACGTGAAGGAGCGGCGCGCGTTCGAGCGGACCATCGCCGACTTCCAGGGCATCCAGTGGAAGATCGCCGAGCTGGCCACCGAGATCGAGGCCGCCCGTCTGCTCACCTATCGCGCCGCCCGTATGGCCGACGCGGGTCTCTTCACGAAGGAGCACGTTCCGTTCCTGTCGATGGCGAAGTACTACGCCACCGAGGTTGCGGTGAAGGTCTCCGGTGAGGCGTTGCAGATGCTGGGCGCCGCGGGCTACATGAAGGACCACCCGCTTGAGCTCTACTACCGCGACGCCAAGCAGCTGACGATCGTCGAAGGTACGAGCCAGGTACAGCTCGGGCTCATCGCGCGGGGCGTCCTCGACCGCGATCTGTGGTGGGACTAAGTGACGGCCGACGTGGTCTGGCCGGATGTGCTGGCACCACTGATGCGTCGCGACGATCTGCCCGCAAGGCTCGTCGAGCAGGCCATGACCACGATCCTCTCGGGAGACGCAAGCGACGCGCAGATCGCTGCGTTCGCGGTGGCGCTGCGCTCGAAGGGTGAGACGCCCGCAGAGCTCGCGGCACTCGTCCGGACGATGTTGCGCTTCTCGACGCCGGTCGAGATCGACCTCGAACATCCTGGACCGGCGGTCGACACCTGCGGCACCGGTGGTGACCGCTCGCGGAGCATCAACGTGTCGACGCTCGCGGCGCTCGTGGTCGCCGGCGCCGGGGTGCGTGTGGCCAAGCACGGCAACCGGGCTGCGTCGTCGGCGTGTGGCTCGGCCGACCTGTTGGAGGCTCTGGGCGTCGCGATCGAGCTGGGCCCCGAAGGTGTCGCCCGCTGTGTCGACGAGGCCGGCATCGGGTTCTGCTTCGCGCCGCGGTTCCATCCGGCGATGCGGTTCGCGGGCCCGACGCGACGCGAGCTCGGGGTGCCGACGACGTTCAACTTCCTGGGTCCGCTGGCGAACCCGGCGCGCGTGCGCCGTCAGGTCGTCGGGGTGTCCGACCCGACGATGGCCGAGCGGATGCTCGCGACGCTCGCCGAGCTCGGCACGGAACGGGCCATGGTGTTCCACGGAGGCGACGGCCTCGACGAGCTCACCACGACGACGGTGTCCGACGTGTTCGAGCTGGTCGACGGAGACGCACGGCACAGCGTGATCGACCCGAGCGAGCTCGGGATCGCGCGGGTCGACATGTCGGCGCTCGTCGGTGGAGATCCGGCCCACAACGCCGCGATCGCGCACCGCGTGCTCGACGGCGAGCCCGGGCCGGCGCGTGACGTGGTCGTGCTCAACGCGGCCGCGGCACTCCAGGTCGCGGGCGCCGCGTCCGGGATCCGTGACGGTCTGGACCGCGCGGCCGATGCCATCGACTCGGGTGGCGCCGCGACCGCGCTGGAGAAGTTCGTGAAGGTCAGTCGGGCGGCGGCTGAATCGGAGCGTGGCTGATGGCGCAGGGACTTCGATGCCCGCATTGTGGTCACAAACATCCCGTCGCGCAGCTGCAGGGCACGCCGACGTTTCAGTGCGCGGGCTGCGGGCAGGTGCTCAAGACCCCCCGCGAGTATCGCTCGCCGCCGGGCGGTGCTCCCGGCGTGGCGAATGCCGATGCGCCGCGCGCCGCGGCGCCGTCCACGTACCAGCGTCCGCCGCGGGTCCCGCCCAAGCGGGTCAGTGGTGAAGTGCCCCGGACGCGCCGCGACCCAGTCGTGGCCGGCGACGCCACGGAAGCGTTGCCCGCCGTCCCGCGGGTGCGGCCGCAGATGCGTTCGACGCCGGCAGCCAACGGTGCCGCGCCATCCGCGGTGACCGCGCCGCTCGCGTGGCCGTGGCGCGCGCTCGTCTGGATCATCGCCCTCCCCGTCGGGCTCCTCCTGGTCGTGTTCATTGCCCGATGGCTCGGATTGCTCACGGGGAACAACCTGTTCGACGTGATCAGCGGGACAGGCATCGGGCGCTATCTGCGGCTCTTCGCGATCGCGCCGTTTGCCGCGCTCGTCGTCGCGACGATCGCCCATGTGGTCCTCGAGCGGCTACCAATCATCCTCGAGCAGCGACGGGCCGGATCGAGACGCGGTGGCGGCGGTAGCGGCGCCCCGCCCGGCGACGCATACGGTGATCCACGTCGGGCCGCTCCCGGCGTGTCTCAGCGGGCCGCGCGCCCGGCGGGCCGGCGCACCACCTCGTAGGCGGGGAGTCGCGGAAGCGGCGACGTCCACGGGTTCGACGCGACGAGCAGACGGGTCGAGCGTCCTGACGCTTCACGGGCAAGCCAGCGGGCGGTGAGGAGCAACTCGTCGATCTCGCTTCGCTGGGGCGGGAGATCGAGTCGGGGCACGACGTCCGACTCGACCAGCGCCGGCGCATCCGGCAGTTGGAGCCGTCCAGAGAACAGCTCGAACGTGACGGAGCCCGTCCTCACGACGAGTCGCTCGACGGCCCGGAGTGTCTCCGCCGCGCGTTGCCGCGCGAGCGCACCGCTGAGTGCGCGCAACCGGTCGCGGGCGAGCACTGCCTCCTCGAACCGCTCGCACGCGACCAACTGATGCATCCGCCGTTCGAGAGGGTCCAGCAGCACGCGGGGATCCGCGACGAGCCCCTGGATCACGGTGTCGACGACGCGCGCGTACTCGCCTTCCCCGGTGTGCCCGGAACACGGACAACACGCGACGCCGAGCTGTGCCGGTACACACGGCTCACCACAGATCGACGCGGCCCGACCGAGACGACGAGCGCACCGCCGGAGCGGCGATGCGCTCTCGATCGCGTCCCGAACCGCGTGGGCGGCCGCGCTCGAACGGAACGGACCGAGGTAGCACGACCCGTCGGCGCGTGGCGCACGGGTGACGACGAGCCGAGGGAATCGCTCGTTGCGCGCGAGCTTCACGTAGGCGTAGCGGCGCCACGCCTTCGCGTCGCGGTTGAACCTGGGCTCGTGGCGCTGGATCAGGCGGAGCTCGCGTACGGCAGCTTCGAAGGGGTGCGCGCACTCGATGTGGTCAATGGTCACGAGCTCACGAAGGAGCTGGGGCACCTTTCGCCGATCGTCGCTCCCGAAGTACGACCGGACCCGGGCTCGAAGGTTGGTGGCCTTGCCGACGTAGAGCACCCGTCCGCCCCGGTCCCGGAAGAGGTAGACGCCGGGACCGCGCGGCAACGACATGGTGAGCCGCAACTTGTTCGACGACGGATGCGAGCGGAGGCGGGGGAGCTGGACGAGGTCGTCGAGACCCAGCACGCCGAGTGAGCCGGCGCGCTCGAGCAGCCCGTGGAGCACCTCGGCGGTGGCGCGTGCATCTTCGAGGGCCCGGTGTATGGGCGCGACCGAGGTGCGGAAGAACGAGGCCAGCGTGGCGAGGCGCAGGTTGGCAACGTCGTCGCGAACGAGCCGTCGAGCGAGTGCCACGGTGTCGACACGCACGTGACCGAGGCGGGGGTACCCGTGACGGTCACACGCGGCGTCGAGGAAGCCGAGATCGAACCTGACGTTGTGACCCACGATCACGGTGCTCGGCGTCGCGGGCCCGATGAACTCGAGGAACGCGGGCAGGACCGCGGCGAGCGGTGGTGCGGGCGCCAACAGCCTGTCGGTGAGGCCGGTGAGCACGGTGATCAGGGGAGGAACCGGCATACCCGGGTTGACGATGGTGTGGAACGTGCCCAGGCACTCGCCGGCGCGGTACTTGACCGCGCCGATCTCGGTGACCGCACAGTCCCGGGGCGAGGCCCCGGTCGTCTCGAGGTCGAGCACGACGAAGGTGACCTCGTGCAGCGGGATGCCGAGCTCGTCGAAGCTGCGCTGCCGCTCGGGGGAGAGCGGAGCGCCAGTGGACGCGATCGGCGCTCGGGGCGACGCCGTCATGGCACCGGACTATATCGAACATACGTTCGGTCAGGGCGGACCGGCTCCCGGCCGCGGTCACGGCATGCCGTGGAGAGCGGCTATTACCCTCGGTCGCATGCCGAGCCGTTACCGCTGTAATGCCTGCGGCAACCTCACGCGCTTCGACGTCGTCGCCACGAGGCGGACCCGCGAGTACCACCACTTCAGCGTCGGGGGTGAGCTCAACGTGGAGGACGGGGAGCTCCTGGAGGAGCGGATCGAGGAGGTGACGTGCCGGTGGTGCGGCGCGACCGGGGCCTCCATCGAGCAGGTCGATCTCGACGCCACACCGTCGCCGGCCGACGGTCGCTCGTGAGCCGTACGCGTGTCGCGACCGACCTAGACGCCCAGGAGCGAGACCACGACCCGGCGGGAACGGGGCCGGTCGTCGAAGTCGATGCACACGATCTTCTGCCACGTGCCGATCTGCAGCTCACCACGGGCGAACGGGATGCTCACCGACGGACCGATGAGCGCGGCGCGGGCGTGGCTGTGACCGTTCGTGTCGGCGTTCCGGTCGTTGTGCTGCCAGTGCCCGTGCTGGGGAGCGATCCGCTCGAGCAGATCGTTGAGGTCGGCCGTGCAGCCCGGCTCGTGCTCGATCATGGTCATGGCACATGTCGAGTGGGCGACGAACACCGTGCACAGGCCGTCGGTGAGGCTCGCGTTGTCGATCGCCTTCTGTGCGTACGACGTCACGTCGATGACGTCGCCATCGCCGCGCGTGTCGAGGGTGACCTCTTCGGAACGAGCGTGCATCGAATGCCTCCCGGGTCGGCCACGCTGCCGGCCCCCGGGGGAGTCTACGGTCTGGTCGTGAGGTCATGACGGAAGGCGGTTCGGCTGGTGGAGGACTCGTGACGGAGGTCGGCATCCCGGGTCTGCCGGAGGCCCTGCTCGCGCCGCTGCTCGACATCGCAGCCGACCGTCTGCGCGACCTCGCGCCGTCCGAGGTCCCGTTGTCGTTGCGCCCGCTGGTCGGCTTCGACCGCCGCGGGCTCTCGCGGGGCGCGGCACGGCAGCAGTTGCTGCGGGCGCTCGAGACCGAGCCGGGTTTCCGGGAGGAGATGCTGGAGCGGTTCCTCGAACGACCCGAGGTCGCCGACGCGCTGAGCACCTGGTCGGCGTCGGATGCGGCGGCGCTGGCCGACGCCGCCGCGGATCGTGCCGACCTTCCCCTTCTGACCTCGGCGCTGTACGCGGGCCGGCCCGACGGATGGATGTTCGGCCTCGGCGTGGCGGTCGCGTCGTACGAACGCCGTCGGAGCGACCAGGCCGCCGACGACGACATCAACGCGTTGCAGGCGCGCGTCGCGACACTGGATGAAGCGCGCCGCCGCGCCGAGACAAGTCGCGACGAGGCTGCCGCCGCGGTGGAGCGGCTCGAGCGCGAGTTGCGCGACGAGCGCCGGTCACGGCGTGCCCGCGAGGAAGAGGCGCGGCGCCATGCCGATGTCGCGGCAAGGAAGGCCGACGGTCTCGAGCAGGAGCTCGCGGCGGCGCGAGGTGAGCTCGATACGGCCGAGGCGCGGCTGCAGCGTGAGCGGGCCCGCGTGCGCGGGAACGAGTCCGATGCTCGCGAGGCGCGCCAAGCGGTGGCTCGTCTGGAGCGCGAGCTCGCCGACGCGCTCGAGCGCGACGAGAGTCAGCCCGTCACGTTGAACGCCGCCGAGGCTCAGGCGCTCGCGGATGCGGCCGAGCTCGCGCGGCGACTCGCCGACGGCATGGGTGCGCTGGCAAAGCGCTCGGGTGCCTCGGCGCTCACGACGCGAAGCGACGAGCGCGCGACAGCGTCGCCGGTACCGCCGGAACGGGCGCAGGTCGACGGGCAACGCCGCGAGCGTGCGCCGCGCCCACGCGTTCCCGGTGGGCTGGTGGCCGACTCTCGTGAGGGGGTCGAGGCTCTGCTGCGGACACCCGGCGTCATCCTGATCGTCGACGGCTACAACGTCTCGATGCGCGCCTGGCCCGACACGTCGCCGAGCCTGCAGCGCGATCGGCTCGTCGCCGGCCTCACGGAGCTCCAGCTCCGGATGCGCTGTGGCGTGATCTGTGTGTTCGACGGGGCCGATGTCGGGCCGGTCACCACCTCGCGCCGCGGCGGGGTACGGGTGATCTTCTCGGCGGCCGGCGAGGACGCGGATCCGGTGGTGGTGCGGGAGGTCGCTTCCCACGCCCGTCGGGCCCCCGTGCTCGTCGCCTCGTCGGACCGGTGGGTGCACGAGCACGCCGAGGCCGAGGGGGCCCTGGTCGTGGGCGCGTCCACCCTGCTCTCCGCGCTGCGCGGCTGATCCCCGTCATAACTGTCACACCCCCGTGCGATCCTGCGTTCGTGGGGACACGCCCGTGAGCGCAGCCGGAGGGGCAGGCCGGCCGACGGGCGCCGGTCACCGCGGACGACGGGAGGCGGGATGCGGATCGACTGCGACGAATGCGTGATGGCAGGCACGAACGCCTGCGACGACTGCGTCGTCACGTTCCTCGTCGGCCGCCGGCCCGGCGAGGCCGTGGTGATCGATGCCACGGAGCAGCGTGCCGTGCGCCTGCTCGCCGACGCCGGCCTGGTGCCCGAGCTCCGGCACCGCCGCCGGGCGGGATGACGCCCGGGATCGCCGGGTGCGTCAGTCGCGTACCTCGGTACGCAATGCACCCACGGTCGAGCGGTCCTTGGCGCGGTGTGCGAACGGGTCGTAGCGGAAGATGCGCATCGCGTTGTGGTACGTCATCTTGTCGACTTCGTCGTCCGGCACACCCTCGAGCTGCTTGCTCAGGGTCTCCGGCGAGTGCGGCCAGCTCGAATCGGAGTGCGGGTAGTCGCATTCCCAGGTGATGTTGTCGATGCCGATGGCGTGCCGGTTCTCCACCCCACTGCGGTCGCTGATGTAGCAGAACGTGAAGTGGTCGCGCGCGACCTGACTCGGGAGTGTGTCGCCGAAGTCCTGATGGGTCCAGAACCGGTGCTGCTGATACGTGTAGTCGATGCGCTCCAGCCAGTAGGGCAGCCAACCCGTGCCACCCTCCGAGAGCGCGAACTGCAGGTTGGGGAACTTCCGCAGCACGGGTGACCACAGCAGGTCGGTCGCGGCCTGCATGGTGTTGAGCGGGGTGAGCGTGATCATGATGTCGATCGGCGCGCCGGGAGCGATGTCGAGCGTCGTCGAGCTCGAGCCGATGTGCAGGCAGATCACCATGCCCTCGTCTTCGCAGGCCGCGAAGAACGGGTCCCAATGGTCACCGAACACATGCGGCCAGCCGAGCTTGAACGGGTTCTCCGAGAAGGTGACCGCGTGGCAGCCCTTCTTCGACACGCGCCGGACCTCGTCGGCCATCAGCTCCGGATCCCAGATGGGCGGGATCGACAGGGGGATGAAGCGGCCGGGATAGGTTCCGCACCACTCGTCGATGTGCCAGTCGTTGTAGGCCCGGAGCAGGTTGAGACCCATCTCCTTGTCCTTCGACCGGCTGAACAGCTGACCGCAGAACTGGACGAAGCTCGGGAAGCACATCGAGCCGAGCACGCCGTTGCGGTTCATGTCGTTGACCCGCTCGTGGATGTCGTAGCAGCCCGCCCGCATCATCCCGTAGTTGGTCGGCTCGATGTTGTACTCCTCGGGAGGCCGACCCGCGACCGCGTTGAGGCCGATGTTGGGGATGACGTTGCCCTCGTACACCCACACGTCGATGTCGCGCTCGTCGTCGTGCACGTTCTTCGGCGCGTGCTCGAGCCACTTCTCGGGCAGGTGGTTCGCGAACAGGTCGGGTGGCTCGACGACGTGGTCGTCGACACTCACGAGAATCAGGTCCTCGGCCCGCATCCGGTACCCCCGCAGTCGGCCCGACCGCCGGCCCGGGGCCGGACGGGCGTTCTCTGACGTTCGTGTCAGCGTACCGCCGGGGTCGGGGTGGGGTCGAGGAACGCGGAGGTTCCGCTCAACCCCCGCCCGTGCCGGCCGATCAAGACCAAACGGTCGCGACGTCGGGGCGCTCGACGTAACCCCGTCGACTCTTCCCCCCAGAGCCGGTGTCCCGACCCGCGACCGTTACCTCCGGACCTTCGCATCGTCCGGGCGTAGCCCTTCGCGCGACAAGATCTGAGGGCGCGTGACCGGTGACGGTAGCGTCACGGCGTCGAGGCGCGAGCACGCGAGGGGGATCACGTGGACGCCGACCAGTTGAGCGGTCTGCCTGCTCCGATGAACCTCGGTCTGCTGCTGTTGCGAGTCGTGGTCGGCGTCGTGATGTTCGCCCACGGCTACAACCACATCTTCCGCGGCGGCAAGATCGCGGGAACGGGACGCTGGTTCGAGAGCCTGGGGATGCGGCCGGGTTGGCTGCACGCCTGGCTCGCCAGCCTGGTCGAGCTCGGCTCGGGCGTGCTGCTCGTCGTCGGGTTGCTCACGCCGGTCGCGGCGGCGGGTGTCGTGGGCGTCATGCTCGTCGCGTGGATCATCAACCACCTCCGCAACGGCTTCTTCATCTTCCGACCCGGCGAAGGGTTCGAGTACGTGATGACGCTGTTCGTGTGCGGTCTTGCGATCGGCGCGCTCGGGCCGGGGCGCTGGTCCCTCGATCATGCTCTCGACATCGAGTTCAGCGGATGGTGGGGATTCGCGACCACTGCGATCGGCGGGATCGGCGGCGCCGCGCTCCTGTTGCTTGCGTTCTGGCGCCCACCCCGCAAGGAGCCGGGCGCGACCTGACCGCGCTATCCCCGGGGTGTGAGATCGAGATCGGGCGGCGGGTACTCGGGGATCTTCCACCGCAGGAACGCCTTGTCGTAGACCTCGTGGTAGGCGTTGGCCTGGTCGACCATCTCGTGGAAGGCGCTCTCGAAGCCGTCCCAGTCCTCGTTCTCGATCGCCTGCTTGACCTTCTCGACCTGCTCCTCGATGAACTTGTACATGTTGTCCGTGTACTTCGGGCGCAACAGCACGCCCATCTCCATGAGGTTGACCGCTTCCTTCAGCTGGAAGCGCGCGAGCGGCTTGTTGTGAGCCTTGCCGGCGTAGAAGCACTTCCAGATCCGCTGACCGACCTCGGGCATCACGCGGGCCATGCCGGGCTGGACGGCACCGAGCTCCTCGAGGGTGAGCCTGCTCTTGCCCGTGTCGATGATGTGGTCGTGCTCAGGGATGTCGGCCATCGACCCTCCTGGTCGCTCGTGGGGACGCTATCCGGCTGCCCGTTCGGCCACGATACCTGACTACCATGTCAGGTATCGGAGCCGACGAAGCGTGCAGCGGAGCGAACGAAGCGTGGAGCCGGAGCGAACGAAGCGTATGGAGCGAGCGCCAGCGAGCGGAAGCAGCGCAGTGGGAGCGGAGCAATGGATACAGAGATCCGCGACGCCGTGATCGTCGACACCGTCCGTACGGCGATCGGCAAGCGCAAGGGCGCGCTCGCCGGCTGGCACCCGACCGACCTGCTCGGGTTCACGCTCCGGTCGCTGCTCGAGCGCAACGATGTCGACCCGGCCACGGTCGACGACGTCGTCGGTGGCTGTGTCACCCAGTCGGGGGAGCAGGGCACCAACGTCACCCGAAACGCATGGGTCGCGGCAGGGCTCCCGTGGCACGTGCCCGCGACGACCGTCGACCGGCAGTGTGGCTCCAGCCAGCAGGCGATGCATTTCGTCGCGCAGGGCGTGATGGCCGGCGCGTACGACCTGGCGATCGCGTGCGGCGTCGAGTCGATGACGCGCGCCCCGATGGTGATGGGCAAGGCCGCCGAGGCCTTCTCACGCAACGCC
>Ga0209526_10002413_pt1 | contig 12627 bp, 16 predicted proteins | sample JacPinW_OM2H0_M1_FD_188566 | JGI IMG/M metagenome (GOLD analysis project Ga0209526, IMG submission 188566) | Forest soil microbial communities from Algoma, Ontario, Canada - Jack Pine, Ontario site 1_JW_OM2H0_M1 (SPAdes) (version 2) | ecosystem: Environmental > Terrestrial > Soil > Boreal... | reverse complement strand
CACCCCACCCGGTGATGTCCGTTAAGACTGGGTGAGCCATGACCAGGGGCGTCCCGGACGCACTGCCCGGGACGCCCCTGGGGGCGCGGTCAGGTTCCGGCCGGCTCCGGGACGGGCTGGGGCAGGCTGTCTTCGTCGCGGATGCCGTAACGCGCATACACCCGGCGCAGCGGGCGCGGCAGCCACCAGTTCGCCCGGCCTAGGAGCCGCATGGTCGCGGGCACCAACAGGACCCGCACTACCGTCGCGTCGATGACCAGGGCCACGATCATGCCGACGCCCATGAGCTTGATGAACGTGATCCCGGAGGCGGAGAACGCGCCGACCACGATGACGAGCAGCAGGGCGAGGCTGGTGATGATGCCCCCGGTGCGCTGCAGGCCGTCCGCCACCGACGCCGTGTTATCCCCGGTCAGGTCGTACCGCTCCCGGATCCGGGACAGCAGGAACACCTCGTAGTCCATGGACAGCCCGAAGATGATGGCCAGCATCAGGATGGGCATCGTGGGGTCGATCGTTCCGGTCGCGGTGAACCGCAGCAGCCCGGACAGGTGGCCCTCCTGGAAGATCCAGACGATCACCCCGAACGTCGCCGACAGCGACAGCACGTTCATCACGATCGCCTTGACCGGCAGGACCACCGAGCCGAAGGCCAGGAACAGCAGCACGAACGTGGCCAGGCACACCACCAGGGCCATCCACGGCAGGGTCCGCCCGAGGCTGGCCAGCTCGTCCACCAGTTGCGCGGTCCCGCCACCGACCAGCACCTGCGCGCCGGCCGGCCCCGGCACGGACCGCACCTGCGTGACGATGGCGCGCGCCGCAACGGATGCCGAATCGGGCGCATAACGAAGGTCCACCCGCGCGACATCTCCATGAACGCCGGTCACCTGTGCGCTGGTCACACCGGGGACATGCGCCAGGCGGCCGACGTAGCCAGCCAGCGCGGCCTGCTGCGCCGGCCCGGTGGCCGGCGCGCCGAACTGGGCGATGGCCTCGATCGGGGCGGTCGAGTTGGCCGGGAAGTCCCGGCTGAGCGCCTCCTGCACGACGTGCGGGGCCGCGCCGGCGGGCAACGCCCGCGCGTCGGTGCCGCCCCAGGCGATGTGCCGGAACGGGGAGCCGAGGGCGAGCAGGGCGATGACGATCACGACGACGTAGGCCACGGGCCGGCGCATCACGCTGTGCGCGATCCGGTGCCAGGCGCCGCCGGCTTCGTCGGCGCTGGTCTCATCACCCCCGGGCGCGCGCACCGAGCGCCTGATGCGCAGCGCGTTGACCCGGTGGCCGAGCACGGCGAGCAGCGCGGGCATGACAGTCAGCGCGGCCAGCATGTCCACCAGGACGGTCGCCACTCCCCCGTACCCCATGGAGCGCAGGAACGTCTCCGGGAACAGCATCAGGCTGGCCAGCGCGACCGCGACCGTGATCCCGGACACCGCCACCGTGCGCCCGGCGGTGGCCACGGTCCTGGCCAGGGCAGCGTCCACGGTGGACTGGCGGCGCAGTTCCTCCCGGAACCGGGCGACCATGAACAAGCCGTAGTCGATGCCCAGGCCCAGGCCCAGGATCGTGGTGATGTTGATCGAATAGATCGAGACATCCGTGCCGAGGGTCAGCAGCCGGAGGGCCGTGAAGGAGCCGAGGATGCCGATCCCGCCGATGGCAAGGGGCAGGCTGGCCGCGGCCAGGCTCCCGAAGATCACCAGGAGCAGGATCAGCAGCACCGGCATGGAGATTGTCTCGGCCCGCCCGATGTCGGCGGTGACCTGCTTGTTGATGGCCTGCTCGGTCGGGATCTGCCCGCCGGCCAGCTCGGTCAGGCCGGGCACGCTGAGCTTGTTCTTGACCGCGTCGAAGCTCTTGATCCGCGCCGCGTCGTCGGCACCGGCCAGCCGCAGGACCGCGTACGTCTGGTGGCCGTCCTGGCTGGCGAACTGGGCGGATCCGGTAGACCAGTACGTCGCAGTGGACGTGACCCGGTCCCGCGGCAGGGCGGCCAGCGTCTGGGTGACCGCGGTCCGGTAGGCGGCGTCGTGCACGCTCAGCGCCGGGCTGCGGTAGAGCACCACCACGTCGGCGGTGTCCCGGCCGAACGCGCGAGTCGCCAGGTCGGCCGCCCGCTGGCTCTGGCTGCCCGGGTCGGTGAACCCACCGGCGGTTTTGAGCGCCCCGAACACGCCCGTTCCCCAGACCGCAGCGAAGATCACCCCGAGGCCGGCGATGACCAGCACGATCCGCCGGCGGCGGTATACGAAACGTCCCCATGCCTCGAACATTGCTGTCTCCCCGGCTAAGCTGTTACCGATCATCACGCTGGTGAACACCGTAAACGAAGAACGGTGTTAACATCGCATACGTCGTTCACCGATGTCAAGGTTGTTTACGGAGCGGGCAGGAGGTCGGCATGGTCCAGGCCCTGAGCCGGCGCGATCGCGTCCGCGCCGAGACCACCGAGGAGATCAAGCAGACTGCGCGCCGGATCCTCGTTGAGCAGGGACCGAAGGCGGTGACGCTACGCGCGATCGCCCGCGACATGGGCGTGACCGCGCCCGCCCTCTACCGGTACTTCGAGAGCCATGAGGAACTGGTCCGGCGCGTCGTCGGGGACATCTTCGGCGAACTGGCCGAAGAGATTCACGCGGCGATCGAAGCGGCCGCCGCCGCCAGCGGCGGCGACATGGGCGTGAAGATGGCCGCGGCGTGCCAGGGTTTCCGTCAGTGGGCGCTGGCGCACAAGGCGGAGTTCGCCCTGCTCTTCGGCACGCCACTGCCCGGTATCAATGTCGAGGACGATGATTTCTGCGAGGAGTGCGCCCGCCGGTTCGCCGGGACCTTCTATGAGCTGTTCCTGGAGCTGTGGCGGAAGAACCCGTTCCCGGTCCCGGCACCCGAGGAGATCGATCCGGGCCTGCGGGAGCAACTGGCCCGCTACCGCGACGGGATCGGCGCGGAGGTGCCGCTGGGCGCCCTGCTCGTCTTCCTGCGCTGCTGGGTACGGCTCTACGGGATCGTGAGCATGGAGGTGTTCGGGCACCTGGGCTTCGCACTTGATGACCCGGCGCCCATATTCGAGATCACGCTGGCCGAGCTAGCCGACCTGGTCGGCCTGCAGTACCCGGCGTCCCAGGCGAGCTAGGGCCCCGGTCGGGGGTGCCCATCGGCATCGCCGTCGCCCGATAGCTCCGTTATCGCCCCTCCTTCGCCTCGCCCCCAACGAGCCCAAATCCGCGCCGGGCTCGTCCTGACGAGCCCTAGTCCGCGCCGGGCTCGATGCACCCACCTCGATGCCCCGGTCGGCACGGCCCAGCGGGGCAGACGCTGGGCCCGGCGGGCCGGGCGTGCCTGCTCGGCCGCGCCGCCACCGTCCTGGCCACGGCCTGCCGTCCTGGCTGACCCATTTGCGGATGATCGGCCGTTAATGATTCTCGGCGTAAAGGCCATCCGGTTATGACGAGAGTGCCGGCAATTAATCTCAGCCGTGTCGCTCTTTCAGCGGCGAGTTAACGGCAGATTAGAAAAAGATCTGCCGGTCCGACCGCCTGGTACTTAGACTTAATCCGGCCAGCAACCCTGGCTGCGCGCCTCCCCGCGGAGCAAATCGATATTTCCTGAATTATTTCACGATCGTGGAATTCAGGGCCATCACTGGCGGCGCAGGGCGCGCAAACTGCCGTCAGTTTTTCGGGTATTCATCCGGATCAGGTATTTGTCCTTTGGGGGATCTGTGAAACTACGATACGGGCTCGCGCTGGCGGTCAGCGCGGCTCTCATGGCCGGCGGCGCCGGCCTAGCCTCCGCGGCCCAGCCGGGCTCGGCCAGGCAGGCGGCTGCGGCCTCGGGCGGAGCCGCCACCGCCCGGTCGGTCAACCTGCGCGCCCTGGCCGCCGGGCGGCAAATTCCCGCCCACGCCGGGGCGGTCGGGACACTCGGCATCGACGGCCGCCCGGCCGGCGCCGACCTGCCAACCCGCCCGGCCCAGGGCCGTAAGGTCGTACCGCCTGCCCCGGGCAGTCGCCCGGCCGGCCCGAACAGCGCACGGGGCGCCAGGAGCGCGGCGAGCGCACGGACCATAGCTGGGCTGCGCTCAGCGGCCACGCGTCGCGCCACCCCTCGCACGCCGCCGACCACCGTGAACGCCAACTTCAGCGGAATCAGCCAGGCGACCTCCAACTGCGGCGGCTGCCAGCCACCCGACCCCAACGCCGCGGTAGGCCTCACCCAGATCGCCGAGGCCGTCAACCTGCGGCTTGAGGTCTACAGCAAGACCGGCGCCGCGCAATGCGGCATCGGCCTCAACACGTTCCTGGGCACCGCCTCGGCGCTGTCCGACCCGCGGATCCAGTACGACAACCTCTACAACCGGTTCAGCATGGTGGTCACGGTCGTGCCGCCTGCCGGGGCCACCCCCGCCGTCTACGTGCTGGCCAGTAAGACCGCCAGCGCCTGCGGTTCATGGTGGGTCTACCGCATGACGTTCTTCGGATCCTTCTACCCGGCCGGCACGCTGCTGGATTATCCCTACCTGGGGCAGGACCGGGCATCGCTGCTGTTCTCGTCCAACAACTTCTGCTGCGCAGCGGCCTTCCACTACCTCAACTCGGCCGCGTTCTCGATCTCCAAGGCTCTGGTGTACTCCGGCGCGGGGGTCGGCTTCTCCAGCTATCCTGTCGCGTTCTCGACCGCGCCGGTTACCGTCTCCGGAATCCCGATCGCGCCGACCAGCAACACCTATTTCCTCGCCTCAGTGCCGGGCTTCGGCTACGACCTCTACCGGATGACCACCGGGCCGAACAACCCCATCGTGCTGCAGGCGGCTATCTTCTCGCCGTTTACCGCACCAACTCGCCGGGTCAACCAGCCAGGGACCACCCAGACCCTGGATCCGCTGGATGGCCGCATCCCGTGGGCGCCGGTCCAATCGCAGAACTACGTATGGTTCGCACATGGGATGGACCTGAGCGGTTACCCCGCAATCCGTTACGGCGCGATCGGCGCCCTGTCCAACTCCGCCTTCGTCGCGACCGCGTTCCACAGCGGGACCAGTGACGACTTCAATCCGTCCATCGGCGTCGCAGACGCCGGCAGCGGCACCATTTACGCGTGGCTCAACTGGGCGTACACCGACACGCCGCGTTTCGTGGCCACCTCCGACACCATCAACGGCGTGCTGCCCGGGGCCGGGGTGCCCAACCTGATCGGCACCGACCGGACGCTGGTCACGGGCTTCCACACCTGGAGCAACTTCAGGTTTGGCGACTTCTCCTCGGTAGAGGTCGACCCGACCGCGGCCACCGGCAGTTGCCCGGCCGGCCGGACAGCGGTCACCAACCAGGAGTACTTCACCGCCAGCGGCCAGTGGGCGACCCGTCTCGCCCGGCTGAGCTTCTGCTAGCCAGTCCCAAGGGGCCTGGTTCCCGGCGGCTGGCCGCCAGTCGGCCGCCGGGACCAGGCGCGGAACCGGCCGTCGCGCCGTCGCGTCCAAGCACGATGCGAGCACTCGTCATGTTGTTCATGTTCCTGACCGCAGGTGTGGTCGGCTGCGGCCAGATCGGCTCCGGCGGCACTCCGGCATCTGCCCGGCACCCAGAGCACGACGGCTCGTCCGGCATACAGGGAACGGTCACGGTGGACATCGGCTGCCCGCACGTCACCGGGGCTTCCTGCCCGAGGACGCCGCTGCGCGCGCGCCTCGTTATCCGCCCCGCCGGACCGGGCCGCCCGGCGGTCAGCGCGCGCAGTGGCCCGGACGGCCGGTTCCGGGTACCGCTCGCGCCGGGCCGCTACACGATCCAGCCGCTGAACATCGACGGCGCGCCGGTGCCGACCGCTTTCCCGGTCAGCGTCACCGTCCACCCCGGCAGCTGGACGACCCTCCCGGTCGAGTTCGACTCCGGCATCCGCTGACGCATCCTCGGCCGGGTCAGCCGTGGCCGAGGACCGGGTGCGGGAGGTAAGGCTCCTCCAGGCGGCGCATCTCGTCCTCGCTGAGCTCGAGCTTCTCGGCCGCGAGCGCGTCCTCGATGTGCAAAACCTTGGTCGCGCCCACGATCGGCGCGGTCACCCCGCTGCGGTGCAGCAGCCAGGCCAGTGCCACCTGGGCGGGCGGGACACCCCGGTCCTTGGCCACCTCCGCGGCACGGTCCGCCACATCGAAGTCCGAGGGCAGGGTGTACAGGAGGTCCCCGAACGAGTCGTTCTGCGCGCGGGTGGTGTGCTTTGCGCCATCGCGCGTCCGGGTGCCGGCCAGGAACCCGCGGGCCAGCGGGCTCCACGGGATCACGCCGACGCCCTGGTCGATGCACTGCGGGATCATCTCCCGCTCCTCCTCGCGGTAGACCAGGTTGTAGTGGTTCTGCATGGACACGAACCTGGCCCAGCCGTGCTCCGCGGCGACATGCTGGGCCTTGGCGAACTGCCAGGCGAACATGCTGCTGGCGCCGATATAGCGGGCCTTCCCCGCGCGGACCACGTCGTTGAGGGCCTCCATCGTCTCCTCGATCGGCGTCTGCGGGTCCCAGCGGTGGATCTGATAGAGATCCACGTATTCCATGTCCAGCCGCTGGAGCGACGCGTCGATCGCGGACAGGATGTGCTTACGGGACAGGCCGCGGCCGTTCTCGCCCGGTGTCATCGGCCCGTGGACCTTGGTGGCCACGACCACCTCGTCCCGCCCGAACAGCTTGCCCAGCAGCCGGCCGGTGGCTACTTCGCTCGCGCCCGAGGAGTAGACGTCCGCCGTGTCGAAGAAGGTGACGCCGCCCTCGGCGGCGGTCGCCGCGATTGGCTCGGCGGCATCCTCGTCCAGCACCCAAGGCCGCTCGCTGTTGTTGCCGAAGCTCATCATGCCGAGGCAGATGCGGGACACGCGCAAGCCGGTCGCGCCCAGGTTGACGTAGTCCATTGACTCCCTAACGATCGTCGGTCTTCTTCACCCTATGAGTTCCCAGCAACCGAGGGCTGACCACGGCCACCAGGACGGCGGCGAAGCCGAGCACCGCGTCCCGCGGGGACAGAGCAGCTGTGTGGCGAGGCCGAGGCCGACCACCGGCACGGCCAGACCCGCGTAGGCGAGGAACAGGCCGGCCAGTGCCTCACCGCGCGCGCCTGGCGAGGTGACGGCGATCACCGTGGACACGCTCCCCTTGAACGCCGCGCCCGCGCCAGCGCCGACCAGCGCGCCACCGGCCACGATCAGTGCTTCTTTGGAACCAGCCCGCGCCCACCGTTCCTGGAGAGCGAACGCGGGCCGGGGCTTTAGCCGTGCGCCGGGGAAATCCACAGGGATCTGTCCAGCACGGGTGCTTCCTCGGCGGCGAGTTCGGTTGTCAGTTCGTCCGGGCCAGCGCCGTGTACGGTGGGGGACTCGCCGCGTGCGCGGGCGCTGGTGCGGGTTGCGTACCACCAGCCTTCGTCGCTGGCCCAGACGTGATAGCCGGGGTAGGCGCGCTCGATCTGGCGGGCGGTCTGGGCGATCTGGTCGGGTGTCATGACGGGTTCTCCGCAGTGCTGGCGGGCTTGCGGCCGATGCCGGCGTAGAACAAGGTTTCGCCTGGTGGCCTGATGATCTGGCTGGGACGCCAGGCGGCCACGTTGACCAGGCCGGGTGACAGCATGACCAGCCCGTCGAAAAACCGGGCGATGTCGTCGCGTGCCTGTGTCACGCCGGGTGCGGATGCTTTCTGATACACCTCGCGTGCTTGCTGCTGGGCGTCTGGGGGGATGTCGTCGCCCGTGAAACGCGTTCGCGAGCAGGACATTCGCGTGCAACACGACCATCGGGTCATAGTCGGCGTACACCACGCGGGCCATCGGATCTGTGGCCTGGGCTATTTCATGTACGTTGCCGAGCGTGGGCAGGCCTGTGCCGATATCGAGGAACTGCCGGATGCCTGCCTCGCCTGCGAGGAACCGTACCGCCCGGCCGAGAAACGCCCGGTTATCCCGCGCGCCTACCGCCGCGCCTGGTACCACCTTGAGCAGTTCCTGGGCTGCCTCCCGCACGCATCGTAAAGGTCGTGCCTGCCAGCGGGTCAGGTCATGCTGATTCGCCCATAAACCGGGGATTACCCGCCTTGAGGATCGCGTGCCGTGACGAAGCTCCCGCGACCGCGGATTGTGACAACCAAACCCTCATCGCGCAAGATGCCCACTGCCATACGCACCGTACCGCGAGATACCCCCTGCTCTTGCTGTAGGTAGCTCTCGCTCGGCAGGGGCGACCGCGGCTGCAACTCACCTGACTTGATCATCTCCCGGAGGATGTCCGCAAGCTGGGTGTACAGCGGCGTCGGGTCCATGTGGTCCACGAGGTTCACGAGGGCAGACGGTATCTGAGCAGGTAGGATAGCTTATATGTCCGGTCTGTCCAACCTGTCTTAGACGGACTAGACGTATAGCCTGTCCAGCCCGTACACTTCTCTTGGTCGGCGGGGGTCGTGATGCCTTCCGCATCCACTTCCAAGGTCCCCGCCGTCCGTTGACCAGGGGTTTCATGAGGAGGCGCCCGGCAGGAAGGGGGACCTCGCACGGTCATGAGCACGGCAGAGCGGGGGACCCAGCCCGTTACGTTCCGTGCCATGTTCGTCGAGGAGCTGCGCGCCCGAAGGGAGCAGATGGGCCTGCTCCAGCGTGAATTTGCTGAGAAGGCGCATCTGTCGCTGTCGTCAGTGAAGCAGTACGAGGCAGGGAGGAAGAAGCCCGGACGAAAGTTCGCTACCTGGTGCGATGACTTCTACGGATGCCCGGGTACATTCGAGCGGCTGTATGACGGGATGATCACCGAGTCCTACCCGTCGTGGTTCGGCCCTCGGGTTCTGCTTGAAGACAAGGCGACGCGCATACATGAATGGGAGATGCGTGGCATACCCGGACTGCTGCAAACACGCTCCTACGCCAGCGCAGTTATCCGCGCGTGCCGGCCTTACGACGCCCAGGAGGAGCTAGAACGCGACGCAGCAGCGCGCATCGAGCGCCAGAACATCCTTGCGCGTGACGATCCCCCGAGGCTCTGGGTAGTCCTGAGTGAAGGAGTGCTCAGGCAGGCAGTCGGAGGTGCCCGCGTGATGCGCGAGCAACTCGACCATCTGCTCAGCCTCGCGGAAGCCCAGGGAATCGTGCTGCAAGTCCTGCCATTCGCCGTCACCGACGCTCCCGGCGTGGATGGGCCTGCCGCCATGTTCGAGTTCGATGACTCGCCCGCAGTCGCCTACCTTGAGGGATGGGGAGCCGGAAGAGTCCTCAAGGACCCGAAGGAAGTCGCGGCGATCGCCACAGCGCTTAGCATGATCAAGGGATGTGCGCTGTCCCCGGTAGATTCGGAACAGCTCATGACCAAGATCAGGAGCGAGCTATGAGTGACGAGATGGTCTCTGACTGGCACGTGTCCACCTACACGGGCGGTCACGGCAACTGTGTAGAGGTGGGCAAGACCGCCACCACGATTGCAGTGCGCGACAGCAAGGACAGGGAAGGGCCAGTACTGCACTTCGACCCTGCCGCGTGGCGCGCATTTATACAGCGTCTCAAGGGTTAGCCTTTCAGGCGAACGAGAACCCGGTACGGAAAAGGTGCGAACCCTATCGGGGGTTTTTGTGTGCCAGGATTAAGCATAGAGACTCATTTTTGCTAACTCGGATTGCGCACGGAGACACCGCAGATCGAGCTAGGGACACTGCTGTTTAGGTGAGGGACACTCATTGGCTGGTGTCCCTCGAAACCCTTGGAACGGCGCTTCGTGCCTGCCATTGTGGTGATCAGCGAGAGCGAGGCGCCCCCATCTCCCCACCCGAGGCGCGGACAGATCCCCTTGGAACGAGCTTGGCAGTTAGGAGGGGGCAGAATGGGCGAGGTCACGGGCGCACCCCGCCGCGCTGCGAGGACACCCGCCACGCACGACCACGCATATGACGGACGTCCAGACCAGATACAGCACGTGAGGGCATTTCTCGCCGGAATCCTGGACGGGTGCCCGGTAGCCGATAACGCCGTCTTAATCGGTGACGAGCTAGCAACCAATGCCGTGCGGCACAGCAATTCAGGCAAGCCGGGCGGGCGCTTCAGCGTGCACGTTGAACTCCATGAACCGGACTACCTATGGATCGAGGTCAAGGACGAAGGCAGCCCGCCGTGGACGCCACGCAGCCCCGACGGTGAGCCGTGGCACGGACTCAACATCGTGCGCCAGTTCGCCGGCCACGCTAACTGGGGCGTCGACGGTGACATACGCGGATGGGTGGTCTGGGCTCGACTCGATTTAACCAGCCCCCAGCCATCCTCTGAACACGCCGGAAACGGCGTGGTCTTATGCCCATTCGTGCTGATCTAGATAAGCGCCAGCGGGCGATTGCCCAGCGGATCGGGCAGGACTTCCCGCAGTGGTTAGTTATCTGGGGCACTTATAGCTGCGTGTATTGGGCCTATCCCACATTCCCTGTTCCCAAGGGCACCATCCTGCATGCCAACGACCCCGACGAACTAATCCGCCAGATGCGCGAAATACAGATATCCAGAGACATCCGCAAACCGAACTGAGAGAACCCAATTCGGCTGGACATCCCGCCACTGGGAAAGAACAACGAGGCCAGCATTGACGAGCAACAGCAACGGCCAGCACCCGGAAATGATGACAGCCGGCCAAGTCGCTAGGACCTTCGGCGTCGACCGCAAAACCGTCAACCGCTGGGAGAAAAAGGGACTGCTCGCGAGCATCCGCACCCCCGGCGGTCACCGCCGGTACCGAGCTTCTGACGTTGCGGTGCTGCGGGACCAACCCTACAAACCCCCGCCCTCGAACCTCCCCGCCCTAGCCACCCAGGCCCCGCCGACGCAGCCCTCCACCCCACTCTGCACCGAGAACTGGATGTTCATTGCAGTTCACCAGGGCGGCCGGGCGGAAACTATCGCTGAGGCCGCCGGCCTCAGCGTCCCAGCAGTCCGGCGCATCCTGCGAGAAGCGCGCCCTTAACCCCCGACACTGACCCTCCCTCGGCGCGCCCACGCACGCCCCGGCATGACTGGCGGTGCTTCCCGGAGCACCCGTTCCCAACAGCCCTGTGGGGTTTTTTCTTTGGGCGTTCTATCGGTTCGGTTATGAGGCCGCTACCTGCGCCGACATTGCTGACAGGCTAGCTAGACGACACCTGGCCACCCCGCTAGTGTGTGCATAGAGGAAGCATCCGGCCCAGATACTAATCATATATTGGGCTGGTAATCATACTTGCGGACCCGAGCGCTGCTATGTGATGTCGGCTTGATCGTGCTTGATCGATCCGTAACAACTTTCTCTACCTCGTCAAGGGCAGCTCGCTCTGCGTGCCGCCGCGCGGCCCCTGCCTGGCGCGCCGGCCGCACTAGTCGATCCGCGCAAGCATCGGGCAACGCTTACCGATGCTCGTAGAAGGAGGTCCACCAGGCCGAGGCGGCATCCTTCTGACGACCGATTGGGCCGGACTACACATGTTCGCGCGCAGATCTCCCTTAGATCATGTAACGTGGCACACCATCCGGGGCTGTAACTTTAGTCTTCAACATGCGACTGGAAGGCGTATGGAGAACCCAAATCTCACGTCGAGAGAAAGTGAAGTTCCCGAGAAAAATTCAGGCGGTGATGAAGATCCGACGGAGCAGACCCGTAATTTTATTGGCCTTGCAACAGGGGTCGCTGGTACGGTCGCTGCTTTTCTTGTAGGATTCGGAATCCTTCCAAACATTTCGCTATCTGAACAATTGCTAAATTTCTTCGAGGCAATCGGGCTGTCTGGTGCGATTATCGCAGGAATCGGGGCTTGGCGCAGCGTTCGCCGATTCATTGTCATGTCGATCTTCATCGCGGTGGCATTTATTTGCCTCGCAGCCTTGGCGATCGTAGTCAAGACAGCGGGTACTTCGCAATCTGCAATCGATGTGAGTCATGCGCCATACGCGCCTGCCTCATCTGCGAGTAGTCTCCCGGTAGCATCGCCGAACGGGCCTTCAGCTACCGCTTCGGCCGGTTCTAGCACGGGTTCGCCGACTTCGGGAAATTCCCCTGCGAGTTCTAACGGGTATGCCCCGGAGTATAGCGGGCAAGGGTTCTCAATTCCGGGGGGCGGATGTTCTGATAATTCATACTATCCGTACGTCCTATTCACAGCACAAGCGCCCTATTCCGATGCCAACGATTATAATTCTAGTGGTAATGGGCCTAACGGGACGTATGATAATGGAGCGTATGACGTCTATTTGGACTGCTTTGCTAGGCAGATAGACTTCCATGGGCAGGCTGCCATTATCTCGGGCAAGCCCGACGCCGAAGCGTGTGCGAAACGAATAAATTCGTATCCAATTGCGGGAGGAACCTTGGACTTCTCGCAGCTCAGCGCCGGCATGCAGTTCTGCCTTCTTGGAGTTGATGGCAACAATCTCGTCTACGTCAAATTGATCACAGTATCCGATACGTCGTACACAACGACGTGGGTTGCGACGGCGTGGACTATCCCTGCTAACAACTGATGTGCCGATCTGTGGTCTTCAAGTGAACAGGGCCCACAAGGAGCTTGAAGGCGACTCCGGAGGGATCCCTCCTCTTGCCACCCCTTGTTCCGCTACCAAAACCCGCTAGCGATGCTCTCTCACGAGCACCTTAGA
>Ga0209526_10002411_pt1 | contig 12629 bp, 10 predicted proteins | sample JacPinW_OM2H0_M1_FD_188566 | JGI IMG/M metagenome (GOLD analysis project Ga0209526, IMG submission 188566) | Forest soil microbial communities from Algoma, Ontario, Canada - Jack Pine, Ontario site 1_JW_OM2H0_M1 (SPAdes) (version 2) | ecosystem: Environmental > Terrestrial > Soil > Boreal... | reverse complement strand
AATATTTTCCGGGCCGGTTCGATCCTGCAAGACCTGGGCTTTTGGATCCTGAACGATATTATTTGGCGCAAAGCCAATCCGATGCCGAATTTTCGCGGCCGCCGCTTCACCAATGCGCATGAAACATTGATCTGGGCGGCCAAGAGCGCGCGGGCCAAGAACTATTGCTTCAACTACGAACTGCTGAAAGCCGGCAACGAGGACTGCCAGGTCCGCTCCGATTGGTTCTTGCCGATCTGCACCGGGGCCGAACGCCTGAAAGATTCCTCCGGCCGCAAAGTCCACCCGACGCAGAAGCCCGAGGCGCTGCTCTCGCGCATTCTGCTCGCCGCCTCGAACAAGGGCGACGTGGTCCTCGATCCATTCCTTGGTTCCGGCACCACCGGCGCCGTTGCCAAAAGACTCGGGCGTTCCTTTATCGGCATCGAGCGAGCCGCAAGCTTTGTGCGCGCCGCAAGGGCAAGGATCGCGGGAGTCGAGATGCTCCCGCACGAGGCCATCGTGGCGGTTGCGGACAAACGTTCCGAGCCGCGCATTCCTTTCGCCGCGATCGTCGAGGCGGGGCTCCTTCGGGCTGGCGAAATTCTGGTCGATGAAAGGAAACGGCACGCCGCGATGGTGCGGGCCGATGGCACGGTTTCGATCGGCGCCATCACCGGCTCGATTCACAAAATAGGGGCACTGGCGCAAGGCCTGCCCGCCTGCAATGGCTGGACGTTCTGGCACTTTTTCCGCGAGGGGAGATATCAGCCGATCGATGCCCTGCGGTCATTGGCGAGGGCGAGCCTGCGCCCGGCGGCGGAATAGATTCCCGCGAGCGCAACCCCGGCCGGCGCGAAAAATGTTTTTACGGCCACTACCTTTCACTGTGGATGTTGCAGCGGTACCGTAGGGCGCGCGAATCAGGGCGGGAGCCTTGGGGTGAGCCAACTTCTAATCCAGCATTATCTAAATGAATTGCAGACGCTGCGCCGCGTCTCCGGCACGACACGCGAGTCGGTGGTGAGCGAGGCGTTCAAGACGCTGCTCAAGGAATGGGGCAGGTCGCGCGATCTCATTTTTATTCCGCAATACGAGTATCAGACCCTGCAGAAAAAGCCCGTCTACCCCGATGGCGCGCTTGTTTACGAGCTGCGCGTGCCACTTGGATATTGGGAGGCGAAAGACGAGGAAGACGATCTCGACAAGGAGATCGAAAAGAAATTCCGCAAGGGCTATCCGCAGGACAACATCATCTTCGAGGACTCGCACGAGGCGATCTTAATCCAAAACAGGCAGGAAGTGATTCGCTGCGGAGTTCAGGACCCCGCCAAGCTGCAAAAGCTGCTGGAGCTGTTCTTCGGCTACGTGCGCGAGGAGATCGCGGATTTTCGCAAGGCAGTCAAGCAATTCAAGACCGATCTGCCGGAGGTGCTCAAGGCACTGCGCGACATGATCGAGGCAGCCGAGCGCGACAAAGATAACTTCCGCAAGGCCGCGCTGCGCTTCCTCAAGCACGCACAGGATACAATCAACCCAAGTGTCACCGCCGCCGACGTGCGAGAAATGCTGATCCAGCACATCCTGACGGAAGAAATATTTTCGCAGGTATTCGACAATCCGGACTTCCATCACAAGAACAACGTGGCGAGGGAACTCTATGCGCTGGAGAACACGTTCTTCACCGGCAAGGTGAAGCACGATACGCTGGCGGGACTGCGACCCTACTACGCCGCGATCAAGAGCGCCGCCGCGTTGGTTACCAGCCACCATGAGAAGCAAAAGTTCCTCAAGACCATCTATGAGGACTTCTACAAGGTCTACGACAAGAAGAAGGCCGACCGGCTCGGCGTTGTCTATACGCCCAACGAGATCGTGCGCTTCATGATCGAGAGCACCGACTGGCTGTGCCAGAAGCATTTCGGCAAAGCGTTGGTCGACAAAAACGTTGAAATTCTCGATCCGGCAGCCGGAACTGGCACCTTCATCACCGAAATGATCGAACATTTCCGCGGCCAGCGGCAGAAGCTGCGGCACAAATATCTGGAGGAATTGCACGCCAACGAGGCGGCGATCCTGCCCTATTACGTCGCTAACCTGAACATCGAGGCGACCTACACCGCAATTCGAGGAATATCCGAACCTATGCTTCGTCGATACGCTCGACAATGTCGCGGGACTGCGCACACACGCAATCGGCAAGCGGCAACACTTTGGTGATCTCTTCGGCGCCGTCAGCGAGGAGAACGTCGCGCGCATCAAACGCCAGAACAAGAAGAAGATCAGCGTCATTATCGGTAACCCGCCGTACAATGCCAATCAGCTAAACGAGAACGAAAACAACAAGAATCGCGAATATCCAGAGATCGACCGGCGGATCAAGGAGACCTATATCGCCGCATCGATTGCGCAGAAAACCAAAGTCTACGACATGTATGCGCGCTTCTTTCGATGGGCGTCGGACAGAGTTGATGAGAATGGTATCGTCGCATTTATCACAAACCGAAGTTTTATTGAGAGCAGGACTTTTGACGGTTTCCGCGAGACTGTCGCGTCTGAGTTCAATGATATCTATATTGTAGACCTTGGGGGTGATGTACGTGCAGACCCGCGCCTATCAGGGACCAAGCATAATGTATTCGGGATTCAGACCGGCGTAGCGATTAGCTTTTTGGTAAAACGCGCAAAGACCCAGGGCTGTCGCGTACGATACGTAAGGCGACCACAACTGGAAACGGCGGAAGAAAAACTGGTATTCCTTGGAGCCTCCAAGATTGCAGTTCTCAATGTTGAAGAGCTTAAGCCAACCCCCCAAAACGATTGGCTAAATCAGGGCACTGACGAATTCCAAAAGCTTCTGCCAATCGCAGAAAGGAAATCTGAAGGGCGGACCGATGTCCGACGAGTGCAGGCGATATTCGGTCTGATCGCTCCTGGTATTCTTACGGGTCGTGACGATTGGGTCTTTGACTACGATCGGGCCGCTCTCGTCGCGAAGGTAAAGTTCTTTATTGATCGCTATAACCGAAACGCACGAAAAATCTCTGGAGCAAAAAAGTCTGATCTCAACGCACTTCTGGATTACGAAATCAAATGGAGCGAGACGATTAAGAATTTGATGCTTCAGGGGAGGGTCCTTGCGTTCGATGCAAACAAATTATCGCAACACCAGTACAGACCATTTTCGAAGCGTGTTTTCTATGCAGACATCGAGTTGGCGGACCGCCTGACATCCCTTCACCAGAGTTTCTTTGGGGAGAATTTAGACCAAACTAATCGTCAAATGATATTTGTGTTTGGAACGAGATTGCCTTTCTGCGCGATCGCCACTAACTGCTCATCAAGCTATTCGATTTACTCATTGGACCCTGCGCAATGCGCTCCTTTCGAGCGGATTGACGAGGAGGGGCGCCGGATAGGCAATATCACTGATTGGGCATTGGAACAGTTTCGCAACCAATATGAGAAGACCAGGAACATCAACCGCCAGATCACAAAGGATGCGATCTTTCGCTACATCTACGGCGTCCTGCACGACCCAGTCTATCGCGAGAAATACGCGCTGAACCTCAAGCGCGAATTCCCGCGCATTCCGTTCTATGGCGACTTCTGGCGCTGGGCTGATTGGGGCGAGAAGCTGATGGCGCTGCATATCGGCTACGAGACGGTCGAGCCGTGGCCGCTGGAGCGCACCGACACGCCCAAGGAAAAATCGCGCGAGGCCGAGATCGCGCCCAGGGCGCTGCTGCGAGCAAACAAGGACATCGGTAATATCCAGCTCGACAGCGAGACGCAGCTTTCCGGTATTCCACCGGAAGCGTGGACCTACCGGCTCGGCAACCGCTCGGCGCTCGAATGGATTCTCGACCAGTATAAGGAGAAGACGCCAAAAGACCCGACTATCCGTGAGCAGTTCAACACTTATCGCTTCGCGGATCACAAGGAAAAGGTGATCGACCTACTCAAACGCGTAACGCGCGTTAGCGTCGAAACGATGAAGATCGTCGAGGCAATGCGGGCGGAAAAGCGTTGAACTGTCACTTTTGTCCGGAGGTTCAGTCGGATTGACCTTGTCAACCGATTTCTGGTGACGGAAGCTCCTTGTCTTGCGGCATTTTCAGGCCGCGAAACAGGGCCCGTTTCGCCGCACCATGTTCGCGCGTTTGGCGCACGGCTTCGATGATTTTGCGCATGACACTGGGAAAAGCCTCCTTGTCGAGGCCGCACTCAGGCACGAAACGGTAGCCGGCTGGCGCGCGCCGCCTGCTTGGAACTTCCGCGACGTAAATGTCGAGCCGCAGGGCGAAATGGGTGAACGCATGCGAGACACTCTTATCGAGCTTCCGGTAAGACGCCTCAATCGGCGCCTGGCTTGCCACCGAGGCCGCGTCGAAATCGATCTCCCAACAGGTTCCAGGCAATTCCGTCATGCCGCCGAGGAGCCCCTGGGGTGGCCGCGTGCGGACGAGAACCGCACCGTCCCGGCGGCGCACGAAAAAGGCGGCGCCCTGGCGCAGCGGCCTCTCCCGCCGTGGCGCCTTGCGCGGCAGGCTTTCGGGGCAGCCCGAGGCATGGCCGCGACAAAATCTTAGCAGGGGACAAATGTCGCAAGAAGGGTGTTTTGGCGAGCAGATCATGGCGCCAAGGTCCATCATCGCCTGCGCGAAATCGCCGGGCCGCTCGACTGGCACAATTTTGGCTGCCTCCGCCCTGATTTCGGACCTTGCCGCGGGCAGCGGCGTATCGATCGAATAGAGGCGCGCAAGCACCCGCTCGGCATTGCCGTCGATGGCGGCCGCGGGGCGGCCGAAAGCGATCGCCGCGATGGCCGCCGCGGTATAGGGGCCGATACCTGGAAGGCCCTGCAATCCCGCTTCCGTATCCGGAAATTTGCCGTTGCGCGGTCCCGCGACAATTTTGGCGCAGGCATGGAGATTTCGCGCGCGGGAGTAGTAGCCAAGGCCGGCCCAGGCCCGCATCACCTCTTCCCCGCTGGCTTGCGCCAATAGGCCGACATTGGGCCAGCGCGCCAGAAAGCCCAAGAAATAGGGTTTTACGGCCGTGACCGTCGTCTGTTGTAGCATGATTTCCGAAAGCCAAACCTTGTAGGGGTCGGCGGGCTCGCCCGGCAAGGCTCGCCATTGCAAATCGCGGCGATGGCGGTCATACCAGGCAAGAAGAGCGGCAGCAGCACCGGCGCGCGCGTCAAGGCTCGGTTTGAACGCCATAGATGTGCCTCGTTTGATCGCTCTTTCATGTTAACTATGAATAAGGGGCAGAGCAAAGGGTCGAAAGATGAGCGCTAGCGTCAAGCCGATCCCCGAGGGGCACCAAGGGGCGATACCCTATCTGACCGTGAGCAACGCCAGCGAAGCCATCGCGTTTTACAAAACCGCTTTCGGCGCGTCGGAGGCGCTTTGCATCGAGCATGGGGGCAAGGTCGGACATGCGGAACTCGAAATCGGCGAGGCCAGGATCATGCTCTGCGACGAATTTCCGGACCACGATGCCCTGAGTCCGCAAACAATCGGGGGGACGCCTGTCATGATCCACCTCTATGTCGAGGATGTCGATGCGTTCACGGCCCGTGCGATTGGCGCGGGCATAAAGGTCCTTCGGCCTGTCGTGGATCAATTCTATGGCGATCGCGGCGGCAAATTCGAGGATCCTTTCGGCCATCGCTGGTGGATCGCGACTCACAAGGAGGATCTTTCGCCCGAGGAAATCAAGAACCGCGCCGCCGCTTTATTTAGTGGTAATCCGGCTTAAGGAAGTCCCGGTTGCCGATTGTGGAAAGCACTTTGGGAAAGCACTTGGAACCAACCAATTTTCGCGTGGAGCGCCGGCCAAGACAGGGTATAAGGGAGGATGTGGAAACGTCGCGCCGGCTACATTCCTTGGTCCCGGCCGCTCGCGGATCTCGTTCAAACCGCGATCGATCCGGTTCTGAGACGGCAAGGGTTTGGCCAATCCGGACTCGTTTTGTTTTGGGACGACATTGTCGGCGAGAGGCTCGCCGCGATGTCGCAACCGGTCAAAGTGCAGCGGCCGGTGCGGCAACACGGCCGCGCGGCGGAAAACGGCCCAGTTCCGGCGACGCTCATTGTGCGGGTCGAGACGGGATTCGCATTGGAATTGCAGCATCTCGCGCCCATCGTCATCGAGCGCGTCAACGCCCACTTCGGCTGGCGTTGCGTCTCGCGCCTCCTGCTAAAGCAAGGTCCGGTTGCCGCGCCGCCCCTCGCCAGGCATGGGGCCCGCCCGTTGGACAAGGCCGCCGAGGCGGCGGCGGAAACGATCGTCGGCAGTGTCGTCACGGATGAACCGTTGCGGCAGGCCCTGACGCGGCTCGGCGCGCGTGTTCTCGCCGGGCCTTAAGAAAGGGCCGGTGGCCAGCCAACGCTAAGCCGGCGGCCAGTTTCGGCCCCTAAACTTGCCAAAACAATAATTGTCTTGCCTTCCTGCGGTCTAATCAGGCAAATCTGCGCTCAGTTGCCGATGGAGCTTAAATTCATGCGTTCGCCCAAAATTGATCGGGCTGTCTTAAGCAGGCGTCGCGGTGTGATCGAGATGGCGGCAGCCGCCGGTCTCTCGATCGCCGGTTGTTTGGTTGTGCTCGGCGATCCCGCCGCCCCGGTTCTGGCGCAAGGCGCGGGGGTGGCGTTGGATGAGCTGATGGCCGGCGAGGCGCTGCCAGACGTTGCGCTTGGCGCGAGGGAAGCGCCGGTCACGATTGTCGAATATGCTTCCACGACCTGCATGCATTGCGCGGGCTTTTACGCCGCCACCTTTCCGGCATTAAAAAGCAAATATATCGACACCGGCAAGGTCCGTTTTATCTTGCGCGAGTTCCCCCTCGATCCCTTGGCGGCCGCCGGTTTCATGTTGGCCCGTTGCGCCGGGGACGACAAGCGAAATGCAATCGTCGATCTCCTGTTCGCCCAACAGAAGAACTGGGCCTTTGCGGACAAGCCCCTCGCAGCCTTGGCCGCTCTCCTCAAGCAAACTGGAATGAGCCAAAACAATTTCGAGGCCTGCCTCAAAAATCAAGATCTCTACGACAAGATCGCCAAGGTGCATGACCGCGCGGCGGAAAAATTCGGCGTCACCGCCACGCCGACCTTCTTCATCAACGGCAAGAAGGAGACAGGCGAGATGACCTCAGAAGCACTCGAAAAATTGCTCGGTCCCCTCCTGAAGGGATAATCGAACCGCCGGCTCCGCTGGACCAGTGCGATAGCCGTGACGCAACGAAATTATTTGAGCCGCCGGGATTGCGCCGGGAGCTCAAAACATATCGAGCGAAACGCGCGCTTCGTCCGACATGCGTCCCTGGTCCCATGGCGGATCGAAAACCACCGTAACGTTGACGCCGAGAACCCCTGGCACCGCGCCGACCACGGTCTCGATCGACCGGGTAAGTTCGCCCGCCACCGGGCAGCCTGGCGCTGTCAGGGTCATCTCGATCTTGATTAGCCGATCGTCGCCAATCTCCACTTTGTAGATCAGTCCGAGCTCGTAAATATCGCAGGGGATTTCAGGATCGAATACCGTCTTCAGCGCGGCAACGACGTCGCTGGTATAACGCGCGCGCTCGTCTTCCGGCACCGATCCGTCGAACAACCATCGCGGCTCGTTCGGCATGGATTCGAGACCTTCAACGGCTTCCTGGCATTCGCTGGTTTGTGCTTCGGCCATGTCTGACTCCTCGTTTCTCAAGCGAATAGGCCTTGCGCTTTGAGCAAGGCTTCGGCGAGCTTCTCGACTTCCTCGAAGGTGTTATAGAGCGCGAAGGAAGCGCGGCAGGTCGATGTCACGCCGAAGCGCGAAAGAAGCGGCTGGGCGCAATGCGTTCCGGCGCGGACCGCGACACCGCATCGATCGAGCACAGTGGCGACATCATGTGCATGGGCGCCATCCATGTTGAAGGATATGATGGCGCCCTTGCCTTTCGCTTGGCCGAAGATCCGCAGCGAGTTGATCCGCGACAAGCGCTCATGGGCATAGTTGCTCAACCCCAGTTCATGGGCATGAATGCGCGCGCGGCCGATCCTTCGCACATAGTTCGCGGCGGCGCCGAGCCCGATCGCCTGCACGATCGGCGGAGTGCCGGCTTCGAAACGATGCGGCGGCTCGTTATAGGTCACGCGATCCTTGGTGACTTCATCGATCATCTCGCCGCCGCCAAGGAAGGGAGGCAATTTCTCTAGCCATTCCTTCTTGCCGTAGAGCGCGCCGATGCCGGTCGGCCCATAGAGCTTATGGCCGGTGAGGCAATAAAAATCGACATCGAGGTCAACGACATCGACGTCGAGATGGACCGCGCCTTGCGAACCATCGATCAATACGGGTATCCCGCGCCCGTGCGCGATCCTGACGATCTCCTTGACCGGAGTTACCGTGCCGAGCACGTTCGACAGATGGGTCAGGGCGACGATCTTGGTCTTCGCTGTCAGTGCCTGCTCGAACGCATCGAGCAGGAAATTTCCTTCGTCGTCGATGTCCACCCATTTCAGGACGGCGCCCCTGCGCTCGCGCAAAAAATGCCAGGGCACGATGTTTGCGTGGTGTTCCATGATCGAAAGGACGATCTCGTCGCCTTCCTTGATGAAGGCCTCGCCGAAAGAGGCCGCGACCAGATTGATTGCTTCAGTCGCGGATTTCGTGAAGACGATCTCGCTGGCAGACTCGGCGTTGAGGAAGGTGCGCACGCTTTCCCGCGCGGCCTCATAGGCATCGGTCGCGGCGTTGGCCAGATAATGCAGGCCGCGATGAACGTTGGCATATTCATGATAGGTCGCATGGAGCATCCGCTCGACGACTTGCCTAGGCTTTTGCGCCGAAGCGGCGTTGTCGAGATAGACGAGCGGCTTGCCATAGACCGTGGTTGCCAGGATGGGAAAATCCTCGCGGAGAGAGGCAATTTCGAGCGGCGCGTCCACGCCGATATGCTTGTTCATTCGTTGCTCCAATTGGCGCTCCGCGCCGAGGCCACACTACCCAGGCGATCACGCCCGCGACGGCGCCACCGTGGGCCGATACCGCGCGGAAAGCCAAGCGCTCACCACACGGCGATAGGCATCGATCAACCCTTCATGCCCGATCCCGTCGATCAATTCCCCCGCGAAGGCTTCTAGCAAAAGCGCCTCGGCTTGCGCGAAAGGCAATCCTCTGGTCTGAAGATAGAACAACTGGTCGAGGTCCAAGCCGCCGCACGTCGCGCCGTGCCCGCAGGCAACGTCGTCGGCGAAGATTTCAAGCTCCGGTTTGCTGTTCATCGCGGCCATATCGGACAACAGCATTGCCTTGCAAAGCATCTTGCCATCGGTCTTTTGCGCCCCAGGCGCGACATGGATCTTGCCCTGGAATACGCCGGTTGCTTCCTCGTCGAGAATATATTTGAAGGTTTCACGGCTCACGCAACCTGGCGCCTCGTGCTGGACGCGCAAGGTCGTATCGGCATGTTCGCGGCCGCCGAGAAGGGACACGCCGCTGAGCGATGTTTCCGACTCCGCGCCCTCGAACCGGACAAACATCTGCCGCCGCACAAGGCCGATGCCGGCGATGAGCGCGAAACTGTCAAACTTCGCCCTGGCGCCGATTCGCACCATTACGCTTTCGAGCCGCACACCACCCGGAGCGGTTCCCGTCACCATCGCCGTATGAGCGAGCTTCGCGTGGTCGCCGAGCGAGACAATGAGACAGCCGTTGGTTTGCCCCGCGCGCGTTTTGGTACGGTTTGCGACATCCATCGACTCGGCGAGGCGGAGGGATGCGCCAGCCCCGATCATGAGAGCCGAGCGGGAAAAATGCGCGGCGGGCGCGGGCGAAGCCGTAACGTGAATGAGGTTGACCGGCTCGGCGATCACCGTCCCAGGCGCCACCTCGATCACGACGCCGTCCTGCATTAAAGCCGCGTTCAGCGACACGATGGAATCCCGCGCGGCAAGATCCTGCGACGACAATAGCGCGATCAGGTCGGACCGCCCTTCGGTCAATACCGAGGCGAGCGAACGTACCTTTAGTCCTTCTGGCAAATCACCTGACAATTCCGGCACGAAGAAGCCATCGACCAAAACCAGACGTCGAGCCGGCGCGCCGGCGGCCGTGAATTTTTTGCGCAGCGCGTCGATTGTTACGGCGCCTGGGCGCATGGCAAGCGGCAAGGCATCGCGCATGAGCGTGCGCAGGTCGGTGTAATGCCACGCCTCGATGCGCCGGTGCGGCAGCCCCGATGCACTGAAAACTCCAAACGAGTCCGCGCGCCATTTGGCCACGTCCGGGTTGCCGGAAAGCCCGGCCTTGGAAGCGTCGAAGGCGCGGGCGAGAAAGATTTCGGCGGGCGTTCTCGCCGGTATGATGTCAGCGTTCATTGCCATTTTCTTCTAGGCGACGGCCGGTTCGGCGACATAATCGTGGTATCCGCTTTTTTCCAGCTCGACCGCCAATTCTTTGCCCCCGCTGCGGACAATCCGACCCTGCGCCATCACATGCACGGTGTCCGGCACCACGTGGTCGAGAACACGCTGGTAATGGGTAATGATGAGGAAACCGCGGCTTGGCGATCGCAGCGCATTGACGCCATCAGCGACCACACGCAAGGCGTCGATGTCGAGGCCTGAATCGGTTTCATCGAGAATGGCGAAGGACGGCTCCAGAAGCGCCATCTGGAGAATCTCCATGCGCTTCTTCTCGCCGCCGGAAAAACCGGCGTTGAGCGCGCGCTTGAGCATCTCCTGGTTGACCTTGAGCTTGCCGGCGGATGCCTTGATCCGTTTCATGAAGTCCGGGGTAGAAAGCTCTTGTTGGCCGCGCTGCTTGCGCTGGGCGTTCAAAGCCGCCTTGAGAAAGGTCAAGGTCGCGACGCCAGGAATTTCGACTGGATATTGGAACGCGAGGAAAAGACCCTTGGCGGCGCGGACATCTGGCTCGAGGTCTAAGATACTCTCGCCGTTCAGCAAGACGTCGCCTGTTTCGGCAATGTAGTCCTTGCGACCCGCAATGACATGGGACAAAGTGGACTTGCCGCTCCCGTTTGGGCCCATGAGCGCGGCAACCTCCCCGTCCCGGACAGTGAGATCGAGATCATCGAGGATCTTGCGTCCACCGATGGAAACATTGAGGTTTTTTACTTCGAGCACGATTTTTCCTCGCCTAACTATCAGCGGGTTTGAACATTTGAGCGCCGGTTGCCTGCTCGAATTTTCGCTTCTCCAATCGCGAAAATTCTCGGCTCCGTTCTTCATGATTTTCCGGAGGAACCCGATGCCAACGGGACCCGCCTGCCGCATCGCCGGGGAGCCGCGTCAGCCGACGCTCCCTTCAAGCGAAATCGCGATCAATTTCTGCGCTTCCACCGCGAATTCCATCGGTAGCTGCTGCAACACATCGCGCACAAAGCCGTTGACGATCAAAGCCGTCGCCTCCTCGCCCGAAAGCCCTCGCTGCATGCAATAAAACAGCTGATCCTCGGAAATTTTCGAGGTCGTCGCCTCATGTTCGAATTGCGCGCTGGGCGTCTTCGATTCGATATAGGGCACCGTATGGGCGCCGCACGAATTGCCGATGAGAAGCGAATCGCAATTGGTGAAATTGCGGGCGCCCGTGGCTTTCCGGTGCGCCGAAATCTGACCGCGATAGGTATTTTCCGATTTGCCCGCGGCGATCCCCTTTGACAGGACCCGGCTCGTCGTGTTCTTGCCGAGATGGATCATCTTGGTGCCGGAATCGACCTGCTGGCGGCCGTTGGAAATCGCGATCGAATAAAATTCGCCGCGCGAATTGTCGCCACGCAGAATGCATGACGGATATTTCCAGGTAATCGCGGATCCGGTTTCAACCTGAGTCCAGGAGATCTTGGAATTCGCGCCCCGGCAGTCGCCGCGCTTGGTGACGAAATTATAGATCCCGCCCCGGCCGTCCGCATCGCCCGGATACCAGTTCTGCACCGTCGAATATTTGATCTCGGCATCGTCAAGCGTGATCAGCTCGACGACCGCGGCATGCAGTTGATTTTCGTCGCGCTTGGGCGCGGTGCAGCCCTCGAGATAGGAAACGTAGCTGCCCTTATCGGCGATGATTAGCGTGCGTTCGAACTGGCCGGTGTTTTGTTCGTTGATCCTGAAATACGTCGAGAGTTCCATCGGGCAGCGAACGCCCGGCGGAACGTACACGAAGGACCCGTCGGAAAATACCGCGCTATTCAGCGTCGCGTAGAAATTGTCCGTCGTGGGCACCACCGATCCGAGATATTTCCGGACGAGGTCCGGATGGGTATGGACGGCTTCCGAGACCGGACAGAAAATCACCCCGGCCCTGGCCAGTTCCTCCTTGAAGGTGGTGACGACCGAGACAGAGTCGAACACCGCATCGACCGCAATTCTGGGGTCCGGGCCGATGCCGGCAAGCGCCTCCTGTTCACGCAACGGAATTCCGAGCTTTGCGTAAACCTTCAGAAGCTCCGGATCGACTTCGTCGAGCGATTTCGGTCCGGCGGCCGTCTTGGGCGCGGAATAATAGTAAAGATCCTGATAATCGATCTTCGGAAAGTGCACCCTGGCCCAGCGCGGCTCTTGCATCGTCAGCCAGCGCCGGTAGGCGCCGAGCCGCCATTCGGTCAGCCAGGCGGGCTCGTCCTTTTTCGCCGAAAT
>Ga0209526_10002410_pt1 | contig 12629 bp, 9 predicted proteins | sample JacPinW_OM2H0_M1_FD_188566 | JGI IMG/M metagenome (GOLD analysis project Ga0209526, IMG submission 188566) | Forest soil microbial communities from Algoma, Ontario, Canada - Jack Pine, Ontario site 1_JW_OM2H0_M1 (SPAdes) (version 2) | ecosystem: Environmental > Terrestrial > Soil > Boreal... | reverse complement strand
GCTTGGGCTTGCGCCAGTTGTTGATCCACCTCGGGCGTATCGATCTCGGCCAGAACAGCACCGGCCTTGACCTTAGCGCCAATGTCAAAATACCACTTCTTCAGGTAGCCGCTGGTCTGAGCAAAGATCGGCGCGTCGATATAAGGCATCGCCTGGCCGGGTAGCTGAAGGTGTATCATCCCGACGGCCATCTCTGGATGGGTGACCTGCACCACCATCTGCGCAGCTTGGTTCGTGCGTTGCTGAAGCTGCGCTGTCCATGTGTTGCGCGTATAAACTCCGAGCGTGGCAACGCCGATAAATAGCGCTCCTGCGGCGAAGAAGAAGAACCGGAGCTTTCGCCGGTTCTTTTCTTTAGGCTTGAGCGAAGGGCCAGACGAAACTTCCGCTTCGTTCGAAGTGTTCTGACTTACCGATTCTGCCATCTAAGTTAATCTCCACTTTATAGCCAGTTCAGATCCTTTCCGAACCGTCGCTCGGTCACTGACCTATCTTGCGGTCGTCCGATTTACTAACATCTTTCGCGCTTATATGCTTTTACCGGAACGAGCGCTTTTATCCCACCCGAATGAGCTACCCTGTATTCCTCGCCAATTCTGAGATTAGTGAGCAACGGTTTACCGCGTGGCGGGTCAGTACTGGCCATGTGGTGCCGGAGTGGTTAGGGAATGTGCCGTACGTGGCGGCTGATTTGGTTCGATCACACTGACTTTCATGCCTTTGGCTAACCCATCTGAGGGGTTCACTATTACCTGGTCCGAATCAGACAACCCCTGGGAAATTTCTAGTTTGTTACCCAGATTAAGATGGATTGTAACCTTTCGGATCTCTACCGTTCCGTCAGGGTGAACTACCCCGACGGTTGCCCCTTCCCTTTGGAAAAGCCACGCATTGGATGGGATCGTGACCAAGCCTCTGTCACCGTTGAGTCTCAGGCTTACTTCGGCATAGGCGCCCGGAAGCAGTTCACCGGTTTCGTTTGGAATTTGTAGTTCGGTTTGCAAGGAACGGGCGATTGGATCGACTGCACCGGCCGCATTGGTGACGTGGGCCGGGAATGTTCGGCCAGGGAATTCAGGCACAGTGAGATCTCCCTCGACGCCGATTTTTACTAGCTGCGCGGACTCTTGAGGCACGTTAACATAAATGCGCAATGGCGAAGTCCGCGCTACGCGAAAGAGCTGAGTGCCGGAACCCGCGGCAACATATGCCCCGATATCGATATCTCTCGCTGTGACGATGCCATCGAATGGTGCGCGCACGAGCTTAAACGCTTCGAGGGCGTTGAGCCGGTCAAGATTAGCCTCGTCTGCCGCTACCGTTGCCTGGTTTTCGTAATAGGTGTCAGCCGCCGTATCAAGATCCTGTGGAGCAATAACCCTCTGATTAAAAAGGTCCTGATTACGTTGATAGGTGACTTGAGACAGCTGGAGAGCTGACTGGGCGACCTGGAGTTGGGCCTTAGCCTGGGCCAGCTCTTGATCAACCTCTGGTGTGTCAATCTCAGCCAGTATGTCATTGGCCTTTACCTTAGCCCCAATATCAAAATGCCACGCTTTCAGGTAGCCACTCGTCTGGGCGAAAATTGGTGCATCGGTATAGGCTTGCAGCTGCCCGGGCAAATCCAGGATAACCGTCGAAGACACCTTCTCCGGATGGACGACGCTGACAGTCATCTCTGCTGACGCTGGCGACTGAAGAACTTGGGGATTAGCCGAGCGCAGCTGACGTGAAACGAGGGCTATTGCGATACAAACTATGGCGCCGGCGGCAAAGAAAACGATTATTCGTTTCGTCTTCGTCTTTGGTCGAGCGGTTTTGTGCTCTTGAGTTCCGCCTATCTTCAAGTTACTTACGCTCATCGTTTGCTCCCCCCGCTCGATTTTTTCTCCGCCCAAACTAACTAATGGCTCAAGCGGAGCTGCAGCCGTCATTGGGTTAGCCGGGTTCGGGGTCAAAGAATTGATGGTGCTGCTCTCTTGCATCACTCGGATCCGTTGACTCGGAGTCCTCAAAATTGTATTCGCTGCGGCCGAACAGGATCGGAAAAAGCCGCCCATGTCTCACTGTACCGACGACTCTACTAGTAGCCGCGTCGCATCGCTATAGGCGGAAGGAGTGCTTTATGCCTACCCTAATGGATTAGGCATTCACTAAGGTAAGGGTAGGGCGAGAGCAGGATACCACAAGAGCGCGCAAAGACAGATTTTTGAACAGGAGATCGCAGAGATCTCAGAGAGGAACTAAATCTAGAGTAAGCAGTATGCAATATGCAGTAGTCAGTATGCGGCAATCGGGCGCAGTCTGAACATCGGTAACACTGTAGTTGTTTCAGGTTACGTATTCGTAGTGTTTTTGGTTTTTTTCGGGCGGATGTCCACCCGAAAAAAATTCGCGCTCACCGGGTCGATCCAGCCCAACAATAACCGGGCAAACCAGATCTCAATCTGATGGTTTAGGGCCTATAACCGAACAAGCAACTCTCTTACTCCGGACTCTAGACCCCTTACCTTCTCTGAGACCTCTGCGATCTCCTGTTCAAAAATCTGTCTTTGCGCGCTCTTGTAAAAAGCGACCTCGCAGCTGGAAGCTGAGTCTACTACCTTGCGGGCTAGCGCGCCAAGTCTGAGGCTCGTATAGCAGTGCTGCTACACGAGCCTCAGACTTGGTGCACTAGTGACCGAGAAATGGATCGACTGGTAATCGGACGATGATGCTGGTGCCACGACCATCCGCCGTTCGAATGTCTAGTTCAGCGCCCAGAGTTTTCGCCCGGTCGCGCATGTTGCCCAGTCCTAAACCTTCTCCGTTTTCCAGGCGAGTGTTGTCGATTCCCGATCCGTTGTCTCTAATTTCGAGGATAAGATTCGGGGAATCCAATCGAAGATTAACACTGATGACAGTTGGCTTGGCGTGGCGAAGCGCGTTACTGATCGCTTCTTGAGCAATGCGAAGGAAATCTTGTTGGATGTGAAGGGGTAAGCTTTCTTTCCGTACGCCGTTTGATCGAAAATTGCAGCGTAACCGACCCGGGATACTCGAACGTTCGACCAACATTTGCAGTGCTTCGACTAGTCCTGACTCCTCTATAATATCTGATCGCAGGCTGAGCGCGGAACGTCGGGCTTCGGCTAAACCGAAACGCGCCAGGTCGTTTGCTCGTTCGATATAGCCGAGGCCATTGTCGTCGATTGATTCGATGACCTCCTGTGCGGCGAATAGTTGCATGGAGATCCCGGCAAAACTCTGCGCGAGTGAATCGTGAATCTCCCCGGCCAATCGATTGCGTTCCTCCAAGACGGCAGATTGTCTGGCGGTTTTAGCCAACCGAGTAAGATGAATGGCCAAGGCAGCCTGCGTGACTAACGCTCGCGCAATTTCGAGCTCCTCCTGGTCAAAATCGCGTTCCGCTTTGAAATACAACGCTACTAAACCGTGCATCTGACGGCCCGAGGCCAGTGGAATAATCAATCCTGTCTTTATCCCGAGTCCAAGCAGGTAATCGCGCAGGCCCTCCGGTGTTGGCGACTGCGGATCGAGCAGTCGGGTCACCGTGGTTGGCTGAGCCTGATAGGCGGCGAGATGTTGCTCGTCTGGCGATACGGATCGCCACGCTTCCGGGAATCCCGCTTCGATCGGCGACAGTACCCGATCTTCTTGGAAGACGAGTTCCAACGTCAATCGGTTTTGCTCTACATTAAGCATTCGCAAGGTGGAAAAGAAAGCACCCAATTGCCTCGTGATAGCGGCCATGACTTGTCCAAGAAAGTCATCCAGCTCAGGGACCTGCGCGAGCCTATCCAGACATGCGCGAAGTGCTTCGTTCGCTTTGGCTAGTTGGGCCGCACGCCGCTGTTCGCTTTCCGCGAGCCGAGCCTCGCTGCGGAGCAACTGCTGGAACGACTTGCGTACTCGGGACAGCAGGCCGGTGACGACTAACGCCGTGGTCAAATAGGCAACCAGTGCCACCACGTCCAGAGTCTCGGCCAACGCTACTCGGAAGACCGGCTTAACAATAAAGAAGTAGTCCAAACAAAAAACGGCAACGAATGACGCAAAGATTGCCGGAATCAATCGCCCCTGGAGGGATACCAGGACGATGATAACCATATATAGAAGGGCCGCCGCTGCGGGAAGATCATGGAGTCGAAAGCAAACAAAGGTCACTGAGGCCAGAGCAACCGAGCTAAGGAAACAGAGCGCTGCCGAGCGCCAAAATGGATGGGTCTGGCTAGGCTTCATTGGAAACGGGCATTCGGCGTGTTCGTTCTGGCGCCATTTGGTGACCTTGCTCTCCGTTGTACGGTCCAACATAGACCGGGAAAGCCAGCTCTCTGTAAGATTCGATATTACGCTCTATCGGCAAGTGAACGATGATACTGGTGCTCCGCCGTCGCTTCGACCTCGAGCGATAGCGGTAGCCAAACCAACTAAGGCGTTTTGATCAGCCCGCGTTCATGAGCGATGGCAATTGCCTCCGTTCGACCAAAGGCGTTCAGCTTTTTCAAAACAGATTTTACGTGGTTCTTTACCGTGTATTCGCTGATATAGAGTTGTTGTCCAATTTCCTTGTTGCTTTTACCGAGCGCCATCTGGTCGAGGACCTGAAGTTCACGTTCGGACAGTTGCAGGTGAGCTAGAGAGTCTGCCAGTTTGGCGGCGACTTCATCGGGAAGCGAAGAGTTGCCGGCGTAAACCTCGCGAATGGTATTCCAAATCTGCCGCGGCTCGGTTCCCTTCAAAATATAGCCTTTAACTCCTGCTGTCAGTGAGCGCCGAAGATCCTCCGGTTTCTCAGAAGAGGTCAACACAATGAGCCGGGGTCGCGGCGCCCGTGACATGAGTTCCCTCACAACCTCAAGGCCATCTTTTTTTGGCATCCGGAGGTCGAGGATCAGGACGTCGGGCGAAAGCTGGTCATAGAGCCGGCAAGCTTCTTCTCCATCGCTGGCCTTACCCACCACCTTCATATCCTTTTGCAGCGAAAGAATGGTAGTAAGCCCTTCGCGAAAAATCGGATGATCATCCGCAATTAGGATTCGGATTTTCTGATCAGTAACAGAAGAGGTCATGATTTGATCGGTAAGCAAAACAAAGCGGCTATCGGGATCGGTCGCAGTTCGAGTGTTTTATTCGCCGATGGTTTAGTCAGTGCCCTGCGCATTGGCAGAGCGCAATTGTGTCGCTACCCGGTACCCAAAGTTCGATTAATTATCAGCGTCCCCGCAAACAATTTAGCAGGTTACTGAATTCACTCTCTATCGTCACAACGGGCAGTTTCGCTTGGCTCAAAGTAGCTATCAGGCGATCACCCAATAGGGTGAGGGGCGGGAAGCCGACAGCTAATCAGTAATCAGTAATCGGTGATCAGTAATCAGTGATTGGTGAGTACGGGATCTAGAAGATGTATACGTTTGGTACGCGTTTTCGAGCAGCGATCATCAAGGGGGCAGAAATCATCGGGAATCGACGATCATCGGTTTTACGTAGTCGGGCTTTCGCTCTACCAATTATGGGTGCGTTTCGCCCACAACCAATACCGATAACCGATCACTGATTACTATTCGTCCTCCTGGTAGCCCCTTTGAGTGAATACAAACGATCCGTTCTGAGAGTAGGCGCAAGAAACCGTCGCATCTATAGTGAATGTTTACAATGCGAGTCCGTCAGAGTCTTCAGGATCGATCCTTTTATGGATAAGAGCGTGAGAGTAATTCGGTTTCACAAAACCGGCGGACCGGAGGTACTAAAAGCGGAAGAGCTGCTTCTGCCGAAGCCGACCGGCAGCGAAGTCTTAATGAGAGTGAATGCTATCGCATTGACCCGAACCGACATTCTTTGGCGCGAAGGCTCTTATTTTGAAGAACCGGTGCTGCCCGCAGGGATTGGCTACGATGCGGCGGGAGTGGTCGAGTCGGTTGGACCCAAAGTCAAAACCTTCAAAGTGGGCGATCGTGTCTCCACGTTTCCGGCAGTCTCACTGTTAAACTACACGGCCCATGGTGAGGCCGCAATTTATCCGGAGGACGCTTTGTTCGTTTATCCGCAAAACCTAAATGCCAGACAGGCCGCCGCAGTTAACAGCGGACTATTTGCGGCGTACTTCGCTTTCGTTGAGCTTGCCGGCGTGCAGCCTGATCAGTATGTGATGATTACCGCCGCCAGTTCTTCGATGGGAATCGCCGCGATTCAACTGGCCAAAGCAATGGGTGCGGAGATTGTTGCAGTCACTCGATCCGAGAAGAAGAGAGAACACCTGACTGCGGCCGGGGCCGATCATGTCGTTATTGCCGGCATTGACGATGTCCAGGAAGCAGTTCTCGATATAACTGCGGGCGATGGTGCCGACGTGATCTACGATGGCGTGGGCGGCCCCGGTCTCGAGGAACTGGTTTGGGCGACGAAACGATTTGGGCACGTCATCGTGTACGGACATCTCGGAGCAATGGAGGACACAACACCATTGCCTCTCGGTGCGTGTTTCTTGCGAGGCCTGAATTTGCACACCAGTTATAAGATTTTTGATTTTACCGGCCATTGCAGATTAAGGATTCCGCCGAATCGGGGAGCAATCGAGCGGGCAAAGAAATTTATTTTTGATGGCTTAGCATCGGAGCGCTTCAAGCCAAAGATCGATCGTGTCTTCGTTGGGCTGGAGGAATACGCGGCAGCCCATGATTACATGGGCACAAATGCCCAGGTCGGTAAGATCATCGTCGCGTTGAATGGAGCGAACGTCGGGCAGAAAGAATAGAGCGGATCCCTCGTTCGGGTAGTCGATAAAGGCTCTTTTGGCCAATAGCGAACCGGCTTATCTGGCGGTAGGGTACCTACTGTCAAACAAGAGGAAGGAGAGATCCTTTCATGGTTATTTGCAAAAGCACAACCCACGCTTACTACCCCATGTCGGGCAAAGGGCCGGATCTGATCCGCGGAAGTGGAAGGATTCGATATGTTCGTGGCTTTATTGTCGTGAACCTGAAAAAGTCCGGAGCGGCGATAGGCGGGCGTGGCCGGCGAGAGAAATTAACGTAGCGCATCGCCGGAACGAAGCCCCCCCCGGCAGCGATATCAGCACAACGACAATCAGATGCAGGCTTTCGATTGTCGACTTTGCGCTGATTGCGGTTGCCGGCTTCTGCCCGGCATCGACATCTGGTAATCGGGCGACGGAGCATCCGAACAGTTTTATCTCACTCGATGATGCCGATGACCTTCTCTCTTGCCAGAAAGACGCAATCGATGGAGCGAATCGCATCGCGACCTGGAGCTGGCGCCATCTACCTCTCCGGCAAGAGTAGGAAAGCGATATTGATTATTACCAGCGACGTAATTACTAGACCGCACAAAGGCGGAACGGAAGGGACCAGAGCAACGAGATATGCTGCTAAATAAAGCCCGCCCAGTGTGAGTTGCTCGTTCACAATTCCTTGCCCTCTGATTAATATTCGGATTTTACGCTTGAAGTGCTCGTATCTAATTTGCCCCAGACTCACTTACTCGAGAGCACGAAATTTTTTTGAAAGGTAGTGGAGTGAGCCCCGTTATTCTACGCGACGAAAGAGCGATCCTCTGGTTACCCAAAAGAGCGACTGGGCAGCGGTGGACAATGCGATTTCGATTTGGCCCAATTTAGCTATCGCCGGCCGCGCTTTTGGCGTAAATGCCTGCTTCCAAGGAAGCCACCTTGCTCAACCGACGCAGGTGCCGTTCGGCTTGGCTAAACTCTGCTGCCAGAAATGTCTGGATCAGGTCCCAAGCTACGGCGGGTCCAACCGTGCGGCCACCCATACAAAGGATATTCAGGTGATCATCCTCGACCCCCTGCCGAGCCGAGAAATGGTCGTGGATTAGTGCAGCGTGAATGCCCGGAACCTTATTGGCGCAAACCGATGCGCCGACACCGCTGCCGCAGATCGCTACACCACGATCGACCTTGCCGGTCACGACCGCTTGCGCGAGCGGAATGACGACATCTGGATAGTCGTCAACTGGGTCCAGACTGTAAGCGCCAAGATCGAGTACCTCATGTCCCGCCGCTCGGAGCTGGGCAACCATTTCTTCCTTCAAACCAAATCCACCGTGATCGGTAGCGATTCCTACTCGCATATTCGTTTCATGGTTTCGATTTATTCTTTTTGCCGCCGCGAGCGAGCATCAAAGGCAATCCAGATTATTCTTTCACAATCGGGTTCTGCCAGCCTTCGCGGGGTGAAACTTGGTGATCGACTTCGCTCGGCCCCCAGCTCTTCGGCTCATATTCGATGACCGGCGTGCCTGACTTCAGTACCGGATCAACGATTCGCCAAGCCTCTTCGACATAGTCTTCTCGCGCAAACAGGGTCGGATCTCCTGCCATCGCGTCTCCCAGGACGCGTTCATATGCGTCCATTTCGTCTGCGCGAGGGTGGCGGCTCACTACCATCTCGGCCGACTGGCTGGCCGTATCCTCTCCTGGGGCGACAACGTTCATACCAAAGGCAAGTGTGACCTCGGGGCTAATTCGAAACCGGAAATAGTTTGGCGTCAGATTGAACTTTTCATACATTGTTGGGGGTTGACGGAGCCGGACGACGACTTCTGCACAGGTCACGGGAAGACACTTTCCCGCCCGAATGTAGAAGGGAACACCCTTCCATCGCCAGGAATCGATCTGCAGTTCCAGCGCGGCAAAGGTTTCCACCTGAGAGTCAGGCGCGACGCCTTTTTCGTTGCGATAGCCACGGAACTGGCCACGAATCAGGTTCTTACTTTCCAGTGGCGGAATCGCCTTGAGAACCTTGACCTTTTCATCTCGGATCGACTCGCTGTCAGTTCTGGGAGGGGGCTCCATCGCCAGATTGGCCAGAACCTGAAACAGATGATTCTGAATCACATCGCGGATGGCGCCCGTTTCGTCGTAGAAAGCTCCTCGGCCCTGGACTCCGAAATCCTCTGCCATGGTGATCTGTACGCTTTCGACATAGTTGCGGTTCCAAAACGCCTCCAGGAACGCGTTGGCAAAACGAAAGAAGAGCATATTGTGCACCGGCCGCTTTCCCAAGTAATGGTCGATGCGGAAAATTCTATTCTCGTCGAACGTCCCGAGCAGAATCCGGTTGAGGTCTTGGGCCGAGGCAAGATCCCGGCCGAAAGGCTTTTCGATGATAACCCGGGCGCCACTAGTGCATCCGGATTTGGCCAATTGCTCGACGACTAGCCCGAATAAGACAGGCGGTATGGCCAGATAATGGGCCGGGCGTTGGACCGAACCGAGCTCTTGGCGGATGGCTTGAAACGTCACTGAATCCTGGTAGTCGCCATCCACATAGTGCAGCAGGCTGCACAGCTTTTCGAATGCCGCGGCATCGAGTCCTCCGTGTTTCTCCAGGCTATCCCGCGCTCTCCCTTTCAGTTGGTCGATGCCCCATCCGGCTTTGGCCACACCGATGACTGGCACATTCAGGTGCCCCCGTTTGATCATCGCCTGCAGTGCCGGGAAGATCTTCTTGTAAGCTAGGTCTCCAGTAGCTCCGAAAAACACCAAAGCATCCGAATGAAGAGGTGTCATGGTTCCCGCTTCATTTCACGGACTTTTCCAAGTGTCCGCCGAACTCGAACCGCATGGCCGAAAGGAGCTTGTCCTGGAAATCCGCATCGCCGCGCGAACTGAATCGTTCGTACAGGGCCGTGGTCAGCACTGGTACCGGAACGCCCTCGTCGATCGCGGCCTTGATCGTCCATCGCCCTTCCCCTGAGTCCGAGACCCGACCGGAGAATCCCGAAAGCGCGGAGTCTTTGGCTAGGGCAATCGCTGTCAGATCCAGCAACCAAGAGGCGATCACACTACCGCGCCGCCACACTTCGGCGATGTTGCCAAGATCGAGATCATATTGATAATACTCTGGATCGCGTAGTGGCGTGGTCTCAGCGTCAATGGCATGCTGCTGCTTGCCGATGTTGGCGTCGCGCAAGACGCCAAGCCCCTCCGCGTATGCGGCCATGATTCCATATTCGATGCCGTTATGGACCATTTTAACGAAGTGACCGGCACCGTTAGAGCCGCAGTGTAGATATCCCAACTCGGAGGTGGTGCCGAGTTTGTCTCGTCCCGGGGTACGCGGAATATCACCGATCCCCGGCGCCAGCGTAGCGAAGATCGGATCGAGGTGTTTCACTACCGCGGTCTCGCCGCCAATCATCATGCAATAACCACGCTCTAAGCCCCAGACACCGCCGCTGGTTCCGACGTCAACGTAATGGATATTTTTCACCGCAAGCTCCTTGGCTCGCCGGATATCGTCCACGTAATAAGAGTTGCCACCGTCGATGAGAATGTCGCCCGGCTCGAGCAACGCCGCGAGCTCAGCGATGGTGTCGTCCACGATGGCTGCCGGTACCATCAACCAGAGTGCCCGCGGTCGCGCCAGTTTCTTAACGAGATCGGCCAGCGAGGAGGCACCAACCGCTTTCTCCTGGACTAACCCCTCGACTGCCTTTGGCGATACGTCGAAGACTACACCTTCATGTCCCGCCTTTAAGAGGCGTCGCACCATGTTCGCGCCCATTCTTCCCAGCCCGATCATTCCGAGTTGCATTACACGATCCTTTCTTTAGAGCGGTTTGCTCTTTAAGATAAATTTACTTTATTTGGTTGTTTACCGACCCGCGGTACGACCAGGCCGGATTTACTGCGTCTTTTCCTATATCCCGGCCCTTTTTTTGCTCACGAAGCGCGAGCATTCTCAAAGGTTTCGACCAGCCGGCGATAGCGACGGGAAATTTCGGTAACGGCTGCCTCTCGCGTGATCTTCTTGGCTCGCCAGTCAATGAGCGGCTCCCAGAAGACAGTCCGGCCGACGGCAAAACCGATGAAGCCAGGAACTTTGGCGGCTGTCGTCAGCCATTCATATACCTTCTTGTCGTTCTCGCCCCGCCCAAGAATAATGCAGCCAACTTTGTCGCGTCCCTTCCGGTGCGCAACCGCCACGACCCTCTCACAGTCCTCCCGCCGGTCGAGCCCCTCGATTTTCCATACGTCCGCTTCGACCCCTGCATCTTGCAGCTGCTCGATCGCCCCCACCATCAATCCCGGCCGAACTTCGACGTCATAAGCGTGCTTGTCTCCATTCACGCGGTCGAGCTGCGCTTTCTCCGGCGGTACGAGCAGCTCGAACATGAATAGACGATGACTTTCCGAATGCAGGTAATCGGATAGACGTTTGAGGCGGGCAGACTGTAGCCGGTTCAGGGTTTCGTCACCCTCAGGATTATAGCGCACCAGCACCTTGGTGAACGTCGGGTCCATCGCTTCGATGTGTTTGGCGAATTCCTCGCCATATTCGAAATCAAACTCGTCCTGCCCGCTCTTCTCGGCTGGACACGCGGTAATGTAACCGTGCGCCTTCGCATCGCGGAGGATCGCTGCGCCGAACTGTTCGTCGACCAGGATACCGGCCTTTTCCTTGGGCACCCCAGCAGCGATGGCGTCCTTGAATCCGTCGTAGATAACTTGCTTGGCGGCGGCAATGTCGGCGGTTTGCTCTGCAGTCAGCGTGCCTTTCCAGCCGAACATCTTCGTCTGGAACGATCCACGATGATCAAAAGGTTGGATGTAGAGAGGTTTATCATATCCGATATTCATACGATTATCTCCTAGAGTTACGGTAGCGGCGAATCAGGTTGTTGGTTGAGCTGTCATGTCTGAGTTCGGGTTCTGCTTTGGATTCGAGTTCCGGGATGATCCGCTGAGCCAGGACCTTGCCGAGTTCTACGCCCCACTGGTCGAACGAGTCAATGTTCCAGATGGTGCCCTGAGTGAAAACGCTGTGTTCGTATAGTGCAACCAGCTTGCCGAGGGTGTTCGGTGTAAGCTTTTCCGCCAGGATCGTATTCGATGGACGGTTGCCCTCGAAGACCCGATGGGGTACGAGCCAATCCGGTGTACCTTCGGCCTTCACTTGCTCAGGCGTTTTACCGAAGGCTAGCGCTTCGGTCTGGGCCAAGACATTCGCCAACAGCATATCATGATGCCGGCCCAGAGGATTGAGCGTCTGGACGAACGCGATGAAGTCACACGGAATCAGTCGTGTCCCCTGGTGAATCAACTGATAGAATGAGTGCTGTCCATTTGTACCCGGTTCACCCCAATAGATCGGCCCGGTCGGATAGTCTACTTCGGTCCCATCGAGTGTAACGTGCTTGCCGTTACTCTCCATCGTCAACTGCTGCAGATAGGCCGGAAAACGTTTGAGGTATTGCTCGTACGGCAGAACCGCGACCGTCTCTGCGCCAAAGAAATCAGTGTACCACACCGTCAGAAGGCCCAGGAGAACCGGCAGGTTGCGCTCGAACGGCGCGGTGCGGAAGTGCTCATCCATCTCGTGAAAGCCCTCGAGCATCGAGCGGAAGTTTTCCGGGCCAATGGCGATCATCGTCGAGAGACCGATCGCGGAGTCCATGGAATAACGTCCGCCGACCCAGTCCCAAAACTCGAACATGTTGGCGGTATCGATGCCGAACTCGGATACCTTCGCGGCATTGGTCGAGACCGCGACGAAATGCTTGGCCACGGCTTTGACATCGCCGCCCAGGCCCTTGAGCGACCAGTCCCGCGCCGTGTGGGCATTGGTCATCGTTTCCAAAGTCGT
>Ga0209526_10002409_pt1 | contig 12630 bp, 4 predicted proteins | sample JacPinW_OM2H0_M1_FD_188566 | JGI IMG/M metagenome (GOLD analysis project Ga0209526, IMG submission 188566) | Forest soil microbial communities from Algoma, Ontario, Canada - Jack Pine, Ontario site 1_JW_OM2H0_M1 (SPAdes) (version 2) | ecosystem: Environmental > Terrestrial > Soil > Boreal... | reverse complement strand
ACCGTGGCAAGACCCATTCGTCGGGCAAGCTGCTGTTTTCCGCGCGCATCATTCCTTACCGTGGCTCGTGGCTCGATTTCGAGTTCGATCCGAAGGACTGCGTGTTCGCGCGTATCGACCGGCGCCGCAAGCTGCCGGTGACGATCATTCTGCGTGCGCTCGGCATGAACGAGGCCGAGATCCTGGCCACGTTCTTCGACACGAACACCTTCTTCATCAGCCGCGACGAAGTGGCCCTGCAGCTCGTGCCGCAGCGCCTGCGTGGTGAGACCGCTACGTTCGAAATCCGCATTGGCGAGCAAGTCATCGTCGAAGAGGGCCGGCGTATCACGGCCCGCCACGTGCGTCAGCTCGAGGATGCGAAGGTCACTCGTCTGCGCGTGCCGCGCGAGTACGTCTATGGCAAGGTCCTGGCTCACGACGTCGTGAACACCGAGACCGGTGAAGTCATTGCCAAGGCGAACGAGGTATTGACTGCCGCGTCCGTCGAAAAGCTGATCGAAGCCAACATCACAGAAGTCAACACGCTGTACACGAACGACCTCGATCGTGGCGCGTATATTTCCGACACGCTGCGGATCGACCCGACCAAGACGCGCCTCGAGGCGTTGGTCGAGATCTATCGCATGATGCGTCCCGGCGAACCGCCGACGAAGGATGCTGCGGAAAACCTGTTTGGCAACCTGTTCTTCAACCCGGAGCGCTATGACCTCTCGGCCGTCGGCCGTATGAAGTTCAATCGCCGCGTCGGGCGGAAGGAAATCCTCGGGACGGGAATTCTGTACGACAGCAAGTATTTTGGGACCCGCACGGACGAAAACTCCAAGCGTCTGGTTGCCCAGTACGGCGACACGTCGGACATTCTCGATGTGCTCAAGGTGCTCATCGACATCCGCAATGGCAACGGCCAAGTGGACGACATCGATCACCTTGGCAACCGCCGCGTCCGCAGCGTCGGCGAAATGGCTGAGAACGCCTTCCGCGTTGGCCTCGTTCGTGTGGAGCGAGCCGTGAAGGAGCGTCTGACGATCGCAGAGTCAGAGCCCCTGATGCCGCAGGAGATGATCAACGCCAAGCCCGTGGCCGCTGCGGTCAAGGAGTTCTTCGGCTCCTCGCAGTTGTCACAGTTCATGGACCAGAACAACCCGCTGTCCGAGGTCACGCACAAGCGGCGCGTCTCGGCTCTGGGCCCAGGTGGTCTGACGCGCGAGCGTGCAGGATTCGAAGTGCGTGACGTGCATCCGACGCACTACGGTCGTGTATGCCCGATCGAGACGCCTGAAGGTCCGAACATCGGTCTGATCAATTCGTTGTCCGTCTATGCCCGTACCAACCAGTACGGCTTCCTCGAGACGCCGTATCGGCGTGTTGATGGAGGTCGCGTGACCGACCGTATCGACTTCCTGTCGGCCATTGAGGAAGGCGAATTCGCGGTCGCGCAGGCGAATGCGCAGCTGGGTCCCAACGGCGAGCTCTCGGACGAGCTGGTGTCGTGCCGGTTCCAGAACGAGTTCACGTTGATGCCCCGCGAGCGCATCAACTACATGGACGTCAGCCCAAAGCAGATCGTCTCGGTAGCCGCCTCGCTCATCCCCTTCCTGGAGCATGACGACGCGAACCGCGCATTGATGGGTTCAAACATGCAACGCCAGGCTGTCCCGACGCTGCGCTCGGAAGTGCCGCTCGTCGGTACCGGCATGGAGCGTCCGGTCGCGATCGATTCGGGCGTTACCGTGGTGGCCAAGCGTGGTGGCGCCGTGGATTCCGTCGATGCCTCGCGCATCGTGGTCCGCGTGAACGACAACGAGACGACGGCTGGTGAGCCGGGCGTGGACATCTATAACCTGACGAAGTACACGCGCTCGAACCAGAACACCTGCATCAACCAGCGTCCGCTGGTGAACGCGGGTGATGTAATCGCGCGCGGCGACGTGCTGGCCGATGGTCCGTCCACGCACTTGGGCGAGCTTGCGCTCGGGCAGAACCTGCTCGTCGCGTTCATGCCCTGGAACGGCTACAACTTCGAAGACTCCATCATGATCTCCGAGCGGGTCGTGCAGGAGGATCGTTTCACGACCATTCACATCGAAGAGCTGACCTGCGTCGCCCGCGATACGAAGCTGGGTCCTGAGGAAATCACCGCCGACATTCCGAATGTCGGTGATGCGGCCCTCGCCAAGCTCGATGAGGCGGGTATTGCGTTCATCGGCGCTGAAGTGAAAGCGGGAGACATTCTGGTAGGCAAGGTCACGCCAAAGGGCGAGACCCAGCTGACGCCGGAAGAGAAGCTGCTGCGTGCCATCTTCGGTGAGAAGGCGTCCGACGTTAAGGATACGAGCCTCCGTGTGCCGCCCGGAATGGACGGTACTGTCATCGACGTGCGTGTGTTCACGCGCGACGGAGTCGATAAGGACTCTCGCGCCCTGTCGATCGAGAAGGCCGAAATCGAGCGTGTCCGCAAGGACTTCGCCGATCAGCAGCGCATCCTGGAGGACGACCTCTACCAGCGTGTGCGTGGAATGCTGATTGGGCAGAGCGCTGCGGGCGGTCCGCGCAAGCTCAAGGCGGGCACCAAGATCACCGCGGAATACCTCGATGAGGTGCCGCGTGAGGAATGGTTCGAGATCCGCCTCGAGGACGAGGACGCGAACTCGCAGCTCGAGCAGACCTCGGAGCGCCTGAAGCTTCAAAAGAAGGCATTCGAGAAGAAGCTGGACGACAAGAAGGCCAAGATCACCGCGGGTGACGACCTTGCTCCCGGCGTGCTCAAGATGGTCAAGGTGTACCTGGCGGTGAAGCGCCGCGTGCAACCTGGCGACAAGATGGCCGGCCGGCACGGCAACAAGGGCGTCATCTCCACGATCGTTCCGGTCGAGGACATGCCCTATCTCGAGAACGGTACACCGGTCGATATCGTGCTGAATCCGCTGGGCGTGCCTTCGCGAATGAACGTCGGACAGGTGCTCGAGACGCATCTGGGCTGGGCGGCGAAGGGCGTTGGTTTGAAGATCGGCAAGATGCTGGAGGCACAGGCAGCGATTGCTGAAGTGCGCGCCTTCATCAAGCGGATCTACAACGAGACTGGCGGCCAGAAGGAAGACACCGACAGCCTCAGCGATGCGGATCTTCTGCAGCTTGCCCGCAACCTGTCGAATGGCGTGCCGATGGCGACGCCAGTGTTCGATGGCGCGAGCGAGGAAGAGATCAAAACTCTGTTGAAGCTTGCGGATCTGCCGCTGAATGGTCAGACGCATCTGTTTGACGGCCGTACGGGTGAGCGCTTCGAGCGCCAGGTGACGGTGGGCTATATGTACATGTTGAAGCTCAACCACCTGGTCGACGACAAGATGCACGCTCGCTCGACCGGACCTTACAGCCTGGTCACCCAGCAGCCACTGGGAGGCAAGGCCCAGTTCGGTGGGCAACGCTTCGGAGAGATGGAAGTCTGGGCCTTGGAAGCTTATGGAGCAGCGTACACGCTGCAGGAGATGCTTACGGTCAAGTCCGACGACGTGAACGGCCGCACGAAGATGTACAAGAACATCGTCGACGGCAATCACCAGATGGATGCCGGTATGCCGGAGTCCTTCAACGTACTCGTGAAGGAAATCCGGTCACTGGGCATCAATATGGAACTGGAGCAGGATTAATTCATGAAAGACCTACTCAAGCTTTTCAAACAGCATGCTCCGGTCGAGCACTTTGACTCGATCAAGATTGGTCTCGCCTCGCCGGAGATGATCCGTGCGTGGTCATACGGCGAAGTGAAAAAGCCCGAGACCATCAACTACCGCACGTTCAAGCCCGAGCGTGACGGACTCTTCTGCGCGAAGATCTTCGGGCCCGTGAAGGACTACGAGTGCCTTTGCGGCAAGTACAAGCGTCTCAAGCATCGCGGCGTGGTCTGCGAGAAGTGCGGCGTTGAAGTCACGCAGTCGAAAGTCCGCCGCGAGCGGATGGGACACATCGAGCTCGCGAGCCCGACAGCGCACATCTGGTTCTTGAAGTCGCTGCCATCGCGTATCGGCCTCATGCTGGACATGACGCTGCGTGAGATCGAGCGCGTGCTGTACTTCGAAGCCTTCGTCGTCATCGATCCAGGTATGACGCCGATGCAGCGCGGTCAGCTTTTGACCGACGAGATGTACCTCGAGGCGATCGAGGAGCACGGTGACGAGTTCGACGCCCGCATGGGCGCCGAGGCCGTGTTCCAGCTCCTGCAGACCATTGACCTGGCTCAGGAGATGATCAAGATCCGCGAGGAAATGGCTGCTACGTCTTCGGAGACGAAGCTGAAGCGGCTGTCCAAGCGGTTGAAGCTGGTCGAGTCGTTCATCGAGTCGGGTAACAAGCCCGAGTGGATGGTGCTGACCGTCCTCCCCGTACTGCCGCCGGACCTCCGTCCGTTGGTACCGCTCGATGGTGGCCGCTTTGCCACGTCCGATCTCAACGATCTGTATCGCCGCGTCATCAACCGCAACAACCGCCTGCGCCGCCTGTTGGAGCTCAACGCTCCCGACATCATCGTGCGCAACGAGAAGCGCATGCTTCAGGAGGCGGTCGATGCGTTGCTGGACAACGGCCGCCGCGGCCGTGCCATCACGGGCACCAACAAGCGCCCGCTGAAATCGCTGGCGGACATGATCAAGGGCAAGCAGGGCCGGTTCCGTCAGAACCTGCTCGGCAAGCGCGTTGACTACTCTGGCCGGTCGGTCATCGTGGTCGGCCCGCAGTTGCGCCTGCACCAGTGCGGACTGCCGAAGAAGATGGCGTTGGAGCTGTTCAAGCCCTTCATCTTCCAGAAGCTGCAGTTGCGTGGCGAGGCTTCGACCATCAAGGCTGCCAAGCGGCTGGTCGAGCGGGAAGGTCCTGAGGTCTGGGATATTCTCGAGGAAGTCATCCGCGAGCATCCCGTGCTGCTCAACCGCGCACCGACTCTGCACCGCCTGGGCATTCAGGCGTTCGAGCCATTGCTGGTCGAGGGCAAGGCCATTCAACTGCATCCGCTCGTCTGCACCGCGTTCAACGCGGACTTCGACGGTGACCAGATGGCCGTCCACGTGCCGCTGTCTCTCGAGTCACAGCTCGAGGCGCGTGCGTTGATGATGTCCTCCAACAACATCCTGTCACCGGCGAACGGTGATCCGATCATCGTGCCGTCGCAGGACGTGGTTCTGGGTCTGTACTACATGACCCGTGAGCGCGTCGGTGCGCGTGGTGAAGGAATGGCCTTCTCTGACGTTGGCGAGGTTCATCGCGCCTACGAGAGCCGTATGATCGACTTGCAGGCGAAGATCAAAGTGCGCCTCCGTGAGCACATTCGTGGCGAGGGTGGCGTTCTGACTGAGCGCCGTCGTCTCGTCGAGACGTCGGTGGGCCGTGCGCTGTTGTCTGAGATCCTGCCGAAAGGCCTGTCGTTCGATCTCATCAACATCGACATGACGAAGAAGGCGATCTCCGCGACCATCAACGCGTGCTATCGCGCGTTGGGTCTTAAGGAGACCGTCGTGTTCGCCGACCAGCTCATGTACACGGGCTTCCACTACGCAACCCGTTCGGGCGTCTCGTTCGGTATCGACGACATCGTGATCCCGGAGCAGAAGACCAAGATCGTGGCTTCGGCCGACCGTGAAGTGAAGGAGATCCAGGACCAGTACTCGTCCGGTCTCGTCACCAACGGTGAGCGTTACAACAAGGTCGTCGATATCTGGTCGCGTGCCAATGACCAGGTGGCGAAGGCCATGATGGAAAAGCTCGGCACCGAGGAGGCCACCGATCTGAGGGGCCAGGTCAAGAAGCAGAAGTCCTTCAACTCGATCTTCATGATGGCTGATTCGGGCGCGCGCGGTTCGGCCGCCCAGATCCGTCAGCTCGCCGGTATGCGCGGCCTGATGGCCAAGCCGGACGGCTCGATCATTGAGACCCCGATCACGGCTAACTTCCGTGAAGGTCTCAACGTTCTGCAGTACTTCATCTCGACTCACGGCGCTCGTAAGGGTCTCGCCGACACGGCATTGAAGACGGCCAACTCCGGCTATCTGACACGTCGTCTCGTTGACGTAGCTCAGGACTTGGTCGTGACCGAGGTTGATTGCGGTACGTCGTACGGCCTGAGCATGGCGCCTCTCGTTGAAGGTGGTGACGTGGTGGAAGCGCTCGGTGAGCGCGTTCTCGGCCGCGTGATCGCTGAGGACATCCTGAAGCCGGGCACCGAAGAGGTGCTGTTCACCAAGAACACGCTGCTCGACGAGAAGTCTGTTCGCACTCTGGAACAGGAAGGCGTGGACCAGATGTTGGTTCGCTCGCCAATTACTTGCGAGACCCGGTACGGCGTGTGCGCGTCCTGTTACGGACGTGACCTCGCGCGTGGCCGCTCGATCAGCATCGGCGAAGCGGTGGGTGTTATCGCCGCCCAGTCGATTGGCGAGCCGGGTACACAGCTCACGATGCGTACGTTCCACATCGGTGGCGCGGCGTCCCGAGCCGCTGCTGCACACAGCGTCGAGGTGCGTAACAAGGGCGTCCTCCGGTTCCACCACATTAAGACGGTGCAGCATGAGAAGGGGCACTTGGTGGCGGTGTCTCGCTCCGGTGAAATCGGCGTGGTCGATGAATTCGGCCGCGAGCGCGAGCGCTACAAGATCCCTTACGGTGCGATCATCACCGCGAAGGAAGGCGACGCGGTCGTTGGCGGCCAAGTGGTTGCCACCTGGGATCCGCATACCCATCCGGTCGTCACTGAAGTGGCCGGTTTCCTGAAGTTCCAGGACTTCGTCGACGGCATGACGGTCACGACGCAGGTGGACGAGGTCACGGGCTTGTCGAGCACCGTGGTGCTCGATACGAAGCAGCGTGGTGGCAAAGACCTACGTGCGACCATGAAACTCGTGAACAACAAGGGCAAGGAAGTGACCTTCGCGAACACCGAGATTCCGGCCGTGTACACGTTGCCGCCGGGCGCTCTCGTCAGCCTCGAGGACGGGGCCCGGGTGTCGGTTGGTGACGTTATTGCCCGTATCCCGCAGGAGTCTTCGAAGACCCGCGACATCACGGGTGGTCTGCCGCGCGTGGCGGATCTGTTCGAGGCTCGCAAGCCGAAGGATCCGGCCATCCTCGCGGAGAAGTCGGGTACGGTGAGCTTTGGTAAGGAGACCAAGGGCAAGCGGCGCCTGATCATCACTGGCGACGACAGCGAGAAGTACGAGGAGCTGATTCCGAAGTGGCGCCAGCTCAACGTGTTCGAGGGTGAAACCGTCGAGCGCGGTGAAGTTATCGCCGACGGCGAGCCGAACCCGCACGACATCCTGCGACTGCAGGGTATCGAGGCGTTGGCGAACTTTCTCGTCCGCGAGATCCAGGACGTCTATCGCCTGCAGGGTGTGAAGATCAACGACAAGCACATTGAAGTGATCATCCGCCAGATGCTGCGCAAGACCGAGGTGCAGGAAATCGGCGAGACCACGTTGCTCCGCGGCGAGCAGCTGGATCGCGCACGAGCCCTGGACATCAACGACCGGGCGCAGCAGGACAGCAAGGCGCCCGCACGGTTGCAACCGGTGCTGCTCGGCATCACCAAGGCGTCGTTGGCTACGGAGTCGTTCATTTCGGCGGCCTCGTTCCAGGAGACCACTCGCGTGCTGACGGAAGCAGCCGTGCGCGGTCTGAAGGACGACCTGCGCGGCCTGAAGGAAAACGTGATCGTCGGCCGGCTCATCCCGGCGGGCACGGGCTTCGCGGCCCATGCTTCCCGCCGTCGCAAGACGGAGGGCCCCGAGCGCCGCAGCTTCATGGACGTGGGCGGTGGTCTGCCCGACATCGAGGAATCGAGCGTCGGAGCGGAGTCGGAGAGCGCCGAAGGGTAGGCGCTCGCGGCTGACGCCAACGGTCAGTGCGTAAAAATTGGGCCGGCGAGAGCGCAAGCTTTCGCCGGCCTTCTTATTTTGGGAGCAGCTTGCCCGAGCCGCTTCCGCCGGGTATGTTTGCGTCATGACCGAGCCACTCAACGCGATCGAAGAAGCTGAGCGCGCAGGCTTTGACATGAGCCTGATTGACGCGAATCTCAGCTATTCGTATGAGAAACGCGTGCTGCTGCATGATGCGGCCCTGGAATTGGCTCTTGAATTTGAACGCATTGGCCGTCAACTCCGTGGCGCCACTAAGCCAACTGATTCAGACGCTCTGCGACTCTGACATCGATTTCATAGTCGTTGGCGGGTCATCTCCCTTGATGACCTCATCCGGGCGAAGGAGGCCATGGGCCGTGAAAAGGACTTGCTGTCGCTCAAGGAATTGAAGGCGATTCGCGAGAAGCAGGGGAAGTCCTGATCGTTAGAGCGGCGGACGCTGCGCTTGCAAGGGCGAGGGATGCTGCGATCAACACCACGTGGCGAATCGTGTCCCGGAACGAATCGGCGATGATTGCGTGAGCGGCCTGTCGGGCTGCCTCCGACGTGCCTGCGAGCATCCCGGGCATAACGAAGCCCTTGCGCGCGCTATCTACGATCTTGTGAACGTCGGCACTGGCCTGACTACCTGCCAGGTGTTGATCGAGGGATCGGTTCAGCGCGGCGATGCCGACGGTTCCGAGGATGGCGATCATGAGCAGGCTGGCGACCTGGGCGACGGCATTGTTGATGCCCGAAGCGACGCCCGTCTGGTGCTGAGCCACTGAATTCAACACCGTGGTTGTCAGCGGGGCCACGGTAATGGCCATCCCAAATCCCAGGATGACCATCGGTACAAAGAACGTGGTCCAGTAGGTCCCCTCCGTTCCCGGCATGCTCAGCAGGAAGAATCCCACCGCGACGACGACGGGTCCCACAATGAGAGGAAGGCGCGCGCCATAGCGGTCTACGAGGCGTCCGCCCCAGCGTGACAGGAGGGCCAGGACAATCGTAAACGGCAGGAACGCCGCACCGGCCTGGGTAGCCGTATAGCCGTGCACTTGGATCAGCAGGAACGGCAGAAAGAACATCGCGCCACCCAAGGCTCCATAGAGGAGCAGGGTGAGGATGTTGACTCCGGTGAAGGTCAGCGACCGGAACACGTTTAGCGGCATCATGGGTGCAGGGCTGCGCCGCTCGATCCACACGAAAGCCACCAGGAGCACGGCTCCTGCCAGCAAGGAGCCGACGACGATGGGGCTTGACCAACTTCGATCCGAGGCGGCGATCAAGCCATAGACCAGCAACCCCAGCCCGAAGAACGCCACCGTCGCACCCATCCCATCCAGGCCCTTCTTCGCGTCGGGATCGACGCTCTCGGGCAGATGCCGCAGGGCGATCAGAATCGTCGGCACAGCGATAACGGGGTTGATGAGAAAGATCGTCCGCCACGACCCATGATCGACCAGCCAGCCTCCCATCAAGGGCGCCGCACCGGCTGTTATGGCAGAGGCCCCCGACCAGACGCCAATCGCGGCGCCGCGCTCCTTTTCGTCGAATGCGGCGCCGATAATTGCGAGCGAGCAGGGAATCAGCAGTGCAGCCCCGACTCCCTGCACAGCGCGCGCCAGTATGAGGATCTCCACTCCTGGCGCCAGGCCGCATCCGACCGAGGCGACTGCGAAGATGCTGAGGCCGGTGATGAAGATCCGGCGCCGTCCGATCTGATCCGCCGCGGCCCCGCCAATGAGCAACAGGGCCGACATGCAGAGCGTGTAGGCGTTGATCACCCAGGTCATTGCCGGGAGGGTCGTCGCGAGGTCGGACTCCATCTTCGGCAGAGCCACATTGACCACTGACGAGTCGATGAAAGCCATGCTGGATCCGAGCACTGCCGCAACCAGCACCCACGTCTGCTGCCGCTTCGCGCACGGCGCCGCACTCGGGGTCGAGCGGATGAACAACTCGTCACAAGGCCGCGCTTTCAGGGTGGTCACGGGGCATCGCTCCAGGGTCGGTTCACGACCTGCCGCAACCATATTATGTCAGCGACACATCGTTAGCCTCCCGTGTTGGCGAGCACCCGTTGCGAACGGCCATCGCGGATGACGTTCGCCAGTAATACATCAACCAAGGTACCGCCCCCGTTTGCACCACCCGCAACGATATCGGGGACCAGCTTCACGCCCGACTTTGCGAGCGCCTCGGCTACCTGCACCATCGCGTAGTTACTGGATTCCATGGACGCGATCTTCAGTTTGATCACCTCGGCCTCAGCGCCGCCCACGGCGTGAGTCTTGGCAGCTTCGGCCTCGCCAACTGCCCTCAGTACCATCGCATCAGCGTCGGCGTTGATCCTTTTGGCTCGCGCGTCTGCCTCAGCATTTATCGTCTTCGTCCGCGCAGACCCTTCCGCCGACTTCACCCCCGCCTCAGCGTTGAATTGGGCGATGGCAACCTGCCGCTCGGCGTCGACCACTTTCGCCTGCGTCGCAGCCAGCGCCGTAGCCTGTTCGAGCTGCTGCTTCACTTCCTGAGCCTGCCGCTGAGTCTCATACGTCACGCGCTCCTGCTCCGCGATCTTGCGGTCGGTCAGAGTCTTCATGAGCTCCTCCGGCGGCACGATGTCACCGATCAGGGTGTCCACGGCGCCGACGTTGTACTCCTTCAACGCCGCCGAGATCGCGTTCCGGGCTTCCTCCTGGCGCACGGAGCGATTCTTGAGAAAGTCGATGATGTCCGATCCCTGCGCCGCGTTGCGGAAGTAGTTGCCGATCGTGGGCTCGAGGACCTGCGTGACCAGTGCGGCCATTCCGCCGAAGCGTGCGATGACCTTGGGCGCATCGTTCCGCGGAATATGGATGATCTGCGACACGTCGAGGTTGAATTTGAACCCATCGGCGGAGCGCACGCAGATGGTGGACAGATTCGCATCGAGCTTGTGAGCCTCCGTCTTGCCGGTCGCCCAGTTCAGGACGACGTTGGCGGTGGGAACGTTGCTGACTTTGTGCGTGTAGGGGTTGATCGGATACTTGCCCGGGTCCAGCGGCTCGACCCAGACTCCTTTCTCGCCTTTGCTCACGAGATTGCCGTGCCGGAACAGCTCGCCGCTCACGTCCTTGCCCTCGTCCCCGACGTAGGCGATCACCACGCCCACGTGCGCGATGGGGACTTCAAACATCTCGACAATTTCGATGGTCGCAAACCGCGGGTTGATGAAGTAGCGGCCCGACAGCAATACCTGCTCTTGCAGTCCCTTCGTGCCGTGATTGTCGATGAAGGCCTGGGGGTCCTGGAACAGGTTGTGTCCCTCGACCGTGAGGCCTGCAATCTCTCCCTTGGCGAGCGCGCATCCTTCGCGCGTCGTGACGACGCCGACCTTGTTGTCCGGAATGTCGATGGCGTTCGCGAGCTCAACGCGAAAGAGTAGCGGGTTGATCCGGTACGTGCCCGGGCCCATCAGCGCCATCTGCGGGCCGCGTTCCCCACCGTTCTTGAGAAACGCTCGTGCGTCTTGGAACGCATCGCAGGCGACCTGGCGCGCGATGATCCGTCCCATCGGCAGCGGCCTGCCATCGCAGGCCTCCACGCAGCCGACCTTGCCGGGCGGTATGGTCAGGAATTTGACCAGCTCCACTTTGAACTGCAACGGCCACAGGCCGACGTGCAGTCCGGGTGTCAGCGTAGCGGCCTGGTAACCAGCCTCACCGTGCAGCGCGATGATGCTGCCGTCCGGCAGATTGCGGTGCGCGCCGAAGACGGCGAATTTCTTTGTTACAACTCCAATGCTGTCGTTGGGGATGACGATGACGCCGCACAACCACAGAATCTGCCGATAGGCGAGCGCCAGCAGAACGAGGCCGATCACAATGATGAGACGTTGATGCGCGAACCAGATGTCAACTAACCAGGTGTCCATGTTTGTTCTCGCAGTTGGTCCTGAACGGCGTGAATGATACGCCTCAGAACCAACACCAGAACGCAATGGAAATGCGAGTGATTCTCTTTTCGCCCAGCGTCCCCGGAAAGACGCGCTGGAGGTTAAAAAATGCAGTCGCGGGAGGAAAAATAACGCGGCACTAACGGCGGTCGTGAGGGGCGTTCCGGCCACAGCCTCGGCCGGTTTCCGGTCAATGAATGCCGTTGCGGGTGCTCATGCGCCCGCAAACGCTGCCGGCACTTTACTTCGAAGCGGAAGCGACCTTGGCTTGCCACACTTCCATCATGTCGGGAGAGCCCTGTGCCCGCACGCCGTTGTCGGTGAGGATTTCCTCTGTCGAGCCGACCATTTCCTTGCGCGGGAATACCAGCGCTTCACCATCGCGGTGGTCGAATTCAAACACCACGAACTCATCCTGAAGATCGCGCAGTACCGCGACCAGGTGCTTCAGGCTGTGCACCTGGATGCCGTTGACTGAATAGATGACCCCGGCGGACTGGTTGCTGTATCCGCTGGCCAGCTTGTGCGGAAAAAACGGCGAGGAGATGACGACCAGCTCTTCGCGGTCGGCACTCGGGGTATCGCCCAGACGGGTGATCAGCGGGCTGCCAATGTAACCCAGCGATGACATGATGCCGGGATTGTTACGCATGAACCCGAGAAACTGGATCGTCGCCCGGGAAAACACCAGCGGCCCGTAAACGAAATACGACGGATACTCCCCGTGCAGATCTGACATCAGATTGTGGCGGTCATTGGGGACGGGCAACTGAACGTCCATGGCCTTGTTTTCCCTGACGATCGTGA
>Ga0209526_10002408_pt1 | contig 12633 bp, 10 predicted proteins | sample JacPinW_OM2H0_M1_FD_188566 | JGI IMG/M metagenome (GOLD analysis project Ga0209526, IMG submission 188566) | Forest soil microbial communities from Algoma, Ontario, Canada - Jack Pine, Ontario site 1_JW_OM2H0_M1 (SPAdes) (version 2) | ecosystem: Environmental > Terrestrial > Soil > Boreal... | reverse complement strand
ACCTCAGCCTCGGGAGCCGTAGCACCGCTAACGAGGCTGCTGGTCAACCATCTGTGCGACTGGCTCGGAGCCTGCTGGCGGAATCGAAAGCGAATGAATGTTCAACCTGGCCACCGTGGTTCCTCTTGATGAGGGTTGGATCGCCGCCAATTTCAAAGAGATGCAGCTCAGGCACATGCGAGCCGGAGAGAAGTCTGAAATTCATGTGGATTCTAGCGGCCGGAATTTCAGGAGTCATGTGGACGGCGTTGCTGGAGCCACGTGCCCACTCCTCAGCTTGCTTCCGCCGACAAATAGCACGGGTAGTGACATCGAAATCGTCCAGAGGATTCCCGTAAGGATCGGTCTCGAGCCGGCAGAAAACCGGGATCACCAGTTCCGGCCAGGGATCAACGTCGTGCCCAACGTGTACCTAAAATGAGTTCCACCGCTTCTCTGGCGGCCGACCAGGACATCTGGCGGCCCAAATACAATCCCTGGCTGATTGCTGTGGTCGTGGCATTGGCAGCATTCATGGAGGTTCTCGACACCAGCATCGCCAATGTGGCCCTGCCGTACATGGCCGGGAATCTTGGGGCGAGCAACAGCCAAAGCACGTGGGTGCTAACTTCTTATCTGGTTTCGAATGCCATTGTCCTGCCGATCAGCGGCTGGCTCGCAGGCACTTTTGGACGGAAGCGCTTTTTCATCACCTGCTTGTTTCTGTTTACCTTGAGTTCTTTGCTTTGCGGTATAGCGCCGAGTCTCGGTCTTCTGCTTTTGTTCCGGGTGCTGCAAGGTGCAGGCGGCGGTGGGCTCCAGCCGATGGCTCAGGCAATTCTCGCGGACACGTTTCCGCCGCAACAGCGCGGCTTGGCGTTTGCCCTCTATGGCATCACGGCCGTCATGGCACCGACGATCGGTCCAACCTTGGGCGGGTGGATGACCTTCAACTATTCGTGGCGGTGGATTTTTTTCATCAATCTCCCGGTCGGCCTAGCCACATTGTTTCTAGTGCGTCGCTTCGTTGAAGATCCGCCCTATTTGAGCCGTCTCAAGGCGGCTGGGGTCAGGTTGGACTATATTGGAATCGCCCTGCTGACGCTAGGTATCGGGGCATTGCAGGTATTGCTCGACAAGGGTCAGGAGGATGACTGGTTTGGGTCGCGCTTCATTACGACCTTAGCCATCATGGCTGCGGTATGCCTGATCTCGCTGATTATCTGGGAGTGGTTTCACGAGGCGCCGATCGTCGACGTTCGCTTATTTAAGAGTTTCAACTTCGCGAGTTCAAACTTGATGATGTTCACCCTGGGAATCATGTTGTTCAGCAGCCTGGTCCTGATGCCGCAGTTCCTCCAGACGCTGATGGGGTATACCTCCGAGCTGGCTGGGCTTGCGCTTTCGGCTGGAGGCCTTACTTTGCTATTTGAGATGCCCATCACGGGCCAACTGACTACGAAGGTCCAGGCCCGATACGTGATCGCCTTTGGCTGGCTGTGTTTGGCCCTCGCCATGTTCTATTCCACGAAGCGGATTGACTTGCTGATTAGCTTCAGTGCCGCCGTGTGGCTGCGCGTCGCCCAGGTTATTGGCTTGGGGTTCCTGTTCGTGCCGATCACGCTGGTGGCCTACATCGGAATTGCACCGGAGAAGAACAATGCGGTCGCCGGAATCGTCAATTTCATGCGCAATATCGGAAGCAGTGTGGGAACCTCCGTGGTTACCACCATGATTGCGCGGCGCTCGCAATACCATCAGGAGATTCTGATCGATTACGCCAGGGCCGGGAATCCGAATTTCCAAAATTCCGTAAACGGCCTTGCGCAGCGGCTGGCTCACTCCGGATTGGGCGCGCATGAAGCACAAAGGCAGGCCTATGCCAGGATTTATCAAGCCATTCAAGCGCAGGCGGGCAGCTTGGCGTACGTCGATACATTCATGGTCCTTGCAGTGGGGGCGGCTATAATGTTCTTTCTGGCTTTTATTTTGAGGAAAAATGATCCAGGCGGTGGAGGCGATGTGGCAGTGGGTTGAATGAGGTAGAATGCCATGTGTGCCTGCCTGATCGCAGGGCTGCGGAGAGCGGTTCTCGGGGACCGGGATGATCAGAATCGTCACAATCGAGCGGGAGTACGGATGTGGCGGCGGTGAAATCGCTCAGCGGCTCGCAGAGCATCTCGGATGGAAGCTTTGGGATAAGTTGCTGACTGAGGAGATTGCGCGCCTTGCAAATTGTCCCAAGGCGGTCGTGGAACGGCGAGAGGAGCGAACCGACCCACTCTACTACCGCCTTTTCAAATCGTTTCTGCGCGGGAGTTACGAGGGAAGCCTCAATGCACACAAACTGAACTTGGTCGACAGCGAAAGCATTTTGAAGTTTACAGAGCGTGTCGTCCAGCACGCAGCGAGCGCCGGAAACTGCGTCATCGTCGGAAGAGGATCACAGCATTTTCTCAGGAACCGTCAAGACACATTACGTGTGTTTCTTTACGCTCCGAGAGAAGATAAGGTGCGACGGTTGTTGGCTCGCGGCAAAAGCGATACCGAAGCCCGAGAACTTGTGGATACCGTCGATCGAGAACGGATCGATTTCATCGAGAGGTATTTTAAGGTCGAGTGGCCAGACCGGTCGGTGTATCACACCATGATTAACACCGCTATCGGTGATGAGACCGTGGTTCAAACGGTAGTGAATTTCATGAAGATGTTCGACTCAAAATCGAATGCCGGAGTGTGAGGGGTAGGTCCACTGGGGCAATCCGCGCGCGCCTCCGGCAATCGGCCCATCCTCAAGTCGAGGGGCCAGAGTTCTTCAGCAATCCCCATATACCGGTACGGCTGCACCATGAATCCTTTTTGGCCTCGACGCTGCACAGAAAAAGGCTGACACGCGCGACGTCCTGGGTTTTCAAGCCACTTCGCAAAATCGGCGCTGGACGTTACTTTCCGGTTTGCGTCTGTGTCGATGCACCGCACCCCGATGCGCTTTACGTCCGCAGCCAACGTGCATCATCGCCAGGGCACCCGCCTTTGAAGCAGCAAAGGCGGCTGCGCGGGCAATCGCATCCTTTGCCACGACGATTACAATCGCTCCGCCTCTTTTGTTTGCGCATTGCCGGTATCGCTGCACGCGACAACGCGCGACCCGAGGGCAGATTCAGCGCCAGCAACTGTTCGGAAACCCTGGTGCGCGGCTCGCCTAATTTAACGCCATCAGCGTAGCCGCCCACCGTATTCACCATCGCGTCTAGTCGGCCGTATCCCGCGAGAACTCGCAAGATGAGTTGGGCTACGGCAGCTTCATCGATGGCATCACCATAGTGATGCCATTCGAACCGGCTGCGCTCCTCGAAGCAACGAATTTCGGTGCCGCGGACCGCACTCCCTTTGCCACCTTAGGCTAAACCGAATGCCAGGTAGAGGCAAAACCAGCTCGTGATACGCAGAATCCGAGACATGTGACTCGTTCGGCTCCGCGGCAATGGACCTTCATCTTGCCCTAGCGAGTGGTTCATTGTTGGGTAACTCTTCATCTTCGTGGCCAGATTCGTCTTGAACCTCGCCATACATGGAAACGTTCCCCAGCGTGAGACGCACTTATTGCTTTGCAGACTTACCTCTCGAGAACATGGTCCGCCATGATGTCGCAATAGGAGATTCCGTTGGTAAGAAGCTGAACGGGATCGCTTGAGCACTCGAAGCGCGTCGTGCTACGCTCGCCTTCGCCGTGGGTTGCGCCGGAGCATCATGGGGCTCCGACGAGGCATCATGAAGAGTTGGCTGCTGCTATTGATCTTCGTCTGGAGTGTGTGGGCCCTCGATGGGTGCGGTGCAAGCCCGAGCGGGAGCGTCATTCCAAAGCAACCTCTGACGATCACCTCAGGTGCGGCGCCGACTGGAGCGGTGGGCGCCCCCTATGGCGGGAGCAGCCGAGGGGTTTCGCTCACCGCCTCGGGAGGTCTGGCACCTTATATGTGGAGCTGGGCAGCCGGGGCTCGCTCCGCGCTGCCCCCAGGGCTGACGCTCTTGGGAAATTCGATCATGGGCGTACCCACGGCCACCGGATCCTACAGCGTCACCGTGACAGTAACCGATGCGGAATCACCTGCCGTGAACGCGAGCGCCAGTTACATGATCGCTGTCCTCTCAGGTGCGCCGCTCACCATCAACTCCGGTGACCCACCCAGTGGCGTGGCATTGTCGGCATACGGTGGTCCTCATCGAATGTTAGACAATTTGGGATCGACGGTCGTTCTTGATTTCTTTAAGCTCAGCGCCAGCGGAGGCTCGGGGAATTATTTGTGGTCCTGGGCTGCGGCGCAAGGCTCATCCTTGCCGCCCGGTCTGGGATGCTGCAACCACTTCTTTGAGACGGGTTACCCCCGGCGTGGTGTTTTCGTCCGCGCAGCGATCTGGGGTGCACCCAGCTTGCCCGGAACGTACGTCGTGGTGGTCACCGCGGCCGATGTGGGCGGTCCGGCGGTGACCACGAGCGCGAACTATACGATCACGATTAGCCCGCCTCCACCCCCTGTGATCAACACGACTCCTGCGCCGGCGATCGGTACATTGAGCGCACCCTATGTCGGCTATACATTCACAGCGACCGGCGGTCTTCCGCCCCTGACCTGGAGTGAGAGCGGCGCGTTGCCGCCCGGGATGATGTTGAGCAACGGCCTAGTGCTTTCAGGAACGCCGACAGCGGCCGGATCCTTTCCGATTAAGATGACGGTGCAAGATTCTGTAGGCCAGAATTCGGTGATTCCTCAAGACTTCACGATTCAGGTTCTAGCCAAGGGGTTCTTACCGACCGGCAGCATGGCAGCCGCTCGCGTCTACCACGCGGCGACGTTGTTGAATGATGGGAAGGTGCTGGTGAGCGGAGAAGATAGCCCGGCGGAGTTATTCACGCTAAGCAGCGGAAGTTTCGCGCCGACGGGAAGCACGGCGACTCCGCGTAGCCAGCATGGGGCGACCTTGCTGAGCGATGGAAAGGTCCTCGTCACGGGAGGATTCTTTGTGACCGCGCTTGCGACTGCCGAGCTGTTTGATGAAAACAGCGGGACCTTTACGACAACCAAGGGCAGTATGGAAACCCCGCGGTACTCGCACACGGCGACCCTGCTGAAGCATGGAGAAGTGCTCGTGACCGGGGGAGTCGACGACCGCGGGAACCCTTTCGCAAGCGCAGAATTGTTTGATGAGACGAGCGGAACTTTTGCCTCCACCGGTAGCATGGCAAGCTCCCGCTCCCAGCACACGGCCACCTTGCTCAATGACGGAAAAGTGCTGGTAACGGGGGGAAACCCGCTGGCGACGGCGGAGATCTACGATCCGGCGAGCGGGGCCTTTACGCCCACCGGCAGGATGGGAACCTGGCGCTTCGGCCACACGGCAACCTTGCTCAGCGACGGGAAAGTGCTCGTGACGGGGGGACAAGGTGGCCCCGCGAATGAAGCGCTGGCGACGGCGGAGGTTTTCGATCCTTCCACGGGCACTTTTTCTCCCACGACCGGCAGCATGGAGATGACGCGCTCCTTTCATACGGCGGTACTCCTGAATGATGGGAGGGTGCTGGTGGCGGGAGGAATCGATGCCGGCGGGCATATTCTGTCAGCGGCGGAACTGTTCGATCCGGCGACGGGAAGTTTTACGACGACTGCCGACATGGGCACGGCGCGCACTTTCCATACGGCAACGGTGTTGAGCGACGGTGAAGTGCTCGTGACCGGGGGATCGGATGTGAATGGCTCGATCCTCGCAACCGCGGAACTGTACCAGTAGCGGGAACGAAGAAGTGTCTGGCGGGAGCGGCAAACCTTAGACGCGGTCAGTTTCGCGCTGGAGGAGCCCTCGTCACGCCGGCGGTGTCTATGTCCTCTGGTCCGGGAACTACACACGCGCCTAACTCCTTGGCAATGGCGCGCCAGTCTTCCCCTACAGTATGTTCCGGATTGATCGAATCGTCGGCATTCCTGATACTCCGCCACGGTCCCTATTAGATTTTCGATGGACCCCAAGGAGTAGCGAGATGACAACGCGTCGAAATCTGACGAAACGTAGCGTTGAAGGACGGGGGCGCAAGGCAGGCCAAACGCCGACTGATGTGGAGAATCCCGCAGGTAGGCGAGACGAAGAAGTTTCCTATGACGCGGGCGATTTAGGTCGCAGACCTGACGTCACGGATACAACGACGGACCGAATTCCGAGCGAAGAAGATATCGAACAAATACAGAATGGCGATCCGAACAGCGAGGAGCCACCCAGGCCGTAACGAAAGAGAACGACCTACATCCCCGCTTTGTCGTGGGAGAGCAGTAAATGACTGAGCATAAGGGCCACGCTATTGATCGACGCAAGGTGGCAGTCAACGTCAGGCAATAGAGCGCCGTTTCTGTCGAGAGTGCGGCAAGATCTTGATGCGGTGGCTGAAGCTCTCTATTGGATGCGAGGTTCCAACAAAGTCACGCCCAAGGAAACAGCGGAAGTTTGGACACGTGCAAGGCGATAAGCACCACGGCTAGGCGGCCAAAATGCATTCCTGTGGAGTCTCTCCGTTTATCGCCGGGCTCGACAAAATCATCAAGCGCATTTCGATCGCAGGTTGGTCTAGAGGAAACTGGGCTGCGCTCCCCTGTTAATCTTTTGCAGGCGCCCGATCGAATTTCAACTTCATTCCAAGCAACAACAATATCAGTAGGAACACAATAACATTGGTCACGATGAGCGGTAGCGACTTGCTCATGATTCCGTAGACGATCCAGAGGCCCAGACCGATGGCGAGCGCGAGCAGCATACGGAAGGAAAGCCCTTCGCCAGATTTGTTGCGGTAAGTCTTCCATACCTGCGGGAGGTTTGCCGCCGTGGTCACCAATCCTGCGATAAATCCTACAATCGGAGTTAGTTCGTACATGTTGGAAACCTATTTCGGCTCTCTCGCAGAAATTTAATCTGCGCCCGATTACGATGGCATAACACTTCCTCGTGTACGCCTTTCATCCCGTGTAGCGGACTTCGCCCTAAACCAGGCTTCGGTCTGCTGCGGCACTCTGTTGATCAGCTTTCCCCGTTTTGGCAGATTCGGTCACCCGGGCTGGTACAATCGGTTCTTAACTTTACTGTTAGGCATACACTGATGGTGTCATCAAACGCGAAATAATATAGTGCCTTTTCGCACAGTCACGGGGTGAAGACCATTCAGCAGTTGCCCCAGGCGATAGCACTTTGTTGCCCGTCGCCTCTGCGGCCTTGCCCCCTGTGAGTGACTTGTCAACGCCGGTTTAGAACGGAGCCAGCGTGTTCTTCCTGCAAGGCCACTCCACCCGCCGGGTCTACCGCCTGTACGGCTTCACCAAATTCCAACAGATCACGCGAGACAGCCACTTATGCCTACCTCGATTGGAGGCATGCGTTGGCGGTGACATTGGTGCCCCATCTGGAGTGGTCACGCGGATTCCGGGCGGCGCTTGTAGGAATTCTGGGGGCACGATTTCACCCTATCTCTTCTTCTGGCAGGCAGTCGGGAAGGTAGTGGAGGAACGGGGCCAGGGTCGCGCGCTTTCCCAGCGCCAGAGAGCGACCGTAGCTGAATTAAGATTTGCGCGCACCGACACCTCGAATCTCATTCGCTGCCACTTTACATGCACACGTGCACACCGATATCACAACCAGCCGGCAGGCCGCGTTGCGTCTATTTTGTTCGCGGCGCCCATTCTCTCGCATCAAATTACTGGGAGCTGACAAACATGATGAAATCCTTGGCTGACCAAGCTGCGAATCCAACGCAGTTCAACATCGAGGCAATTTCGAAGTTGGAACACGAAGCTTTGAATCGTCGGACGGCGACAGAGCGCGTTAGCGATTCGATCGTCAAATTCATCGGGAGTATAACGTTCCTGCTGCTGCAAGTCGCTCTGGTTATAGTTTGGAGCACGGCAAATCTCCACTTGATTCCTGGCCTGAGACCGTTTGATCCGTTTCCCTTTGGCATTCTGGCACTCGTGGTGTCCTCTGAAAGCGTCTGCCTGACAATTTTCGTGCTGATTAGCCAGAACCGGATGGCCCGTCAGGCCGAAAAGCGCTCTCACCTCGACCTCCAAGTGAGCATGCTCGCCGAGCAGGAACTTACCACCGTTCTCCAAATGCTGCAGAAGCTTTGTCAGCATGTGGGAGTTGACGTAAAATCTGCCACAGAGCAGGTTCAAGGATTTAGCAAGTCAACGGACGTGCACAAGCTCGCAACGGAACTGGAGGAGAAGCTTCCAGAAAAGTAGTCCAGTTACCTGCTGGCAAGCCGGCTGGCGATCGCGGCACTAGTTGAGCGAAATAGCCAGAGAAAAGCTTCTCTAGGGCGTTCCGTAGCCTTGTCTGTTTCCCAGCAGCATGGCCCTGTGTAGATTTTACTATTGATCTTACGAGCCAACTTCCTGACAGCTGCCTTTGAGCTTGTAGTGATATTGCCGCACTTTCGTACTACCTCCTCGGTATTCCGTTCGGCTCGGTCTCGCGTGTTAGACGCGGGACGCAAGCGAGGCGTTGGTGACTCTATAGGATCAAAAGGGCGTAGCAAATTTGTGTTTGTATATACCCAGAACCAGGGCGGGAGAACTACCATGGTTGTTGATGATACAGCGGCACGAACCTATGGGAGGTCATCGGAAGTCATTGACCGTTCACATAGGACAGGGTAAAAGTAATTCCCGAGGGGCACCATGAACCGGATCACGCTGCTTTCTCCCCGCGACGCTGCTAAGATCCTGGGCATAAGCTATCCAACTCTAAAGCAATGGATCTACAAGAAAAGGCTCCGCACGGTAAAGACAGCGGGAGGCCATCACCGGATTCCCGAGTCGGAACTTGACAAGTTCCTGTATGTAGCTTCGAGCCGACGTCCGGTGAGCGAGCGCCGCGAGAACTTCCGCCGAATTAGCGGAAGGAATCAGCTTGTCGGACGTATCATCGAGATCACGATTGACGGACTGCTAGCTCAAGTGCGTCTATCGATCGGGGGCCAGAACATCACCTCCATCATCACGGCAGACGCCATCCGCGAGATGCGCCTGAAGATAGGCGACACGGTTGCGGCTCTCATCAAATCCACAGAAGTAATGATCGTTCGGTCCTAACCCTCCATATTTGTGCTTCACAGCGTTTGACCACCCGTCGGTCCGGCTACCGTCGTAATAAGTCGATTTGACATAACTGATTAAAACGTATTAAAACGTTTACTTCGTTTGGGTCATCTAGTCCGACAGAAAGTGTGGGCGCGCCTGGCACTTCTTCACTCAAAGGGGACTTCGAAATGAAATTGTACTCGATGCTGACAGCTCTTACGGCAATCCATGGAATTTCTCGACGTTCTCGCGGGTCATGGCAAAGAACATACCCCCGCCCCAGGTGTATCGGTGTGTTTGCCTTCTTCCTTCTTGTTTTCTTACGTGTGCCAGTAGTTTCGGCCCAGGTGTCGGCAACTCTTTCAGGAGAGGTCACGGATCAATCTGGCGCGGCCGTTACCGCTGCGAGCGTGACGGCAAAAAACCTGGATACAGGAGCAGTCCGCAGCACAATCACGGACGGCGTGGGCCGATATAAGGTGTTCTCGCTTCCTTTGGGAAAGTACGAGGTTCGAGCCAAGAAGCAGGGTTTCGCGGAGGAAATCCGGACAGGCATTCATCTCGTCGTTGCGCAAGATGCTTCCGTGGATCTCAGCCTGCGTCTCGGGGACGTTAGCCAACAGATTACAGTAAACGAGGATGTGCCACTCGTGAGTGTTACGGCCACCGACATCTCCGGCCTGGTGGGGGAGCAGCAGGTGAAGGACTTGCCTCTCAATGGACGGAGTTACGACGAGCTTCTCACTCTGAATCCCGGCGTCGTCAATTTCACATGGGAGAAGACGGGCGGGATCGGAGTGTCGAATTCCACCGTCGGCAATAACTTCGCGGTGGAAGGAAATCGTCCTCAGCAAAACCTATTCCTGCTCAATGGAGTTGAATTTACGGGTGCGGCCGAGAACAACATGCAGCCGGGAGGCACCAGCCAGCAGTTACTGGGCGTGGATGCGGTCCGCGAATTCAATGTGCTCCGCGATTCCTATGACGCCGAGTACGGAAAGCGGCCCGGCGCTCAGGTTTTGATTGTCACCGAGTCGGGGACAAACCAATTACACGGCACCCTATATGAATTTCTGCGAAACAATGCGCTGGATGCTCCTAACTATTTCGACCGGGGTTCCGCTCCTGCCTTTCAACGCAACCAGTTTGGAGGTTCGCTCGGCGGTCCAATCCAAAAGGACAAGACATTCCTGTTTGGCAATTACGAAGGATTCCGCCAGCACCTGCACCAGACTGGCGTGGATCTGGTTCCAGACGCAAATGCCCGCAACGGGCTTTTGCCTTGCAAGCTGGTCAGCCCTAAGCCCAGTCCCTGCCCAGCATCAGGCCTTATAAATGTCGGCCTCGCCCCTGGCGTTGCGGCGCTGCTGAACGTATGGCCCACGCAGAGCCCTAACGCGCCCGACTTCGGGGGAATCGCGGAAGCGTTCAACAATCCGCTCCAAACAATCCGGGAGGACTTTGGGACCACGCGGCTCGACCATGTCTTCTCTGAAAAAGACTCCTTGGCCGGCGTCTACACCGTCGACGACAGCGCGGACGTGACACCCACCAGCACTAACCTCTACAGCACGGATATTGAAAGCCTTCGGGAGCAGGTTGTTAGCTTGGACGAAACTCATGTCTTTTCCCCCGCGCTGCTCAACACGTTTCGCTTCGGCTACTCGCGCGCCAGCTATTTTTATACTGGAGAACCGACTCCGAATAGTCCTGCCGCAAGTATTCCTGGCTTTGTGAGCGGGCATCCCGTGGGTGCGGTTGTGGTCGGAGGGAGCGCGGCGTCGAATCCGGCCGCTCAAGTCAGCCTGGCGGGAAGCAACAACGGAAGCAATCTGCGAATTGCCCGAAATCTGTTCAGCTATGAGGATCGCGTCACCTTTACGAGGGGAAGTCACCAGTTCAACGTGGGAGCGTGGTTCCAGCGGCTCCAATCCAACGAAAATCTGGCGCTCAGCCAGTACGGGCAGGCCACATTTACCGGCTTGCAACAATTTCTGCAAGGAACGGTGGGATCATTTTTATATGATCCGACGCCCACTCCGGTCAACTGGCGATCATGGCTTGGTGCGTGGTACGCAGAAGACGTCATGCGGCTGACTCCAAAGTTTACCTTGTCACTGGGCTTCCGAGACGAATTCACGACCGGCTGGAACGAAGCAAGCGGGCGGGCCGCCAACTACACATACAGCAATGGAATCATCTCGACTCAACCGCGAATTGCAGACTCCGTTTTTACTGTCAATAATGCGAAGTTTCTGCCGCAACCGCGAATCGGTGCGGCCTGGAGCCCCTTCAGCAGCAAGAGGGTCTTCCGCGCCGGCTTCGGCATGTACAACGATCTGCAAGATGCGCTGGGCTACCGCACGGATCAGAATGCACCCTTCAATCCAACCTACAGCGTCCCGAACTTCGCTGTCTCGAAACTCCCTGTCTCGCCTGCTGCTGCATTGCCCAAAACTGCGAAGTTGGTGCCAGGAGGAGTTCAACCGGATTTGAAGACTCCCACGCTCATCTCTTACTCGCTTCGAATCGAACAGGAACTAACTGCCAATACGGCTTTCACGATCGGATTTGTGGGATCTCACGGATACCACGAAATTATCGGGATCGACGCGAACGAGCCCTTCCCGGTGATTTGTCCTGCATCGCCGTGCCCGGCAAATTATCCAAGCACCTTTCCGGCTGGCCTAGCGAACACGCCCATCCCGGCGGGGACGTATTTTGTGCCTACGGCAGTGAAGGCGAATCCTGCACTGGCGAACACATGGACCTATTTCTCGCGGGGGGACAGTTCCTACAACTCCCTGCAAGTGGACGTGAACCATCGCTTCAGCGGCGGGCTTTCGTTGCGCGGAGTTTATACCTGGTCAAAGAGCCTAGACGATGGAGACTCACTGAATGCCACAGCCTCCGGTGGTGAGCCTGCGCTAGCTTCGAACCCCTTTAATCTGCGCGCAGACTGGGGACTAGCGAACTACGACGTCAGGAACGTGGGCGTGATCGACGGAACCTACGCTTTGCCTTTTGGGGGTGGAAAGCATTTCCTGACCGACCTCAACGGTATCAAAAATCGAGTGGCAAGCGGTTGGATGGTGAACTCGATCGTGACGTTGCAGGGCGGCTTCCCGTTCACTCCACAACTTAGCTATAACCCTTCAAGAAACGGCGACACGCGAAATCCAGTGCGCCCGTTCGTGAACCCCGCATTCGCCGGTCCCGTGATTCTGGGCAACCCGAAGCAGTGGTTCAACCCTGCTGCCTTCCTCGCCCCACCCAACAATAGCGGGTTCTATGGAAACCTCGGACGAGATACGTTGATCGGTCCGGGACTCGCAACCTGGGATTTGTCTTTCCTGAAGGACACGCCTGTCCGTGAACGACTCAACCTGGAGTTTCGAGCAGAACTCTTCAATATCCTGAACCGGGCCAATTTCAACACGCCTAATGCGATTACCTTCACGCCAACGGGGGTGTCACCCACGGCTGGAGTCATTACCAGCACGTCGACCACATCACGTCAGCTTCAATTCGGGTTGAA